>Ga0134122_10002924_pt1 | contig 12593 bp, 11 predicted proteins | sample KB302_FD_96461 | JGI IMG/M metagenome (GOLD analysis project Ga0134122, IMG submission 96461) | Terrestrial soil microbial communities without Nitrogen fertilizer from Kellogg Biological Station, Michigan, USA - KB3-0-2 | ecosystem: Environmental > Terrestrial > Soil > Unclassified ...
CGTTCGAGATCCCGCGCCCATTTGATGTTGGCTTCCTCATCGAAGCGCGCTTTCAGCTCGACAAGCGCGGTCACCGACTTGCCGGCTTCGGCGGCTTCGACGAGCGCGCGAACGATCGGGCTGTCCTTGCTGGTGCGATAAAGCGTCTGCTTGATCGCGACGACATCCGGATCGGCAGCAGCCTGGCGCAGGAACTGAACCACCACATCGAAGCTCTCGTAGGGGTGGTGGACGATGATGTCCTTGGCCTTGATGGCAGCGAAGCAATCGCCGCCGTGATCGCGAATACGTTCGGGGAAGCGCGACGTATAGGGCGGGAACTGGAGGTCGGGTCGCTCATCGAGGATGAGCTGCTTGGTCTCATCAAGGCCGAGCAGGCCGTCGACGACGAAAGGCTGGCGCCCGGCCATGTTCAAATGGTCGGCGATGAAGCGGCGGAGCTCGGGCGGCATGGACGCGCTGCATTTTAAGCGAATGACCGAGCCGCGGCGGCGGCGCTTCAAGAGCGTCTCGAACATGAGCACGAGGTCTTCGGCTTCTTCGGCGACTTCGATGTCGGAGTCGCGCAGGATTCGGAACACGCCGCTCGAGACGACGGCGTGGCCCGGGAACAGACGATCGAGATAGAGGCCGATCAGATCTTCCAGCGGAATGAAGCGGGCTTTGTCCTTGCGGTCGGGCAACCTGACGAAGCGCTGGAGCTGGGAGGGAACCGGAAGCAGCGCGGTCAGAGCCTTGCCGTCGGCCTTGTGCGTCAAGCGCATGACCATGACAAAGCCGAGATTGGGAACGAAGGGGAACGGGTGCGCCGGATCGATGGCGAGCGGAGTGAGAATCGGAAAAATCTGCTCGCTGAATTCCTTGTCGAGCCAAGCGCGGTCTTCTTGAGAGAGACTCTGCGGCTCGACAACCAAGATGCCGACATTGGCGAGCTCGGAGCGAAGCTCAAGCCACGTTTTCTGCTGATCGGCGATCAACTCGCTGGCCATCGCATCGACGCGCGAGAGCTGCTGGGCAGGAGTCAGGCCGTCGTCGGACAGCGTGGCGATGCCGACATTGACCATGCCTTTCAAGCCGGCAACCCGCACCATGTAGAACTCGTCCAAGTTCGAGGCCGAGATCGACAGGAAGCGCAGGCGCTCGAGCACCGGGTGGCGCAGATTCTGCGCCTCTTCCAGAACGCGGCGGTTGAAGGCGAGCCAGGACAGTTCGCGGTTGATGAAGCGGCCGGGAGAGTCGCTGGAGATGCCGGGAATGAGCACCGGCACAGAGGCGCGCTCGCGGCTAACGTCCTGAGCGACGGGCTCGGGGGGGGTCTCGGCGGCAGTGCCGGAGGGCACTTCTCTAAGTGTCGGTCGCGTCATTTTCGAGCGGGATCAATCGGCTTCAGCTTTGAGCATAAAGGACTTTTTTGACTCTGTCATGGCGATGTGGTGACAACAGGATGGCCGAGTTGAATGAAGGAAATGCGAAGATCGGCCTAACGGGAATCGAAGTTCCCCCTCCGCCACCGAGGTGGACCCCCTCCCGGCGAGCGCTCGAAAATGAGCGCTCGCTTCCTCCCCCTTTCAGGGGGAGGAGTTCACTTCGTTCGACCAAGCATGAACGCCACTGCGCAGCTTTAAAACCCTCGCGCTTGGGCTTAGTAGCTGTGTGACCAATACTCGCTAGGTCGGATGGAGAAAACAAGAATGGCCGGTAGACATAAGTTCAGCGAATTGTGTGCGCGCATGTCGCCAAAGGAAAGAGCGAGGGCCGAAGCCGAGGCACTGCGGTTGCGCAAGCGCATCGATGGTCGCGTTAGGCGGCTTAGACGGAGTCGGACTCAAGCAGGTCCATAATCAGGCGTTCGGTGACGGCGCGCTTTTCGGCCAAGGCTTTTCCGTCGGCGCGGGCGATGAAACCGGCGATGGCGTCCGGCGTGCGTTCGAGATGGCGGACAAGGCGGTTGATGACGGCGTCCGATACTTCGAGCTGACGATCGGAGAACTGCTTCGCGATAAGCGCGCCGAGGAGAGCATCGTCGGGCGCCCAAAGGGCGAAGGACAGAAGCGAATCCAAACGCGACTTGAGATCGGCGATGGTCACGGCCCATTCCGATGGATGGGCGCGCGCGGTCAGAAGCAGGAACCCCTGCGTGCGCTCGAAGAGGGCAAGCAGCAGACGGTCACGCTCGATGTCCTTTAAGTGCGTCTCGGTGAGCTCAAGCGCGAGCGAGTTCTCGTCGTTGCCCAAGGCGTCGAGCGTGATGTCGGCGCTCAAAACACGGCGGGCATGAGAATTGTCGCACCAGATTTCGGCGAGGTGACTCTTTCCCGACTGTGCGGGTCCGGTGATAGCCGCAGCGCGCGCCGGCCAATCGGGCCAACGCTCGATGAAGCGCACCGCCGGCTCGTTGCAAGGCGCCACGATGAAATCGGCGCGCTTCAAGGCGGGCGTCACGCCGAAGGGGAAGACCAACTGATTGGGCATTTAGCCGGGGATCGCGCCCCTGCTCCACACCGCGCGCATCGCCTTCAGCCACACGCCGAAATAGGAGAGCGTGGAAGCGAGCGCGATCGCCGCGAGGACGTAAGCGTCGAGCGGCACCAGCAAAGCGAGGGAGAAGCCGAAGGCGAGCGCGGCGAGATGCAAGCCGACATAAAGCACCTGCATCGCGGCGCACAGTTTGCCGAGGGGCGACGGCTGGATGGACAGCGGCGCCTGTACCGACATGCCGACGAACAGCGCCAAGACGATCAGCACGTCGCGACCGATGACGACCGCCGCGAGCCAGGCGGGCACATCCTCAAGCAACGCGAGCGTCACGAAGGCCGCGAGCATCAGAGCCTTATCAGCAATGGGATCGAGGATGCGGCCAAGGCGCGTGGCAAAGCCGAAACGCTTGGCGAGAAAGCCGTCGGCGGCGTCGGAGAGCCCGGCAAAAGCGAAAATGCCGAAGGCGGCGTTGAAATGGCCGGCAGCGAGCAATCCCGCAGTGGCCGGAGCCGCCATCAACCGCAATCCGGTGAGCACGTTGGGCAGGTGTCGCAACACCCTGATCACGGCGAAGTGTCCGCTGTCGCCCCGCGGAGCTGGAGGGTATAGCCGGCGGGACTCGTCGCGAGCGTGAGATTCTGCTGCGCCATCGCGTCGCGCAGTTGCTCGACGCGGCCGAAATAAGCGAGGTCGACCTCGGCCTCGTTGCGCGCAAGACCGATCACGTCGAGATCCGAAATCGCGCGCACATTGCTGAGCGACGCGCGGATCTTGGCCCATTGTTCGAGATTCTCGAACTGCACGTCGGCGGTGAGACGCGCGCTCGTTCCATAATCGACCGATGAGCGGCCCTTCCATGCTTCCGCGACCTTGTCGGTGATGGCGTCGGCGATACCGACGAGATTCGGGTTGGCATAGGCGAAGGATGAAGCGGTGCGGCCGGCGGCGGTGATTTCCACGGATTGCACGGTCTTGCTGTCGGGGCTCGCGATCGCGATCACGACTTCAGAGGCGTTGTAGCGGCGAACGAGCGGAGTGAGAGCCGCCCAATCGAGCTGGCGCAAGTCCGAGCGCGAGAGAAAGTCGAGATCGGCTGGGTCGGATTGCGGCAGGATCATCGGCACGAGACCTTGCCGGTAAGAAACGTCGCTCCAGACTTTCGCCCAAGGGCTCATCGCATCGAAAGCGAGATCGCCGACGAGCGGGATCACGAGTGCGGGCCGCGAGCGCGTTTCGGTGAAAGCAACGCCGGAGGTGCGGAGCAATTGGCGCACGGACGCGGCATTGAAGGTGTAAGTCACGTCGGCGAGATAGCGCGTGGTGCTGCGGCGTTCGTTGTTCACCAACGTGCTCTGCACGAGACGCTGCGCCTGGGCCTCCATCAGCTGAGGCTGCTTGGACCACACCGCCATTGCCGTCAGGCGGCGGAACAATTTCGTGAACGCCTGGCGAGCGCCCTGGCCGAGCGCCAGATCGCGCGCGCTCGTCGCCGATTCCGCCGTCGCGTCGATCTTCACGTCATTGACGGCGAAGAGATTGGCGGCTTGCACGGCGGCGGGACGCGCAGGCGGAGCCGCAGCAGGAGCGGCGGGCGGAGCGGGCCTCGGCGCAGCGGCAGGAAAGGCGGGCCCAGCGGCTGCCAATAGGGTCGCCACAATCGCGAAAACGAGGGAGCGGGACATGAGAATCCTTTCCCTTTAACTATACGGAGAGCGCAGCGCCGACGGAAGACACCAATGCTTTCTTCGTGGCCTGGAACTGAACCCCGGCACTAAAAACTTTTTTAATTGCTCCAGTATGTTAGCAGCCAATATAGTGGACATTGGAGGGGTGTCGCGGCCCAGTTGGAAAACTCCGCCGTACACCAGGAGAATCGATCATGATCAACAACCGTTCTCGACTCGCGTTGGCCGCGTTCGGGTTAAGCGCCGCTTTGGCTGTGGCCGCGGCGCCGTTGAGCGTCGGAGCACAGCCGGCGGCCCCGCGTCAGCTTCCGGCAAATCCGCCGCCGGACCGGTCGCCAGCGCGCAACAACCAGCAATATGACCGCAACGATCCGCGCGGCTATGAGCGCCGTGAAACGCGGGTCGATCGCCGGCTGGATTTCCTGCGCACCGAGCTTCGCATCACCGCCGCTCAGCAGCGGCAGTGGGACGATTTCGCCAATGCGGTGCGCGAGGAAGCCGATCAGGTGCGTGGCGGTCCCGGGCCTGGACCCGGTGCGGGACCTGGTCCCGATCGGCGGGACGACCCGCGCGCGCGCAATGACGGCGGCCGGTTCGCGCCTCCTGGCGTGGTGGAGCGTCTCGAGCGCCGGCAGCAGAATCTGATGCAGCGGGTTGAGCGCGTCGATCATCTGCTTGCAACACTGCGCCCGCTGTATGCGTCGTTCAGCGAGGATCAGCGGCGCACCGCGGACGAGCTGCTGTTCCGGCCCAATCGCTGGCGTGGCGACCGCCTCGTGATGGGCGACCGCTTCAACCGCTTCATGCGGCCGTTCGACCGGCGCTACGGACCGTTCAACCGGCCTTATTGAGTCAGAAGCCGTTAAGCAAATCAGGGATCGGAGCGATCCCTGATTTCATTCCGACCGCGGACTTGCATGCCCCGGTGACGCTGCTTACACCAGCGTCGATGAGCACTGGGCGCAATCCTCTCACCTACAAGGATGCCGGCGTCGACATCGATGCCGGCGATGCGCTCGTAGACCGTATCGCTCCCGCAGCGAAAGCTACGGCGCGGCGCGGCGCGGGCGCGGATCTGGGCGGCTTCGGCGGCCTCTTCGATTTGAAAGCGGCGGGGTTCAAGGATCCGCTGCTGGTCGCCTCGACAGACGGCGTCGGCACCAAGGTCAAACTTGCCATCGAGATGAAGCGCTATGACAGCATCGGCCAGGATCTGGTGGCGATGTGCGTCAACGACATCGTCGTGCAGGGCGCGGAGCCGCTGTTCTTTCTCGATTACTACGCGACGGCGGCGCTCGATGTGGAAGCGGCCGCGACGGTGATCGAAGGGATCGCGCGCGCGTGCAAAGAGTCGGGCTGCGCGCTGATCGGCGGCGAGACCGCTGAGATGCCCGGCCTCTACGCGAAGGGCGATTTCGATCTCGCGGGATTTGCGGTGGGCGCGGTGGAACGCGATAGCGTGCTGCCGAGGACCGAGAACATGCGCGCCGGCGATGTGCTGATCGGCGTTGCTTCGTCGGGTGTGCATTCCAACGGCTATTCGCTGGTGCGCAAAGTGGTGACCATGAGCGGGCTGTCGCTGAGCACGCCGGCGCCGTTCGCGAAAGATGTGAGCCTGGGTGGGGCGCTGCTGACGCCGACACGGCTTTATGTAAAGAGCGGGCTCGCGGCGATTCGCGGCGGCGGTGTGAAGGGGCTTGCGCACATCACCGGCGGCGGCGTGAGCGAGAATCTCCCGCGCGTGCTGCCGGCAAATCTGGACGCAGAAATCGATCTCACCTCCTGGCGGCTGCCGCCGGTGTTCGCCTGGCTCGGGCGCGAAGCCGGATTGCCGGAGACGGAAATGCTCAGGACGTTCAATTGCGGCGTGGGTCTGATCGCGGTTGCCGATGCCGCCAAGGCGCGTGATGTCATTGCCGCATTCGAAGGGGCCGGCGAGCGCGCGTTCGTCATCGGCGCGCTGGTGCCGGCGGCCGGCAGCGAGGCGGCGGTGCGCTATCGCGGAAATCTGGCGTGAGCGAGCGGAAGCTCAAGGTCGGCGTGCTGATCTCGGGACGCGGCAGCAATCTAAAGGCACTGATCAAGGCATGCGCGGCCGCCGATTTTCCGGCGGAAATCGTGCTGGTGATTTCCAACGTCGCGGATGCAGGCGGACTGAAATACGCGGCCGATGCCGGAATCGCCTGCACAACGATTTCGCACAAACCGTTTCCGTCGCGCGAAGCGTTCGATGCTGTTGTCGATGCAGCGTTGCATGAGGCCGGCGTGGAACTCATCTGCGAGGCGGGCTTCATGCGCATTCACAGCGAAGGCTTCGTGCGCAAATGGCTCGGCCGCATCATCAACATCCACCCTTCCCTGCTGCCGGCGTTCAAGGGCACACATGTGCACGAGCAGGTGATCGCCGCGGGCGTAAAGGTTTCCGGCTGCACCGTGCATTATGTGATTCCGGAATTGGATGCGGGTCCGATCATCGCGCAGTCGGAAGTGCCGGTTCTTCCAGGTGACACGACTGAGACATTAGCGACGCGCGTGCTCGAGGCGGAGCACAAGACGTATCCGCGTGCGGTCAAGTGGATCGCCGAAGGCAAAGTGCGCTTCGAAAACGGCGCCGCTGTGTTTGCGGAGCGATAGCGCGTTCGGCGTCAGGTCACAGCGGCGAATTTGCCAGCAGAAATTGCAGGGCATTTTGAGCTGACGGATCTTCGCGGAAGCCACCTTGATCCTGACTGATGATGTTTGACCAAACAATATTACCGCTGTGCAGATCAACGAGCTCCGCACAGGCACTTGGCGGTGATTTTTTGTTACACCCACCGCCTTGGGAACACACCAGAAGGGCTAGTGGGAGAAGCACGAGGCCGAGAGCCACTGTCGTCGGGCCAGCGTAAGCGTCTTCAACATGAACGAAGAGTGCGTAATCGGCCTCGTAATGAGAGCCGAGGATATTCGCAAGACCGGGGGTCCATTGCGGCACCGGAAGAGGTCCTGTCAGGCACGGAAGTTTCTTGTCCTCGGTCCTGGAACTCAGGAGTACCGCCAACGGCGGCTCGTCGGAAACGTCCATGTCATTCGGGACAGATCCGGGATCGGGCACAACAAGTTCGATGCCCTGTGGCGCCAATCGCTGCTCCAAGTGTTTAGCGAATAGCAACTTTGCAGATTGTGTCCAATCGTAATGATACTTCTCGAATAGGTTTTTGTCCGAAATGAGCTTGAAATAGGGCTCGATCAGCACGATGCGCTTCTGCGACAGCGTCCATGCAATGGATTTCGGTTTGGGCGCGGTTGCGGTTGCGCATGCAGCAAGCGCAAACATGACGAAGAGAATGCCTAGACGGGCGAGTGCCTGTTTCATTGCAGTTTCCAGCCTGGACCGAGCACGCAGGAAATTGAAACACTCACGAACTGCCGCACACTAACACCAGGGTTGGCGAAATCTCGTGATCACTTCGTCCCCGCAAGAGTACGGAATCCAAATAGCATCATTACAGCCAACACGTCGGTGAGATTTACCACCAACGAGGAATTGGACGGACCGCCGGTGGAACATCAAAGTTTGGAACCCTTCAAGGTATTACCCGTTGCTAGCCGATTGGGACCACACGCTGGCAAACAGGAGCTTAGCCATGAAAAGATATTTTGCGTTGTTTCAGATACCCCAGGCTGTCGTGGATGAGTGGAAGAAAAATACAAAGCCCGATGACATGAAGGCATCGAGCAAAACCATGATGCACGATTGGGAAAAATGGATGAGAGCGCACGAAAAGGTCATGGTCGACAAAGGGGCTCCTCTCGGGAAAACCAAGCGCGTAACCGCCAACAAGATCTCCGACATCAGGAACGATTTGAATTGGTATTCGATCGTCGAAGCGGAGTCTCATGATGCCGCGGCGAAAATATTTGCGGACAATCCGCATCTGCAGATTCCGCAATCGTCCATCGAGGTGATGGAGATTCCGCCGATGCCTCAGATGTGACGCTGCGGCTAACCCATTCGCTTAATCCCCCCTCCGTCCAGCCGCATCGCTGGTGGCCGGAATTGAATCCGGCCATAGACGAGCGGCTGGACACCTCCCCCGCATCCGCCTTCGCCAAGGCTACGGCGGACAAGAGCGGGGGAGGAACATTGTGGGCCATGCATTTTCCGCAGCGGCGCTGCCGATTCGATCGATTCCAAATCAAAAGGTGACGCGGCGATATTGAACGGCTGCGGCGTCCAGCAATATCTCCTCTCGCATACATCCGTTTAGCTCTGAAGCAGGAGCCCTTCCTGATGAAGCCGCCGGGCAGTAAGGTGGGCGGATGATTGGCTTTGGCCCGCCGGCGAGGCGGAGGAGGAAATATGGGGACGACTAGACAGGTTTTGATGGTGACGGCAGGCGGGTTGTTGGCGCTTGCGCTGAATTCCACTGGGCCGGCCGGAACGGCTGCCGCGCAAGGCGCAAGCGATGAGCCGGTGAGCAAGACCTGCCGCGAGGGCCCCCGCTCGCGCGAGATCGAGATCCAGAAGATCGAGCCCTTCAAGGTGTTCGACAATCTCTACCATGTCGGCCCGTGCTACGTGTCGGTGTGGCTGCTGACGACGCCGCAGGGCGTGATCATGTTCGACACCACGCAGGAGCCCTTCGTCGACAAAGTCATCGACAACATCAAGAAGGTCGGCGTCAATCTCCGCGACATCAAATACATCCTCGTCAATCACGGCCATCTCGACCATGTTGGCGGCGCGGCGCGGTTCCAGGAACTGACCGGCGCCAAAGTTCTCGCGGTCGAGGGCGACTGGCCGATGATCGAAGATCTGCAAGGCAAGCCCGGCGGACGCGATCCCGACAAGAAGCCCAACCGCATGCCCAAGCGCGATGTCGTCGTGCATGAGGGCGACAAGCTCGACCTCGGCGATCAGCATCTGACGCTGCACACGGCTCCAGGCCATACGCCGGGCGTGATGGTCGTGGAAGGCATCGTGCTTCATGAAGGCGGCAAGGACTATAAGGCGATCTGGGGCGGCGGCGCCGGCGGCGGTCCGGGACTTGCGGGCGCGCAGCAGGGCATCAAGAACACTACCATGATGGCGTCCATCAAGGGCATTCAGGTCAACATGCAGACGCATGCCTGGCAGCCGCCCAACGGCGCTCCCGGCGGCGGCATTCACGAGCGCTCCAAGCTGCTGGCAATGCGCAAGCCCGGCGATCCGAATCCCTTCGTGGATTCCGTCGAGGTTTATCAGCAACGGACGGCGCGCGCGCTCGCGAACGCGCAGAAGACGTTGGCTGACGAGCAGGCGAAAGCGGCAGCGAAGTAGGCCTGCGCGCTTGTCGTTTTAAGGTTCGGCCCGTCGGCGGAAGTTTGCCGGCGGGCCGAAATTTTCTATGGCCTAAAAAATCGCTATGGGATTGACCGGAGAGCCCGTGCCGCCTTCGACCGGCAGCGGAGCAAAGGTGATCGCGAACTCGTAGCGGTTCAGCCGCCGCGCCGTCGCAACCAATTCCTCGAGATCCAAGCACTCCACGATGTTGATGCCCATCCAGTTCAGCACAGCGACGTGGATCGGATTGCGCATCCCTTCCCAGCCCGGCCGCGGATTCCAATCGATGTTGAAATCGTGGCCGATGAAGGCGGGCAGCCGCTCATGCATCCAGGGAATCGTGTCGGGGTAATAGCCCGCGACCTGGCCGGTCCACGGACCGAGTGCGGCGCGTCTCTTCCAGCGGCCGATATAGAGCAGCGGGATGTCTCCTGGGCCGATCTTGACGCCGGATTTCTTTTCCCACGCTTCAAGATCCGCACGCGTGATCGGCGTGTTGGGATCGACGTAGTCGACACCCTTCAGCGCCGCGATATCGTAGAGGACGGCACGCGTGGTGATGCCCTCCTTCCAGTTCATGATGCTGCCTTTGATGCAGCCGGCTTCGGTGGTGACGTTGTCCTTGACGGGAACGCCATTGTACATCTGGCCGTTCTCGAAGAAGTGGCACCACGTGTCGATGTGCGCGACCGTCTGGCCGTGGTAGCTGACCTGATAATTGTCCGTCGTGCCGCCGTCGGTGATCGCGTTGGTGACGCGGTGGAAGATGCCTTGCGGGCCGACGTCGGCGGCGACGACTTGCGGCTCGGCATGCGCGAGCGACACCATGATCCCGCTTCTCACAAGCTTCAGCGCGCTGGCGACTTTCTGCGGCGTGATGAGGCTGGTCGTGCCCTTGGATTCCTGTCCCACAGGAGCCCACTTGCCCCAGGTCTTGAACTCCGTCCGCCACTTTTCGTACTGAGCCCGGAGTGCGGCCGTATCGGGCGGCGCGGGTGCCTGCGCGGCCGGCGCCGGCGCAGCCCTGCCCTCGGTTCCGAGCTCGATCCCGCCAACGACGCCGGCCACAACAAGGCCAGCACACATTGCGACTGATGCCAGACGACTTTGCATGCGATCCTCCACTTGGTTCAGAGCGTTTTCAAATTTCAGATTGCCGGTTTGGCCGGCTTAAATCAGCCCACATGATACACGGGCGAACAACGCGGGCGATACCATCACGCTGCGGCCGAGCCCTTCGAGGTAAGCGTCGTCGAGGTGCCGTCCAACCGAGTCAGAATGGCGCGCATGTGCGGATAGGCCGCGAGCAGCGCGGGTGCGCGAGCCTCGCCGGCAACGTAGATGGCAGTTGCGAGCCCATCCGCCGCCGTCGCGCTGGGACCAATCACCGCCACGTCGACAAGATTGTTGGCGCTCGCGCCGGTGTGCGGATCGAAAATATGGTGGAAGCGCCCGGTCGGCTCGAATGTCGTGCCGTAGCCGCCGGACACCGCAAGCGCCATGTCCTCGATCTCGATCGTGCGCTCGACATTGCCGACGGTCCTGCCGTCGCGGATGCCGATACGCCACGCGTGCCCATCCGGGTGGCGTCCGATGGTGCGGTATTCGCCGAGATCGACGACTGCGCTCTCAAAGCCTTCGTTGCGCAGCATGTCGGCAATGGCGTCGGTGATGAAGCCTTGGGCAATGCTGTTGAGCGTTATGCCCATGCCGGCGCGCGCGAATCCGATTTCCGCCGTGCCGCTGTCGATCTGACGGAAGTCGACGAGCGCGTGGGCGACGTCGCGCGCACGTGACGCGATGTCCGGCGCAGTGTCGGTGTGCGACCAGAAATGTGCCTCATAAAGGCGCCACAGCGGCTGGACGGAAATGTCGAAGGCGCCGCCGCTGAGCTCAGCGAGGCGTTGGCTTTCATCGATCAGTTGGAGCAGCTCGGATGACGGCTTGATCAGTCTGCCGGTTTCATTGAGGCGAACGATTTCGCTGTCCGGCCGATAGAGACTGAAAATCCGCTCGAAGCGCTCGATCTCCCCGCGCACGCGAAGAATCGTACGCTGCGCGAATGCGCTGTCGGTGTGCGACAAAGTGAGTTCCGAGAGAGCGCCAAGAACTTCGCCGTTCCAGCTGTACAACCGAGGTTTCGGCGCGGTCGCGCGGACGGCGGCGATCATCAGCGGGAGGCCGGCGACCGCGGCAGCAATGCGCAACACGCGCCGGCGCGTTACGCGTGTGTCCGCGCGAGAGAGATCGGGCACGGTGAGTTTCACCTCAGGCATTTGTCACCTTCACGCCAAGAGGCTTCGGCCTACCGCGCAGCTTCGCGGCCGCGACCAGCGGCGGGCAGCGCTTGTCGTCATAGTATTCGACTTGGCAATCGAGGCACTGAAAGCACTCGGAGGTGACGATCTTTCCCGTCGGCACGATGGCGCGCACGGGACAGGCGCGTTCGCAGAGATGGCAGGGACTGCCGCATTCGGGACGGCGCTTGAGGAGATTGAGCAGGTGCAGCCGATCAAGCGTTGCGAGCAGGCCGCCGAGCGGGCAGAGGAAGCGGCAATAGGCGCGCTCGGAGAAGAGCCCGATGGTCAGCAAGACACCGGCGTAAATCACGTACGGCCAGGCGCGGGTGAATTTCGTCGTGATCGCGGTCTTGAACGGCTCGACTTCGAGCGTGGCGCCGGCGGGATCTATTGCGGTGATCACCAGGATCAGAACGGTGGCGGCGGCGATGTATTTTCCCATCCACAGCCGTTTCTCGAGCGCGGGCGGCGGGTTCCATTGCGGCACGTGCAGCGCGCGCGACACTTGGGCCAGCAACTCCTGCAGCGCTCCGAACGGACAGAGCCAGCCGCAGAACACGCCGCGCCCGATGAGCAGCACCGAAACGAGCGTGTAGGCGGCGATGATGACGATCAACGGCTCGGCAAGATAGAAACCGATATCGACGTGTTTGAACGGCCCGGTCACAAAATTGATCACATTGACGGTCGAGAGCTGCACGCCCGAAGTCCAGCCGAGCCAGACGAGAGTCACCAGCAGAAACGACGTGCGGACGATGCGATGGGCAAGGCGATGGCGCGCGAGCTGCGCCTGGAAGATGAAGATCAGCGTCAACACCGTGA
>Ga0134122_10002925_pt1 | contig 12593 bp, 10 predicted proteins | sample KB302_FD_96461 | JGI IMG/M metagenome (GOLD analysis project Ga0134122, IMG submission 96461) | Terrestrial soil microbial communities without Nitrogen fertilizer from Kellogg Biological Station, Michigan, USA - KB3-0-2 | ecosystem: Environmental > Terrestrial > Soil > Unclassified ...
AATACCACCTCGCCGGCCGACAGGTATGGAGCGGGCCGTTGGCCCTTGGGGATGTTGGGGGAACCGATAACCTAGGGCGTTGCCCTAGGCTGTTCTGGCGCGGGCCTTCGGCCCTGAAACGCGTTGACCCTTTGCGCGCGGAACACCAGGATAATGCCTGAGGCGAAGATCACCGGACCGTAGCCCTGCTCTTCCCCGGGACCGCCGAGCCCCAGCTCGGCCGCTTTTCGTCGAACCACCACCCACGCCGAGCGCAGCGTTCCTTCCCCCGGGGAGGGGGCGGGTTGGATCCGGGGGAAGGCTAGGATGGGGGCGCTCCAGCGGGCAAACCGCCCGACCTCTGCAAGTTCCTCCCCTCCCTTTCGCTACACTAGAGCCTCTTTCGCGCCCCCCTAGCGGGGCGCTTTAGGGCAGTTCTTCGATTCCGCCACCTCTGACTTGAGCTGTGCGAGGACCGCCACGACAGACGGAAGAGTCGGCCGGAAGAAAAGAGAACTGATTCGCCGCCGAAGACCGGTGCGGCGGACGCCGCCACTTCTTCTCAGCTCCCGAATACCACTCCGCGGGTCCCGGAGAGCCGCGCGACGCACGCGGACACCTCTTCGCCAGTCCCGAGTAGCAGTGCGACGCTCGCGGACACCGTTCCTCCGAGGCGGGGGAGTTCTCCTGCGCAACAGGACACCCCTCCGCCCGCCCGGGGAAGCGATTCCGCGATCCCGGACACCGCTCCGCCGGCCCGGGGGAGCGGTTCTACGCTCGCGAATACCACTCCTCGGGCCCGGGGGAGTCGTTCCACGCTCCCGCTCACCACTCCCCGCGGCCGGGGGAGTGATTGCGCGCTCCAGGTCACCACTCCTCTGGCCCGGAGGAGTGATTGCGCGCTCCAGCTCACCACTCCTCTGGCCTGGGGGAGTGGTTGCACACTCCAGAACACCACTCCTCTGGCCTGGGGGAGTGGTTCCACGCTCCAGAACACCACTCCCCTGGCCCAGGGGAGTGGTGTTCTACGGCTTTGTACTACTCCCCCAGTCCAGAGAAGTGGTGTTCGGCATCTGCGTACCGCTCCTCCCGCCCGGCGGACTGGTGTTCCCGTCGCGCGCACCGCTCCGCCCGGCCGGCGGAGTGGTGTTGCGCTTCGGTGAAGAGGTCCTCGGGCTTGGCGGGGCGGTGTTCGGAGGCCGAGAAGGGGAGCCGTGATCGGGTGCAGCGGTGGGCGGCGCTCGAAAGCCGGTGCCGCCGAGCGGGAGAGCGGTGCGCGGCGTCGCGCGCGAGGTCGGTCCGGGCTTGGCCGTTGTGGCGCCCCCCTCCTGTCCTCCCCCCGGACCCAACCCACCCCTCCCCGGGGGGAGGGACCCTTCGTTCGGCGGGTGGAAAGGTTGTGGCAGTTCTCTACGACCCAGAACACCGGTGATCGGGGCCTTCGCCGTGAAATTTTCGCCGGACGAGGGCCTGTTCCAGACCCTGCGGGCCGCTTCGGGCCATCAACGAGGCCTCCGAGCTGGGCAACGCCCACTCCGAGATCGAAAGAAGCTGCGCAGCCGCTACCTTCTCGCCTACCCCTCGGACCAAGACATCGGCCGCGAAGGCTTCCGGAAGATCGAGGTCCGAGTTGAATAAGCGCGGCCTGGGCGCTAAACCTTCGGATCGGAACGCACTATTGGCTCGCAGAGCATGCGGGCGAAGGCGAATCGATGCACACGTAGAAGCCGCACGTGCAGTAGGTGAAGCACGCTTCTTCCGGCGTGGGCTCGACCTCTTGGCACGACTCATAGCACTCGCCGAGCGCATGGGAGCAATCAATGCCGCCTCCGCCTCCCATGGCTAGCGATGGCCTACCGAACTTGACCGGAGAATCGCCGACCGGAAAGCCAGTAAGGGTCGCAACGAAGAGGAACGAGAATGCAAATGTGCTTTTCATGATCGAATCCTACTACGCTTTCGTCGAGGCCTCAGCCCAAGACAGTGTCGATCTCAAAGACGTCTTCTAACGTCTGGTTCGCCGAGCAGGTAGACCCTTTTTAGCATTCGCAGTCGGTCGCGCCCACCACTGATCTGAGCCGGCTCACCTGTGAGCTGGATCGGCTCCATGAAATTTCCTCCCGAGAGACGCGCGTTCCAGAGGCTACCGGGGGCTGCGGATCGCTTTTCGCCCTTCGGCTGGTAGAATAGCCCCTCAGGGCGGTCTCCGCCCTGCCCCCTTTCAGCCGCTACGACACGGCCGGTGGCCTTGAACACGAGGCTTTCTTACCCGATCCGGCCCGAGGAAATCCTGAACATGGCACGACGGATCAACAACCGGTTGTTCTACTTCACCATCGAGGACGAGGGCATTCTGGCCGAGGCCTTCGCCCAGTTCGAGCACGAAATCTACGCCATCACCTACAAGGTGCTGGGCAGCGAGGACGTGTTCGTCGCGACCAGCGAGACGCGGGACGCGATGGATCGGCACGACATCCCGTACAACCTGCTGGCCGAAGAGGATGGCGGTAAGCTCGGCGTGTTTCATTCGCCGCTGTCGCGCGAGGAGCTGTCCGACTACGAAGACGCGCTGAGGGCCTTGACGCTCGCCACCCGCTCGATCGGAATGGCGTGCGTCGGGATCAACGGCGAGTCGAACCTCGGTTTCGACCTTACGCCCGACGGAGCGAAGAGCTACACCTACTTCACCGCGCCGGCCGGCCACACCTTCATCTGGCGGACCTTCAAGGAGCGCCAGGAGGCGATCGATTTCCTGTCGCAGCTGACGATCGGCGAGAAGAAGGCGGTCGAATGGGCGGAATCGCTGCCGCTCGCCTCGGTCAAAGAGCTCAAGTCCTACCATTGAATCTTCCCCTGTTCGACAGCCCCGAGCCGACCTATAGCGTCTCGCTGCTCTGCGGCGAGATCCGCGACATCCTCTCCGAGGCGTTCGGGGCGGTCTGGGTGGCGGGCGAGGCGCAGCGGGTCAAGCTCTCGACCCGTGGCCATCTCTATTTCGAGCTGATCGAAAAGGGGAGGAGCGACGACATCGTCGGCCGGCTGGAGGCGGTGATCTGGAAGACCGATCTCCTGCGCCTGCGCAAGGTGCTCGGGGCGACCGGACAGGAGATCGCCGACGGCGTCATGCTCCGCTGCCGCGCGGCGATCGATTTCTACGCTCCGGGCGGCCGGCTTCAGCTGACCGTCAAGGACGTCGATCCGGTCTTTTCGCTGGGCCACCTCGAACGGCGGCGGCGCGAGACGCTCGCATCGCTCGAAGCCGCGGGGCTGCTCGAACGCAACCGCGCTCTGAGGTTTGCCGACCTGCCTCTCCGGGTGGCGCTGATCACCTCGGACGGCAGCGCCGCGTACCACGACTTTCTCTCCGGCCTCACCGAGAGCGGCTACGGTTTTCAGGTCCTCTTCTTCCACGCGGCGGTCCAGGGCAAAGAAGCGGAGCGCGAGATCGTCTCGGCTCTCGGCGCCCTCGCCGGGCTCGATCTGGATGCCGTCGTGCTGATCCGCGGCGGCGGTTCGCGCTCGGACCTCGCGGTGTTCGACGGCCGGGCGGTGGCCGAAGCGGTGGCCCGTTCGCCGTTTCCCGTGCTCTCCGGCCTGGGCCACGAGATCGACCAATCGATCGTGGACCTGGTCGCCCATACGGCCCTCAAGACCCCTACCAAGGTCGCAGAGTTCCTGATCGAGCGGATCGCCCGGCAGGAGCAGCGCCTGATCGACGCGGAGCGCCGGCTGATCCGCGAAGCGGAAGAACCGCTCCGCCGCGCGCGAGAGAGCATCGGCCGGGCGGAACGGGGAATCGCTCTCGGCAGGATGCGCCTCGCCGCTGCCTCGCGGAGGTTGGACGAGATCGCCCGGACGCTTGCGGGCTTCGCCCGCGGTGTGCTCCGCGTGGCCGGCCGCCGTCGCCGAGCCGCGGAAACCGCCCTCGTTCAGGCGGCCCCGGTCCGGTTGGCCCGGGCCGAAGCGCGCCGCTCGGGCGTTGCGGAGCGAACCGTGTCGGGCGCCAAAGGCCGGCTGCGCGAAGTGACCGCGCGCCTTCAAGGTCTCGAACGCCTCTGCGCGAGCCTCGGTCCGGAACGGACGCTCGAACGGGGTTTTGGCATCACCCGAGACGCCGCGGGCCGCCTGGTGCGCGACCCGGCGCAAGTTTCCCCTGGAACCCTACTTTCTACCCGACTCGCCCGCGGTACGCTGGTCAGCCGCGCGGAGGAACCATGAGCCAGCCCCAAGAAGAAACCCCGGATGCCACGGCGTCCGAGCCCGCAAGCTTCCGCCTCGCGATGGAAGAGCTGGAAGCGATCCTCGAACGGATCGAAGGCGAAGAAATCGATGTCGATGAGCTCGCCGCCGAGCTGCGCCGCGCGACGCAGCTCTTGGAGCTTTGCCGCGGCAAGATCCGCAAGGCGGAGGTCGAGGTCACCCAGATTGTGCAGAGTTTGGAGAGGGAAGGGGAGTAGGGCGCAACCCCCTCCTCGGTCCTCCCCCACAAGGGGGGAGGAGGGCTCTCCGCCGGGAGGAAGAGGGTGACTGAGCCGACGGCTCGCTTTTCTCCGCGAACCGAGCCGTATCGAAGCGACCGCCCCGTCCGAAGGGATAGGGCACTTCGCCGAAGCGTCCCTCCCCCCCTTGTGGGGGGAGGACAGGAGGGGGGCGCTTCGCAGGGCAAATCCCCTCGATTGACACACCGCGGCATCGATCCTACGATCTCTTTCGATTTATGCCGCGAAGCGGCAATTCGAGACTTCCGGAGGATCGACCGTGTCCAGCCCCCAAGGTTTGCCCGATGCCCCTGTGGAAAGAGCCGCTCCGGGCCGGTTGATCGTCGAGAACGGTCTCGCCTGGCTGGTGTTGGACGAACCGGAGAAGCGGGTGAACGTGCTGTCGTCGCGCGCGATGGGCTGGCTGGGAGAGCAGATCGACCGGTTGCGCGACGATCCTCCCGCCGGGTTGGTGATCCTTTCGGGCAAGCCGGATTCGTTCGTCGTCGGGGCGGATCTCGAAGAGCTGGCCACCCTCGAAGACTCGGAATCCGTGGTCGATCTGCTGCAAAAGGGGCATGAGCTGATCGGCCGGTTCGTCGATCTGCCGTTCCCGACCGTCGCCGCGATCCATGGTTCCTGCCTGGGCGGCGGGCTGGAACTGGCGCTCGCCTGCCGGTTCCGGGTGGCGACTTTAAATCCGAAGACCAAGCTCGGCCTGCCCGAGGTGCAATTGGGGCTGATCCCCGGGCTCGGCGGCACCCAGCGCCTGCCGCGGCTGATCGGCGTGCCTTCCGCCCTCGATTTGATCCTCACCGGCCGCCAGCTCGATGCCCGGCGGGCGCAGAAGCTCGGCCTGGTCGATGAGATCTGCCACCCGACCGACTTGCGCACGGCGGCCGAGAAGCTCGCGCGCAGCTCGGGCGCGGCGCGGCTCGGGATCGAAAAGCGCCGCGGCCAAGGCCAGGGTTTCGCCGCCCGCGCGGCCGGATTGCTCGCGAAAATCCCGTTCGCCGCCGATGCGCTGGTCTACGGCAAAGCCCGCACGGGAGTGCTCAAGAAAACCGGCGGGCACTATCCGGCTCCCCTCGTGGCGATCGACATCGTGCGCGAAGGGATGAGGCGACCGTTGCCCCGGGCGCTCGATCTCGAAGCCGGGGCGTTCGCCGAGCTGGTGGTCTCCGAGGTGGCGAAGAGCCTCATCGGACTGTTCTTCTTGAAGACCCGCGGAGAGGCGCGCGCCGCGGCCATCGCGAAAGGGGCTCTGCCGATCGAGGCGATCGGCGTCTTGGGCGCCGGGTTCATGGGTTCGGGCGTCGCCCAGCTCGCGGCGGAGAAGGGATATCGCGTCGTCCTCAAGGACCAGAACCCGGCGGCGGTCGGCCGCGGCTTGGGCTTTTGCCGCGAGCGGTTCCGCGAGCGGGTGACCCGGCGACGGATGACCGAGCCCGAGATGCGGCAGGCGATGGGGCGCATTCAGGGGACGGTGGACGACCGGCCGTTCGCGCGGGTCGATCTGGTGATCGAGGCCGTGTTCGAGGATCTCGAAGTGAAGCGGAAAGTCGTCCAGGCGGTCGAGGCGGTGGCGCCGGAGACGCTGATCTTCGCCTCGAACACCTCGACCCTGCCGATCGCCCAGATCGCCGCCACCAGCGCCCGCCCGGAGCGGGTGGTGGGGATGCACTTTTTCAGTCCGGTCCACAAGATGCCGCTGCTCGAAGTGATCCGCCATCCCGGCACTTCCGACGTGGCGCTGAGCACCGCCGTCGCGGTCGGGCGGCGATTGGGCAAAACGCTCATCGTGGTGGCCGATGGCCCGGGGTTCTACACCAGCCGCATCCTCGCGACGTTCCTGAACGAGGCGGCCTGGCTGCTGGTGGAAGGGGCGACGATCGAACAGGTGGACGCGGCGCTCTCCGGATGGGGGTTCCCCGTCGGGCCGTTCGCCCTGCTCGACGAGGTGGGCCTGGACGTCGCGGCGCATGCCGGGCGGACGATGGCCGAGGCGTTTTCCGACCGGATCGAGACGCCCGAGGTGTTCGCCAAGATGCTCGCCGACGGCCGGCTGGGCCGGAAGGCGGGCAAAGGCTTCTACACCTACGGCAAGGGGCCGAAGAAGGTGGACCCCGCCGTCTACGACCTGATCGGCTGGCGACGGAAAGAGATTCCGATCGCGGAGATCACCGAGCGCTGCGTGCTCCAGATGCTCAACGAAGCGGTGCTCTGCCTGGAGGAGGGCATCCTCGCGAGCCCGGAGGACGGCGACATCGGCGCGATCTTCGGCCTCGGCTTTCCGCCTTTCCGTGGCGGCCTGTTCCGCACCGCCGACCGCTGGGGCGCGGGGGTCACCGTGGGCCTGTTGGAAGGTCTCGCCGCGCGCCACGGGCGTCGCTTCACCCCGGCCGCACGGCTGGTCGAGATGGCCGAGCGGGGGGAGCGCTTCTACCCGGCCGGATAGCGGCCGAAGGGCGATGTAGACTTAAGGTCGGTCTCTGCCATGTGGCTGCCCACGACCCTCTTCATCGTCTTTTCCCTGCTCTCCGTCGTGGGCGCCTACCTGATCGGCCGTCCGAAGAGCCTGAAGTTGGCTCTGATTCTCGCGTTCTCCACCCTGCTGTTCTTCGCCGCGCTCGCCGTGGGATTGCTCGCCCTGTTCCGGACGGCTCCGAATGTCTGAGCCGATGAACGATTCGGATTGGGAGGTGCGGCACCTCCAGATCATCGAAACGTTCGCCAATCCGTGGGAGGCCGAGCTGGCGCGCGCCCGGCTGGAAGGCGAAGGGATCGCCGCGGTAATCGCCGACCTGCATCTGATCGGCATGGATTGGATGCTGTCGAGCGCGATCGGCGGGGTCAAGCTGAAAGTGCCGGTCGAGGACGTCGAGCGGGCCAAAGAGCTGCTCGGAACCGAAACACCGCTCTCGGAGCTTCGCTTGGTCACGGCCGAAGATGAAACCCAGCCGCGTTGTCCGACGTGTCGCAGCGAGGATCTCTACCGCCAAAGCTGGTCGCGCGAAGGATTCTTCCTCGGCGCGATCTTCCTCGGATTTCCGTTCCCCGTCCTGCGCCGTCGGTGGATTTGCCGCAACTGCGGCGCGGTATGGAAGCGCGGCCAGCTCACCCCCGCGCTCCGGCCGGCCTCGACCGCGGACGAGGACGCCGAAGCCGACCGCCAGGCGGCGTTGGGGCAGGGGGGCATAAAACCTGGGTAGGGGCGGCCCCCCGTGGCCGCCCTCGAATGGCGCAAACCGATCGGGCGCGCGCCGCAACCGAAGGGCGGCCACGGGGGGCCGCCCCTACGCCGGGTGTGGAGACGGCGGAGTCGCGGCCTACCCGGGCAACACCCGCCGCTCCCGCCGCGCTCCGAAGAACGGCCGGCCGGCGGCGAGGCGGAAGAGGGTGCGCGAGGCGAGCCAGATCTCTTTGCGGCTCATTTTGCTCTGGGCGTGGACCCGGTTGTCGAAGCGGATCGGCACCTCGTGGAGGCGATAGCCGAGACGCTGGGCGTAGTACGACATTTCGAGCAGGTAGGAGTAGCCGTTCGAGCGGATGTCGCGCCGGTCGAGGTCGGCGAGCAGATCGCGGTGGTAGCAGCGGAAACCGGCAGTTGCGTCGCGGAGGGTGAGGCCGAGCAGCAGCCGGGCTCCCGCGTTCGCCGTTCGGGACAGCGCGCGGCGCGCGGCGGAGCAGGCTTGGGTGCCGCCTCCCGCGACGTAGCGGCTGCCGACCACGAGGTCGGCCCCTTCGCTCGCCGCAAGCAGCGCGGGAATCGATTCGGGCGCGTGGGAGAGATCGGCGTCCATCGAAAGGAAACGGTCGTACCCCTCGGCGAGCAGCTGGCGAAACGCGGTCCGGTACGCGGTGCCCAGCCCGAGCTTGCCGGACCGGTGCAGAACGCGTAGGTTGGGGGTCTCGGGAAGCATCGATTCGAGCAGCTCTCCCGTACCGTCCGGGGAGTTGTCATCGACGAAAAACAGGTCGAGCGGCATCGTCAGGCCGCCTGGTCCCCCCGGACCCCCGAGCGCGGTCAGGCGGCGCACGAGGGGCGCGATGTTGTCTCGCTCGTTGTAGGTCGGAATGACGACGACGGCACGCATGGCGAGGGCTCGGACGGAATAGTCTCGGCAGGAAGTTGTCGGGTGGATGAGCTCGGGGCAACGATTCCGGGCCATGGGATCATACCATCGAGGAGAAATTGCTTGCGCGAGTCATCCGGGAACGAGAGAGGCATCGACAGCGAGGGGGACAGGGAGGGCGACCTGGTAGCGCGCGGGGGCCCGGGCTGGCGCACCCTGCTCGCCGCGGCCGTGCTCTATCTCGGGACCCTGGGGGTGATCGGATTTCGGGTGTTCGGCCGGTTCGCCGACACCCTGCCCGCGACCCTTGCCGATCCGCTCCAACACCTGTGGATTCTCCGCTGGTACGAGAGCTGCCTCAAGCTCGGCCGATCGCCGTTTCTTGCGCCCGACGTGATGTTCCCGGTCGGGGCGCCGCTCGGATTGTTCTCGCCGCTCCATCTTCAGGCGCTTCTCTGGAACCTCGTCGGCTGGGCGCTGCCGAGCGACATCGCGCGCTACAACCTGCTCTGGGCGCTCGGTTTTCTGCTCACCGCGGCCGGTGGCTTCTATCTTTCGTGGCGGCTGCTGCGCGACCGGACCGCCGCGGTTTTCGGCGGCCTGCTCTGCCTGCTCGCCACTCCCGTGACGCTCCATGCCTTCTCGCACCTGGAGCTGATCTACGTCGGCGTGCTCGGGTTTTTCCTCGTCGGTTGGACCGAATTCATCGAGCGGCCGCGCGGCCGTTCGCTGGCGGGGGCTTTCGGCACCTACCTTCTGGTCTCGATGAGCGCGGCGTATTTCGCGGTCATGGCGACGATTCCCGCCGCCCTGTTCGTGATCTGGCGCGGCGCGCGCGCCATACGCACCGGATTTTGGGCCTGGCTGCGCGCCCGGCTGGTTTGGCTGCTCGCCTTCGTCGGGCTGGCGGCCGTGGCGCTCGCGATTCTGTTTTCGAGCCAGCTCTGGGCCAAAAGCCACGGGTTGGAAGGGCAGCGCGGGCGGATCGAGTTCACCCGGTACTGGGCTCCCCTCTGGGGCTACTTCATGCCCACTCTCGACCAGCGCGCGGAGCCGTTGCTGCCCTGGCACCCCTACCGGGACGCCGGGTTCGGCCCGAGCGGCATCGAGCGCGGGGCCTACCTCGGGATCGTGCCGATGCTTTTGATCGGCTACGCCGCGACGCGCCGGGAACGGTTCGCCCACGCGGGTTTTTATTGGGCGGCGTTCGGCCTGTCGGTCGTGCTCTCGCTCGGGGCGTACCGGCCGTTTCACCTCCAGCCGGTCTGGCTGCCCGCGGATTGGCTCTGGCGGATCTTCCCGCCGATGCGCGACCTGCGGGTTCCGGCGCGATTCAACCTGTTCGCCGCGGTGATCGCTTCGCTGCTCGCCGCGAGCGGTCTCGCGCATCTCCTGCGGCGGATCGAGCGGCCGAGGCTGCGCCAGCTCGCGGTGGCCGGCCTGTTCGCTTTGACGATTTTCGACCTTGCCCCCCCGGCCTACCCGGGCGTGGTGCCGCCGCCGATGCCCGATCTCTATCGGCGGATCGTGGCGCGCGACCCTCGGGCGACGTTTCACGAGGCGCCGTTCTTCGGCACCCGGGGATTCTTCCTGCCTTCGGCGACCGCCTATTGGCAGCTCGCGCACGGCGCGCGGACCAGCGGTGGATATAGCGGCATGATCAACGCCCAGCTGGAAGACAAGGTGGGCTACCCCTCGCCGTTTTTCGCCCGCAACCTGTCGTTCACCAACTATCTCGCGGAGCCGGGGCCGCAGTACTTCGACGTGGTTCGCGCCGACGCCCCCGACTACCTATGGGCGTTTCTTCATCACAACGGGTTTCGCTACGTGGTCCTGTATACCGACCCGACCTATTACACCGACCTGCATGGCGACATCGAGCGTCTCCTGCCGTTGCTCGCTCCGGCCGAGATCGACCGCGACCCCGCGGCGATCGCCTACGCGGCGGACCGCCTGCCGCCGCCGAAACAGGCGGTGATCGTGCCCGCGGAGGGCCTGCGCAGCCGGGAATTCTTCCGCAAGCGCTGGACGGCGCGGATGGGCCGGCGCGCGACGTTCGCGCTCTACAACCCGACGCCCGGGCGGCCGATCGTTTTCCGCCTGGGGGCCACGAGCTTTGGGGTTTCCCATTCGGCGCGGGTGATCCTGACGAGGCCCGGAGGCCCCGATCAGGACCTGATCCAACTGCGCGCAAACCCCGTTTTCTATCGCTGGTTCACGAGCGAGCCGTTTTTGGCCCCCGCGGGCTGGAGCGAGATCCGCATCGAGGCCGCGGGCGAGACGCCGCAAGATCCGGAGCGCGCCCAGTGGGGGACCGACCGGCTGCCGATCAGCCTGATGATCAATGCGGTCGAAGTCTCCGCCGCCGACGAGGCGCCCAACCCGGGCTGGCCGGTTGAGCGCCTCTTGCCGGAAGAGAATTAGCTCAGACCGCGGCCAGCAGCTCCGCTGGCTCGACCCTCTTCCTTCCGAGCTGCGCCGCGAGATCGGCGAAGCCCTCGAAGGTCAAGCTTTGCGCGCCGTCCGAGAGCGCGTGATCGGGATCGGGATGGACCTCGACGATGATCCCCTGGGCGCCGGCCGCGAGGCCCGCGTGAGTGAGGGCCGGCACGATCGAGCGGAGGCCCGCCGCGTGGCTCGGATCGACGATCACCGGCAGATGGGTCCGCTCGCGCACGATCGCCACGGCGTTCAGGTCGAGCGTATGGCGGGTCGCCCGCTCGAACGTTCGGATGCCTCGTTCGCACAGGACGACCTGATCGTTGCCGTGGGCGAGGATGTATTCCGCCGCGTGCAGCCACTCGTCGATCGTGGCGCCCGCGCCGCGCTTGAGCATGACCGGCTTGCCGCTCCGGCCGGCGGCGCGCAGCAGGGCGAAGTTCTGCATGTTGCGGGCGCCGATCTGGAGCATGTCGGCGTAGCGCGAGACGAGCGGCACCTCCTCCCAGCTCATCACCTCGGTGACCACCGGCAGGCCGGAGATCCGGCGCGCCTCGGCGAGGATTTTGAGGCCGCGCACGCCGAGCCCTTGGAAATCGTAGGGGGAGGTGCGCGGCTTGAACGCTCCGCCGCGCAGCATGTCGGCTCCCGCCGCGGCGACCGCTCGCGCGGTGTCGAGCAGCATCTCCTCGCTTTCGACCGAGCAGGGGCCGGCGATCAGGATGGGCGTCCCGCCGCCGATTTCGAGCGAGCCGATGCGGACGATCGAGTCCTCCGCCTGGTAGCGCCGGTCGAACAGGGGAAACGCCGGCTTCGGCCGATGGTTCGGTCCCGACCCGGTCGCTCCGTGAGCTCCCGCATCGACCGTCGCGGAGGCGGGACCCTGCCAGGCGAGATAGCTGCCGAGCACGACGATCTGGTTGGTCAGCGCCTCGATCGCCTCGATCGCTTCGGCCACCAGCGGCTCGCGCGCCGCGCCCGCGATGTCGATGTAGAACCGGTAGGTCCAGGGGGCAGAGCGCTCCGGCCGCGACTGGAGCGCGGTGAGGTTGATGCCGCGGGTCGCGAACGCCTGAAGCACCGCGGCGAGCATGCCCGGGCGATGGTCGGTCCAGACCACCAGCGAGGTCTTCCGCGGCCGGTCGTCGAGCACCTCGGGCTGCGGATCGCGGGTGAAGGTGAGGAAACGGGTCTGGTTGGTCGGATCGTCCTCGATCCGGTCTTCGAGCACGATCAGGCCGTAGAGCTCGGCGGCCAACAGCGAGCCGATCGCCGCCTGCGACGGATCGGCGTCGCGCGCCACGATCTCGGCTCCCCCCGCCGTGTCCCATTCGCTCACCCGCTGGACGCCCGGCAGGTTCTTGCCCAGCCAGATGCGGCATTGGTCGAGGGCGACCGGATGCGACAGGACACGGCGAATCTGCGTCGTCGCCGAGCCCGGAACGCCGAGCAGGGCATGCTGGACCGGCAGCAGAATCTCGCGATCGAGGTGCAGCGCCCGGTCGCGGAACGCCTGCTGCAACAGATCTTCGGTGGTCTCGATCAGGCCGACCAGCGAGTTTTCGAACGGCAGGCAGCCGGCGTCCGCTTTCCCATCGCGCACCGCCTCGACGACGTCCGC
>Ga0134122_10002926_pt1 | contig 12589 bp, 10 predicted proteins | sample KB302_FD_96461 | JGI IMG/M metagenome (GOLD analysis project Ga0134122, IMG submission 96461) | Terrestrial soil microbial communities without Nitrogen fertilizer from Kellogg Biological Station, Michigan, USA - KB3-0-2 | ecosystem: Environmental > Terrestrial > Soil > Unclassified ...
GAACGCCGGCATCAAACTCTCGCATATTCCCTATCGCGGAGCGGGACCTGCACTCACCGATCTTCTGAGCGGCGAGATCAAGGCGCTCGCGTCTGCTCCCGGGGTGTTGAAGGCGCATGTCGACGCCGGCTCGATTCGCGTGCTCGCGAATTTCGGTGCAGAACGGGTGAAGAGCTTCCCGAACGTGCCCACATTCCGTGAACTCGGATACAAGGATGTGGAGTTTTACATATGGGCTGGTTTGTTTGCGCCTGCAAAAACGCCAGAGTCCATCGTGAAGCAATTGCGCGAGGCAATGCGCAAGACCATGTCTGACCCGCAAACAACAAAAACTTTTGAGTCCGCGGGTAGTCCGCCCGCTTATCTCGACGCACCGGAGTTCGCAAAATTTGTCGCGACCGACAGTACGCGACTGATCAACGCGGTGAAGAAAATCGGAAAAGTAGCGTGACGTACTAGCCGCTCACCACGATCCGCGAATTTACGAGACCGTATTGACGCACGAGATAATACAGCTCGCGCGCGGCGGAAGTCGGCAGCCTGACACAGCCATGCGAAGCGGGCCGTCCAAGCGCGCGGGTTTCGTAAGTGCCATGAACGGCAAAGCCGTGATGAAAGAAGATCGCGTAGGGCATAGGTGAGCCATGATAGATGGTCGAATACCACACCCGCTCCATGCGGACCGGTTTGAAGCTGCCGGTCGGCGTCACGTAGCCACGACGCGCGGTTGATACCGGCCAGACGTGGCGGACCACCCCGTCGACCATCACCGTCATGCGTTGGCTGAAGATATCGATGCGGGCGACAACGTCGGCTAAGGCGGGGCTGGAGCCGAGGGACGCCGCGAACACGATGGCCGCCACAAACACGATCTTACGCATACACAACCCCCTTCGCCGCAGCCGAATTGAAGCGGGGGAGTGACCCAAAGGCAAGCCAGAATGGGTATTTTGGCTAACAGTGCCATGTGATCTGCGGCAATACGCGCTTTCGGACGTTCACTTCCTTTAAATCCGCCCTGCTTAAGCTCCAGCCCTTTCCAGACGGAGCTTAACCGTGTCGCTCGCCGAACCAGCCTCGCGCACCCCTGCCTCTGCTTTTCATCCAGGCCGTTTCAAGCTCGCATTATTTGTACTCGCTGCGTGGGGCATCGCCGCGGCTGCGATGATCTTTAGCGCCCCAGGCGTCAAGGACTTCATGTCTGCCGACGACTTGATGCGCCTTGTCGAGGTGCGGGACTGGATTGCGGGTCAAAACTGGTTTGACGTTACGCAATACCGGCTCGATCCGCCTGACGGGTCATCGATGCACTGGTCGAGAATCATCGATCTGCCCATCGCTCTCGGGATCCTGTTGCTCTCGCCTTTCATCAGCAGCGCGACTGCGGAGATCGTCACTTCCGCGGTTTGGCCCATGTTCTTGTTGATCCCCTCGCTTGCGCTCTCCGGATTGCTCGCGAAGCGCCTTGCGAATGCTGCCGCGTTTTTTCCTGCTGTGTTGCTGGCGGCGGTCTCGGCACCCTTCCTCATTCACTACCGGCCGGGCGCGCTCGATCATCATGGCATTCAGTTATTGCTGGTGTTGGCAACACTCTATGGCGTGACAGACCGAGGCGACGCACGAGTCATTCCCGCGCTCGGCGGTTTCGCGGCAGCGGTGTCACTTGCGATCGGCTTCGAAATGATTCCGGTGCTTGCATGTATTCTCGCCGCAGTGGGCCTGCGTTGGGTGATCGAGGGAAAAGAAACCGCACCGCTCACATCCAGCTTCGGTGTCGCCTTCGGCGCGGGGACCGCAATTCTGCTGATGCTGACGGTGTCGCCTTCAGCCTGGGCCACAGTTCGCTGTGATTACATATCGCCGCCCATCGTTGTGGCGGCAGGACTCTCTGGGGGAATGCTCGCTCTACTTGCGACTACAGGCGCTCGGTTGGTATCACCTTATGCGCGTTTCGCTGCCGCTAGCATCGCCGGAGTGGCTGCGATCGCGGGCGTTTGTATTCCCTTTCGCGCCTGTCTCGGTAACCCCTTTGGGATGATCGACCCACGTGTTACTGCAATCTGGCTCGACCATGTTGCCGAAACGCAAAACGCGCTCGAAGTTGCATGGAATTTTCCAAACGAGTGGCTGACCTTCTACGCGGCACCCGTGCTCGCGCTACTACTCGGCTGCGCGGCAATGCGCAAACTGTCAACCCAGCAACGGCCGATATTCATTGCGCCGTTGTTTGCGCTGTGCGCATTCGACGCTGTTGCGCTCTGGGAATTGCGCGGATCGGCTGGCGCCAATCTGATCGCGCATCCAATTCTAGCGGCTTCTCTCGTCCTTTTGTTCCAAGTTCGTTCGAGCCTGCTCGCGAACCGCGCGGCCCTTCTTTCGTTCCTTCTTGTTTCGAATCCCGTTTTTACATTGGCAGGAGACTGCATCGGTGGAATCGTGAGCTGGCTCAATCCTGGGCGGATCAAGGCGACCGACAACAGCCCGCTTTTCTGCCGTCGTTTAGCCGACATGGATCGTCTTGGCGCACTAGAGCCGGGGCTTGTCGTTTCGTATATCGATATCGGCCCTTCCATTCTCGCTGCCACGAAGCACTCCGTGCTTGCCGCTCCCTATCACCGCAATGTTCGCGGCAACACCGCGGCCTATGACATTCTGATGGGGGACGATGCGACGGCAAGGCGAACCCTGGCCGAGCGCAAAGCCCGTTACGTTGCCATCTGCCCCGGTGCACCGGAACGAGGACATATGAAAAATTTCGCACCGAACGGCCTCGGCGAACGGCTCGCACGCGGCGAGGTGCCTAATTATCTAGAAACCATTCCAGGCGAACCCGCGGAACCTTTGAAGCTATACCGCGTACGTTAACCGCATTTCGCGGATCGCCAGGCCGCGCTAGATTGCAGGGATGCGAATTCGACTCGGCTTCATCGTGCTGCTTTGGGCCGCTGCGGCGCAGGGGCAAACACCTCCTGCGCCTGTCCCGCAGCCGAAGCCCGCGCCCTCAGCCGCGCCGGCCGCAGTCTCGACGACTGCGCCCGCGAAAGAGTTATTCGGAGGCAAAGCCCAGCCCGCGCCGATGGCCGCACGCTCAATCGGATTTTACGCGCATGGCTGCCTTGCGGGCGCGAGCGCGCTGCCGGTCAACGGCAAGACCTGGCAGGTGATGCGCCTCTCGCGCAATCGAAATTGGGGCCATCCGGATTTGATCGCCTTTCTCGAGCGCTTCTCCGCAAAACTCCCGCAGACCGCAGGTTGGCCCGGCATTCTCGTTGGCGACCTGTCGCAGCCGCGCGGCGGACCGATGCTCACAGGTCATGCATCGCATCAGGTCGGTTTAGATGCCGATATTTGGCTCACGCCAATGCCTACACGGACGCTTAGCTCGGAGGAGCGCGAACAGATTTCCGCGCTCATGATGGTGCGCGACGACCGGCGGGACATCGATCCGGCAAATTGGTCGTCTTCGCATATGAAAGTCGTCAAAGCGGCGGCGGAAGATCCGGTCGTCGAGCGCATTTTCGTCAATGCCGCGATCAAGAAGGCGTTATGCCGCGAGGCCGGGGCCGACCGAGGGTGGCTGTACAAGGTTCGTGCTTATTGGGGCCACGACTATCATATGCATGTGCGCATTCGTTGCCCGAAAGGCAGTACCGAATGTGAAGTTCAGCCGCCGGCATCAACGGCCGAGGAGGGTTGCGGCAAGGATCTCGACTATTGGTTCACGGATGCTGTTCTGCACCCCAGGCCATCGCTTTTTCCGCCGAAACCCAAACCGCCGCTCACTATGAACGACCTGCCGGTATCTTGCCGGCAGGTGCTAGTCGCGCCCTGATTTTCGATTAGCTGGACGTTTTCACATCATCCGCGGAAACGAAAATAGCGCGCCCAGAATCATACCAAGGATGAGTCCGATCACGATGGCGCAGACGACGACTGCGGCTGCATAGCCAAGCGATTTTTCCTGCGGCGATTTCATCAATACCGGCAGACCGAGATACAGCAGATATAAGCCGTAAAGGCCGAGGAGGCCGAGAAAGCGCAGCCCCGGAATGAGCGTGAAAATTCCGCTCAACCATAATGGTGTATAGGAATAGACCGTCACTTTTAGTGCGCTATCGAAATTCTTGCGGCCGCCGAATGTCGCTGCAAGTGCGTCGACGATTAGCGCCACGACATAAACGGTTAGAAATGTGAGTAGGTAGCTCACGATCGCGTTGACCAATCCGCTCGCGACACCCATGCGCACCGTACCCATGCCCGGGATGCTGATGCCGACGATGCTGGTTCCGATGAATCCGCAAATCGCCGGGATCGCGGCAAGGATCGCAACATAGCTTGTGAACAAATAGGCGACGTCGCCCGGCTCGCGATCGATCACGGGCCATTCCGTTTTCGGCGTAAGAATGATGTTCTTCACACGGTCGATCAGGGTCATGCTTCCCTCTCCTTTGGCTTCGTTTTGGCTGCGAACGCCGAATCAAGCGGAATAATTCCGTGACCAACGCCGAAAGTCACGCCTTATCGATGGGCAGTGGATTTCCTAGCGTCTTCGCGGATCATGGCGGCTCCCTTCTCAGCGATCATGACGGTCGGAGAGTTGGTATTGCCGGAAACGATGGTCGGCATCACGGAGGCGTCGATTACTCGCAGACCCTCAATACCGATAAGCCGCAGCCTTGCGTCGACGACCGCGGTAGCATCCGATTCGAGTCCCATTTTCGCCGTACCGACCGGATGAAAAATCGTAGTCCCGATGTCCCCGGCGGCGCGCAAGAGCGCCGCATCGTCATCATCGTGAACTTCCGGGCCCGGTAGAATTTCTTCGATGCGATATTTCACAAGCGCCGGTTTGTGCGCGATCTTGCGCGTGACGCGGATCGAATCGATTGCAACCTGCTTATCCTCGGCGGTCGAAAGATAATTCGGTTTGATCTCGGGGGCGGCGGCAGGATCGCGACTCTTTAGGCGGACGGTGCCACGACTCGTCTGCTGCAGATTGCATGCACTCATCGTGAAAGCCGGGAATTTGTGCAACGGTTCACCAAACTTGTCGAGCGAGAGCGGCTGCACGTGAAATTGGATATTGGCACGCTCCCTTCCCGGATCGGAACGCGTAAAGAAGCCGAGCTGCGAAGGCGCCATGGTAAGAGGCCCCCGCCTAAACAGGGCATATTCGAGCCCCATCCCTGCGCGGCCAAAAATAGAGTGATAGCGCTCGTTTAAAGTCGGGACGCCTGTGACCTTGAAGATCATACGCAACTGCAGGTGATCCTGCAGATTGCCGCCGATTCCGGGCTTGTCGACAACAACATTAATCCCGTGCGCCGACAGATGCGCGGCTGGCCCGAGGCCGGAGAGCATGAGCAATTGAGGTGAGCCAATCGCCCCTGCAGCCAGCACTACTTCGCCGTGCGCTTTGGCAATTTTCTCAACGCCATCTTGCCGATAGGCAACGCCAACCGCGCGTCTGCCTTCCAACAAGACGCGCTCGGCAAGCACACCGGTTTCCAGCTGCAAATTTTTTCGGTGCAGCACCGGCTTCAAAAATCCGCGCGCAGCACTCCAACGCCGCCCGCGTTTTTGATTGACGTGGAAGTAACAGCTTCCCTCATTGTCGCCGCGATTGAAATCTTCGATTTTCGGAATGCCGGTTTCAGCCGCCGCATCGCGTACGGCTTCAATCAATTCCCATTTCACGCGCGGAAATTCGATCCGCCACTCGCCGCCAATCGAATGATGTTCTCCCGTGCCGAGAAAATGATCCTCATGCTGCTTGAAGATTGGCAGCACATCGTTCCATCCCCAACCGGGAAGACCGAGCTGGCGCCAGTGGTCGTAGTCGGCCGCCTGTCCGCGCATGTAGATCATTGCGTTGATCGCCGAAGAACCGCCGATCGCTTTGCCGCGGGGATAATTCAGCGCGCGGCCGTTCAGGCCTGGCTCGGGTTCGGTCTTGAACATCCAGTCGGAGCGCGGATTACCGATCGCAAACAGATAACCGACCGGAATGTGAAACCAGATCCAATTGTCGTTTCCACCCGCTTCTAGGAGAAGGACGCGATTCGCTGGGTCGGCGGAGAGACGGTTCGCCAACACGCAACCAGCGGAGCCAGCGCCGACGACGATGTAGTCGAATTCTTGGGATTCCATCATCCTAAAGTGTCCGATCATTGCTGTTGGGACAAGTCCCGCTATAGGGAGTAGTTTTTCGCATGCAAAATTTTCCACCCCAACGTATTGTCTGCCTCACAGAGGAAACGGTAGAGACACTTTATCTGCTGGGCGAAGAAGCCCGCATTGTCGGCGTTTCGGGTTACGCGGTTCGCCCGCCGCGAGTAAGAAAAGAGAAGCCGCGCGTTTCCGCGTTCATTTCCGCGGACATCGACAAAATCATCGCGCTTTCGCCCGACCTCGTTCTCACCTTTTCCGATCTGCAGGCCGATATTGTCGCACAACTCGTCCGCCGCGGGATTGCGGTCCACGCTTTCAACCAGCGCGATATTTCCGGTATCTACGCCATGATCGAAACGCTTTCGGCATTGATTGACGTGCCTGAAAAAGGTGCGCGACTCGCGAAAGAACTTCGCCTACGGGTCGAAGCAGCTGCTGCGCGTTCGCGCGAAGCTGAACGCCCACGTGTTTATTTCGAAGAGTGGGACGAGCCGATGATTTCCGGCATTCGGTGGGTTATGGAGCTGGTTCGAGCGGCCGGAGGCGACGATATTTTTCCTGGGCTCTCGAAAGAAAAATCGGCGAAGGACCGCATCGTTACGGCAGAGGCCGTGGTCCAAGCCGCACCCGATATTATTATCGGCTCTTGGTGCGGAAAGAAGTTTCGCCCCGAACACCTTGCCGCGCGTCCCGGATTTTCTGCTCTCCCCGCTGTGCGAGACGGCTTTGTGCGCGAAATTAAATCAACACTTATTCTCCAGCCCGGGCCGGCGGCACTAACCGAGGGGCTCGACGCCATCGAACGAATCATTTCCGAATGGCGTAGTATGAAATCGATAACTACGCATGGCGAACCCATCCAACGCATGGGTTGACAGGCGCGAACGCGCACCTTCTCATATCTCATGAACACAAGTTTTTTCGGTGAATTATTGCAATCGATCGCGGAGCGCGGGCGCTCGCTGATCGAACGGGCCCCACGGCGTCCGGCAGGCGAAACGCGCGCTGCCACTTTTGTCGAACTTTGCGAGGCGCTGTTATCAGGGCGCGGTGAAGCATCAGGTGTCGCCGTCGCACGTGAAATTCTTGCGGCTTATTCGAAACTCAAGACCGGTGAGCGCATCGCTTTTTTTGAGGCGCTAGCGGAATCCTTCGGTCCCGACCGCGTGCGGCTCGACAACGCATGCAAGGCCTATACTGCCGAGCCAACCGACGAGAACGCGGCCGAAGTCATGCAAGCCGCCGAACCGCGACGACAGGAACTCATTCGCCGCATCAATCTTGCTCCTGGCGCGACCGGCGATCTTGTACGGATGCGCGAGCATCTTCTGGACGCGATAATTCGCCGCGAGGAACTCGCTGCGGTCGACCATGATTTCGTTCATTTGCTTGGCTCCTGGTTCAATCGAGGATTTCTCGTATTGAAACGCATTGATTGGTCGATGCCGGCGATCGTTCTGGAGAAAATCATCCGCTATGAGGCTGTGCACGAAATTCATTCATGGGACGACCTCCGCGCACGCATCGATCCACCGGACCGGCGTTGTTATGCGTTCTTTCATCCGGCGTTGATCGACGAACCGCTAATTTTCGTCGAGGTTGCACTGTCTCGCGAGATTCCCGATGCGATCGAACCCATCCTAAGGCAGGACCGCACACCGCTTGGTCCGCATGACGCGACAACCGCCACCTTCTATTCGATCTCCAACTGCCAGCGCGGTCTTGCAGGCGTTTCGTTCGGCAATTTCCTGATCAAGCAGGTCGTAGAGGAAATCTCGCGCGAGCTTCCGAAGCTCTCGAATTTCGTGACCCTTTCGCCGGCGCCCAGCTTTCGCGATTGGCTAACGGGCGAACGGCAGGCCGAAGCTTCGAACGCTTTCATGCCTTCGGATGCACGCGCGTTGTCTTATCTTGATGAGGCGGATTGGTTTCAGAACGAAGATAAGGCTGCAGAACTAAAACCCGTTCTTGCCGCAATTGCAGCACACTATTTTCTGATCGCTCGTACACGGCGTGGACGACCCATCGATCCCGTTGCGCGTTTCCATCTTGGCAATGGCGCACGGCTAGAGCGCATCAATCCTATGGCAGATTTTTCCGAGAAGGGCCTCTCGCAGTCGTATGGCATCATGGTGAACTACCGCTACCAGCCTGATGATATCGAAAAAAATCATGAGGCTTACGCCGCAGGTGGCGCGGTCGTCGCAAGCTCGGCGGTGCGAAAACTGTTGCGTGCGGATTCGAAGCAAACGTCCCTAGTGCCGGCAACATGAGCAACCATCTCTATTCCGCGATTGAGGCAGCAAACCCCGATCGCAAGAAACCGCTGATCGAACTCGCCGACGGTACACGGCTGTCTTACGGCGAAGCATTTTCACTCACCGAAAGGCTCGCGGGCCATTTGATACGTCGCGGAGTCAAGCCCGGTGATCGCGTCGCGGTACAGGTGGAAAAATCCTGGCAAAATTTGGCACTCTATCTCGCCTGCATCCGGGCCGGTGCCGTGTACCTGCCGCTCAATACCGCTTACCCCCTCGCCGAACTTGAGTACTTTCTCAGCGACGCGCAGCCGAGTTTTGTTGTCGTTCAACCCGCGAACGAAACGGGAGTGCGCACGCTCTGCCAGAAAATCGGCCACGCGGCTGTCGAGAGTCTCGACCAGAACGGCGAAGGTACGCTGCTTTCGGCAGCAAGCGATGCGCCGACAGCGGAGATTGTCGCCCGCGGGCCTGGCGACCTCGCCGCGATACTTTACACTTCTGGCACCACCGGCCGTTCTAAGGGCGCGATGCTTACACATGACAATCTTTTGTCGAATGCGCTCGTGCTGAAGGATTACTGGCGCTTTACGGAACGCGACGTTCTCCTGCATGCACTTCCGATCTTTCACACGCACGGTCTTTTCGTCGCTTGCAATGTGGCGCTGCTTTCGGCCTGTTCAATGATTTTCTTGCCCAAGTTTGATGCTGCAACCGTCCTACGCGTGCTGCCGAAAGCGACGAGCATGATGGCGGTGCCCACTTTTTACGTCCGGCTCCTTGATGAGAAGATGTTCAACCGCGATGCCACGAAGCATATGCGTCTCTTCACTTCCGGATCAGCGCCGTTGCTCGCCGAAACGCATCGCGCATTTTCCGAGCGTACGGGCCACGCGATTCTCGAGCGCTACGGCATGACCGAAACCAATATGAACACTTCGAATCCTTATGACGGCGATCGCGTTCCTGGCACCGTCGGCATTCCGCTGCCAGGTGTCGAGATTCGCGTCGCCGAACCGGAAACGGGCCGCGTGCTTGCACAAGAGGAAATTGGTGGCATCGAGGTGCGCGGGCCCAATGTGTTCAAGGGCTATTGGCACATGCCCGAGAAGACTAAATCGGAGTTTCGGGACGACGGCTTTTTCATCACGGGCGACGTCGGCAAGATCGACAAGCGCGGCTATGTTCATATCGTTGGCCGTTCAAAGGATCTTGTGATCACCGGCGGGTACAACGTCTATCCGAAGGAGGTTGAGAGCGAGATCGACGCTATCGATGGAGTGGCCGAAACCGCCGTCATTGGCTGTCCGCACCCCGAATTCGGCGAGGGAGTCGCGGCTGTCGTCGTGCGCGCAAAAGCGTCAAATCTCACTGAAGGCGACATCCTCTCCGCACTCGAGGGTCGGTTAGCCAAATTCAAACAGCCAAAGCGCGTGTTTTTCGTGGATGAATTGCCACGTAACGCGATGGGCAAGGTGCAGAAAAACGTGCTGCGCGAAACCTATGCGGGCATCTTTGCGCGTGGCGCTGCCTGATCGCCGAAGACCTGAATGCCTGAAAACCTGTTATAAAGTGGGCATGACCTTGCCTGAAGACGACTATCTCGTCCGCCCTGATCCTGCCGATCCACGCTTGAGTGTACGTGTGACTGGCGTCGATCAGACAGGCGCCGGTGTCGAAACTACTGTCGTGGTTGAGCGTCCGCTCACGATTTACCTGAATGCGCAGGAGATCGTAACGGCCATGACAATCGGCGACTACCCCAAATATCTTGCCGTCGGATTTCTACTAAATCAGAACATGCTGCGCGCAGACGATGTGGTCACTGGCGTCGACTATGACGACGATCTCGCGGTCGCCGTCGTACGGACGGAGCGCACGACTAACTACGAACAGAAAATGAAAAAGAAGGTGCAGACGTCGGGTTGTGGCCAAGGCACCGTATTCGGCGACCTGATGGAATTAGTCGAAAACGCGAAGCTCCCGCGCGCCGAATTGCGTACGTCCTGGCTCTACACACTCACACACAAGATCAATACGACTCCATCGCTTTACCTCGAGGCAGGTGCCATTCACGGCTGTATCCTCGCCGAACGCGACCGGCCGTTGGTCTATATGGAGGACGTTGGCCGTCATAATGCCGTCGATAAGATCGCTGGGTGGATGTTTCAGGAGCGCGTAAAGCCGGACAACAAGATTTTTTATACGACCGGCCGGCTCACTTCGGAGATGGTGATCAAGACCGTGCGAATGGGAATTCCTATTCTTGTTTCGCGCTCTGGTTTCACCGCCTGGGGCGTCGAGCTCGCGAAGAAAGCGGGGCTTACGCTGATTGGCCGCGCGCGCGGAAAACGTTTTGTCGCGCTTTCGGGCGAGGATCGCATCGTGTTCGATCAGGATATTCGCTACGTCGAGGAAGAAAGCGTGAAACATCGGCGCAAGGCCGCTGTTCATGACGATTGACTATCCGCCGACGCTGGGCCTCGTGCTCGCGGGCGGTCTCGCACGGCGCATGGGCGGAGGCGATAAAGCGTTTCTCAGCATCGGGGGCAAAACAATTCTGGAGCGCGCACTCGCGCGGTTCCGTCCGCAATGCACCGGCCTCGTACTGAATGCGAACGGCGATCCGAAACGCTTCGCAAACTACGACCTCCCTGTTGTCGCTGACGACATTCCGGGTTTCGCGGGACCACTTGCCGGCATTCTCGCGGGACTCGACTGGGTCGCAAAAAACGCGCCACGCATCGAATGGATCGCGACCGTTCCGGGCGACTGCCCATTTTTGCCGCACGACCTCGTGCTGCGGCTGCACGCCGCCCGAATCGACGAAAGCAAGCTGCTTGCCTGCGCGCGCTCCGGCGAATGGCGGCATCCCGTCGCGGGCATCTGGCCGGTCGCGTTACGGGCGGATCTGCGCGACGCGCTCGTGAAAGAAGGCCTGCATAAAATCGAGGTTTGGACCGGACGGCATGGTGTGGCGATTGCCGAATGGCCGGACAAGCCGATCGATCCATTCTTCAATGTGAACACGCCGGAGGACTTAGCGAAAGCAGAAGAACTGGCAAAGCGAAACGCCGACGACTGAATACGACTTAGTTGATTAGCGACTGGTACGACAGAAAGCCAACCATCGAGCCCGGCTCGATCGTTGTCGTTTCTTCCAATAATTCAGCAAAACCATCCGTTTCTGTAAGCGACGTAATCACACCGGCGCCTTCCTGTGGGTGCTTTATCGCTTCGATAACGCCGTCAGGGGCGCGGCGAAGAGCAACCCGCACATATTCGCGCCGCGCCTTTTTCTTTTTGTAGGCGAAAGCCGCGCGCACCGGCAGGGCAATAAGTTGCTCGGCATTGGCGCCTGCAAGCCTCAATAGTAATGGGCGCACGACGTGAGCGAAGGTAACAAATACCGCGACCGGATTGCCCGGCAGCCCGGCGAAGGCTGCGCCCTTGATTACGCCCATTGCAACCGGGCGGCCAGGTTTGATCGAAATTCGCCAAAACACGAGACGTCCTAGTTTCTCTACCGCGCTCTTCACATGATCCGCTTCGCCAGTGGAAACGCCGCCGGTAGTGAGCACGAGATCGTGGTTCCCAGCTGCCGCTCCTATCTCCTTGCCCAGAATTTCGGCATCGTCGGCGAGAATTCCGAGATCGCTCGTCTCCATTCCGAGTTTTTCCAAGAGGCCAAGCAGCAGATAACGGTTCGCGTCATACAGCGCAGCGGGCCCAAGCGGCTTGCCCGGCTCTACGATTTCGTTGCCGGTCGAAAACAGCGCAACGCGAACGCGGCGCTTCACCTTGATCTTGTCGATACCGACGGCGGCGGCGAGCGCAATATCTTGCGGCTTAAGGCGTCTGCCGCGCGGAATTGCAACCGCGCCCGCCCTCAAATCTTCGCCTGTCAAACGCCGATTCGCGCCGAGTTTAAGGCCCGCGGGTACGATCACCGCATTTCCTTCGACGCGGCAGTCTTCCTGCATATAGACGGTGTCCGCTCCCGCGGGCATGGGCGCGCCGGTGAAAATGCGCGCGGCCTCCCCTGGAGCGAGCGCGCGGGATGGGCGCTCGCCTGCAAATACTTGCTCGACGATTTTGAACGTTGTATCGGCGCTCGCGCCCACGTCGCCATGGCGCACGGCATAACCATCGACGGCGGA
>Ga0134122_10002928_pt1 | contig 12575 bp, 9 predicted proteins | sample KB302_FD_96461 | JGI IMG/M metagenome (GOLD analysis project Ga0134122, IMG submission 96461) | Terrestrial soil microbial communities without Nitrogen fertilizer from Kellogg Biological Station, Michigan, USA - KB3-0-2 | ecosystem: Environmental > Terrestrial > Soil > Unclassified ...
ACCGTCAGGTCCTTCGGCAGCGACGACGCCGCAGCCGGATCGACGACGATGCGGCCGCGGAGGGTCGACGGCTTCATGGCAGCGAGACGCACGTCGTCGACGTCGGCGTCGATCACAGTGACGGTCGTGACTGCCTCTTCGGGAACCTCGTCCCTCGTCATCATCATGCGCTGCGCGCGGAGCGTATATGAGCCGGGCGCGACGCCGTTGAGCGCGAACGCGCCATCGGACTGGATCGGTGCACTGAGTTCGCCCGCGGCATTGGGGCTGACGTCCGGCTGGCTGACGATGATCATCCCCGAGCTCAGAGGCGTGCCATCAGATGCGGTCACCGTGCCGGTGACGCGCCAGGCCTTGATCGGCTGCAGCGTCATGACGATGCCCTCGATCGCCTGCCCGGCGCGCAGCGTCAATCGACGAGCCTCGCTCGCGTTCACCGTGCCTGGAAAATAGATCGGCGCGTAGGTGGCACGGGCCGCGGCGCTGTCGCGAAACATCAACCCGCCAGGATTGCGCCACCGCGCCGACAGGTAGTACTGACCAGGCTCGATCCCGTAGAGGCGGAATTCGCCGATATCGTTGGTCGTGACGCTGCGCGTCACCGGCGCAAGGCGCCGCTGTCCTTCGACCGATTCGAACCGCTCGAGCGCAATTTGAACATCTGACGCCGGCTCGCCGAACTCGTCGACGATGACGCCAGTCACCACCCCGGCGCGGCGAAGCGTGATGTCGATGCCATCGACCGTCTGACCGTCACGAAGCTCGATCGCTTCGATGCCGCGATCGGCACTTAGGCCGTAGATGGCGTGCAGGTAATTCGTCCGGCTGGCCGACACGTTGTAGCGGCCGGCGCGCAGCCGCGTGAATTCGTAGGCACCGCCATCGTCGGTGGTCGTATCGAAGCTCGTATTGCTGTCGCGGAGGAAGATTCGCACGTGCGCCTTGCGCAGCGGACGGCCGGAGTCGGCAGCGACAACGTGCCCGCGCAGCGTGGCGGTGGCCGGTGGCACCGGCAAGCTCGCCGGCGCCTGTGCGCCGGTTGCCAACGCAGCCGCGGCCGCGATCACCATCAACGGCACTGTTGCATCAAGCATCGTTCGCTCGAGGCGCGTCAGAACACGGGAACCGGCGACAGGTGCAGATCGATCGCTGTCTTTTCACCGGCGCGGATCGAGAACTTCGTCGCCTGCTCGCGCGCGGCGGCCAGGAATTCGGCGCTGGTCCAGATATTGGGCTCGGGCTCCTTCATCGCCACGACGTAGTAGTCGCCGGCGAGCAGCCGTGCGCGATAGAGGGCGTTCGGGCCCGGCCGCGCCACGCTGACGTGACGCGACTGCACCGACCAGTGCGCGGCGTCCTGGGCAAAGACGATCACCACGCAGTCGTTGACCTGGCCGCCGCTGTCGTCGGCGACGCGCCCGGACAGCTCGCCGATGCGATCGGTCATCTCGACGACGACGTTATCGATCGATCCGTTCGGTGGCACGTCGATGCCGCTGTCGGCAACGTCGACGTCGTCGACCACGACGCGGCCGAGACGCCAGGGCATCGCGCCGGCGGGAGCAGGCCCCCTCGCACCGGCTCGTAGATGCACGAGGCCGGCCGGGAGCGAAATGTCGAACGTCGCATCGTCAAGAACTTTCGCGCTCGATCGCACCTGCTCGCCAAGCGACCACTCGCGCCAGGCGGCGATGTCGATCGCGGCCGGCTTCGGCGGCGGCTGGCCGGTTGCGCTCGGTGTGAAGACGATGCGGCCGCGAATCGCCGAGGGCTTCGTGACGACCAGCTGGAGGCCGTTGATGTCGGCGCCGGCTACCGTGACGTCGGCGCGCGCTGACTCGCCGTCGGGGCCATAGGCGCGAATGGTGTAGTCGCCGGGGGCGAGGTTCGGCGCGCTGAACGCGCCGTCGGAGTGCATCGAGTAGGAAAACCCGCCGAGCGGGACACCGCCGGCGCGCTGAGTGACGATGATCCTGGGCCGGTCCAGCTGCCTGCCGCTGGCATCGATCACGGTGCCACTGACCCTCGCGGTGCGCACCGGTACCAACATCACGCTGATGCCTGCGATCGTCTGCCCGGGACCAACGGTGAAGCGCTGCGCTTCGGCGACGTTGCCGGTGCCGGGATAGAAGGTCGGTGCGTATCCGGTGACGCCATCAGGCTGCGTCCGGAAGTCTCGCGAAGCCGCCGACACGTAGTACTGCCCGGGCGACAATCCGTACACACGAAACTCGCCGAGGTCGTTCGACTGGCCGCCACGGCCCAACGGGATCAACCGGCGCGATCCCTGAATGTATTGGAACCGCATGGCGTGGACCTGCGCGTCAGCGATCGGATCGCCGGCTTCGTCGACGACTCGCCCGCTGATCACGCCGCCGCGTTTCATCGCCAGGTTCAGATCGCCAGCCTGCTGGCCGTCGGACAGCGTGACTCGCTGACCGGGGCCCTCGAGCCGCGTCTCTCCCCAGGCTGATCGGATGTAGTTGGGTTTGGTTGCGAGGATGGCGTAGACGCCGGCCGGGAGGCCGGTGAGTCGGTAGCGGCCGTCGGCACCCGTGAGCGCGGTGTGTGGCACCTGCCCGCCCGACTCTGCCATCACCTCGACGCGCGGCAGCGCGCGCCCGGTCGACGCGTCGACGACGCGGCCGCTCAGGCTGGCCGTGCCCGTGCGCGGCGGCTGTGCGGTGTCGCGAGCCGGAGGCTGAGTCGCGGCCGGCTCATGCAGTACCAGGACAGCGGCAACGCACAGGCACGCTCGGAACATGCGCAGCTTGGTAGTTAGACACCGGCCGCGCGATTTTTGTCTGGGCCTAACTCGTAGCGCAGCCCTTCAGGGCTGCCCCGGGTCGGCGGCGGGCGGGCAGGCCTAAAGGCCTGCGCTACGCGAGCCGACGAGGTTACAACGTCACCCCGCCGGCTTGATCTCCACCTGGCTGAAGTGGACGGTGGCCATGCCGGCGCCGCCGTTGCGCAGCCCGAGCACGCCGACGTAGATCGTCGACGGCAGCTCCACCGTTTGCGTGGTGTGCACGCGCTGCCACTGCACGCCGTCGGCCGACATCCACGCGGTGATCTCCTGCCCGCGCCGCGTCAAGCGGATCCAGCGCGGCAGCGTCACGGCGCCGGCTGATGGTCCGTCGCTGGCGGTCACGCCGCCCGCGGCCGTTCGACGCCGGAATTTCGCCTTGCCATCGGTCGTGACCGCGAGCGACGCGTGCGGTGACCCGGCATCGAGCGATTCGCGCATCGTGATCGCCGCCAGCCCAAAGCTGGCGCCGGCGGGCGCCGTGAGACCGTCGACCAACGCCGTCAGCTCGCCGTCGCCGGTCCAGGGCGTGTAGGCGAAGTGAAACGCGTCCGCCGTCGACCAGAGATCGGCGCCGGTGGCTTCGAGCGCAAACGCGCCGCCGGACGCCGTCGTCGTCCCGACCGCGCTGACCGCGCCGATGTCGGCGATCCGCCAGCCGTCGGGCGCGCGTCCCAACCCGATGTGGTCGAAGGCCGCGCGCGCGAGGCCGCTTCCGCCGTTCCGGAACACCAGCACTCCGACATCCACGGTCGACGGCATGGCGACCGTGGTCGGGCCAAATACCGGCTTCCACGCAACGCCGTCTGCGGAGAATGACGCGGTGAACATGCCGCCGCGCCGCGAGAGCTTCAGCCAGGCCGGCGCGTACGCCGTCCCTGACGACGGGCCGTCGCTCAGCGTGGCGGCGTCGGCCGCGGTGCGCCGCCTGAACTTCACCTTGCCGTCGCTGCCGAGGAGCAACGACGCATGCCGCGCGCCGGCCGCCGCCGACTCGCGGAACATCAGTCCGGCCATCGCGAAACGCGCGTCGGCGGGACGCGCCAGCGACGCCACGCGCGCGACGATCTCGCCGTCGCCGGTCCATGCGCGATGCGCGAAGTAGAAATCGTCGGCCGTGCCGTAGACGTCGTCACCGGCGCCCTCGACGGTGAGGGTGCCCGCGCCAAAGCTCGATCGCCCGGCGTCGTTATCGCCGATCGATCCGCCGACCCAGGCGGCGCCCGCACCGCCGTTGGCGACGGTCGTGGCGACTGATTTGCGCGTGATGTTGCCCGCTCGATCGCGAGCCTCGATGGTGACCGTGTGGCCGGCATCGGCGCTGCCCGTCGTGTCCCATGGGATTTCGAATGGTGGTGCCGTCACGACGCCGAGCGTCGTGCCGTCAACCATGAAGCGCACCGACGCCAGCTCCACATCGTCGGTGGCCGATGCGCGCACCTTGACGGTGCCGGCGACGACCGCGCCGGACGCCGGCGCGACGATCGAAACCGCGGGCGCAACCGAATCGCCGAGCGGCAGCGAGAACAGCAACAGGTTGCGGCCGGTCGGCGCCATGTTCGACAACGCGCCCGACGTGGCGGTGGCGAGGAGAGCGGCGCGCACGTCCGCCGGAGTCGCGGCCGGGTGGCGCTGGAGGTAGAGCGCGGCCGCGCCGGCCACGTGCGGCGCCGCCATCGACGTGCCCCACATCGAGATCGTGCTGGTGTCGTCGTCGTTCGAGGCCGACTCGATGCTGGCGCCGGGCGCGAACAGCGCGACGCAGTCGCCGAAGTTGGAATCGGCGGCGCGCTCGTCGAATTGCGTCGCGTTGCCGACCGTGATCGAGCCTGCCGCGGCGCCGGGAATCGACTGGCAGGCGTCAGCGTTGGCGTTGCCCGCGGCGCCGACGAAGGTCACGCCGGCGGTAACCGCGCGGTCGATCGCGTCGATCGCCGCGGTCACATGACCGCCGCCGATGCTGGCGTTGATCACCGCCGGTTTGCGATGGTTGGCGATCACCCAGTCGATGGCGTCGATGTAGCCCGACCAGGTGCCGCTGCCGCCGCAGCCGAGCGCCTTCACCGAATAGAGGGTGACGCCGCTGGCGACACCGAGATCGGCGCCGCCGACGATGCCGGCGACGTGCGTGCCATGGCCGGCGCAGTCCTGGTCGGGCGGCACACCGTCGCCGACGGCGTTGTAGGCGCCGAACGCGCGCCCTTGAAACGTCTGGTGGGTGACCCTGATCCCGCTGTCGACGATGTAGACGTTGACGCCGGCGCCGTCGCTGGCGTAGCGATACGACCGATCGAGCGGGAGCTGGCGTTGATCGATCCGGTCGATGCCCCACGGCGCCACCGGCGTCCGCGTCGACACACCGCTGCCGGTCGTGACGCCGTCTTCCTCGACGTACTCGACGCGCGGGTCGTTGGCGAGCGCTTGCGCGGCCGCGTCAGGCAGCTCGATGACGAAGCCGCTCAGCGCATGGCGGTAGGTGCGCCGAAGCCGCCCCCGATGGATCAACGCGCTTTCGAACCCGACCGCTTCGGGATCGTCGCCCGTCCGCAGCTTGACGATATAGCGGCCGGCGATGGCGTCGCGGACGCGCCGCACCTTGCCGCCGCGACCGCGCTCCTGCGCGTGCGGCACCGACGCGGCGACGACCAACGAGAGACACACGACGAACAGGAAGGCGCGGCGACTCACGTGACCTCCGAGGGCGCGCGCAGCGGTATCGCTCGCCCTGCAACGCTCGATTACGGTCCGGGTGGGAACGGATGCGCGAAGAACTCGCGCGGCATCAATCCTAGTGGCGCGTTCTGGATTTCTCAAGCTGAAGCGCGATACGGTTGAGGCGTGGCCTCACCTCTTCCGCTGCCGGAGCTCTCTGTGGCGCTGACGATCGCGCTGACCGTGCTTGGGATGCGCGCGGCGCGGAGATTCCGGCGAGGGTCGTCGTCCGAGTCTCACGCGCTCCGCGCCCGCGAGACTGCCGCCGCCGCCGATCGTGAGAGCGCGCGCTTGATCGCCGCGTGCGTCGTCTACGCGATCGTCGGCCTCCCGCTGATCCTCCGCATCGTGCCGCCGAATGGCGTGTACGGGTTCCGGGTCGCAGGAACCGGCAACGCCGCAATGTGGTATCCCGCGAACGCGTTCCTGGGATGGGCGCTCGTCGCGGCGGCGGTTTGTGCCGCAGTCCTGCTCATCACGCTGCCGGCGAGAATCAAGCCGTGGGTGATGCGGCTGGCCTTCTTCGCGCCGCTGTGCGGCGCGCTCATTGCCTCGTGGCTGTATCTCCAGGCACTGCTCGACCCATCGCGCGTGTGATGCGGCTCTCGACCTCGACCGTCGTTGACCGACGCGACGCTCGCGGAAGAAGAGCCCGAGGTCTGGCAGTTCCAGGGCGAACTCAGCGTGAGGGCGCCTTGCAGACGAAGTTGGCCGCTTCATCTGTACTCCCGGCTCCCTTGTAGGTCGCGAGCTGCGGATATGGACAGAGCGGCCGTGTCCGATCGACGACGCCGTTGGTCGCGTGCGACGCGATGAGGGCGTCCGGCGGCTCGCCGTGCTCGACCCACTGTTCGAGGGCGCCGATGGTGTCGAAGGTGTTCGGCCCGTCGCCGCCGCCGCAGTGGCCCATGCCGGGCGCCATGAACAGCCGCACCGCACCGGTGGTTGCCGGCTCGCCGCCGAGGGCCTTCACCACGCTGTTGTAGTAGTCGATGCTCGTCCCCGGGCCCACGAGCTGATCGGCCCAGCCGTGGTACATGAGCAGCTTGCCGCCGCGCCGCGTGAAGGGCCTGATGTCCGGCTCGATGGCGTTGATCGTCCCGCGATCGACCTCGTCGGCAATCGGCAGGTCGCGATCGAGATTGAACGTCCGCCAATCCCAGTTCGGATCCTTGAACACGACGAACCGGTACTGATCGATCGCCAGCGACGTTGGTTCTGGCCCGCCAACGAGCGCGGCCCAGCCAAGCTCGGTTCCCGGCGCGAAACCCGGAAACACCTGATCGCCGCGACTGGTTCGCGCCGGGCTCATGATCGTTCTGGCGGTTTCGACCTGCCGCGCCGTCAGGCACTCCGGACCATCATCGCCCTTGCAGACAAGAACGTGTGGATCGAAGCGGCAGCGCGGCGGATCGCTGATCAACCCGTCCTTGACGCCGTCGAGGGCGTCACAGGCAGCGACGACGGCGTTGTGAATAGCCGGATATTTGTTCCTCGGGATCGAGGCCGCCGGATCTTTCAGTGCCGCCTGTCCGATCGAAAGCTGCCAGGCGTTCAGACGTGTTCTCGGATTGGCCTGTGCGCCGGCGATCACACCATCGAAGTCGTCCGGGTAGCGCTGCACTTCGGCGAGACCCTGGCGGCCGCCGGTCGAGCAGCCGTTCCAATAGGCATACCGGGGAGCGCTGCCGTAGAAGGCCTGGACAATCGCCTTGGCCTTGACGGTCATCTCGTGCACGGCGCGATAGGCGAAGTCGATGAACTTCTCGGGATGGCCGAGCGCAAACGAACCGCCGGCGCTTGCATGTCCGGTGTCGGTCGACGAGGTGGCGTAGCCGCGCCGCAGCGCCTCCGCCATCGCCGGGTAGCTGATCGTCCCGGCCCATCCGCCGTTGCCGACCGCCTGGAACTTGCCATTCCAGCCCGACGCCGGCAGCCAGACCTCGATCTTGATGTCGGAGTCCGCGGATGGCGCGAGCGTCGCGGCGACGCGGCAGAACGGAACGGGATTGCTGAACGCCTGCTCGGCGTTGCTGCGTCCGATGGCGGGGCGCGAAAATGCCCCGGCCGGCACGACCTTGGCCATCGTGATCGTTGTCTGCGGCAGCGTCAACGACGCCAGGCGCTCACACGAGGCCGTGGTGTCGAGAGTCTGACCGTTCACCGAGGCAGCGAGCAGAAGCGCACCGACGCCGCAGACGAGGATTTTCATCGACAGCTCCTTGCACCACGAAGACGGCCCGCGCAGCATGACGCCTATTCGGCATCCACGGCGATACCCCCTTGACGGTTACGAGGCCTTTCGCGCCTGTCGCTGCATCGCTTGATGAAGATCCCAATCCGCCTGCAGCCGCAGCCACAGCTGCGGCGAGGTCTTCAAGAAGCGGCCAAGTCGGAGCGCAGTATCCGCGGTGATGCTCCGTTTCCCGAGGACGATCTCGTTGAGACGGTTCAACGAGATGTCGAGTCGACGCGCCGCTTCGATCTGACTGACCCCGAGCGGCTTCAGATACTCCTCGAGCAGCACCTCGCCGGGGGCAATCGCCGGACCCAGCCAGTTCGGATCCCTAGTGATAGTCTTCGACCGAGACTTCGTAGGCATGTCCGTTTTCCCGCCTGAAGGTGACCCGATACCGATCATTGACGCGCATACTGTGCCGGCCCGCCTGATCGCCTTTGAGCAATTCGAGACGGTTACCTGCGGCAACCGTCAGATCATCGATCCGCGCCGCGGCATCGAGTAGTTTCAGCTTCCGTTGAACGATGCGCCAGATCTCACGAGGAAGTCGCCGCCCGGCTCGGCTGTTTCGCTCGCGAAACAGATCGGCCGTTGCCTGATCGCGGAAGGATTGAATCAACCGTCCTCCACGTTACACGAGTAGTATGTAATAGTCAAAGTTGACCGGCCAAATTCGTGCACGCCGATGGTGGCTCGAGCTCGAACCCGACGGCCGCTGTAGCTTCTGTAGGGCACAGACTCTAAAATGCCGGCATTCCGTAAGTGCCGAAGGCAACGCCACGCAGCTGTCGTGACACAGAAAAATTCAGGGGGAATCATGTTCCGTTGCGCGCGGGTCGTTGGCGCCGTGTGTCTCGTGTCGGCTGCCGTTCTCGCCGGCCAGACGAAGAACGTTCCGCGCCCGCCGGCGCTGCCGCCAGGCCAGGCACCGCCCGGGGAGAGCGCCGCACCCGACGGCTACCAGCCGTTGCCCCAGTGGCTCGGTCAGACGCGCGCGCCGGCGCCGGCGAAAACGGAAGCGTTCACGGCGCAGACGTTCGCCGAGGGCATGAACGGCGCGGCATTCCAGTTCCTGCCCGACGGCCGCATTCTCCTGGCAGAGCGCAACGGCCGCATCCGCATCGTCGGCAAGGACGGCAAGCTGTCGGAACCGCTCGCGGGCATGCCGCCGGACATGTACACCACCGGCCAAAGCCTCTTCAGCGTGGAACCGGACAGGGCCTTCGCGAGCGACCGCACCATCTACTTCACCTATGCGGTGCTGCCGGCAGGAGCCGATCCGACGAAGCAGCGCTCGCCTGCGCACGTGCATGTCGCACGCGCCCGGATCTCGGCGGACGAGACACGCCTCGAAAGCGTGACGGATCTGCTCGATGCCGAGGGCACCGGCGGGCGGGTGGTTCAAGCCAGCGACGGGACGCTGCTGGTGGAAACCACGGTGCCCGCCGGTCTCGGAATCCTGTCGTCAGAGTGGATGCAGCCGCAGCAACTCGACAGCCTGATGGGCAAGGTGCTCCGCATCAACACCGACGGCAGCGTTCCCAAAGACAACCCGTTCGTCGCAAAGCCTGGCGAGCGGCCGGAGATTTTTGCTCTTGGCTTCCGCGACCCTCAGGGCATGGCCATCCATCCGAAGACCGGGAGGCTCTGGACCAGCGAGCACGGTCCACGGGGAGGCGATGAGATCAACGAAGTCCAAAAGGGGAAGAACTACGGGTTCCCCGTCATCGGCTACGGACGCGACTACAACGGGAAGCCGATCAACGGCGACAAGACCGTCCAGGCCGGCCTGGAGCAGCCGGTGTATTACTGGACCCCCGACATCGCACCAGCGGGCATCGCGTTCTACACCGGCAAGATGTTCCCCGCGTGGAACGGGAACCTGTTCGTCGCGTCGCTCCTCGGTCGGTACCTGGTGCGCCTCGTGCTCGACGGCAGCCGCGTCGTCGCGGAGGAGCGGCTGCTGGCGGATCTGAACGCGCGCATTCGCGGCGTCCGCGAGGGGCCCGACGGCTCGTTGTACGTGCTCACGGACGGCGCGAATGGCAAGATTCTCCGCCTCATGAGGAAAGGCTGACAAGGACGTCAGCCGATCGACCGATCGCGCTCCTAACGAAAAACGGCGTTCACCGCTTTCCTCAGCGCGTTGTAGGGAAGGAGAATCGGGCGAAAACGCGACGGGTTGTCTGATGTCACCTCATTGCCAATCGCGAACGTCATCTCGATCTTCAGCGCGACCGGAACGGGCGCGCCGTCTTTCAGCCCCGGCTCGAAGCGCCACGCCCTGGCCGTTCTGACCGCTTCGGCGTCGAGTCCATGGATGCGATCGAGCGAGCGGACGACGCGAACGTCCTGCACGATGCCGTCGGCGCCGACGATGGCCTCGAGCAGGACGACCCCGTGAACGCCCGCGCGCATCGCCTCGATCGGGTAGTCCGGCGCATTCTGCCGGACGACGCGCGGGAACGTCACGCCGTCGTCGCCGGCCCGGTAGACGCCGGAAGGCAGGGACTGAGCACCGGCTGGTCGGCCGGCGGCCACTAGGAGAGCAGGAATCACAAGGAGCAGCGGCGAGAGACGCCAACGCGTCGGAGCGTGCGAGATAGTCATACCTGTTGTGACGCGTCGGAGCTGAACTTGGTTCGGAGGAGCTCATACTGGTTAGGTGACTGCCCCCACAGGTGCCAGGCGGTTCGCGACGACGCACTGGAGCCTCGTGATGACGGCCGGCGGCCCGCGGACGCCCGCGTCCCACGACGCAATGGGCACGCTGTGCCAGATCTACTGGTATCCGCTGTACGCCTACGTCCGGCGCTTCGGTCACAGCGTCGAGGCGTCGGAAGATCTGGTGCAGGCGTTTTTCGTGCGCATCCTCGAGAAGGACACGTTGCAGCACGCCGATCCCGAGCGCGGCCGGTTTCGATCGTTCCTCCTGGCCTCGCTCAAGCACTTCATGGCCAACGAATACAACCGGGCGCGAGCGGCGAAGCGCGGCGGAGGCGAACCGATTGCATCGATCGATGTCTCGGGCGCGGAAGGGCGCTACGCCCTCGAGCCGCGCGATGAGGCGACCCCTGAACGGTTGTTCGAGCGCCAGTGGGCCCTGACGATCCTCGTGCGGGTGCAGGCGCGGCTGCGGAGCGTGTCGATCCGCTCGGGGAAAGCGCAGCTCTTCGAGCGATTGAAGGACTTCGTCACCGGCGAAGAAACCGACATCCCCTATCGCGAGGCGGGCGAATCCCTGGGCATGTCCGACGGCGCCGTGCGCGTCGCCATCCATCGACTGCGGCGGCGGTTCAGGGAGCTGCTGCGCGACGAGATCGAACAGACCGTCGCCGACCCCGCCGAAGTGGACGACGAGATTCGATTCATGCTCGCGACCCTGGCTACTGCTGGAGGATCGCGGCGCTGAGGCTCGCGAAGACCACCATCCGGTTCGAGCTACCGCCCGCGAGCGAGGCTCTCGGCAGGGCCACGCCGGCGCTGACGACCGCTCCTCGCCAGACCGTCATCATCTGCGCCGCTGCGCCGAATTCCGCGGTCGCATTCCCCTTGAGATAGCTGCCGCGCACACCGACTTCCCACGGACCTCGCAGGCGAAGATCGAGCGCTCCGCCGACGGTCGCGGCACGATCGAGCCGGAACTCCGCGTAGCGGTAGCCAACGACGAGATCGGACGGCGTCAGGTCCCAGGACCCGCCGATCACAAAGGCGCTGACGGTGTTCAGCGATTGCCCCGCAAACGCTGCGCCTCGGCCCGACAGCATCAGTGGACCGACACGCTTTCCGACGCCAACCCCCGCTTGAAACCGCGACCAGGAATGCGCGCCGGCCAGGAATTGCGCGGCGCCGCCGGCTTTGACGCCTTCCCAACGGGATGCGAACCGCTCCTCAGAGGAAACGTGGATGTAGGTCTGCGCGATCTCAACGCCGGCAAACGGTCGCTTCCAGTAGGCGACCAGCGCTGGATCGAGATCCGCCACCGGGGAGTAGACGGCCAGCACACGATAGGCGCCGATCCACCGTGGACGATGCGCGACCTCGAGGCCGCCGCCAAGCTCCACCGATGACGCGTTGAATTCCGCGGCCGAATCGCGCCGGCCATCACGATAGACGTAGCGGCCCGACTGCGCGTTGATCGGCGTGACGCGCGCGAACCACTGCCGCTTGCGGTTCATGTCGAGCGCGGTCCTGCGCTCGGCGCTCAGCGTCCACCCGGTCACTCCCAGGCTCCACTCGTGTCCCTCGTCGTCGGTCGACACCACCAGCAGGACGGGCACGACGAGCCGGGCCGACTCGTAGTTCACGCTGGCGAACCACAGGCGCGAATCGGCGCGGACCGCGCCGGCATGACAGAGGAGCAGCACGCATGCGAGCCGGAGACGCCGCATCATCGCCCCAGCTCCGCGGCGATGCGCCGGCCCTGATAGCGCGCGAGCGTCATGATCGACAGCATCGGGTTGGCGCCGCAGGACTCGGGAAACACCGAGCTGTCGCACACGACGAGGTCGCGGACGTGGTGCGAGCGCCCACGCGAGTCGACCACGGAGGTGGCGGGATCCTCGCCCATCTTCAGGGTGGCCTGGCAATGCGACGAGGAGAGGGTCGTCTGGTGCGGCGCGAAGGTGAGGTTGGCGCAGTGGATGGCTTCTTCGGCGCGGCGAAAGCGAGGGGTCGGCAGCGGTCCAATCGTCTCCGATGACGGGAGCAACACTTCGCGCGCGCCCGCCGCGAACATGATCTCGACCCCGGTGCGCGCGGCGAATCGCAACCGGTCGCGGTCGCCCTCCGACAGCTGGTAGAGAATGCGGCGCTGTC
>Ga0134122_10002929_pt1 | contig 12573 bp, 8 predicted proteins | sample KB302_FD_96461 | JGI IMG/M metagenome (GOLD analysis project Ga0134122, IMG submission 96461) | Terrestrial soil microbial communities without Nitrogen fertilizer from Kellogg Biological Station, Michigan, USA - KB3-0-2 | ecosystem: Environmental > Terrestrial > Soil > Unclassified ...
GCGGCCAAGGCGGCGCGCATTTCCGAAATGACCAGGGATCTCTGCGAGGTTCTGGAAGAAAGCGCTGTTGCGCCAACAGGAAAGGGCGAAACGGTCGCCTTCCAGTCCCCCTGCACGCTGCAGCACGGGCAGCAACTGCGCGGCAAGGTCGAGCGGCTCCTGCAGGCCGCGGGCTATTCGCTGACACGCGTCGACGATGCGCATCTCTGCTGCGGCTCGGCGGGCACCTATTCGCTGCTCGAGCCGGAAACGGCGAACGAGCTGCGCGCGCGCAAGCTCGCCGCGCTGCAGGCCGGCGCGCCGCGCTGGATCGCCACCGCCAACGTCGGCTGCCTGTCACATTTGCAGGGCGCTGCGCTGACGCCGGTCCGGCACTGGATCGAGTTGATCGACACCGCCCAAGGGGCATAGAAGCGCAACGGCAGCGTAAAATGGGTTCATGAGCGAGGTCGTCCGCGTCGCCTGCCCGCACGATTGCCCGGATACGTGCGCCATGCTGGTCACCGTCGAGGACGGGGTGGCGAAGAAAATCCAGGGCGACCCGTCGATGCCGTTCACCGAGGGCACGCTCTGCACCAAGGTCGCGCACTACCTCGAGCGCACCTACTCGCCGGACCGGCTGCTCTATCCGCAGAAGCGCGTCGGCAAGAAAGGCGAGGGCAAGTTCAAGCGCATCTCGTGGGACGAGGCGCTGGACGAAATCGCGACACGCCTCAAGGCCCTCGATCCCGAGACGATTCTTCCCTGCAGCTACGCGGGAACCATGGGCATGGTGCAGTACATGTCGATGGACCGGCGCTTCTTCCACCGGCTCGGCGCGTCGCTGCTCGACCGCACGCTCTGCTCGTCGGCCGGAAAGGCCGGCATCAAGGCGACGCTCGGCGGCTCGGTCGGCATGGATCCGGAGCGCTTCGACGAAGCGAAGCTGATCATCCTCTGGGGTGCGAACCCGGTCGTCTCCAACCTGCACCTCTGGTCGCGCGTGCAGGAAGCGAAGCGGCGCGGCGCGAAGATCGTCGCGATCGATCCGTACCGCAGCCTGTCGGCGGAGAAATGCACGCAGCACGTGGCGCTCCTGCCGGGAACCGACGGCGCGCTGGCGCTGGCGATGATGCACGTGCTCATCGCCGAGGACCTGATCGATCGCGACTACATCGAGAAGTACACGCTGGGCTTTGACGAGCTCTCCGAACGGGTCAAGCAGTACACGCCGCAATGGGCGGCGCAGGTGTGCGGCCTCGCTGCGGAGGTCATCGTCCAGCTCGCGCGCGACTACGCCACCATCAAGCCGGCCGCGATCCGGCTGAACTACGGCATGCAGCGGCACGCCGGCGGCGGCATTGCTGCGCGCAATATCGCCTGCCTGCCGGCGCTGGTCGGCGCCTGGCGCGACCTCGCGGGCGGCATCGTCCTGACTACCGCCGACTTCTACAAGTTCGACCACGCCGCGCTCGAGCGCCCCGACCTGCTCGGCGGGCGCAAGCCGCGCACCATCAACCAGTCGCAGCTCGGCGACGCGCTGCTCGAGGCGAAACCCCCGGTCAAGGCGATCATCGTCTACAACAACAATCCGGTCGCGGTCTGCCCCGACTCGAACAAGGTCCTCAAGGGCTTCGCGCGCGAAGACCTCTTCACGGTGGTGATGGATCATTTCCAGACCGACACCGCCGACTATGCCGACATCCTGCTGCCGGCGACGACGCAGCTCGAGCACCACGACGTGCACAAGTCCTATGGCCACCTCTACGTTCTCGCCAACAACCCGGCGATCGCGCCGGTGGGCGAGTCGCTGCCGAACTCGGAAATGTTCCGCCGCCTCGCCGCGCGCATGGGCTTCGACGAGGCGTGCTTCAAGGACTCCGACGAGGATGTGTGCCGCACGGCCCTTGGAAAATATTTTGATTGGCAGAAGTTGAAGCAGGATGGCTGGCAACGCCTGAACGTTCCGCAGAACTTCGCGCCGTTCGCGCGCGGCGGCTTTCCCACGCCGTCGGGGAAGTGCGAGCTCCACAGCGAGTGGCTGGAGAAGCAGGGCATCGATCCGCTGCCGTTCTTCAACCCGCCCGCGGAGGTGACGGACGATGCGCTCGCCGAGCGCTTTCCGCTCGCGTTCCTCTCGCCGCCGGCGCGCCACTTCCTCAATTCGACCTTCGCCAACCTCGCGCGCTTTCGCGAGTTCGAGCGCGAGCCGCACCTCGACATGCATCCCGAGGACGCGAAACGCCGCGGCATCGCCGATGGCGACACGGTGCGCGTGTTCAACGACCGCGGCAGCTACGAGCTGAAGGCGCGCGTCAACGGCAAGCCGAGGCCCGGCGTAGTGGTCGCGCCGTCGGTGTGGTGGAAAAAGCACGCGCCCGACGGCCGCAATGCCAACGACGTCACTTCGCAGCGCATCGCCGACCTCGGCGGCGCCGCGACCTTCTACGACTGCCGCGTGCAGGTGGAACGCATCTGAAGCTGTTCGCCCGGCTCGCCGAATTTCTCCTGCCGCACAAGTGGCGCATCCTGTTCGCGCTGCTGGCGCTGCTGGTCGCCGCCGGCTGCGTGCTGGCGCTCGGCCAGGGGCTGCGCCTTGTCATCGACGCCGGCTTCTCCAGCGGCTCGCCGCAGCTCCTCGACCAGGCCCTGGCGGCGATGCTCGCCGTCGCGGCGGTGCTCGCGGTCGCCACCTGGTTCCGCTTCTACCTGATGATGAGCACCGGCGAGCGCGTCGTCACCGACCTGCGCAAGGCGGTGTTCGACCACATCCTCGGCCTCGACCCCGCCTTCTTCGAAGCCGAACGCACCGGCGAGGTGATCTCGCGGCTGACCAACGACACCACGCTGCTGCAGCAGGTCATCGGCTTCGGCATCTCGATGTTCGTGCGCAACGCGCTGCTGATGATCGGCGCTGCGGTGATGCTGTTCGTCACCAGCTGGAAGCTCGCCGCTTTCGTCCTGCTCGGCGTGCCGGCGACGCTGATCCCGATCCTGGTCCTCGGTCGCCGCGTGCGGCGCCTGTCGCGCGCCAGCCAGGACCGCGTCGCCGACGTCTCGGCCTACGTCGACGAGGCGATCCACGAAATCCGCACCGCGCAGGCCTACGCGCACGAGGATGCCGACCGCGCCGCCTTCGCGCGCCACGCGGAGGCGGCCTACGACGTGGCGCTGAGCCGCATCCGCCAGAAGGCGTTTCTCATCGGTTCGGTGATCCTGATCGCCTTCAGCGCGGTCGGCATCATTCTCTGGGTCGGCGGGCACGACGTGCTCGCGGGGCGCATGAGCGCGGGCGAGCTATCCGCCTTCGTCTTCTTCGCGGTGGTGGTCGCCACCGGCGCCGGCACGGTCTCGGAGGTCTGGGGCGAGCTGCAGCGCGCCGCGGGCGCGACCGAACGGCTGATGGAGCTGCTCGCGACCAGTCCGCAAATCGTCGCGCCGGCGGCGCCGGTTGCGCCGCCCGTGCGCGCCGCGCGCACCGTCGAGTTCGATGCGGTCGGCTTCAACTACCCGGCGCGGCCTGGCGTCGCCGCGCTGCGCGGCTTTACGCTGCGCGTCGCGCCCGGCGAGCGGGTCGCGCTGGTCGGCCCTTCCGGGGCCGGCAAGTCGACGGTCTTCTCGCTGCTGCTGCGCTTTTACGATCCGCAGCTCGGCGCGGTGCGCATCGACGGTGTCGACGCGCGCGAAATGGAGCCGCGCGAGCTGCGCCGCCTGATCGCGGTCGTGCCGCAGGAACCGGTGATCTTCGCCGCCAGCGTGCTCGACAACGTGCGCTACGGGCGGCCGGGCGCGAGCCGCGAGGAAGTCCTCGCCGCGTGCGGGAAGGCGCACGCGCTCGAATTCATCGAACGATTGCCCCAGGGCCTCGACACGCCGCTCGGCGAGCGCGGCATCACGCTCTCCGGCGGCCAGCGGCAGCGATTGTCGATCGCCCGCGCGCTGCTCGCCGACCGGCCGATCCTGCTGCTCGACGAGGCGACCAGCTCGCTCGACGCGGCGGCGGAGCGGCTGGTGCAGCAGGCACTGGAGGCGCTCGAGGCGGGCCGCACCACGCTGGTCATCGCGCACCGCCTCGCCACCGTCCAGCACGCGGACCGCATCGTCGTGCTGGAGCGCGGTGCGATCATCGCGAACGGCACGCACGCCGAGCTGATGCGCCAGGGCGGCCTGTACTCGAGCCTCGCGCGCCTGCAGTTCCTTGGCGCCGCTCCGATAGAACGTGTAGCCTAGCGGGGCATGAGAGCCACGCTCGCCGCCTTCCTGATCGCCGCCGGTTGCGTCTTGTCGGCGCCAGTGCTCGCAGAGGCCGGTGCGAAACCCGAAGTGAAAATGTACGCCACGTCCTGGTGCCCCTACTGCGCCAAGGCGCGCGCCTACTTCGCGCGGCGCGGCATCGCCTACGTCGAGGTCGACATCGAGAAGTCGCGCGAAGGCCGCGCGGAGTACGAGCGCCTCGGCGCGCGCGGCATCCCGGTGATCCTCGTCGGACCGCGGCGCATGAACGGCTTCAGCGAAGCGCGTCTCTCCCAACTGCTGGCGGACGCCGGCTACTGAACGTGAGGCTGCTGGCGGCGCTCGCGCTGGCGGCGGTGTGCGGCGCGGCGGGCGCCGATTCCCTGAAGGTCGGATCGAAGCGCTTCACCGAGTCCTACATCCTCGGCGAGATCCTGGCGCGCGTCGCCGCGGCACAGCATCGGCCCGGCCTCGGCAACACCGGCATCGTCTTCGCCGCGCTCAAAGCCGGTGCCATCGACGTCTACCCCGAATACACCGGCACCATCGCGAAAGAAATCCTCAAGCTGCCGGGCGCGCCGGGCATCGTCGCGCTGAACCACGCGCTCGCCTCCCAAGGGTTGGCGGTCGGCGTGCCGCTCGGCTTCAACAACGGCTACGCACTGGCGATGCGCGAGGATCGCGCGAAGGAATTTGGCATTTCCAGTATTGCCGATTTGTCCCGGCACCCGCGCCTGAAGCTCGGCCTGTCGCAGGAATTCATCGGCCGCGAGGACGGCTGGCCCGGCCTCAAGGCGGCGTACCGCCTGCCGTTCTCGCCGGTCGGGCTCGACCACGGCCTCGCCTACGACGCGCTCGCGGCAGGCGACATCGACGTCATGGACGTCTACACCACCGACGGGAAAATCCTCGGCTATCGCATGCGCGTGCTCGCCGACGATCGCCGCTACTTCCCGCGCTACGAGGCGGTGCTCCTCTACCGGCTCGACGCGCCAGAGCGATTCCCCAGGGAGTTTTCGGCATTGCGGTCCCTGGAGGGAAAGATTGATGAAAAAAACATGATTCACATGAACGCGGCGGCGGAGCTGGAGGGAAAGAGTTTCGCTCAGGCAGCGGGGCTGTTCTTCGGCGAGGAGACCGGCAAGCGCAGAACCTTCCTCGGCGTGCTGTTCGGACCGGACTTCTGGCGCCTGACCGGCGAGCACCTGCTGCTCGTTTTCGTGTCGCTGGCGGCGAGCGTCGCGGTCGGGGTGCCGCTCGGCGTGGTCGCGGCGAAGCTGCCGCGCAGTGCGCAACCGGTACTGGCGGCGGTCGGCGTCATCCAGACCATCCCGGCGCTCGCGTTGCTGGCGTTCCTCATTGCCCTGGTCGGAACCATCGGCGTGGTGCCGGCGCTGATCGCGCTATTCCTCTACGCGTTGCTGCCGATCGTGCGCAATACCTACGCCGGCATCGCGCAGGGCGCGCGCGGCCCGGTGAAGGCGGGCATGGCGCTCGGCCTCACGCCGGGCCAGATCCTGCTCCGGATCGAGCTGCCGCTGGCGACGCCGTCGATCCTTGCCGGCGTCAAGACTTCCGCGGTCATCAATGTGGGAACCGCGACCATCGCCGCCTTCATCGGCGCCGGCGGCTATGGCGAGCGCATCGCCTCCGGCCTCGCGCTGAACGACAACGCGACCCTGCTCGCCGGCGCAGTGCCCGCGGCGCTGCTGGCGCTCGCGGTGCAAGGCGTCTTTGAGATCGCGGAGCGCACCACCGGCTTGACCGCATGGACGTCGAAACGCTAGCGGGCTATCGGCGACCGCGCGAGGACGCGGGCTCCTACGCGGCGCGCTGGCAGGGGGATTGCCCGGCATGGCTGCGCGGCTCGGTGGTGCGCACCTGTCCCGCGGTGTTTCGTCTCGCGGAGTGGCAGAGCGCGCACCTGTTCGACGGCCTCGGCGCGATGTTCGCCTTCCGCATTGGCGACGAGCCGCGGCTCGACTGGCGGCTCATCGACTGCCAGGCGAGCCGGGACGCGCGGCGGGGGCGGGCGCGCCTCGCCACCTTCGGCACGCGCATGCGGCGGCCCTGGTGGCTGCGCCTCTTCCAGCCGGTGCCGCGCATCTCGGACAACGTCAACGTCAACGTGCAGCCCTTCGCCGGCGGGCTGGTGGCGATGACCGAGGCGCCGAAGCAGGCGCTGATCGATGCCGAAAGCCTCGCCGTGAAGGAGTGGCTGCGCTACGACGACGCGCTCGGCGCGGTGTCGATGACCGCGCACCCGGTCCTGGAGCGCGACGCGGGCGTGCTCGTGAATGTCGCGCAGGTCTTCGGCGCCCGGCCGCAATGCGTCCTCTACCAGCACGCGCCGAACGACCTGCGCCGCCGCGTGCTCGCGCGCTGGCAGGCGCGAGAGATGCCCTACCTGCATTCCTTCGGCCTCACGCCGCGCCGCGCGGTGCTGATCGGCCATCCGCTGCTGGTGCGCCCGCGCACCATGCTCTGGAGCGAGCGGCCGTACATCGAGCATTTTCGCTGGCAGCCCGAGCGCGGCACGAGGCTGGTGGTGCTCGACCGCGCCGGCGGCGAGCCGCGGCTGGTCGAGACCGACGCCTGCTTCGTCTTTCATGTCGCCAACGCCTACGAGGAGCGCGACGCGACCGTGGTCGACGCGCTGGCTTACCCCGACCCTGGCGTGGTCGGCGAGCTGCGCGTGGAGAACCTGGCGAATGCGCCGACGGCGAAGCCCGACTACGTGCGCATCCGCATCCCGGCGAGCGGCCGCGCCACGCTCGAGCGGCGGCTCGAGCGGCGCTTCGACTTTCCCGCGGTTCATCCGCGCGCAGCGGGACTGGCGCATCGCTACTGCTGGGGTGCCGACCCCTGGAGCGGCGAAGGCTGCTCCACGCTCTACAAGCTCGACGTGCACACCGGGGCCGTGCGCTCGGCGCGCCTGGAGGGCTGGATGGCAGGCGAGCCGCTGTTCGTGCCCGAGCCCGGCGCTGCCGCGGAAGACGCCGGCGTCTTGCTCGCCGTGGGCTCGCACCTGACGCGCACCGCCGCGGCGCTGTTCGTGCTCGACGCGACCACGCTGGACGTCCTCGCCGTCGCGGAGGCGCCGGTCAACGTGCCGCTCGGCTTCCACGGCACGTTCATCCATTAGAATCCCGGCCACCCTATGCCGCAGCTGATTGGAGTGCCGCGCGAAACCGCGGCGGGCGAGAAGCGCGTCGCCACCGTCCCCGAGGTCGTCGAGAAGCTGGTCAAGCTCGGCTTTCGCGTCGCCGTCCAGTCCGGCGCGGGCGACGCCGCAAACTTCGCCGACGAGACCTACCGCGCCGCGGGCGCGGAAGTCGTCCCGGATGTGTGGAGCAGCGCCGACATCGTCTTCAAGGTGCGCGCGCCGGCTCCGGATGAAGCCGCCCGCATGCGCGAGGGCCAGACCTTGATCAGCTTCATCTGGCCCGCGCAGAACCCCGAGCTGATGCAACAGCTCGCGGCGCGCAAGGTTACGGTGCTCGCCCTGGATTCATTGCCGCGCATGCTGAGCCGCGCGCAGAAGATGGACGCGCTGACTTCCATGGCCGGCATCACGGGCTATCGCGCCGTGATCGAGGCGGCGCATCACTTCGGCCGCTTTCTCACCGGCCAGATTACGGCTGCAGGCAAGGTGCCGCCGGCCAAGGTCTTCATCGCCGGCGCAGGGGTCGCGGGCCTTGCCGCGATCGGCACCGCCAGCAGCCTCGGCGCCATCGTGCGCGCCAACGACACCCGGGCCGAAGTGGCCGACCAGGTGGTGTCGCTGGGCGGCGAATTCGTCAGGGTCGAATACGAGGAGGAAGGCTCTGGCGGCGGCGGCTACGCGAAGGTGATGAGCGAGGGCTTCCAGAAGGCCCAGCGCGAGATGTACGCCAAGCAGGCTCGGGAAGTGGACATCATCATCACCACCGCGCTGATTCCGGGCAAGCCCGCCCCGAAACTGATTACCGCCGACATGGTCAGGTCCATGAAGCCCGGCAGCGTGATCGTCGACCTCGCGGCCGAGCAGGGCGGCAACTGCGAGCTGACCGAACCCGGCGAGGCCGTGGTCAAGCACGGCGTCACCATCGTCGGCTACACGGATCTCGTCAGCCGGCTGGCGAAGCAGTCCTCGACGCTCTACGCGACCAACCTGTTCCGGCTGGCGGAGGAGCTGTGCAAGACCAAGGATGGCGTCATCAACGTCAACATGGAAGACGACGCGATCCGCGGCCTGACGGTGATCAAGGACGGCGCCATCACCTGGCCGCCGCCGGCCCTCAAGCTGCCCGCGCCGGCGGCGAAGCCGGCGGTCAAACCCGCACCGCAGGCGCCGAAGGGCCACGGCGCGTCCGAGCCGATGTCGATTCGAACGCTGTCGATCGTGTTCGCCGTCGGCACGCTTCTGTTCCTCTTCATCGGCAACAACGCACCGCCCGCGTTCCTCCAGCACTTCACGGTGTTCGTGCTGGCGTGCTTTGTCGGCTACATGGTGGTTTGGAACGTGACGCCTGCGCTGCACACGCCGCTGATGAGCGTCACCAACGCGATCAGCAGCATCATCTGCATCGGCGCGCTGGTGCAAGTGGCGCCACCGCTCGAGGACTTCGGCCCCGAGCGACCCGAGCTCTGGATCCTGGGCCTCGCGCTCGTTGCCATCGCGCTCACGACCGTCAACATGTTCGGCGGCTTCGCGGTGACCCGGCGCATGCTGCAGATGTTCCGGAAATAGGCGCATGGACAGCACCCTCGCCACCGTTGCCTATCTCGGCGCCGCCATCCTCTTCATCCTGAGCCTCGGGGGGCTGTCGAGCCCCGAGAGCTCGCGGCGCGGCAACCTGTACGGCATGATCGGCATGGCGATCGCCGTGCTCGCCACGTTGCTCGGCCCGCAGGTGCAGCCGAAGGGCATCGCCTGGATCGTGGCGGCGATGGCGGTGGGCGGCATGGTCGGTCTCTACGCCGCGCGCGTCGTGAAGATGACGCAGATGCCCGAGCTGGTGGCGCTGATGCACAGCCTGGTCGGGCTGGCCGCGATGCTGGTCGGCTTCGCGAACTACATCGATCCCGCCGCCACCGCGCACTTCAGGGGCGCGGAGCACACCATCCATCAGGCGGAGATCTACGTCGGGGTGCTGATCGGTGCGGTGACTTTCTCCGGCTCGGTGATCGCCTTCGGCAAGCTCTCCGCCAGGATCAGCGGCAAGCCGATGCTGCTGCCCGGCCGGCACTGGATCAACCTCGCCGGCCTGATCATCGTCGTCTGGTTGTGCGGGCGCTTCGTCGGCGCCACCACGGCGCCGGGCGGCATGTGGCCGCTGGCAATCATGACCGCGATCGCGCTGCTGTTCGGCATCCACATGGTGATGGCGATCGGCGGCGCCGACATGCCGGTGGTGGTGTCGATGCTGAACAGCTACTCGGGATGGGCGGCGGCGGCGACCGGCTTCATGCTGTCGAACGACCTGCTGATCGTGACTGGTGCGCTGGTCGGATCCTCGGGCGCGATCCTGTCGTACATCATGTGCCGCGCCATGAACCGTAACTTCATCAGCGTCATCGCCGGCGGCTTTGGCACTGGCGGCGGTGCCGCGCCTGTCGCCGCGGGCGAGGCACCCGCAGGGGAGGTCAGCCCGATCAGCGCGCTGGAGACGGCCGAGCTGCTGCGCAGCGCGAAGCACGTGATCATCGTCCCGGGCTACGGCATGGCGGTGGCTCAGGCGCAGCACGCCGTGTTCGAGATTACGAAGCTGTTGCGCGACAAGGGCGTCAACGTTCGCTTCGGCATCCACCCGGTGGCCGGCCGCATGCCGGGGCACATGAACGTGTTGCTCGCCGAGGCGAAGGTGCCCTACGACATCGTCATGGAGATGGACGAGATCAACCAGGATTTCCCGGACACCGACGTGGCGATGGTGATCGGCGCCAACGACATCGTGAACCCCGCGGCGCAGGAAGACCCCGCCAGCCCGATCGCCGGCATGCCGGTGCTGGAAGTGTGGAAGGCGAAGACCTCGATCGTCATGAAGCGCAGCATGGCTTCGGGCTACGCCGGGGTCGACAACCCGCTCTTCTACAAGGACAACAACCGCATGCTGTTCGGCGACGCGAAGAAGATGCTCGACGAAGTGCTGGCGTCGCTCAAGGCCTGAATTGAGATCCGTCGCCCTGCGCCTGCTGCACAAGGAGCGCGGCTTGTTCGCCGGCGCGCTCGTCGTCGCCGCGGCCTGCGTCGCGCTTGGCGTTCCGGTCGATTTCGTGCTCTTCGCCCTGACGCTCGCCGGCGTGGCGCTGTTCCACCACCATACGCTGCAGGTGGCGCTGATCGGCCTGGCGGCGATCGTGCTCTACAAGCTCGGCTTCACCGGCTTCAAGACCGGTCCGGGACTCGGCGGTCTCGGCCAGCATCTCCTCCTCGAGTGGGTGATCCTCGCCAACCTGCTCGGCTTGCTGCTCGGCTTCGCGCTGCTCTCCAACCACTTCGAGGAGAGCAAGGTTCCGGCGGTGCTGCCGCGTTTCCTGCCCGACGACTGGAAGGGCGGCTTCGTGCTGCTGATCATGATCTTCGTCCTCTCGTCGTTCCTCGACAACATCGCCGCGGCGCTGATCGGCGGCAGCGTCGCCGGCACCGTTTTCCGCGGCAAGGTGCACATCGGCTATCTCGCGGCGATCGTCGCCGCGTCGAACGCCGGAGGTTCGGGCAGCGTGGTGGGAGACACCACCACGACCATGATGTGGATCGACGGCGTCGATCCGGCCGACGTGCTGGAGGCGTTCGTCGCCGCCGGCACGGCGATGTTCATCTTCGGCATTCCGGCGGCCATGCAGCAGCAACGCTACTCGCCCATCATCAAGGACGCCGCGGCAGGCGTCAGCGTCGACTGGGCCCGCGTGGCCATCGTCGCCTTCATTCTCGCGACGGCGATCGTGGTCAACGTGGTGGTCAACGTGAGGTACAGCGAACTCTCCGACCGCTTCCCGTTCATCGGCGCCGGTGTCTGGGCGGCGATCCTCCTCGCCGCACCCTGGCGCCGCCCCGCGTGGTCGCTTCTTCCCGGCGCGTTCAAGGGCAGCATCTTTCTCCTCTCGCTCATCCTCTGCGCGTCGCTCATGCCGGTGGAGAAGCTGCCCGCGGCATCGTGGCAGACCGCGCTCGGTCTGGGGTTTGTCTCAGCGGTGTTCGACAACATCCCGCTGACCGCGCTGGCGTTGAAGCAGGGCGGCTACGACTGGGGCTATCTCGCCTACGCGGTCGGATTCGGCGGCTCGATGATCTGGTTCGGCTCGAGCGCCGGCGTCGCCCTTGCCAACATGTACCCGCAGGCGAAATCGGTCGGCTTGTGGCTAAAGCACGGTTGGCACGTCGCAATCGCCTACGTCATCGGCTTCTTCGTCTTGTACGCGGTGCTCGGCTGGCATCCCAACCCGCCGCATAAGGCGACGCCCGGCGCCGAAACACCCCGAGCGAACGTTTATTCCGCATCGTGAGATCGCCTTGCGGCTGCTCGGACGCGGGGGTTAGAATCGTCCGGCTTCAATAATTCGAATTCCCGAGGAGAGAGGAGACACCATGAGCATTCAGCAACCCAAGCCGTCGCGCCGCAAGTTCCTGACCGGCGCCGCGGCAGCAACGGGCGCAGCGACGCTCGGCTTCCCGATGATCGTCAAGGCGCAGGGCCCGATCAGCATGCGCTGGCAGAGCACCTGGCCGTCGAAGGACATCTTCCACGAGTACGCGGTGGACTTCGGCAAGAAGATTAACGACATGACCGGCGGCGACCTGCGCATCGAGGTGCTGCCGGCCGGCGCGGTGGTCCCGGCGTTCGGCCTGCTCGACGCGGTGTCGAAAGGCACGCTCGACGGCGGCCACGGCGTGCTCGTGTACCACTACGGCAAGCAGAACGCGCTTGCGCTGTGGGGCTCGGGCCCGGCGTACGGCATGACGGCGCAGGAGCTGATGTCCTGGCACAAGTACGGCGGCGGCAAGGAGCTGCTGCAGAAAATCTTTTCGTCGATCGGCGCCAACGTGGTCTCGTTCCCCTACGGCCCGATGTGGACGCAGCCGCTCGGCTGGTACAAGAAGCCGATCACCAAGGTCGAGGACTTCAAGGGCCTCAAGTTCCGCACCGTCGGCATCTCGATCGACGTGTTCACCGGCATGGGCGCGGCGGTCAACGCGCTGCCCGGCGGCGAGATCGTCCCGGCGATGGACCGCGGCCTGCTCGACGCGGCGGAGTTCAACAACCCGACCTCCGACCGGATCCTCGGCTTCCCCGACGTCTCCAAGGTGTACATGCTGCAGAGCTACCACCAGAGCGCGGAGCAGTTCGAGATCAGCTTCAACAAGACCAAGTTCGACGC
>Ga0134122_10002931_pt1 | contig 12571 bp, 11 predicted proteins | sample KB302_FD_96461 | JGI IMG/M metagenome (GOLD analysis project Ga0134122, IMG submission 96461) | Terrestrial soil microbial communities without Nitrogen fertilizer from Kellogg Biological Station, Michigan, USA - KB3-0-2 | ecosystem: Environmental > Terrestrial > Soil > Unclassified ...
CCGGTACGAGAGATCGAGATCCTCGGTCAGCGTGTCGTGCTGCCAGCCGCCCCCGCCGAGGATCGCTTCGCGACGCCAGATGCCCGCCGTGCCGTTGAAGTTGAAGAAACAGCCGGTCCGGTTGCGCGCCGCGTGCTCGATCTGAAAATGGCCGTCGAGCAGAATCGCCTCGACCCGGGTGAGCAGCGAAAACCCTCGGTTGATGTGGCTCCAGCTTCCCTGGACCATGCCGATACGCGGATCGCCAAAATGCGGGACCGTGGCGCGCAAGAAGTTCGGCCGCGGCACGAAGTCGGCGTCGAAGACCGCGAGCAGCTCGCCCCGCGCGGATTCGAGGCCCGCGGCGAGCGCACCGGCCTTGAAACCGATGCGCGCGGTGCGATGAAGATGCCGGATGTCGAGCCCCAGATTCCGCAGCTCTTCGACCTTCTCGGCGACGATCCGGCAGGTCTCGTCGGTCGAGTCGTCGAGCACTTGAATCTCCAGCCGGTCGCGCGGGTAGTCGAGCGCGGCCACGGCGTCGATCAGCCGAGAGGCCACGTACATCTCGTTGTACAGTGGCAATTGCACCGTGACCCACGGCCATTCGGCAGGCGCGGGAGGGCGCCGGGGCGCGCGATTCCGGGTGCGCAGGAATTCGATCACCAACAGCAGCCGGTGGACGCCGTAAAGCGACAGAATCCCGAGGATCAGATAGTAGGACCCGAGGAGGGCCATTGCCCAAGGCTGCCGCATCGTCAGGGGATTCCGATCTCGCCGATTTCGAACCCCGGCCGGCTCACCCGTCCGGACGGAGACACGTCGCGCTCATTCTCGCGGCCCTGCCGCCGGTCGCGACGAGCCTCGCTCTACTCCTGCTGTACGATCTTGCCCGCCATCCGGCTTTCACCCTGCTCGCGCTCGGCCTCGGAGCGGCTGGGCTTACGTTCTCGGTGCGGCTTCTCCAGCGCGCGGCGGAGGCCCCTATTTCGCGCGGCGCGGCGATCCTGCTCGTCGCCGTCTTGATCCGCCTGCTGGTGATCGCGCTGCCGCCCACCCTTTCGGACGACGCCTTTCGCTATCTTTGGGACGGACGGGTGGCCGCCGCCGGTTTCAACCCGTACCGGGAACCTCCCGATTCCCCCACCCTGGCGCCCCTTCGCGATGACCTGTGGCGCCGCCTGCCGCACCGCGAGGTCGCGACGGTCTACCCGCCGCTCGCGCTGTCGGCGTTCAGTATAGCCGCCCGATTTCCGGTTCCGCTGCCGATTTGGAAGCTGCTCGCCACGGCCGCGGATCTGGCGGCCTGCGCCCTCCTGCTCGCGCTCGCCCGGCGTTCCGGCCTGCCCGAGGCTCGCGTCGCCTGGTACGCCTGGAATCCGCTGGTCGTGCTCGAAGTGGCGGGGATGGGGCATGTCGATGCGCTCGGAGCGGCCGCCTGCATCGGGACGGTCTGGGCCCTCACGATCCTGCCGAAACGGCCCGTGGCCGCGGGAACGGCGGCCGCCGCGGGCATTCTCGCCAAGCTCGCGCCGCTCGCCGCCCTGCCGATGTGGGCGCGCCAAAGCCGCAGACCCTGGGTGTTTCTGCTCGCCGCGCTCGGCCTCTCCGGCTTGGCGCTCGCGCCTGTGCTCCACTCGGTCGGCGGCCTGCCCCCCGGTCTCGCCACCTATGGCATCGCCTGGGAGTTCAACGGCCCGCTCTACGAACCGCTCTGGCGCGGGCTCGAGGCGTTGGGAACCGGCCCGGCCGCCCACGCGGCGCTCGACGCGGCGAAGGCGCGCACCGAGTGGTGGACGTTCTGGAACCGCTTCTACCCCTTCGCCTATCCGCGCTTTTTCGCCAAGCTACTGCTCGCCGCGGTGGCGGTCGCCGCGGTCGCCGCCTCTTTCCGCGAGCGCGATCCGATCGTCGGCACCGGCCGCCTGTTCGGCCGGTTGATGCTCACCTCGGCCACTCTCTATCCGTGGTATCTCCTCTGGGTGCTCCCCTGGGCGGCCCTGCGTGAAGAGAAGCGATGGCTGCTGCTCGCGGCGCTCCTGCCGCTCGCCTATGTTTCCGCGCTGTTCGGCGTGGCGCTCTGGCCCTGGGTCTACCTCGCGATCTGGGCGCCGTTCGCGCTTTTCTCCCTGCTGGGGAAACGATGGTCGCCCTCCTGACCCTCTCCTACCGCGGCACGGCCTACGCGGGCTGGCAGCGTCAAGACAACGCCCTCGCCGTCCAGCAGGTGGTCGAAGAGGCGCTCGCCCGCCTGCTCGGTCTGGCGGAGTCGGAGGTTCCGAGGATCGTGGGCGCCAGCCGGACCGACGCCGGGGTTCACGCCCGGGGCCAGAGGGCGCATTTGGATCTCGCGGCTCTCGACCGGCCGGAGTTTCCGCTCCGCGGCCTGGTCCACGGCACGAACCACCACCTGCCGGAAGACATCCGCGTGCTCGCGGCCCAAGAGGTGCCGGAGGGATTCCATGCCCGGAAGTCCGCTCGTTCGAAGCAGTACCTCTATCGCCTCAGTCGCGCGGAGGTCCTCTCGCCGCTCGATTCGCCGTTCGCGGTGAAGGTCTCGCCCGCGATCGACCTCGAACGCCTGAACCAAGCCGCGGCGCACCTGCCTGGCCGCCACGATTTCACCGCCTTCACCCTGGCCGGAGCCGCCCCGGGCGACCGCCATCGCGAAATGTTCGCCGCGGGCTGGGCCGAAGCGGGAGAGGAGCTGCATTTCCGCATTGAAGGCGAAGGATTCCTCCGCGGCATGGTGCGCAGCCTGGTCGGTACGATGATCGAAGTCGGCCTTGGGCGTCGATCCGTCCAGGATTTCGCGGCGCTGCTGCGGGGCGCCGGGCGAGAAGAAGCGGGGCCTACGGCCCCGGCGCAGGGGTTGGTTTTGGAGTGGGTGCGATACGAGCGCTAGCCGAGACCTCGAACCGAAGGACCTTCCCGCTCGGTCCTCCGGTCTTTTCGATCCGCACCAACAACTGCCCTACGCCTTCGGGCCAATCCGTGCTCGGCGCGGTGTAGGTGAGGTAGCTCTCGCCGCCGATCGTGGTCGATTCCTGCACGGCGGTCGTTCCGTTCGGAGCGGTCCAGGTCGCCTTCACCCGCGTGCCGGCAGCCAGATCTCCGGATTCGACCGAGAGCAGGATGGGGGTGCCGGGAGCGAACGATTCTGTCCGATCGGCCGCTTGAATCGAGCCGTCCGGGGAGAAGGCTTTGCCGAGGACGACCTCGCGCTCAGTTTCCGCGTCGAGGAGAGACTGCAGGACCGCTGCTCGGGAGCTGGAAGGCGGAGTCGATTCCGGAACCTCGCAGGCGAAGAGCGGGAGAACGGCGGCGAGGAGAGGAAGAGAGCGGCGGAGCACGCCGGATTCTCCCACGCCACGGCCTCCAAAGACGACAAGTACGCTACCGCCTCTTTACCGCCATACCACGCAATGGTATTCTTCAATCCCAGCCAGGAAGGTTGCCCGGGGCGGGCAGGAGGAATCTATGGTCAGCGTCCATGACGTCGCCGCCTACATCTTGCGGAAGCAGGGCGAGATGACCGCGATGAAGCTGGAAAAGCTGGTCTACTACTCGCAGGCGTGGTCGCTCGTCTGGGACGAAGAGCCGATGTTCGGCGAGCGCATTGAAGCATGGGTCAACGGACCTGTCGTTCCATCCCTCTATCGGCTTCACCGGGGAAAATTCAAGATCGAGGAATGGCCGCAAGGCGACCCGGACACCTTGAATTCCACCCAGCAGGAAACCGTTGATGCGGTCCTTGACTACTATGGAAAAAAGTCCTCGCAATGGCTCAGCGATTTGACTCACCGGGAGGCTCCCTGGTCACAGGCCCGACAGGGTCTTGAACCAGGGGACCCGTGCAAGCGCGAGATTTCTCTCGCTTCCATGGCGGAGTACTACAGCAACCCGTACTGAGTTGGGAAGCCGTGGGAAAGAAACCGCGACACAAGAGGTTCGAAGCCCCCGGCAAATCGCCTACAGCGGCGCGGGAGCCGGTGGCCGGCAAGGTTCCTCGCGCCATTTCCACCACCAGCTATCATCATCTCCACCCCTCGTGGCGGGTTGCCAGCATGGAGCTTTTGGACCCCTTCGGGTGGCACCGGATGAGCGGCGAGAGCCTCCTTGCCGTCCGTGAAAAACTCGCCAGCTTCGAGAGTATGACCTGGAGCGAGATCCTGGTGAAAGGCAAGAAGTTTCACCACTCGATCAGTGTCTCCGACATCACCGTCGAAGCCCAGGATCGCCTCGAAGCCGCGGGACTGGGTCTGGAGGAGGTGGTATCCCTGCGCCTTTCCAATCTCGAACGGGTCTTCGGATACCTGGTCAACGGGGTCTTGGTGCTCCTTTGGTGGGACCCTTCCCACCAAATTTGCCCCAGCCGGGTCTGACAGAGCGGCTACGCCGTCCGCCGAGCGATCAACGTCGACGAGCACAGTTAGGTCGCCGATCGGTCTGGCGAATTCGATTTCCTGGCGCGCGAAATCGATTTTCCGGCTGAGAAATTCGATTTTCTCGTCGGCGAATTCCATTTTGCGGTCGGCGAATTCGATTTCCTGGGTGAGAAATTCGATTTCCCCACCCGCGAAATCGTTCTACTGACTGAGAAATTCGATTTTCCGGTCCGCAAATTCGAATTCCGCACCCGCGAAATCGTTCTACTGGCTGAGAAATTCGATTTTCTGATCCGCGAAATCGAATTCCGCACTCGCGAAATCGAATTTCTCGGCCAGAAAATCGATTTCCGCGGACGTTGCGTACCGGGCGACTTGGAGCGCTCCCGCCATCTACGCGGTCCGCCGGGCGATCTCGGCCTGAATCTGGGGCATCAGGATCGGGCTTGCCGCGAGCAGGCGGGTGAGCTTCGGGCGGGGCCGGTTGAAGCGCTCCTCTTCGGGAGAGCCCCCCACCACGACGCCCCCGGCGGCCAAGATGAGGGCAACGCCTGCCGCAACGTCCCATTCGTGCTTCGGCACCAGAGTCCAGGTTGCGTCGGCAAGGCCGGCGGCGACCAGGCCGAGCTTGTAGGCGACCGAACCGATGGCGCGGATCTCGATCGGCGATTCGCGGAACGGCTCCCATTGACCGCGCCCGACTTCGCTGCGGCTGGCGAGCACGACCGCTCCGGCCAGCTCGGTCCGGGGGGAGAGCCCGGCGGGTTGGCCGTTGAGCGTCACTCCGTGGCCTCGGGCGCCGAGGATCAGCTGATCCGTCGCGGGGTTCAAGATGCCTCCGGCCACCGCCTGGCCGTCTTCGACCAGGCCGACCGAAACCGACCATTCCGGCAGCCCTTGGACGAACTCCTTCGTGCCGTCGAGCGGATCGACCACCCAGACCCTTCGGGCGGAGAGCCGCGCGGGATCGTCGAGCGTTTCTTCGGAGAGCCACCCTTCGCCGTTACGGGGCAGCATCTCTTTGAGCAGGGCATCGACCGCCGTGTCGGCCTCGGTGACCGGATCGCCGCCCGATTTCTTTTGGGCATCGACGGCTCCCGGGGTGAAACGGGCGAGAAGCTCGCGCGCCTTGGCCAAGGCGGCTTCGATCCGCGCGAGCTCCTCTCCGTATCCGCTCATCAGCGCTCTCCGCGGGCGCCGATGTAGCCTTCCTTCTCCAGATAGAGAAGGATCTCCTGCGCCGCCTCGTCCGGCGACAGACCGTCCGTGTCGATCACCATTTCGGCGTCGGTCGGGGCCTCGTACGGGTCGGAGATGCCGGTGAACTCTTTGACGATCCCGGCGCGCGCCTTGGCGTAGAGCCCCTTGCGGTCCCGGCTCTCGCAGACTTCGAGCGAGGTCGCGACGTGGAGCAGCGCGAAGCCGCCGACCGGCGCGATCATTCCCCGGACTTCCTTGCGCACCGCGTCATACGGGGCGATCGGAGCGCAGATCGCGATGCCGCCGTTCTTGGTGATTTCGGACGCGACATAGCCGATGCGCCGGATGTTGATGTCGCGGTGCTCTTTCGAGAAGTTCAGCTCGGAGGAGAGGTGCTTGCGCACCATGTCGCCGTCGAGCAGGGTCACCGGCCGGCCGCCCATTTCGAGCAGTTTGACCAGGAGGGCGTTGGCGATCGTCGATTTGCCCGAGCCCGACAGGCCGGTCATGAAGACGGTGAAGCCCTGTGCCTTCCTCGGCGGATGGGTGCGGCGAAGCTCGGTGGCGACCTCGGGGAAGGTGAACCAGGAGGGGATCTCCAGGCCCTCGGTCAGGCGGCGGCGCAGCTCCGTGCCCGACAGGTCGAGCGCACGCGAACCTTCCGGGATTTTGTCGTCGGGAAAGTAGCTGTCACGGTCCTCGACGTAGACCAGGGCCTGGAACGGCACCATCTCGACGCCGATCTCCGCGGCGTGCTCTTTGAGCAGCTCCTGCGCGTCGTACGGGCCGTAGAACGGCTTGCCGGTCGAATCTTTCCCCGGGCCGGCGTGATCGCGGCCGACGATGAAGTGGGTGCAGCCGTGGTTCTTGCGCACGATCGCGTGGAGCACCGCCTCGCGCGGGCCGCCCATCCGCATCGCCAGGTTGAGCAGGGCGAGCATCGCGGTCTGCTGGGGATAGCGGTCGAAAATCGCCTGGTAGCAGCGGACGCGCGTGTAGTGGTCGAGGTCGCCCGGCTTGGTCATGCCGACGACCGGATGGACCAGCAGGTTCGCCTGCGCCTCGCGGGCCGCCCCGAGGGTCAGCTCGAAATGGGCGCGGTGCATCGGGTTGCGGGTCTGGAACGCCACCACCCGGCGCCAGCCGCGGCGCGCGAACGAGGCCCGGACTTCGGCCGGAGTCAAGCGCATCGTGCGGTAGTCGTAGTGGGTGGGCAGCTGGAGCGCCTCGATCCGTCCGCCGACGAACACCGGGTTCGACTTCTGGATCAGGTGGGCCGCTCCCGGGTGCTTGGCGTCGGTGGTGCCGAACGCCTGCGCCGCGAGCTTCTCCCGATCGGGGGTCCAGATGTCCTCGACGTGGAGGGCGGCGAGCATCACCCCCTCGGGGTCGCGCAGGGCGAGCATGCCGCCCACGGTGAGCTTCTCGGCCAAGGCCGCCGGGACGTCGAGATTGATCGGCAGCGGGAAGATCACGCCGCTGGCCAGGCGCATCTTTTCGCCCACCGATTCGGTGTCCGCCTGGTTCATGAAGCCGGTCAAGGGCGAGAACGAGCCGTTCGCGAGCAGCTCGAGGTCGCAGATCTGACGCGCGTCGAGATCCAAGGACGGCCAGTCGCGGGACGCCTCCTTCAGCTCGGCGCTGCGTTCGGGGGTGGCGAGAAGGTCGACCAGGACGCCGCCGTGCGGCGGGATCAAGTGGTCGGCGGAACCGGCTCCGGAGGGGACGGGCGGAGTTTGACTCATGACGGAGGGAAACCTCTCTCTGGGGATTGCGAAGGCCTGGGGGTAGGGGGCAGGCCGGGTGAGGAGCAAACGAGCGGAGGCCCCGCGGTCAAACCGCGTTTTCCGGCCACCAAGCTACAGAGTGCAGGAAAGGCCCCGGGGCGGGACCAAAAGCGGAATCGTACGTTTTGCGCGAAAGGCCGGGCCACCCGCCGAGCGAGGCCGAGAGTAGGGGCTCCCGTCTCGGCGGGAGCTTTTTCCGACGGCTACGGGCTCGCCGGGGAGGGATTCGGATCTTCGTCGGTGACGATCGCGGTCGTCGTGAACAGGGGTCCGAAAACCGCGCGCTTCTGCCAGAAGGCGACGACACAGGTGCGGCAGAGATTGTCGGCGCGAAGCACGCCGCTCGCATCGATCCGCGACACGATGCCGTCGCAGAGGAACCCGAGCACGGAGCGGCGGTTCTGCGGCTGCACGGTCTCGCCGACGACCAGATTTTCGGCCAGACCCAGCTCCTTTTCGGTCAGCGGCAGCTTGCAATCCTGCCGGTCCTTCACCGAGACCATGGCGACCTTGGAGCGCGAAATCTCCTTGCCGTCCGCCATCACGACCGCGCCGTAGTACTCCACCATCTCGTTGCGCCGCTCGGGTTTCGGCAGCACGGTCCAATAGCGTCCGTTGCCCTTCCCCATCATCGGCACGAAATAGTTGTCGCCACGATCCTTCCAGCGGAAATAGAGCCGGACCAGCGAGCCGCCGACCTCGGGCGCCACTTTCGCGGTGATCACGCCGTTGTCCTCGGCGGGCAGGCAGGCGGTCGGATCGACCGAAATCATCGGCACTTGGGCGCCGGCAGCCGCGGCGAGCGCAAAGAGAATGGCGAAGGTGCGGGTCGTTTTCATGGGACCGATCTCCAAATTCGAGAGATACCAGACGTTAGCGCCGTTTCGAAAGCGGCGTCAAGCACGGGCAGAATGGGAGGGTGGGACGTTCACGGCCCTTCCTCGTGCAAAATCTTTCGGGTGTATTCGTCGACGAACGGGGAGGGCTGCAAGTTGGGCAGCGATCGCTTGAGGATCGTCGCGGCGCCCCGCCGGTCTCCCGATTCGAACAGCGAGACGGCGAAATAGAACAGCAGCTCGGGGCGGTCGTCCCCGGGATCGCCCGCCCGGCGAAAATAGCTCGCGGCTTCTCCCCAGCGGGAGTTTCGGTAGGCCGCTTCGGCCATCACCAGCTGGGCGTCGCGCCAATCGGGATGGGCGTCGGCGAGCGGCTTGGCCAGGTCGCGCGCGCGCTTCAAATCCCGGTTCGGCGCCTCGGGACCCAGAAAGCCGCGGATCTTGCCGAAGTTTTCCCGCTCTTTGGCGGTCGGCTCAGGCGTCGTTGGGGGCGCGGGCCGGACCGGGGGGCCGGCAGGAGCGGCGGCCGGGGCCGCGGGGGGGGCGGCCGGCGCCGGGACCGAAGCTGCGTCGGCCGCTCCCGCCGTTCCGTCATCGCTCGGCAGCTGCCGCAACAGGCGGGAAACCTCGCGGTCGTCGAGCAGCGGCTGGGGCAAACCGGCGACGAAGGCGCGGGCATCGGCCCAGCTCTTCCGCTCGACCAGGCAGCCGAGCCGGGCGGCGGCGGGGGTCGCGAACTGGATCGTTTCGGCGCAGCCGGCAAGGTCCGGGAGCGCCTCGGCGCAGGCCCCGAGCCGGGCTTGGGCCAGGCCGCGCAGACAGACCGCGCGCGGCTCGCCGGGCGCGAGGCCCAAAGCGGCTTGGGCAGCGGCCAAGGCGAGCGCCGGCTTGCCTTCCGTCACTTCCAGCCGGCCCAGAAGAATGCGCCAGGTGGGATTTTTCGGCTCGGCCGCGATTCGTTTTTGGATCTCCTCGCGGCGCGCCTTGGGCGGCAGCGCTTCGACCTTGACCGCCTCCTTCTGGCTGCGCAGGCGGGAGAAGGTCGGCGAGGCGATCAGCATCGCGTCGGGAACCCGCGCCGCCGCTTGGGCTTCGAAGGCGTTGCGCACCGCGACCGGCAGGTCGGCCTGGGAGTAACCCGAAAAGCCGGCCTCGACCTCGGTCAGCCGCCTGAAACTTTCGCGAAAACCATCGCCGTCGCCGTTCTGTCCCTGGGCCACCGCGAGCCGCGCCAAACAGCCGCCGAGGGCTTTCGGCTCGTCGAGCAGGCCGAAGCAGGCGAGCTGCAGCCAGTGCGCGGCGTTGGGAAAATCGCTCCGGTCGTACGCCTGGACGCCGTCCGAATAGAGGCTGAGATAGAACGGATCGATCGCCGCCACCGCGGGCCGGGCGGCGAGCAATCCGGCGAACCCTCCGCAGACCGCGAACGCCGCAAGACCGAATGCCGCGAGCGGCGAGCGGAAACGCCCCAGGGCAATGCTCATCGCGCCTCCCGGCGTACGGCGGTATCGAGCCGGCCGGCCGGGGAGAGGCCGACGAGCGGCTTGTCGGTCACCACGGCCTGCGGGTTGCGGTCGAAGATCCGCTCGGCGAGCTCGTCGCCATAGCGCGCCTCGACCAGCCGGCGGGCGCGGGAAAGTCCCGGCATCCGGCGCGACATGCCGTGGCAATCGCTCGCGACGAAGTGGACCAGGCCGTCGTCGAGCAGCTGGTGGACGTCGCTTTGCGCCCGCCGCCCGAACTCGCCGGTGACGCTCATCGCGGTGACCTGGACGGCGGCGCCCAATCCCACCAGGCGGGCCACCAGATCGGGTTCGTCGGCGAGCCACGGGATCAGCTCGGGGTGCGCGAGGATCGGCCGCCAGCCGGACACCGCAAGCTCGTGGATCAGCTCGTAGGCGTCGCGCGGCATGGCATCGACGTCGAGCTCCAGCAGCAGCCAGCGCGACCGGGCGAGCGGCAGCACGCCGCAGGCCTCCCCGGGCGCGGCGAGGAAATCGTCGAGGAACCGCCGATCGACGTGAATTTCGCCGCCGGGGTAGAGCGCGATCTCGCGTCCGACCTCGCGTTCGATCCTTTCGCGCAGCGCGTCGAGCAGCTCGATATCGTCGTTCCACCAGCTGCCGCGGCGTTGGTGCGGCGTCGCGACCAGTCCGGTGCAACCGTCGAGCGCCGCGTGCCGGCACATGGCGACCGCCTCGGCGAAATTCTCGGCGCCGTCGTCGATGCCGGGCAGGAAATGGGTATGTAGGTCGATCATCAGAGCCCCGGCGTCAAACCGCCTGAGCCTCCTTCTCGTAGCCGCCGTACGATTCGTAATACCGGGTCTTGCGGCCGTAGCGCGCCGCTTCGGAGCGATGCCGGTTGAGCACCACGCCGAGGATGCGCAGCTCCGCGATGCGCAGGCGCTCGGCGCAATCCCTGGCGTCCTCGCGCGTCACCTTGCCGGCCCGGAAAGTCAGCACGACGCCGTCGGACAGCGCGCCGACGATCGTCGCGTCGGTCACCGCGAGCGCCGGGGGCGTATCGACGATCACGTAATCGAATCGGGCGCGCATGGCGTTCAGCCACTCGCGCATCCGGTCCGAAGAAAGCAGCTCGGAAGGGTTCGGCGGGATCGGGCCGGAAGGGATCAGCCAGAGGTTCGGCACTCCGGTTTCGACGAATACCGAATCGGGCTCCACGACCCCGGTGAGCTGATTGACCAGGCCGCTCCGATTCGAAACCTTGAATACCTGATGCATGCGCGGCTTGCGCAGGTCGGCGTCGACGATCAGGACGCGCCGGCCGAGCTGCGCCAGGACCACGCCGAGGTTCGAGGCGGTCGCGGTCTTGCCCTCTCCGGCCGTGGCCGAGGTGACGGCGATCACCTTGAGCTCCTCGGCGGTCGAGAGGAGGAGCGAGGTGCGCAGCGAGCGATAGACCTCGGAGATCGGCGAGCGCGGCCGGTCGTGCGGCACCAGCTCGATCTGTTCGCGGTCGGCTCTGGCGCGTTCGGCGGGCGCCTTTCCGGCGCGGGCACCTTTTGCAGGCTCGGCGGCGTAGCCGTAGACCCGGCCGGTCTCGGAAATGTCGGGCACCACGGCGAGCGTCGGCAGCTTGAGCCGTCGCTCGATCTCCTCCGGCGACTTGATCGTCCGGTCGAGGAATTCGATCAGGAACGCGATGCCCACCCCCAGCAGCAGCCCGAGCATGAGACCGTAGGTGACGTCCTGGCGCAGCGAGGGGCGGAACGGCCCCCCGGGCATGAGCGCCGAATCGATGATCCGGATGTTCGAGTCGCGCGTGCCCTGGAGCCGCGCCGAAACCTCGGTCTCCGACTGCTTCTTGAGCAGCTCGTCGAACATCTGGCGGCGGGTCTCGATCTCCACCTTGAGGTTGGTGTACTCGACCGCCGCCGAGCTCTGGTTGATCGCCTCGCCCTTGCTTCGATCGACCTCGCCGGAAAGCGTCTGCTCCTGGCGCAGCGCGGTCTGGTATTCGGCAAAGGCGTCGCTTCGCGCCCGCGCGCCCATCTCCTCGATCAGCGCCTTCAGGTGCTGCTGCCCTTTCTCGATGTCCGCCTTGAGCGTGACCATCGCCGGCCAATCGGGCTTGTAGGTCTTGAGTTTGGTCTCGTAGTCGCGCTCCATCTTGAGCTGGTTCGAGCGCAGCTCCGAGACCACCCCGCCGGACAGGCTGTCGGCCACCGATTCCTTGGGCGCGATCTGCAGCTCGTGGTAGCGCGCCTCTTTCTCGATCCGGACTCTTTTCGCTCCCAGGTAATCGTTGTTGAGCGTTTCGAGCCGCTTCAGGACGTCGTTCGACGCCGGATCGACGCCGCCCACGATGTCGCTGTTGCGGCTGAAGCGCTGGAGCTCGTTTTCCTTCTCTTGAATCTCCGATTTCAGCGTTTCGATCTGCGACGACAGGAAGGAGGACGCTTTGCCGGCCGAGGTGTAGCGATCCTCGATCCCGAGGTCGATGTAGGCCTCGGCGAAGGCATTGGCGACCCTCGCGGCATAGGCCGGGTCCTTCGATCGATAGCCGATCCGGACCAGCGAGGTGTTGCGGATCGGATCGACCGACAAACCGCCGAGCAGGCCTTGGGCGGCGGCGCCCAGTGCCGCCGCGTCGTCCGCGGCGCTCGCGGGCCTGCCGGGAGCTTTCGCCGGTTCGGCCGCGGTCCGTTCGCCGCTCCGGCTGCGGGTGAGGTCGAGGTTGCGCACCACCCGCTCGGCTAAGCCGCGGCTCCTCAGCAGCTCGTACTGGGTGGGATAGAACTCGATGTTCCAGTAATTGTCCCAGGTGTTCTGATCCGAGAGGACCGGCGCCGCGCTCTTCCGTTCGATCTGAACGGTGGCGGTCGCCATGTACTCCTTCGGGGTGATCAGGTAATGCG
>Ga0134122_10002932_pt1 | contig 12566 bp, 10 predicted proteins | sample KB302_FD_96461 | JGI IMG/M metagenome (GOLD analysis project Ga0134122, IMG submission 96461) | Terrestrial soil microbial communities without Nitrogen fertilizer from Kellogg Biological Station, Michigan, USA - KB3-0-2 | ecosystem: Environmental > Terrestrial > Soil > Unclassified ...
AGCTAGCCGGGCCGAAACCGCTGTCAAGCGGTGCTCCGCACCTTCCGGCCATTTCGGATGTAGTTTCCTCCATCGCCGGCCTTGGCAGCGGCTGCTTTCGATTGTGCATTCAAGACTTTGGCGGCGATCAATTAGACTGCAAAATTTTTTTCATCTTGGTGGCCACGGCGCCGTGAACCTTGTCCTCGCAGCCGCTCTTCTTTCAAACCTCGCGGCGGCGTCGCTTCGCCGCCTCGGCTGTGATACGGCTGTTGCGGGGAACAGTCGCTCGCCCGCTTTTAACAGGAACGGCACCAAGCGCCGGATCGTTCTTTTCGACGGTTCCCGGCCGGCCTCGCAGCTGGCCCTTTTCCGTTGGAGGACGAGTATGGCTTATGACCGGTATGACACGCGGCACGCCCCGCGTGACGAGCGCGCGCGCTGGCGCGACGAGCGGTTCGAGGGCCGCGACCGCGACTCGCGCGAGGATCGCAGCTTCTTCGAGCGCGCGGGCGACGAGATCGCTTCCTGGTTCGGCGACGACGATGCCGAACGCCGGCGGCGGCAGGACCAGCCCATGGAAGGGCGCGACCGCGGCTGGGACCGCGACCGCGACGATGATCGCGGCCGCTTCTACGCCCGCGACCGCGACGACGATCGCGGCCGGTTCTTCGGCGGACGCGACGAGTATCGCTTCCGGCGCGGCGGCTTCGCTGGGCCGGGCGCCGAACGCCGCTCCGAACCGATGTTCGGCGGCTATACGACCGCGGAAAGCCTCGGCGATGCCGAGGATTATTCGCGGCGGCGCCGCGGACCGTGGGGTGAGGACGCCCGCGGCGGCGACTTCGCCACCAGCCGCGACCCGCACTATCATGCCTGGCGCCAGCGGCAGCTCGACGATCTCGACCGCGACTACGACGACTATCGCCGCGAGAATCAGGCTCGGTTCGAAAGCGATTTCGGCAGTTGGCGCGAGCGCCGCATGCAGAAGCGCAGCCTGCTGAGCCAGATCTGCGAGCATATGGAAGTGGTCGGCAACGACGACGCGCATGTCGGGACGGTCGATCGCGTCGCCGGCGACCGCGTCATCCTGGCCAAATCGGATCCGGACAGCGGCGGCGTCCACCACTCGCTAAGCTGCGCCGACATCGGCCGCATCGACGGCGACCGCCTGGTCCTCGATTGCTCGGCCGAGCAGGCCAAGCAGCGCTGGCGCGACGAGAGCCGCAGCCGCGCGCTGTTCGAGCGCGAAGACCAGGGCGAGATGGGCGACCGGGCGCTCGATCGCAGTTTCTCGGGCACCTACCGCTGACGCGGTAGCAAGCTGAGCCTCCGCAGGGGAGGCTTCCCAGGCCCGGCGGCGCGCCCCCTCGCCGCCGGGCCTTTTTCTGTCTCTTCCCCTCCCTGGCAGGGAGGGGTTAGGGGTGGGTTGAACGTGCGAGACCTCCCCCGGGATCGAGTCCGGGGCCGCACCCACCCCCGGCCCCTCCCTTGCAGGGAGGGGAGTAGGAGACGCCGATGCCCCGCGCCTGGCATTTGATGAGCCGCCCGCAAGGGCTCCCGACCCCCGACAATTTCGCGCTCAAGGAGTTCGACCTGCCGCCGCTCGGCGACGGCCAGCTGCGCGTGCGCAACCGGTGGCTGTCGGTCGACCCCTACATGCGCGGCCGGATGAACGACGTTAAGAGCTACGTCCCGCCGTTCCAGCTCGGCGCGCCGATGGACGGCGGCGCGGTCGGCGAGGTGGTCGAGAGCAAGGCCGACGGCTTCGCTCCCGGCTACCTCGTCCAGCACATGGCCGGCTGGCGCGACGAAGCGGTGGTCGACGCGCGGACCGCGAACAAGCTGCCCGAGCTCGGCGCTCCGCCCGAGCAATTCCTCGGAGTGCTCGGAGTGACCGGAATGACCGCCTATTTCGGGTTGCTCGATGCCGCGTCGGCCAAGGCAGGCGACGTGGTGTTCGTGTCCGCCGCCGCGGGCGCGGTCGGCTCGGTCGTGGTCCAGGTCGCCAAGGCCAGGGGCATGACGGTGATCGGCTCGGCCGGCGGAGCGGAGAAGTGCGACTATGTCCGTTCGCTCGGCGCCGACCAGGTGGTCGACTACAAGGCCGGCCCGATCCTCAAGGGCCTCGCTGCGGCGGCGCCCGACGGGATCGACGTTTATTTCGACAATGTCGGCGGCGACCATCTCGATGCCGCCTTCGCGCTGGCGCGGCAGAATGCACGCTTCGCGATCTGCGGGATGATCGAAGGTTACAACGATTCGACCCCGCCGAGCTTCCGCTTCATCGCCCGGGTGATCGCGATGCGCATCCGCCTCAAGGGCTTCATCGTGTTCGACTATTTCCCGCGCATGGCCGAATTCTACGGCGACATGGGGCCATGGCTGGCGGACGGCACGGTCCAGTCGCGCGAGACGGTCGTCGACGGCCTCGAGAATACGCTCGACGCCTTCCTCGGCCTTTTCGAGGGGGCGAATACGGGGAAGATGCTGGTCAGGTTGTAACTGCGTTCCTCCCTGCGAGCGCAGCTCCCCATCGCTCACGATGGGGAGGAACTAGTAAGCGCAGGCCTTCGGGTCGCCGCTCTTGAAGCCGCGCTGGAGCGCTTCCATGCGCTGCGCCGACGAGCCGTGGGTGAAGCTGTCGGGCACCACCCGGCCCTGCATCTGCTTCTGCAGCGTATCGTCGCCGATCGCCTCGGCCGCGCGCATGCCTTCCTCGAAGTCGCCTGGCTCCATCACCGGGCGCCCTTGCGGGTCCTTGGCGTTGGCCGCCCACACGCCGGCATAGCAATCGGCCTGGAGTTCGACCTGGACCTGCACCGCATTGCCTTCGGCCTCGCTGGCGCGCGCCTGCAGCTGGTTCGCCTGCTCGAGCCGGCCCGTCAGGTCCTGGACGTGATGGCCGACCTCGTGCGCGATGACATAGGCCTGGGCGAAGTCGCCCGGCGCCTGGAAGCGCCGCGACAGCTCGTTGAAGAACTCGGTGTCGAGATAGATTTTCTTGTCCGTCGGACAGTAGAACGGACCCATCGCCGACTGCGCCGCGCCGCAGCCCGATTGGTAGGCTTCGGAATAAGCGACCAGGGTGGTCGGCTCGTAGCGCCCGCCAAGCAGCTTGCCCCAGGTGTCCTCGGTCGAGGCCAGCACCTGAAGCATGAAACGCCGGGTCGTCGGGTCGAGCGTGCTCTGGCCGGCCGGCGCACTGCGCTGCGAGCTCGGCATCAGCCCGCCGCCGCCTCCGCCGCCAAGCACGCCGAGCGAGCTCAACAGGAAATAGCCGATCACCAGCACGACGACCCCGCCGATCCCGAACCGGCTCATCACCAGCGGGAGCAGGCAGCCGAGCCCGCCGCCGCCGAACCCGCCGCCGCCGAAGCCCATGCCGCTGCGCCCAGTGGCGTCCTCGAAATTGCTGCTTTCGCGTTCGTCCCCGAACCTCATGCCGCTCTCCTCATCGCACCGACAATGCGCGGCCTTAGCAGCGGTTGCATTTGCGGTCTCGTCCCGCGACTAGCGCGGCAGAGGAGACGTGCATGATTCTCGACGGCAAAGTTGCATTGGTGACTGGATCCACCTCGGGCATCGGCCTGGCCGTCGCCACGGCGCTCGCGGCCGAGGGCGCGAAGCTGATGATCAACGGCTTCGGCGATCCGGCTGCCATCGCCCGCGAGTGCGAGGACTTGGGCGCGATCCACGACGGCGCCGACCTCGCCGACCCCGCCGCGATCGAGCAGATGATGCGGCGCTGCGCCGACGAACTCGGCGGGCCCGACATCCTGGTCAACAATGCCGGGATCCAGCACGTCGCGCCGGTCGACCAGTTCCCGCCCGAGAAATGGGACGCGGTGATCGCCATCAACCTGACCGCGGCGTTCCACACGACGCGGCTGGCGCTGCCGGGGATGAAGGCCAGGGGCTGGGGCCGGATCATCAACACGGCGAGCGCGCACAGCCTCGTCGCCTCGCCCAACAAGAGCGCCTATGTCGCGGCCAAGCACGGCATCGCCGGCTTCACCAAGACCGTCGCGCTCGAGGCCGCGCGCGACGGGGTCACGGTCAATTGCATCTCGCCCGGCTACGTCTGGACGACGCTGGTCGAGAACCAGATCCCGGACACGATGAAGGCGCGCGGGCTGACCCGCGAGCAAGTGGTGAACGACGTTCTCCTCGCTGCCCAGCCGACCAAGCGGTTCGTCACCCCGGAGGAGGTCGCGGCCCTCGCCTTGTTCCTGTGCCGGTCCGAAGCCGCTTCGATCACCGGCGCCAACCTGAGCATGGACGGGGGCTGGACTGCCGCCTAGGCTGTCGGGGATGCGCCCCGCCGTCCTGCTGCTTGCCCTGCTCGGCCTGACCGGCTGCGGCGTGGTACGGTCGTCGGCGGGCATGGTGCCCGAATGGACCCGGGACTGGCGCCAGGTCGCGACCGAGGCCGACCGCACCCGGCTGCGCGACTGGCGCAAGGCGTTCTCCGACGCGCTCGCCGCGGCCCGGAAGTCCGGCCATGCCGCCGAGATCGCGCGCGAGGGCGCATTGCTCGACCCCGATGCCGCGCTCGGCGGCGGCCCGATCCCGAGCGGCCAATATGCGTGCCGGGTGCTCAAACTCGGGGCCAAGTCGGCCGGGCTGCTCGACTATGTCAGCTACCCGCCGTTCGTGTGCCGGGTCGACCAGGAGCGAGACCTCCAGGGCTTCGCCAAGCTGACCGGCTCGCAGCGCCCGGTCGGGCTGATTTTTCCCGGCGACGTGATGCGCCAGGTGTTCCTCGGCACGCTGGTCCTCGGCGACGAACGCGAGGCGCGGCAATATGGCCAGGACGAGACCCGCGATGTCGCCGGCTATGTCGAGCGGATCGGACCCAATCGCTGGCGGCTGCTGCTGCCCAGGCCGGCGTTCGAATCCCAGCTCGACGTAATCGAGCTCGTGCCGGAGCCGAAGGGAGCGCGTTCATGAACAAACTGCTATTGCTGAGCGCTGCTGCCGCGATGAACTTCACCACTTCTGCGAGCGCTGCGACGCTGTCCGATTCGATCAAGGCGGACATGCCGCAGCTGATGAACCTGTACCGGGACCTCCACGCGCATCCAGAACTCAGCATGCAGGAGGTGCGTACCCCCGCCCTGATCGCTCCGGAAATGAAGAAGCTCGGCTTCGACGTTACCGAGCGTGTCGGCAAGACCGGCGTCGTCGCCGTGATGAGGAACGGCCCCGGCCCGGTGCTTCTCATCCGCGCGGACATGGACGCGCTTCCGGTCCGCGAACAGACCGGCCTCCCGTTCGCGTCGCAGGTTATGGGCAAGCTTCCCGACGGCACCGACACGCCGGTGATGCACGCTTGCGGGCACGACACCCACATCACCACCTGGCTCGCCACCGCGCGGCGCCTGTCGGCGATGAAGAGCCAGTGGTCGGGGACCCTGGTGATGATCCTCCAGCCCGGCGAAGAGCGCGTCATGGGCGCCAAGGCGATGCTCGACGACGGCCTGTTCACCCGTTTCCCCAAGCCCGACGTCCTCCTCGCCTTCCACGACAGCGCGACACTTCCGGCCGGAGTCATCGGAGTCGTCCCGGGCTATGTGCTCGCCAACGTCGATACGGTGAACATCGACGTGAAGGGCCTCGGCGGCCACGGCGCCTACCCGCAGAACACCAAGGACCCGATCGTGCTCGCGTCGCGGATCGTGACGGCGCTCCAGACGCTCGTCAGCCGCGAGAACAACCCGCTCGATCCGGCGGTGGTGACTGTGGGAAGCTTCCACGCCGGAACCAAGAGCAACATCATCCCCGACGAGGCGAAACTGGCGCTGACGGTGCGCAGCTACAAGCCCGAGACGCGCAAACTGCTGCTCGACGGGATCGCGCGGATCGTCCGCGGCGAAGCGATTGCCGCCGGCATTCCCGAAGACCGAATGCCGACGGTCGAAATCGAACAGCCCTCGGCGGATGCGACCTTCAACACCCAGCCGCTGGCGGATCGTCTGACTCAGCTGTTCACCTCGCATTTCGGAGCCGACCGGGTGACTCAGCCCGCGCCGGTGATGGCGGCCGAGGACTTCAGCCGCTTCTGGCTCGCCGACAAGACCAAGCAGAGCGTGATCTTCTGGGTCGGCGGCGTGCCGCAGGAGAAGTGGGACGCGGTCAAGGGCGACACGCTGAAGCTGCCGGCGCTGCACTCGCCGTTTTGGGCGCCGGACGCGGAGAAAGTCATCGCCACTGCGACCGAAGCGATGACCATCGCTGCGCTGGACGTGCTGAAGAAGGGTTAGGCCGTTGGCGGATTTCGGCGACCGCGTCCGCATCAGGAGCACCGGGGACACTGAACCCCTCGGATTGGGCGGCCGCGAAGGCACCGTGTTTGGTTGGACGACTCCGTCCGTGACAGGCGTTGAGGTGATTGCTGCCTCAAGCGAGGACTACGCCATCAACGTTCATTTCGACGAGCTGAATGAGGGGTTCTGGTTCGCGGACGACCTAGTGGAGTTCATCGATCACGGCCCAGGCCAAGTAGTGAGCCTCGACGGCATTGATGGAGAATGGGTCAGGCTTCCGAACGGAGATTGGGAGAAGCGACCCAAGAAAACTGACTAAGCCGGCACCGCTTCAGCGCTTGCCGCGTCGAGGCGGGCGAGCTGGTCCGAGCTCAGCGTCAGGTGCATTGCCGCGGTAAGTTCCTTGAGCTGATCGACGCTGGTCGCGCTGGCGATCGGGGCGGTGATCGCGGGCTGAGCCATCAGCCAGGCGAGCGCGATCGTCGCCAGCGCCGCGCCGGTCTCGGCCGCAACCTCATCGAGCGCCGCCAACACGCGCGGGCCGTTGCCGTCGAGATATTTCATCGAGCGGCCGCCGCGGACGCTTTTCGAGACGTCGTCCCTGGAGCGGTATTTGCCGGTCAGGAAGCCGTTGGCGAGGCTGAAGTAGGGGAAGACGCCGAGGCCGTTGCGGATCGCCGCATCGCGCAGCTCGCCTTCGAACGCCTGGCGCTCGACCAGGCTGTACATCGGCTGGAGCGCGACCGGCGGGAGGTAGCCGCAGGTCCGCGCGACCGAAACCGCCTCGTCGACCCGCTCGGCGGCGAAGTTGGACAGGCCGGTCGCGCGGATCTTGCCCTGCTCGCGCAGCAGCTCGAACGCGCCGAGGCTGTCGGCCAGCGGCACGGCCTCGCTGTCGCGGTGCTGGTAATAGAGGTCGATGGTGTCGATCCCGAGCCGGTCGAGCGAGGCGTCGCAGGCCCGCGCGACGATGTCCGGATCGAGCGCCGCGACATATTCGCCGTCGACCATTTGGCCGTCGAGGAAGCCGACCTTGGTCGCGATCACGACCCTGGCGCGCCTGGCCGGGTCGCGCTTCAGCCAGCGGCCGATCAGCGCCTCGCTCTCCCCGCCTGTGTGGCCCGGCGCCCAGGCCGAATAGACGTCGGCGGTGTCGATCATGGTCCCGCCGGCATCGACGAAGGCGTCGAGCACGGCGAAGCTCGCGGCCTCGTCGGCGGTCCAGTCGAACACGTTGCCGCCGAGCGCCAGCGGCGCCACGTCGATCCCGCTGTCGCCGATCAGGCGCTTGGTAACCATTGCGACTCTCCTCAATCGTCATGCTGAACCTGGTTCAGCATCCATTTCCGGGACGCGCACCGCCCTTCACCAGGATGGATCCTGAAACAAGTTCAGGACGACGGGTTTCACCGCGTTCACCACTTATTTGTAAAGTTTAGCGACACCCCGTCTCATGTCGGACGATTTGACAGTGCGGGACCGATGCCGGGGCTGATGGCCTTCTGGAGCTATGCGCTCGCGGCCTGCGCCTTTGCGTCGGTCGTCCTGTGGCGGGCGCGCCAGCGCGGCGACCGCTCCGACGCGCTGCTGCTCGCGGCCTGCTCGGTGACCGCGATCTGGGCGGCGGTCGCGGCGGTTTACGGCCGCACCGACCCGATGACGATGACCGCCGGGACGCTGCGCAACCTGATCTGGGTCATCCTGCTCTACGACATGTCCGGCGGCTCCCGGGTGGCGGCTCCGAGCGGGTTGCGGCTGGTGTTCGCGGCGGTGACGCTGTCGATCGGGCTGCACCTCGCGCTCAGCGCCGTCGCCTTCCTCGCCCCGCTCACCGCGGCCCAGTTCAACGACGTCCTCATGACCGGCAGCCTGCTTAGGATCACGACCTCGGCCGGGGCCCTGGTCCTGGTCCACAATGTCTACGGCCAGGCCGCACCCGAGAGCCGCCTGCGGATCCGCGGGCCGATGCTCGGCCTGACCCTCATGTGGGGTTATGAGCTCAACCTCTCGACGCTCGCTTATCTCCAGGGCGTGCTCGCGCCGAGCGTCGAGGAATTGTTCCGGCTGCGCGGCGCGTTCATGGCCGTCATCGCGCCGCTGTTCGCGCTGACGGGCGGCCTCGAGCGGTCGCTCCGGATCAAGCTGTCGCGGGCCGCGACCTTCCAGTCGCTGTCGCTGCTCGGCATCTGCATCTACCTGTCGGTGATGGCCATCCTCGCCACCGCCTTCCGGCGCAGCGAGGCCGAATGGGCGACGCTCAGCACCGCCCTCCTGCTCGGCGCGCTGTCGGTGTCGGCGACGCTCCTCGCCATGTCGCAGCGGGTCCGCGGCTGGCTCAAGGTCAAGCTCGCCAAGCATCTGTTCGAGCATCGCTACGACTATCGCACCGAATGGCTGCGCTTCACGGACACCCTCGGCCGCTCGGGCGAGGACGCGCCGCCGCTTGGCGACCGCATCGTCAAGGCGTTCGCCGACATCGCCGACGCGCCGGGCGGGCTGCTGCTCGTGACCGATTCGGGTGGGGCGATCGCCACCGCGGCGGCGTGGAACTGGCCGGCCGGCAATCCGCCGGGCGGCGAGGTCGAGCGCGACTCCGGCTTCTGGAACCGGATCGAAAGCCGCGGCCGGATCGTCGAGTTCGACGCGCTGCGCCACGGGTACGGCCCGCCCGAAGACCGTGCGATCCCGGTCCCCCAGTGGATGCTCGACGAGTCCGTCGTGTGGGCGGGAGTCCCCCTGATCCACCACGACCGGCTGGTCGGCCTGGTGCTGCTCGCCGCGCCCGAATACCGCCGCCCGCTCGACTGGGAGGATTTCGACCTGCTGCGCACGGCCGGGCGCCAGGCGGCGAGCTCGCTGGCCGAGGCGCACGGCCAGGAGGCGCTGTCCAACGCCCAGCGGTTCGAGGAATTCAACCGCCGTTTCGCCTTCATCCTCCACGACGTGAAGAACCTCGTCAGCCAGCTGTCGCTGGTCGCGCGCAACGCCGAGCGGCATGCCGGCAATCCCGAGTTCCGGGCCGACATGGTGGCCACGTTGAAGAGCTCGGTCGGCAAGATGAACGACCTGCTCGCGCGGCTCTCGCCGCGCTCGTCGGCCCGCGTCCAGCGGGTCGAGGCGCAGCCGCTGCGCCCGGTGCTGACCGCGGCCATCGCCGCCAAGCGCGGCGATCATGAGGTGAAACTGATCGGCGACGCCGGCCTGTGGGCCGAGTTCGACGGGCCCGCGCTCGAGCAGGCCATCGGCCATCTCCTCCAGAACGCGGTCGAGGCCTGCTCGCCGACCCTGCCGCTGACCGTCCGGGTGTCGGCCCACGACGCCGGCGTCGCGATCGCGATCAGCGACAAGGGCGTCGGGATGGATTCGGACTTCCTCCGCAATCGCCTGTTCCAGCCCTTCTCGTCGACCAAGCCCGGCGGCTTCGGCATCGGCGCGTTCGAGGCGCGCTCGCTGATCACGGCGATGGGCGGGCGGCTCGGAGTCGACAGCCAGCCCGGCCAGGGCACCACCTTCACCATCCTCCTTCCCGCCGCCGAATTGGCCGCGGAACCGATCAGGAAACGCGCATGACCGAGCAAGCTGACCTTCCCGTGCTGCTGGTCGTCGAGGACGACGAGGGCCTGCAGCGGCAGCTGAAATGGGCCTATGACGGCTATCGCGTGGTCGCGGCCGGCGACCGCGCTTCGGCGATCGAGGCGCTGCGCGCGCACGAGCCGGCGGTCGTCACCCTCGACCTCGGCCTTCCGCCCGATCCCGACGGGGTCGAGGAAGGCTTCGCGACTCTGGCCGAGATCCTGCGCCTCAAGCCCGACACCAAGGTCATCGTCGCGACCGGTCACGGCGCGCGGGAGAGCGCGCTCAAGGCCATCGCGCTCGGCGCCTACGATTTCTACAAGAAGCCGGTCGACATCGACGACCTCGGGCTGATCGTCGCCCGCGCCTTCCACCTCCACGAGATCGAGGCCGAGAACCGCCGGCTCGAGGGCGACGGGGGCGCCGCGGTGCTCGGATCGATCCTTAGCGGCGCACCCGAGATGCTCAAGGTGGCGAAGACGATCGAGCGCGTCGCCAGCGCCGACGTCTCGGTCATGCTGCTCGGCGCGAGCGGCACCGGCAAGGAGCTGCTCGCCCGCGCCGTCCACGAGAAAAGCGCGCGCAAGGGCGAGTTCGTCGCCATCAATTGCGCCGCCATCCCCGAGAATCTGCTCGAGGCCGAGCTGTTCGGCTACGAGCGCGGCGCCTTTACCGGCGCAGTCAAGTCGAACGTCGGCAAGATCGAGCTGGCCGAGGGAGGAACATTGTTCCTCGACGAGGTCGGCGACATTCCGCTGCCGCTCCAGGTCAAGCTCCTGCGCTTCCTCCAGGAACGGGTGATCGAGCGGATCGGCGGGCGCAGCCCGATCGCGGTCGACACCCGGATCGTCTGCGCCACCCACCAGGATCTGGAGGCGATGATCGGCGACGGGCGGTTCCGCGAGGATCTTTATTACCGGCTCGCCGAGATCGTCGTGAAGATCCCGTCGCTGGCCGAGCGCGCCGGCGACGCCGGGCTGCTCGCCCGCCACTTCGTCAACCGTTTCGCGCGCGAGCTCAATCCAAAGGTCCAGTCGCTGTCGGCCGACGCGCTCGCCGCGATCGACGCCTACGGCTGGCCGGGCAACGTGCGCGAGCTCGAGAACCGGATCAAGCGCGCGGTGATCATGGCCGAGGGGCGCAGCGTCGGCGCCGCCGACCTCGACCTGCCCGGAGCGGCGGCCGTCGACCCGGTGGCGATCAACCTCCGCGCCGCGCGCGAGGTCGCCGACCGTAAGGCGATCCGCCAGGCGATGGTCCGCACCGACAACAATATTTCCGGCGCCGCCAAGCTGCTCGGCATCAGCCGCCCGACGCTGTACGACCTGCTCAAGCAGTATCGGCTCAGCGCCTAGCAAACTCCTCCCTACCGCGGAGTGGTGGGGAGGAGCGACTGCCGACCAACGCCCTTCTCCCTTCGACGAACGCATTTGCGGGCGGGGGCGCGCGCGCTAAGGTCGCGCATCTTCCGCACATCTACGGGACCGAACCATGGACCGACGCTCGTTCCTCACCACCGGCGCCACCGTCGCGCTGCTTCCGCTCACCGAAACGCCGGTTCTGGCCGCCGCCGCGGGCAGCAACGACGCCAGGCTCAATCAGCTGTTCGAGGACATTTTCCAGGAGAGGGTCCGCACCTCGCCCGAGCTCGCCACCTCGCTCGGCCTCGACAAGGGCCCCAACGCCGACCTCAAGTCGAAGCTCGAAACGCGCCCCGCGCCGGTGCAGCGGCGCGAGGACCTGGCCCGCAACCGCCGCGCCATCGCCAGGCTCAATGCGATCGGTCCCGCCACTTTGTCCGACGCCGCCAAGCTCAACCGCGAGGTCGTGCTCTACTCGCTCCAGACCTCGACCAATGCCCCGGCGCGCTGGGCCATCGACAGCGCCATCCGGCCCTATCCGATCTTCCAGCAGGGCGGCGCCTATTTCGACACTCCCGACTTCCTCAACACCGCGCACACGATCGAGACGGCAAGCGACGCCGAGGCCTATCTGTCGCGTTTGAGCCAGTTCGCAACCACGCTCGACAACGACACCGCCGAGCAGCGCGCCCAGGCCGCGCGCGGCTATCTTGCGCCGGGCTGGTCGATCGACCTGACCCTCGGCCAGATGAAGAAGCTGCGCAACGCCGCGCCGGGCGACAGCACGCTGGTCGAATCGATTGTCAGGCGCACCGGCGCGAAGGCCATCGCGGGCAATTGGGGGGCGCGCGCGTCCGACATCGTCGCCAAGTCCGTCTACCCGGCGCTCGACCGCCAGATCGCAGCGATGGAGAGGCTTCGGCCGACCAGCAAGCCGGGCGACGGCGCGTGGCGCACCCCCAACGGCGACGCCATCTACGCCGAGGCGCTACGCCAGGCGACGACCACCAACTTCACCCCGGCCGAAGTCCACCAGATGGGCCTCACCCAGGTCGCCGACATCTCGAGCCAGATCGACGCGATCCTCAAGAGCCAGGGGTACACGCAGGGGACCGTCGGCGAGCGGCTGGCCGCGCTCAACAAGGACCCGAAGCAGCTCTACGCCGACAGCGACGCCGGCCGCGCTGAGCTGCTCGCGGGCCTCAACGCCGGGGTCAAGGACATGTACGGCCGGCTGCCGCAGGCCTTCGCCACGGTGCCGAGCGCGCCGCTCGAGATCCGCCGGGTGCCGCCGGAAATCCAGGACGGCGCGTCCAACGGCTATTATCGCCGGGCCTCGCTCGATGGCTCCCGGCCCGCGATCTACTTCATCAACCTGAAGGAT
>Ga0134122_10002933_pt1 | contig 12566 bp, 13 predicted proteins | sample KB302_FD_96461 | JGI IMG/M metagenome (GOLD analysis project Ga0134122, IMG submission 96461) | Terrestrial soil microbial communities without Nitrogen fertilizer from Kellogg Biological Station, Michigan, USA - KB3-0-2 | ecosystem: Environmental > Terrestrial > Soil > Unclassified ...
CCCCCCTGCCAAAAGACCGTTCTTGTCATGGTAGAACTCCGCGTCTTCAGCCCAAAACGACGCCTCTGTTTTCATGTCACAGCGATCGACTGCATCGAAAACCTGCTTATCGAGCGACGAGATCGTTTCAAAGGTCGTCTGGAGAGAGGTATCGTTAGTTGTACCGGCCTGGCGGGGAGCTTGGGCCATGGCGCAAATCGATAGCGTGAGCAGGCACAGAATCATGCGAAAAGTTGCGAGTTGGTTCTTCAAAGATTCCTCCCGCCTTGAGTTGTACGGTCTACCAAACATACGTTGTCACCTCTGAAAATGTTCACAAAAGGAGTTGGCCGGCGAGAAAAAATGGCGACGTGGATGGGGCTTCAGGTCGGTATTCCGACAGGGTACTTTGGTGTGGGTCGGACGTACCGGATATTACCTGGCCGACTGGCCAAAACACCGATTGACTTTCCGGAGGCCGGACGGCACAATCGCAATCAGACCCTAGAAGGCTGGAACCGCTTTTTTGCTTTTCCTTGCTCCCGTCGTGTTGGTGCGCGACCTCCTGGATTCTGTGTCCCCAAATAGGAGGATCAAATGACGGAGTTTGCTCGATCTCTATGGAACAATCAGGAAGGACAGGACATCGCGGAATATGCAGTGATGTTGGCTGTCATTCTCGTAATCGTTGTTGGCACAATTCGCCTAGTCGGAGGGAATGCCAATAATGTATTCTCCTCGGTCGCCAGTACGGTGAACTAGACCGAAAACAACCATCCCCAACCTTAACCTGAGCGCCTCACTTCAAACTAGAGCGAGGCGCTCTGCTTTTGCCCCGCCGCGTTTGTTCACGCAATGCGGTCAAGCTTGGAAGAACTGGCAGCGGGCGTCACTTTCGCCAGCCCAAAGTCCAGAATTTTGTCGTGCCCTCGTTTGGTCACAAAGATATTTGCTGGCTTGATGTCGCGGTGGACGATCCCCTTGGCGTGGGCCGCATCCAGCGCGTCGGCAATGTCAATGGCGATGGGGAGAAGAGCTTCCGCTTCGAGTGGACGGCCGGCGATGCGGTGCTTAAGCGTTACGCCGTCCAGAAATTCCACGCCGATGAACGACTGGCCGTCGTGGTTTCCAATCTCTTGGATGGTGCAGATGTTAGGGTGAATCAGAGCTGAGGCTGCGCGGGCTTCACGGCGGAAGGGTTCGAGCGCCTGCGTATCTCCGGCCCCATCGGGAGGTAGCAACTTCAGGGCGACAAAGCGACCGAGTTCGTTGTCCTCAGCCTTGTCGACGACACCCATCCCGCCACCGCCGAGCTTCTCGATGATGCGGTGATGTAGGCAAGTCAATCAAAGCGTAATATCGCGATTGACCAACAAGGAAATTCCGGTTAGGTCTCAGTTTCAATCAGGAGGAACGCCGTATGTCGCACTTCATTACGCTAGTCCGCTACACCCAACAAGGAGCCGCAAAAATGAAGGAAAGCCCGGCGCGGCTCGACGCTGCCAAAAAGGCCGCAGAGAAAGCGGGAGGAAAGATTCACGCGTGGTATTTGACCATGGGAAAGTACGACGCCATCATCATCTCAGAATTTCCCAATGATGAGGCGAGCGCGAAATTCATGCTGGCTACGGTAGCGCTGGGCAACGTGACCACCCAAACCATGAAAGCCTTTACCGAAGGGGAATATCGGAAAATCGCCGCTTCGCTATGAGCGTGAAGCCGCGAGAAGAGCGGTGCATCCTGGCGGGAGCACCGCCTTTTTTTACGATGCTCGGAGCTGGGTTGCAAGAATGGCTAGGCCACGAGTCGCTTGCGACCACACAAAAATACCTCGACCCCTCGAAGGAAACAGAAAAGCAGCTGGAAGAAATGAAGCTGCCGTTTTAGAGCGCGCTCCGGAAGTCCCGCCACACTTGACGAACGGGGCGGCATCGCCGGTGAGAAACTGGCCCCTTGAACGTGCTAGACTTCGGCGGATGGGAGGCTGCGTTGTCTGCCAATCCCTCAGCACGTACTATCCGATTCAGCACCTTCGAAGTGAATCTCCAAACAGGGGAACTGCACCAGCGGGGACAGAAGGTCAGGCTCCAAGAACAGCCCTTTCAGCTATTGGCAGCGCTGCTGGAGCGACCGGGAGATGTGGTAACCCGAGAAGAATTGCGCAATAAGCTCTGGCCGGCGGACACGTTCGTCGACTTCGATCACAGCTTGAATGCCGCCATCAAGAGGTTGCGCGTTGCGCTGGGCGAATCGGCGGAAAAGCCCGTCTTCGTTGAGACAGTCGCTCGACGAGGGTACCGCTTCATCGCTCCTGTAAACGGTGGGTCCTCTGCCAGCGCAATCGGAATCACGGCCGCCTCGGAGCAAAACAAGTCTTTTTTCGCGACTCATTGGCTTATCACCGTCTGCCTCGCACTGATGGTAGTTTCAATCGTCGCGTGGACAGCATGGCGGCCATCGCGGCCCGGGGAGCTCATTGAACGTAAGCTAACCTCGAATTCATCAGAAAATAGCGTCAGCAGCGCCGCCATCTCCCCAGACCGCAAGTACATCGCCTACGCAGACAATTCCGGCTTCTACCTGAAGCAGATTCGCACGGGCGAAGCCCATCCTTTGCCCTTGCCACCGAACTTCTCGGCCCGCGTGGATGACTGGTTTCCCGACGGATCTCACTTACTTGTCTCGCGTGAGGAACAGCCCGGGAAGGCCAGCTTGTGGAGTATCTCGATATTCGGAGGCTCGCCGCGTCAACTGGCAGATGACGCTTCGGGAGGATCGGTGTCCCCGGATGGATCTCACATTGCGTTCCGGCGCGGTGCCTTAACCTATGACGGTCTGTGGGGCCGAGAAGAGTGGGTCATGCGTTCCGATGGAACAGATCCGGTAAAGGTTGCTGCTGATAATTCGGATGGCTCGGAGGTGGGAGCGCCGACGTGGTCTCCCGACGGCAAACGAATCGCCTACCTCAGGTCGAGTTGGGCGTACAACATGTCGACGAATTCTATTGAAGTCAATGAATGGCAGAACGCCAGAGCCGAGATCCTCATTTCAGACAGACGTTTGATTATTGCGCTGCGGTGGCTACCCGATGGTCGCCTCATCTACGCCCTTGCTGGACACTCAAGCCTGTGGACGGTGGCGTTGCCGCGTACTGGAAAGGTTCCTGAGCCTCCCAGACACATTGCCACCACAGAACATGGTTCGATTTCACGAATCACCGGGAGCGCTGACGGAAAAGCACTCATCTTCCTAAGGGCGAATTCGTTGCCTAGTATTTACATCGGCACGCTGACGGAGGACGGCACAAAGTTGCTCGCGCACACGCGCTTAACGCTCGATGAGAGCGTAAGCCTCGCGTGGTCCTGGACACCCGATAGCAAAGCAGTCCTTTTATTTTCCGATCGAAACGGTACTTCGGAGATGTTCAAGCACACCGCCGATCAGCCCTTGGCAGAAAGTCTGGTGGTTAGCGCAGGGCAGCTCTCAGCATTTAGAGTAACGCCCGACGGCTCGGAGATCTTGTATATTTCGACCCCTAGGTCCGCCAGCCCCGAAACCCCCTCTTCCATTTTCGCCATTCCGACCAATGGCGGAACTCCTCGCTTGGTCCTTCGAGACGCCCGCATCTGGAACCTGCAATGTGCGCGCTTGCCATCCAGGCTTTGCCTCTACAGCGTGACCAAGGGAAATACAGTAGAAACGTACCGGTTCGACGTGAAGAGTGGGAAAAGTACAGATCCCCCACAAATCGATTCCCCGATCGATTGGAGCTTGTCCCCGGATGGTTCGCAACTAGCGGTTATCGTTCGTCATCCCAACCAAGGAACGATCCAACTCCGGGACACCTCCACGAGCAAAACGCGTGATTTGGTTGTGGAAGGATGGAACGGACTGATGGGGGCGGACTGGTCAGCAGATGGAAAGAGTATTTTCACCACTTCACATAGTCACGAAGGGGATAGTACGCTGTTGAACGTCACGCTCGATGGCAGAGCTTCGGTGCTACTGCATTCCCGCAATGAGGTTTATTCTGCAATTCCGTCACCTGACGGGCGATCGCTGGCCATAACGGAGGACAGCGGCGCCAAGAATGTTTGGCAGATAGAGAATTTCTGACCGATTGACCGGGGACAATTGCCTGGCTCTCCGCATCGAGGGGAGGCAATCTAGGCGTGCCCGCGCCGTGTGACGGATCCTCGAACTGTCCGCCGACGGGCTTTCAGTATCGATGAATTAGCAAGAATACGCGGAACACCAGGATTCTATGGCAAGGCACCCCGGCGGCTGGACCCTCGCCGGAAATAGAAAAGCTGCCCGAAGAAAAGGAAACAACCTTTTTGGGGGACTGGACGGTCGAAAGGACATCCTGCGCATTCTCATTCGCATCTCAGGGCGGCAGGAATCTATATTGGGGCGGTCCAAACTATCGAGTGATTCAGTTTTCCCGAGGGGCAGGTATGAACCAGCGGTCCTTTCAATTTAAAGGCTTGGCTTTATTACTCGCTCTGGTTCTTTCCGAACCGGGCTGGACGGCGACACCGACCGTTGTTCCGCAACTGCCTGATCCCGGGTCCGTCGGCATGACAAAGGAACAGCAGGTGCAGCTTGGGCGGCAAGCAATGGCTCAGGTGTACCAACAAATGCCGGTCTTGCCGGATTCCAGCTCACAGACGCAGTACGTCCGGCAGTTAGGAAAAAGGCTGGCGGACGTGATCCCCCAGCAATATTCGTGGCCATTCGAGTTCCACGTAATTCCGCAGAAAGATATCAATGCTTTTGCATTGCCGGGCGGCCCAATGTTCGTCAACGTCGGCGCCATTGTGGCCGCTGACAATGAGGCGGAGCTGGCAGGCGTGATGGCTCATGAAATGTCGCACGTTTACATGCAGCATTCTGCGAAGCAAGCGGGTAAAGCACAGTGGACGAGTCTTTTGGGTGCGCTCGGCGGGCTTTTCGGCGGAGGGGCGGCAGGCAGCCTCGCCCGTTTAGGCATACAGTTGGGCGCCGGCACTCTGATGATGAAATACTCAAGAGGCGATGAAGCACAGGCCGATGCGGTAGGTGCGATCATCCTGTACAGAGCGGGCTACAATCCCAAGGCCTTGGCTGACTTCTTTGAGAAGCTTGAACGACAAGGGGGAGGCGGCGGTCCGCAGTTCCTGAGCGATCACCCGAACCCGGGGAATCGGCAGGCCGCGATCGAGAAAGAGGTCAGCAACTGGCCGCCTAAGAACTACGCGGGTAACAGCCAAGCATTTGTGCGCGCCAAAGAGGATGCGAGCACGGTGAAAACCTACACAGGCGAGCAGATTGCCGAAGGCTCAAAGCAAGGGCTGTGGGCTCAGCAAAACCGGCAGAGTGGAGTGATCCCCCCTGATTTGCCCAAGACATCGAGCGACAGCGCCGGAGGTAGTCTCGCAAACGTCAGTTTTCCGCAAATCAAACCGTCCCGGAACATGACCCAATTGCAGCATAGTGCGTTCAGCATCTCGTATCCGGAAAATTGGCAGGTCTCCCGTGATCGGCAATCGACTGTTACGATCGCGCCCCAATCTGGAGTTGGAGAGGGTGCAATTGCCTACGGCGTGGTGATCGGCGGAGCCCAGGACTCGAACGCAGGCTCACTCGACGAGGCGACGGCAGACTTGGTCCAAACTCTACAAAGGTCGAATCCCGGGCTGCGACTCGCCGGGGACACGCAGAACATCGACGTTAACGGGCTTTCTGGTCGGTCGGTAGTTCTCACCGGGGCGTCGCCGATCCAGCAGGGCGGTGAGGCTCTCCGCGAGCGCAACTGGCTGGTTACGGTCCCGCGGAGACAGGGCGGTTTACTTTATCTGGTCTTCATCGCGCCGGACAGAGACGTTCCCGAGCTCCGGCCCACATACGAGCGAATGCTGGATAGTCTGCAAGTCCAGTAGCAGAGAAGCAGCGAAGAGGCAACTACAGTTCAACCATCTAAATCCTGCGACCTGGTACTATTTGCGCCAGCTGAGGAGAACGGCTGGAAACCTGCCACCGTGAATCGCTTTAAGGCTTTGCACTCCCTGATCTGCCGATTAGGAATTGAAGCAAGAAAGTCAGCGCAAACCCCGCTTCGCGGTCGCTGAAACGAGCTGGAAAATAGTGAGCGTGTGCGTTCCCTGAACCAATTTCCACCAGCAAAACCACGGTAGATTATTTGAAGCTGTGTGCTGATAGTGGCGACTCGCTGGGTCTGTGAGGCATCAAAGGGTGCGTGAGCAACAAATCAGATTGATCGGCGGAACGCTATGTCGGATTCAAAGCTTAGCGTCGAGCAGCAGATCTCTTCCCTTTGGGATCTAGGCGGACTCACCTGGCAAGAACTGCCCCGCCGAGTTTGGGGTGGGATTAACAAGAACGATCTGGTTAACAGAGCCTACGAGTTGGCCTACAATTTCCTGCTGGCCGTTTTCCCTCTACTTCTGTTTTTGGTCGCACTTCTTGGAATATTCGCCTCTGAAGGAAGTAAATTACAGAGCGATCTTTTCTTCTACTTCCAGCAGGGATTGCCTCTTGTCGCTTACCAGCTGGTTGTCCGCACGCTTAAAGAGATAACTCAGAATTCAGGCGGAACCAAACTGACGTTCGGCTTGTGTTTGCGCTGTATTCCGGTTCAGGCGGAATGACGCGGCTGATCTCTACGTTGAACGCCGCCTATGAGGTGCCGGAGGGTCGCTCCTGGCTCAAAGTTCATGCCATTTCGCTTGGGTTGACCGTCGTCATGGCGGTATTAATCGTTACGGCTCTCTTGTTGGTGTTAGCGGGCGGTCATTTAGTCGGATTTGTTGGACAAGGCCTGGGGGTGAGTTCCGTCGGATTGATCGTCGGAAAGGTACTCCAGTGGATGCTGGCCTTGGCGTTCGTCGTATTGGCCTTTGCGCTCATCTATTATTACGCACCCGATGTCAAGGAACGGCACTGGTACTGGATCACTCCAGGGTCGGTAGTAGGCGTGCTGCTATGGGCGTTGTCTTCACTCGCTCTACGTGGCTACCTTCATTTCTTCAATAGCTATAGCAAAACGTATGGATCCTTGGGTGCGGTAATAATTTTGATGCTGTGGTTTTACATAACAGGATTGGCATTCCTGGTCGGTGGCGAGATCAATTCGACAATTGAACACGCTGCTGCTGAGCATGGCCATCCTGAGGCTAAAGCAGAAGGCCAAAAGGCGGCCTAGCGTCTCATCCGCAATGGATGTGAAATCTCCCCATGGCGCATCTTGGCATTTTTGTCGCGGGGAACCCGGCGCGCCCGAGACCGGAAGCTACCAGCACTCCGCATGCGGCGACACTAAAACGATCAAGAAGAAGCAGATTATCCAGTTTTGTGGGAGTGAAAAGACACATAACCATGATTTAGGAGGTCAGTGAGCCGCAAGAACGGAGGAAGCCGCCCAAAAATTATTTGCCCGCAGACCCGATGGAAATTGGCTACCACCTGGACGGGAACTTTGGGCGAGTCGGGGTTTCCAGGCTTGCGGACACTTTCCTAAATTTTCCAGACAACGTTTCCGAGCGGGAAAGAATCACAGGAACACCAAATTAGGAGGTCGCATGGACCAGCGTCAACTCACCATAATCGTCGTGGCAATCGTTGTGCTGGTGCTGATTGCAGTCGTCGGTTTTCTGCTCTGGCGAAAACGGCGGAGCCAGGCTCTCCGGGCGCGCTTCGGGCCCGAGTACGATCGGGTAGTCAAGAAGGAAGGCAATGTCGGGCGTGGTGAAGACGTTCTACAGTTTTTGACGAAGCGTAGGGAGAAACTCGAAATCGTGCCGCTTTCCTCCCCCAAGCGCTCAGAGTTTGCCAGTCGCTGGACCAGCGTGCAATCGCAGTTCGTAGACGACCCCAGGAGAGCGGTCTCGCAGGCAGACCGGCTCGTGAACGAAGTCATGCAAAATCGCGGGTACCCGATTGGCAACTTCGATCAACGAGCCGCCGACATTTCCGTTGATCACCCCATGGTGGTTGAGAACTATCGCGCAGCTCACGACATCGCATTGCGCCACAGTCGTGGCCAGGCGAGCACCGAGGATCTGCGCAAGGCTATGGTTCACTACCGTTCTTTGTTCGACGAACTACTTGAAGATTCTTATCCAGAAAGGAAGGAGGCACGAGGATGAGCCTGCCATTGAGGAAAGACCAACCGGAAGAGGAACTGACCACCGCCGACTTGGCCCGGAGCAAACCCCCTGCGTCAGAGGTGCTTCGGACTGAGCCAGTCCTGTCCACCGCTCCCCTAACGAAGAGCGAGGAAAAGGTCGCTCCTGTTGTTGACAACGTCGCGCACACCGCGCCTCTATTTCCCAATGACGAACTAGGGGATATGCGCAGCCGATGGGATGCCGTGCAAGTCGCCTTCGTTGACGAGCCGCGCCGAGCTGTCGAGCAGGCGGATGGACTCGTCGCCTTCGCTATGAAGCGGTTGGCGGAAGTTTTTTCTGAAGAACGTTCCAAGCTCGAAAAGCAGTGGGACCGTGGCGACAACGTTTCTACCGAAGACCTCCGGATCGCTCTGCAACGCTATCGGTCGTTCTTTCACCGATTGTTATCCCTTTAAGTGGCACAGCTTAACTGTGCCACCTAAATCAACGGTTTTCTCCGGACACGAACATGTGCTCGACATGTTGGGAAAAGGACGTGTGTTGAGCACCAGCAGGAATTCCTTTCTTCTTCGGCATAGCCGACATTGGTTCTCATGTTCGAAACTCGCCGACCTTATTTCTTCGGCGGCGGCTGATTAGCGAAGATGGTAAATGAGTCACCATCACCAATTGGAGTCAACGAGGGCCGGAGAAAAAATCCGGCCTTCGTCCTCTCTGAAAATCTGGGATAAACAGACACGCCCGAAACCCTTCGGATGACGAGCATGCTCGCCCTAGATTTGCCTGACACTTCTCGGCCTCCCCAGGCTCTTGGTCCCTTGTGTCGCTCGCAATCCACAGCTTGCCGTTCTTGCTTTGGCTATCTCACCGCGCGTTGACTTGTCCGACCTTCGCTCCTAGTATGATCGCGCACAGAGCGAGGGTCCTTTGCTCGGCCAAACCATTTCGCACTACCGCATCGTCGAGAAACTGGGTGGCGGGGGGATGGGTGTGGTCTACAAGGCCGAGGATATGCGGCTCCATCGCTTCGTTGCGTTGAAGTTCCTCCCCGATGAGGTGGCCCGCGATCCGCAGACACTCGCCCGTTTCCAACGTGAGGCACAAGCCGCGTCCGCACTGAACCATCCCAACATCTGCACGATTTACGACATCGGCGAGCAGGAGGGGCAAGCGTTCATCGCCATGGAGTTCTTGGATGGAGTGACGCTAAAACACATGGTCACAGGACGTCCGCTGGAGATCGAGACGTTGCTGTCGCTAGCCATCGAAATTGCCGATGCCTTGGATGCAGCGCATACGGAAGGCATTGTGCATCGCGACGTCAAGCCCGCCAATATCTTCGTCACTAAGCGGGGCCACGCCAAGATCCTCGACTTTGGGCTTGCCAAACTGACGCCGGTGGCCGGCAAATCCGCTGAGATCGTCGGATCCATGACCGATGCGACAGCCGGCGCCAGCCTGCAGTACCTCACCAGCCCAGGTACGGCACTCGGGACTGTGGTGTATATGTCCCCGGAACAAGCCAAGGGGAAAGAACTGGACGCCCGGACCGACTTGTTTTCCTTTGGGGCGGTCCTATATGAGATGGCGACAGGTGCAGTGCCATTCCGCGGCGATACCTCGGCAACTATTTTCGATGCAATCCTGAACCGAACACCATCACCGCCGCTTCGGCTCAATCCGGACCTGCCTCCCAAGCTCGAGGACATTATCAGCCGGGCTTTAGAAAAAGACCGCAATCTGCGCTACCAGCACGCTGCTGATCTGCGGGCAGAACTCCAGCGACTGAAAAGGGACACGGATTCCAGCCGTAACACGGCGGTGGCGGTGGAACAGGTCGTGCCGGTCGCGACGCAAATGTCCACCCCGGGAACAGCGCCAACACCCACTACTCGCGATGCTCCCTCTCAGATTCAACCTTCAGGGCGTGAGGCTTTGCCCTCCCCTAGTAAGCCGCGCTGGGTGGCGGGTTTGGCTGTAGGCTTGATACTAGCGCTGGTAGGGACCGTTGCTTTTCTGTTCCACAGCCGAGGCAGCCAGCGGGAAATTTCCTCAGTGGCGGTTCTGCCCTTCGTTAACGCCGGCAACGATCCCAACACCGAGTACCTCAGCGATGGACTCACCGAAAGCCTGATCAACAGCCTGTCCCAAATTCCGAATCTTGCCGTCATGTCCCGTTCATCCGTCTTTCACTACAAGGGGCGTGACGTTGACCCCCAGGCGGTCGCCCGCGCGCTGAAAGTCGAGGGAGTAATCACGGGCCGCATCGTCCAACGTGGGGAGCAGATCATCATCAGCGCGGAGCTTATCGACGCCCGCACCAGCCGCAACCTCTGGGGCGACCAGTACGACCGTAAACTTTCCGATGTTCTGGCGGTCCAGGAAGACATCACGCGCGCCATCTCATCGAAGCTGCGGGAGCGCTTGTCCGGCGAAACTAGTAAGCGGGCGGCGAAAGGCGGCACTAACGATCCCGAGGCCTACCAGCTCTACCTCAAGGGCCGCTTTTATTGGGAAAAGCGTACGCAGGAATCCCTGGAGAAGGCCAGGGACTACTTCAACCAGGCCACCGAAAAAGATCCAAACTATGCTTTGGCGTACTTAGGTCTGGCGGACTACTACAATGTTCTGCCCGACTACGCCCCGGCATCGGTCCGCGATACAGCGCCTAAGGCCATCTCTGCCGCAGAAAAAGCTCTAACCATCGACGATACGCTGGCGGATGCACACGCAACCATCGCCTCTGCCCACCAAGGTTTGTGGGACTGGAGTGTCGCGGAGCGGGAATTCAGGCGAGCCCTGGAACTGAATCCGAATGCCGCCAATGCTCGTAAGCTTTACTCCCTTTACCTCGCTACCATGGGTCGGCAGGAAGAGGCACTTGCTGAAATCAAGCGCGTGGTGGAACTGGATCCCCTGAACTTGATGTTTAATATCAACCTCACCCAGCAGTATCAGGTCATGGGGCAATACGACCTAGCCGTCGCACAGGCCAAAAAAGGAATTGAGATGGACCCCAATTTCGTTCCTCAGCACTTCAGCCTGGCCTTCGTCTACCAGGATATGGGTAAGTACGACTTGTGGATAGAGGAGTTGAAGAAAAGCGCGGCACTCAACCACGACCCAGAAGAAGCGGCAATTACTGAAGAAGTCGCAAAGGCTTATCCGCGGTCGGGATTCCGGGCGGCCAATGCCAAGGATGCTGAACTGCGAGAGCGGTTGGCCAAGCGACGGTATGTAGATCCCGGAGTCATTGCGTTCGACTATGCTGTAATAGGTGACAAAGAGCAGGCGTTCGCTTGGCTGGAGAAGGCCTATGCGGAAAAGGCAGGGACCCTACAATATGTCAAGATCGCCCATCCGTTGGATGGGTTACGCTCCGACCCGCGCTACGTCAACCTGCTGCAGCGCATGGGCCTGCCGCAGTGACGCTCTGGAAAGACGCCGACCCCGACATCTCCATCCTGAAAGAGCCAAGGCGGAGTACGCGAACCTACAATGAAAGCTCGCGTCGGGTCTCGCGGTGGTGGATAACGGAAATTTTGTTGTCTTCGTCTCGGTGACTGCCGTTGTGTAATAACGGACAGTCTGGTCTTGTGTCAGGCTGCTTTCTTAGCCTTGAGCTTCGCCCACTTCTTTAGCACTACATCAAGACGATGCCTCAACAGAGCATCGCCGCCATGAGGCGTCTTGAAGCGCTGATCGACGGTGCAACTTCTAAGAATTTTTCTCGGATTGTGCAATGATTGTGCAGTAGTCTGTGACGTTGAATCCGGGTAAGTGTAGACGGATAAACACTTCGGGCCCTTAGCTCAGCGGTTAGAGCAGTGGACTCATAATCCATTGGTCCCAGGTTCAAATCCTGGAGGGCCCACCATCCAAGTCCTTATAGGCCTCCCCCCGTGGCCAGTGCAGCCCACATCTCGGAATGGCCATTAGAGTGCGGTTACCTGGTCAAACGGCAGGACCTGATTACTGAAGCCAAGGCCCTCGAGAAAAACCGCATTTTTGTGATTCTTGACGTCGCACCAGGTTTGCGTCCAGCCACGTCTTCGCGACTTTCATGACAGAGACAGCGGCGTCGGCCAATTGAATGGGCCCTCAAAACCCGCAAAGGATAATTTTCCGTGCGTCTTGAACGTGTCCCACCTTGCAACGTTTCCCGTAATTTTTTATGTGTCCTGAGGAGCGCCGCGGAGAAGCGCGGCGGGTGGAAGGCTGTGCCGGACCTGCAGCGGATGTGTAGGGGCTCACGCTGCTTGGAAAAACCCGAGCACACGCTGAGGCCGTTTCGGGAGATTCACCGGTACTTTGCAGTTCGGATAATTCGGGCACGCCAAATAGCTAGTGAGCCGCGAGCACCTCAGTACGAGCCGCGCAAAGCATCGTGGGCAACGCGGTATCGGTTTCATGGGGCTATTGGAATCTCTACGGCGGCGGGGATCAATACAGGAGTTA
>Ga0134122_10002934_pt1 | contig 12564 bp, 14 predicted proteins | sample KB302_FD_96461 | JGI IMG/M metagenome (GOLD analysis project Ga0134122, IMG submission 96461) | Terrestrial soil microbial communities without Nitrogen fertilizer from Kellogg Biological Station, Michigan, USA - KB3-0-2 | ecosystem: Environmental > Terrestrial > Soil > Unclassified ...
GATCCGCAGACTGCCTTCCACTCGGCCCTGATCGAACTCCGGGCGGGCGAGAGAATGCGGGGCCGCAATCATGACCGGTTCGGTGTCCCCGATATTCTGCTGGATGCGATTTCGGACTTGCGCCGGAGCAGCGACGCTGAATATTAAGAATGCAGCAATAGAAATGATGACGCGCTTGGAGAAAGGGCAGACCAAGGTCCTGGGCATTCACTGCTCCTGTTTAATACCTAAATTTCCCGCATTGTGCCGGTCAGCCAAGGCCAGCACCGCCAGTGTAAATATGGATTCAGATTATCCCAGCAAAGGATGTACGGGAAGGGCACAGGGATAGAAAGAAGGTCATGTCTTGTAGTGCTTAGGGCCCATCCCGTTGATAGTAATCCCGGTGAAGATTACCCTCGGCAAAAGTTCGGCATTGGTTTGAAACCTGAATCTGGGCGTTGTAACATTCCCGCCTCGAAACTGCACCGAGCGTGTGGCGCAGGCCCGAAGCGATTGCGGAAAGCGATGATATGGCTTCAAGAGTGGACATCTACAACACGTCGTATGGCAACTATGAACGAGACGTTTATCGCGAGGTGCGCCGCGAAACCTACGGCGAAGATTACGGCCAAACCAGTTGGGTGACCACGGAAGAATCCCACGAAATTCCGCGTCTGCTGGAACTGACGCCGGGCTGCTCGGCTCTCGAGATCGGGTCCGGCTCCGGCCGCTATGCGCTGTATGTGGCAAATACAGCCCGCTGCCAGGTGATCGGCCTCGACGTGAACGCGGAAGGAGTTCGCAATGCCAGCGCCCTGGCAGCGCGGCAGAACTTGAGTGCGCAGGTGCGCTTTCAACAGTGCGATGTATCTCAGCCTCTTCCGTTCCCGAGCGCGAGTTTCGACGCGGTCTATTCGAGCGACGTCTTCTGCCATATTCCTGGACGACTGGAATTGTTGAAGGAGCTGTGGCGCGTGCTTAAGCCGGGCGGCCGAATGATTTTCAGCGATGCCCTCGTGGTTGGTGGAGCCCTCTCTAACGAGGAAATCGCGACTCGCAGCCTGATCGGTTACTACCTGTTCGTGCCACCGGGGGAAAACGAAAAGCTCATCGCGGCGGCAGGGTTTCGTTTGCTGGACGTCACCGACACCACCGCGAGCGCAGCGCAGGTGGCCCGACGATGGCATGACGCCCGCGAGAAATGGAAATCAGAATTGACCGCGCTTGAAGGAAATACCAACTTCGACGGGCTGCAGAAGTTCCTGCGTTGTGTTCAGACGCTTACCAGCGAAAGGCGCCTGTTGCGGCCGGTCTATCAGGCCCGCAAGTGAATCCCGAACCAGCGGCACGGCTTGTGTGGCGGACACTGCTGACCACCGCTATTGACTCTGATCTGAGTCGTGCAAGCGAGACCAAGCCCAACGTCAACGGGGCGGGCCGGAGTGTCCGCCCTACACTAGATCAGATAAGCACACGGTGCGCATCTGCAAAGTGATGGATGGTGGGCGCTGTAGGATTTGAACCTACGACTTCCACCGTGTGAGGATGGCACTCTACCGCTGAGTTAAGCGCCCACTATTTTGCGGCAAACCCATCATAACACGCTACTTCCAGTCTATGGTCATGGTGATTGAATTGTCCGCTGCTCCCGTTCGCCACAGCACTTTCTCTTGTGCCGCCAGTTTTTGTTTACGACGTGAGTGGCTGTGGTAGAGCGTCATGTCAAGCTTTGCATGTCGCATGATCGCTTGCACGACGGCGGGATTTTCGCCCTCATCCCGCGCACGGATCGCAGCCGGGCGAAGGTCCACCAGCATGGAACCGTTCCGAGGTTGCACCTCGCCGAGCTTCTTGGACGGAAAGATAAAGATATAGTCACCCTCTTCGGCGTACACGGTCTCTTTCCGCCAAGCCGCAAGCACGGCGAGCAGGAGTTGAGGATTTCGACCCTTGACCTAGACAACTTGGTCTTCGCCCCATCCTGTATCTTGAGATGCACGAACGTTTGCCGGATTGTAATCAATCCACGATCCCAAAGAATGTCAGGAAGGCGGCATTAGCTTTGAATCCGAGGCCCGCCTTCGGTTTCACCTCGGCAGCAAACTCCGTACCGCTGCCAGAGCCGAAACCACGGGCTATGCGCGAGCATTTCGTCATGCCGTCGATTCGCAGCCGAGAGGTCGCTTGCGCTGAGTGGCCTAATATCCGGCGCTTCGAACATTTCCCGTAGCTGCTCAATCTCATCAATGATGCGTTCAACGTCCATGCGTCACAATCATCTAAGAAAAGGCGCGGAGCGGTCAAACTGAAGCGGCCACTACCTCGAAATCCCTCGCTTTGTGACCAGATAGACCGCGAAGCTCCCCAGCCAATGCCCCCCTTCGTAGTGCTTGCCAGTCACCGCCGCCAGCCCCGCGCGTCTATGCGCCTCAGCCGCCACCCTAATCATCGGTAGGCGCTTGTCGCCTTTGGGCAGGCCCGCAGCGATGCCCTCCAGCATCCATGCGCGGCTAAGATTCAGCCCGTCCAAGTGCGCCAACTTGGGGTCACTGGGATCGGGCGACACGACTGGCTGCAACCACGTGCCATTTCTCACCGGGGAAATCTGCGGCAGAAAAACGTGGAGCCAACGAGCAAACTCGGGACCGGGCAATACACGCCGCATCAGGTCTGCCTCGCCGAGACACGGGGAAAGGAAATCTTCGCCCGAAGGCTCATAAGATAGTGGACAACCTCTGTCTCCGAAATAGAATTGTCGAGCTTTCGATACCAGCAGTTCGGCAAATTTCGTGTCGCCAGAGGCCCGTGCATAGTCCAGCACGAGGCTCAGAGCGAAGGCGGTCTGATCATGTTCGCCGATCCGCACCGGATGCGATAGCTTTGGCAGCCAACCATTCAGACGTTCGAGTGCAGCCTGTTCCAGCGGGCGCAAACTCGCACTCATGTCGCGTGCTTCAGGATCGTCCCACTCCCGCAGTTCCGCAGCCAATTGAAGCAGCCAAGCCAATCCATAAGGACGTTCGAAGCTGGCACGTCCCTCACCGCGGAGGTACGCAGCTTCTTGCGCAATGTTCTCGGCGGTCAGGCTTTGCCGCAGGGCTTCCCGCGCAGATGGTACAAACGGCGCACCGGGGAAAGTCTTGACCAGCCGTACGAGCAGCCAATGCCCGTGCACCGAAGAATGCCAGTCGTAGCAGCCGAAGAAAGCGGGAGTCAGTTTTCGGGGTGGGGCCACGTCCGCATCGCTGTTCAAGCTGTGACTAAGTTTGTTCGGATATTCCTTGTGGAGGCACGCAAGCGCAAGATTGGCGAACCGCTCAGCAGCGTTAACGTCAAACTCGGCGGGTGTGGCAGTGCCCTGAGCACCCATCAGGTTAGCAGTGAAGAACAAGAAAATGACGCATACGGTAAATTTCATCGACTGATACTTTAGACGAACCGTGCCGAAGATGACGAGACGTACAGAGCGCGTGAACCTGAAATTGCAGTCTGAACGCAGTATGAACCATAATCCACCGATTCGGCTGTCGCTCGTACCGCTGGACTACGGGCAGCGACTCGGACATGGTGACCTCTGGCGCTCGACATTCTATCGGGCTTGAATCTGGGTCGCCACGAGGCGCAAGATATTGATCTGCCATGTGCACTCGATTGGAGGTATGACTATGAGCAATCAAGACCAGAAAGCGATTTTTATCACTGGCAGTTCCTCAGGCTTGGGTCGAGCTACTGCCAAATTGTTCGCGGCGAAGGGGTGGAAGGTCATCGCCTCCATGCGAAACCCAGATAAGGAAAAGGAACTGGCAAAGACCTCTGACGTGATATTGATGGCACTGGACATCACTGAGCCCCAACAAATCGAGAGCGTGGCGCAAGAAGTTGTAGGCTCAGGCGGTGTCGATGTGGTTCTTAATAATGCCGGGTCTGGTCTCGCAGGCGCACTTGAAGGACTGACGGATGAACAAATCCTTCGCATAGTCAACACAAACATGCTGGGGACGATCCGCACAACGAAGGCGTTTATTCCACACTTCAGACAGAAAAGAGCAGGATTGTTCATCAATACGACCTCGATTGGCGGACGGATGACAGTGCCTTTCAACTCCATTTATCACGCCACGAAATGGGCGCTTGAAGGCTGGAGCGAAAGCATGGCTTTTGAATTGAATCAATTCGGGATCGGGATAAAGACCGTAGAACCGGGTGGGATGAAAACGGATTTCTTCACTCGATCCTTCGATACTGGTCGGCATCCAGCCTATGACGCCCTCGTGAACAAAGTTATGGGCATCATCACCGACCCCAAGCAGATGGCGACCTACTCTTCTCCCGAGCAGATCGCCGAGGTAGTGTATGAGGCTGCCACGGACGGAAAAGACCAACTTCGCTACATTGCCGGCGCAGATGCGAAAGCGATCTACGCAATGCGCTTGCAGCTTGGAGAAGAAGCGTTCCGCCAGGCGATGGCTCAGCAGTTTTTCGGCGATGCACCAAAAGCGGCTTAGCTTTTCGAAGTGATTATTTAAGCAGCCTTCTCCAACGGAAGCCCCGCGAGATGAGAGATTCAAGTGTGGCCTCCGAGTTGTTGAAGCCCTACGACGCCCGGCGCATGCGATGCTATCCCGTAAGCACTGGGATCAATCAGGTGGGGAACGATGACGAAGCGTGCACCGCACCTGTCGAGCTTTCCGGAATGCACGATCGGCTCTTTTTCTAGTGGCTGGGGCCACGGTCTCGCTACTCCCATCTCCTCAAGGGAAACAGGTCGTGGTTGGTAGACGCGCAATGGCCCATCCCTCGTAGCTTGTCGCCGACAGCATCGCCATGCATGTCTCCCACCAGCATCAGGATGCTTTGGGCTTCTCCCGCGCCTCGCAAAGTCTGATCGATAAAGAAGTCTTCTCTGATCTCGTCCTCGGAAATGCGGGATTCAATCCAGCTCTCCATCGTTTCGTAGTCGGGATGTCCGGGTCGGTTCTTCAAAGCCTCTGTAATTCGCGCGCGCCGGGTCCCGCTCGGTGTCGGTCATGGTAACGTTTTTCCACGGAATTTACGGATTGCTGGCGCTCGCCAGTACAGAAGCAATGGTAGCTTTGCCGATGTTGGACTCTTCTGCGATGAACCGCACCTTGCGTTTGGGAATCTCTGCTCTCAGCAAAGCTTCGAGTTGGTCTTTCTGTGCTCCGATCTTGATCGGATCATCGGCATCTCTTGTCAACGGTAGCCCATGGTCTATCGCAACGATCCAGAAGTCCACGCCCGTAGTCCACTTTGATGGCGTGGCTATGAGAATCCACTCAGGCATAATGGCTGTTCAGCCATGCTCCTGACTATCACCAACACGAAGAGTCCCGCAACGGACTTGGGCTACCTGCTTCACAAGAATCCGAACCGATTGCAGTCGTTCGAGCTTTCCTTTGGGAAAGCCCATGTGTTCTACCCCGAGGCATCAGCCGACCGTTGCACCGCTGCGCTCCTGCTGGATGTTGATCCGATCGGGCTTGTGCGCACTCGTCGTGGGCCGTCTGGCGAGGGCGGGATGCTGGATCAGTATGTCAATGACCGTCCCTACGTCGCTTCGTCGTTCATGAGTGTCGCCATCGCTCGGCTGTTCAATTCTGCGTTAGCGGGGAACAGCAAGGATCGCCCGGAACTCACAACCGTCCCCTTACCTCTGAGTGCGCGAGTCGCCGTCCTACCCTGTCGAGGCGGCGAGGGGTTTGTGCGCCGACTATTCGAACCGCTCGGTTATCAGGTCGTTACTGAACACCATCCCCTCGAAGAGAAGTTTCCCGAATGGGGTGAGGGGCCGTACTACACGGTGGAGATCGGCAAGCATGTGACCTTGCAAGACTTACTCACTCACCTTTATGTCCTGATCCCTGTACTCGACGCCGATAAGCATTACTGGGTGGGAAAGGACGAAGTCGAAAAGCTGCTACGGCATGGGGAGGGATGGCTGCAAGGCCACCCTGAACGCGAGGCAATCGTAAGCCGCTATCTGCGTGGTTTCCGAAACTTGACGAGAGAAGCACTGGCACGGCTTACGGAAGACGAATCCCTAGACCCCGATGCCGAACAGGAGACAAAGGAAGAACAGGAGCGGGCTATAGAATCCCCGATTCGCCTTCATGATGTCCGGCTTCAGCAGGTCACGTCGGAACTCAAAGCAAACGGTGCCAAGCGAGTTCTCGATCTCGGCTGCGGTGAAGGCAAGCTCATCCGAGAACTACTTAAGGATAAACAGTTCGAAGAAATACTCGGAATGGACGTGTCGTACCGGAGCCTCGAAGTAACTGCCGAACGGCTTCACCTAGACACTCTGCCGCCGAAGCAGAAGGAACGGATAAAACTGATTCAGGGCTCGTTGATGTACCGGGATAAGAGGCTGGCGGGATTCGATGCTGCTGCCGTCGTCGAAGTCATCGAGCATCTTGATGAACCCCGGCTGGCGGCGTTCGAGCGGGTGCTCTTTGAGTTCGCTCGCCCGCAGACAGTCATATTAACGACCCCAAATTCCGAGTACAACGTCAAATTCGAGACTCTGCCTGCTGGTCAGTTCCGTCATCGCGACCACCGTTTCGAGTGGACTCGTGAGCAATTCCAGAAGTGGGCGAATGAAATCGGCGAACGCTACGGGTACAAGGTTGAATTCAAGCCGGTGGGCGACGAAGAACAGCAAGTCGGAGCACCGACGCAGATGGGAGTGTTCCGGCAATGAAGATTACCGTTCCCGAACTATCCCTAGTTTTGCTCGTCGGGCCTTCCGGGTGCGGGAAATCTACGTTCGCTCTCCAACACTTCAAGCCAACGGAAGTCTTGTCCTCTGACTACTGTCGCGGGCTCGTATCGGATGACGAAAACGACCAAACCTCAACGAAGGAGGCTTTCGAAGTTCTTCACTTCGTCGCCCGGAAGCGCTTAGCTGCGGGTCGGCTGACGGTCATCGACGCGACGAATGTGCAGCCTGACTCACGGAAACCCCTGGTTGCTCTGGCACGCGAGTTTCATGTGCTTCCAATTGCCATCGTTTTCGACTTCCCGGAGAAGGTCTGCCAAGAGCGCAATCGAACCAGACCGAATCGTGATTTCGGGCCGCACGTCGTCCGCAATCAGGCGCAGCAGCTACGGCGTTCGCTGCGCGGGCTGGAGCGAGAAGGCTTTCGGGGAGTTCACGTCTTCAAGTCCCCCGAAGAACTGGAGGGACTGGAAATCGTGCGGCAGCCGATGTGGACTAATCGGCGCACTGAGCACGGCCCTTTCGACATCATCGGTGATGTGCACGGCTGCTTTGACGAGTTACTGGAACTGATGGCGAACCTTGGGTATTCGGTCAAGAAGGATGGTGAAGGCTACGGAGTCGAGACACCTGACGGACGCAGGGCAATCTTCATAGGTGATCTGGTGGATCGAGGGCCAAAGATTCCCGAGGTCTTGAGTCTGGTAATGGGCATGGTCGAAGCCGGAACCGCCATATGTGTGCCCGGCAACCACGACATGAAGCTGCTCCAAAAGTTGCGGGGCAAAGATGTAAAGATGGCGCATGGGCTCGCCGACTCCGTGGCGCAGCTTGAAGGGGAGTCGCCGGAATTCCGGGGCAAGGTCAGTGAGTTCTTGGACAGCCTCATCAGTCATTACGTGCTGGATGACGGAAAGCTAGTCGTAGCCCACGCAGGCATGAAGGAGGAAATGCAAGGGCGCGGCTCTGGAGCCGTTCGGTCGTTTGCCATGTTCGGGGAAACGACGGGGGAGACCGACGAGTTCGGCCTTCCCGTTCGCTACAACTGGGCAGCAGATTATCGCGGCAAGGCTATGGTGGTTTACGGTCACACGCCTGTCACCGAAGCTCAGTGGCTTAATCGCACCATCGATATTGACACGGGATGTGTGTTCGGAGGGAAATTGACGGCGCTCCGCTACCCGGAGAAAGAGTTGGTCTCTGTCCCAGCGCACCGCACCTATTATGAACCAGCGAAGCCGCTAGCTCCGCCGCAGTCTGCGGCTGCCCTATCGCAGCAGCACGAGCAGGATGATGTTCTGGACATTGATGACGTAATAGGAAAGCGAATCATCGAGACAAGGCTTCATCGGAATCTGACCATCCGGGAGGAGAACGCCATCGCTGCGCTTGAGGTGATGAGCCGCTTTGCCACGAATCCGAAGTGGCTGATTTACTTGCCGCCTACCATGTCGCCGAGCGAAACGAGCGAGCAACAAGGATTATTGGAGCATCCGGCTGAGGCTCTCGGCTATTTTCGCAAAGAGCGTGTGGACAAGGTGATCTGTGAGCAGAAGCACATGGGTTCCCGCGCGGTTGTCATCGTCTGTCGTGACAGAGATGCGGCTTTGCGTCGATTCGGGGTTCTGCAGGATGAAGTCGGCATTTGTTACACGAGAACCGGAAGGCGATTCTTCAACAACGCCGCACTGGAAAAGGAGTTCCTCGGGCGCATTCAGGCAGCGGTGACAAAGTCAGGTTTATGGGACCAGCTTGCCAGCGATTGGCTATGTCTCGACTGCGAACTTATGCCGTGGTCGTCAAAAGCACAAGACCTACTTCGCCAGCAATATGCTCCGACTGGGGCGGCTGCCCGCGCTGGATTGGCTGCATCGGTTGCTGCCCTGCGGCTCGCAAGCGCCCGTTTACCGGAAGTGTCCGAACTCACCACTCGCTACGCAAGACGTGGAGAGATGGCAGAGCAATATATTGAGGCCTATCGCCGCTATTGCTGGACAGTGCATTCCTTGGCGGACTTAAAGCTCGCGCCCTTTCACCTTCTGGCGGGCGAAGGCGTCGTGCACACGGACAAAGACCATGTGTGGCACATGACGACGCTAGCGCGACTCTGCGGAGCCGATCCGGAGCTACTTCTCGCGACTCCGTACAAGGTGGTCGATATGAACGATGAAGTCAGCCAAAAGGATGGCATTGGGTGGTGGGAAGAACTCACAGGATCAGGCGGTGAGGGGATGGTGGTAAAGCCTCTCCAATTTGTACCGAAGAGCCGCCGGGGACTCATTCAACCAGCGGTGAAGTGCCGTGGTCGAGAATATCTGCGCATCATCTACGGGCCAGAGTACACAGCGCCCGAACACCTCGAACGTCTTCGCTCAAGAGGTCTCGGCACCAAGCGGTCGCTGGCCTTGCGCGAGTTCGCCCTTGGTTTGGAAGCTCTCCAACGGTTCGTGGAGAGGGAGCCGCTAAGACGTGTGCATGAGTGCGTGTTCGGAGTGCTCGCGCTCGAAAGCGAACCTGTCGATCCGAGACTCTAAAGGCAGAATTGTCGAGCGATGATTTCTGTCGGCACCCCAATCCGGTGGAATGACCCAACCACATGGCCGTGGATGTTCTACGTCTGGGCGGCTCTTGTTCTTGTTGGATGGGTTAAGCCTGCATGGAATTGGTTCCGACGCAAGCGAGCGGCGGGTTGGTCTCTTGCGGAAGGGCGGATTGAGTGGTCGAGATATTCAGAAATTTCGGGCTGAAGGAGCCATAGATTTCCCCAGTACCCCAGCCAGGGTCGTCGGATCGCTCACTCGAAAACTCCAACAGGCGTTCAACCGCGTGTACCTGCGCCTCGTTCAACTTCCATTTTTCGCTGACACTTTGGAGAAACGTGCGTGCATCCCCACTTCCACGAGCCTGCGACCAGGCGGCGCGAACTGTTGGCCTAACATTTCCTCATTTCATTGCTCGGCTGCGACGATCCGTCGGCGAATAAAGAGTCCAGTCATTGCTGAAAATAGCTTTTCCAGAGGTTGATAGTAGTCTCGTGCCGGTCGGCGTTTGCTATCCAAGGCTTCATCTCGCTTTCCCAACGGCGATATAAGACCTCGAATGAAAGGCTCAGCTTTGTAACTAGAAATTTGACATCGTCTCGGGTTCCGCCAGCCATCTGTGCCATTTTTCGATGCTATCCGATGGGCAGAAGAAATTTTGCTCCAGATCGATGAATGTTGGGCGGTGAAATGATGCGAGATCGCTGATGGAGGAATTTTCAGGCAGCCCTTTGCCTGGAAAAACATAGAGATTACCAAGAGGGTTGCGAACATGGATGTGCCCAAGAATCTGCCCGACTGCGTTTGCTTTTTGTGCATTGAGCAGGGCGGAGCGCTTTCTTTGTCTCGATCCCGGTGGATTTGGGAGATACCGAAGGCGCATATTCAGACAGTGACCGCTATTCCCGTCAACAGCGAGGGAACCGCATGCATGCCCTTCGTTGACTTGCCCTTGCCGCCCGCCTAACATACTCAAACTTCATGATCGGCCAAACTATCTCGCACTACCGGATTGTCGGAAAGCTCGGCGGCGGTGGGATGGGCGTGGTCTACAAAGCCGAGGACACGCGCCTGCTCCGCTTTGTCGCTCTGAAGTTTCTGCCTGACCAGGTGGCCAACGATCCCCAGACCCTGGCTCGCTTCCGGCGTGAAGCGCAGGCCGCCTCCGCACTGAACCATCCCAATATCTGCACCATTCACGATATCGGCGAGCAGGACGGCCAGGCCTTTATCGTGATGGAGTTTCTCGAAGGCTCCACCCTCAAGCACATCATTGGGAACCGTCCGTTGGAACTGGAGAGTCTCCTGGGTCTCGGCATCGAGATTGCCGACGCTCTCGACGCAGCGCATGCCCGCGGCATTGTTCACCGTGACATTAAGCCCGCGAACATTTTCGTCACCGAGCGCGGCCATGCCAAGATTCTCGACTTCGGCCTGGCCAAAGTCGCCGCCGCTTCGACCCGCGCCAGTGATCCGGCGCAGCCCACGGCTATCAGCGAAGAGCACCTGACCAGCCCCGGCTCCACCATGGGCACGGTCGCCTACATGTCTCCGGAGCAGGCGAAGGGCAAGGAACTCGACGCCCGCACCGACCTGTTCTCCTTCGGCGTCGTGCTCTACGAAATGTCCACGGCGACGTTGCCGTTTCGCGGCGATACCTCGGCCCTGATCTTCAAAGCGATTTTAGACGGCGTTCCTACTTCGCCGATCCGCCTCAATCCCGATCTGCCAGTCAAGCTGGAAGACATCCTGAACAAGGCGCTCGAAAAGGACCGCAACCTTCGTTATCAGCACGCGGCTGACATTCGCACCGACCTGCAGCGACTCAAGCGCGACACCGACTCGGGACGAGCGGTTGTAGCCAGTTCGTCGAGCGTGGCCGCAGCCTTAGATCCGATTCCCCACCCATCTGCGCCGCCATCCCCGCCGTCGTCCGCAAAGATCTCTGCGCCGGTTTCAGCAGCTACCTCATCAGGTTCGTCCGCAGCCGTGGTAGAAGCGAGCGCTCCGGTTGCGTCCGGCAAGAAATCGTGGAAGATCCTGGTTCCCGCAGCCGCCGTTCTGGGGGCCGTTTTGATCGCCGGCGGTCTGTACTATCGCTCGTCCCACGGCGCCAAACTCACGGAGAAGGACACTGTCGTCCTCGCCGACTTCGCGAACACTACCGGCGACGCGGTTTTCGACGGCACTCTAAAGCAAGCCCTGGCCGTGGACCTCGACCAATCGCCGTTTCTGCGCGTAGTGCCGCAGGCCCAGGTGCAGAAGACGCTTGGCTTCATGGGCCGTTCACCCGACGAGCGCCTTACCGCCGATCTGGCCCGGGATTTGTGCCTGCGCCTGGGAAGCAAGGCCATGCTCTCCGGATCCATCGCCAGCCTGGGCACGCAGTATGTTCTTACCCTGAATGCCATCAATTGCCAGACCGGTGATTCTCTGGCACAGCAGCAGGTGGAAGCCTCCAGCAAGGAGCAAGTCCTGTCCGCGCTCGGTTCCGCGGTCTCGAAATTGCGCTCCACGCTCGGCGAATCGCTGGCCTCGGTGCAAAAGTTCGATGTGCCCATTGAGCAGGTCACCACGGCATCGCTCGAAGCGCTCAAGGCCTTTGCCCTGGGAAATGCTGAGTTTGATCGCGGCCGGCCCATGCCGTCGTTGCCCTTCTATCGTCGGGCCGTCGAACTCGACCCGAACTTCGCCTGGGTCTATGCGCGCATGGGAACGGTTTATGCCAACGCCGGCGAGTTGGAGCCGGCAAAGGAGTACACCCGCAAGGCATACGAACTGAAAGACCGCGTCAGCGAAAGGGAAAGACTCTATATCATGGAGCATTACTACGAGACCGTAACCGGCGAACTCGATAAAGAAATCGAAACCCTGGAGCTCTATGACCGCACCTATCCCACCGATTCAGTCCCGGGCAACAACCTCGCGATAGCCTATTCGCAAATCGGTGAGTTTGAAAAAGCCGGAGAGGCTGCACGCCGCGGCATAGCAGCAGATCCCAACTCTGGCAGCGCGTACACGGGCCTCTTCTACGCCTACGCAGCTACGGGCCGTCCCGACGAAGCGCGGCAGATTCTGGACCAGGCCCTCAAGCGGTTCCCCGACTCAGAAGACACTCATTGGGCCACCCTATGGATGGCGCTCGCCCTCAATAAGCCTGACGAGGCCCAACGTCAATTGACCTGGGCCAAGGGCAAACCCGGCGAATTCACCTTCCTTCAAATCCAGGCGCATGCCCTGCAGGAGGAAGGGAAGCTCCGATCGTCGAGCGAAGTGATGCAACAGGCGATGGAGCTCGAGCAA
>Ga0134122_10002935_pt1 | contig 12559 bp, 15 predicted proteins | sample KB302_FD_96461 | JGI IMG/M metagenome (GOLD analysis project Ga0134122, IMG submission 96461) | Terrestrial soil microbial communities without Nitrogen fertilizer from Kellogg Biological Station, Michigan, USA - KB3-0-2 | ecosystem: Environmental > Terrestrial > Soil > Unclassified ...
CCTCGATCCTGCTCCCGTGAAAGATATGCAGGCCCCCGATCTGCTGGCCCATGCCGGTCGACGATTGCATGAACTTCAAGACTCGGAAGCTGCCATGGTCTCCCTCGTTCGGGCGCTCGAAGCCTTTGCCCAACGGCAATTGTTCAAGCAATACCACATCAAAACCTGGGACGTACAGCCAGAGCAGTTGCCGGATGCGCTGCGAGAAACCTGTCGGTATTGTTGGTTGGAAGACATCGATGGCAAGTACAAGTTGCCCTTGCAGGCACAGTTTCGAGCGCTGGCCGGATTAGGCGACCAGATGGGCCAGGCCTTTTTGCGAGAGTGGCCGACAATGAAACCGCTGCTCGACGCCGCCGGCCATGCAGTCCTTGGCCACGGCTTTGAACCGGTCAAAGCCGAGCGGGTGCAACAGCTATACGAAATAGTCGTGAAATTATCGGGTGTCGGTGAGACATCGTTGCCGAAGTTTCCGACATTGAGTCTCTAGCGCGAAAGATAAGACAGGTAATCGTTTGACAAGTCGCGGCCTTCTCGCGACCAGAGAACATGGACATTCGCATTTATTATGAAGATACGGACTGCGGGGGAATGGTGTACTATGCAAATTACCTCAAATTTTTTGAGCGTGCGCGGACGCAGTACCTTGAAGAGCGAGGGTTGTCTGTGGCCGGGCTTATGAAAGAAGACACGACATTCGTCGTGGTGCATGCAGAAGTCGACTACCGATCTTCAGCCCACTATGGTGATTGGCTGACTATCGAGACGGTCATCTCCGACATGACAGCAGCCTCCTTCACGTTTTCGCATGTGATCCGAGACCGGGAAAGCCACCGTGTGATCGTCGAAGGATCTGCCAGGCTGGCGGCGATCAACGGAAAGGGTAAGGTCAAGCGCCTCGACAAGGCCACAGTGGCCATGCTAAAGTTTTTTCCTGCAAGGAGTGGCTAAATGACAACATGGGCTGGGCCAGAGTTTGGATGGATTCAGGCGCTAAGCTGGTTCCTCATCATCGGCTTCTGGCTCGGCGTCGCCTTTTTCGGCTGGAAATTCTTCATGGAAAACCCAATGGCAAAAACCGGGAAGGAAAGAAGGAAGTTAGAATCCAAGATCCTGTCTTCCATTGAATCTGGCTCTCACGAGGACGAGGACGATACTAATAAAAATGCCGCCCGAGACCGCAGCGCATAACCACCTCTATTGTACCGATCTGGTATAAGCGACGACAGCAACCCTTCCATGCAATAGCCTTCAACTCTCTGGCGGGGCGCTATCTTTGTGCAACTTCCGGTTGAGCGCAATGCCGAACTCCTGGCACTTATTGAGGAGCCCTTCATAGACTTTGAGGTCGGCATTGTATTCGGACATCGGGTACTGGCTGAGATGCCCCTGGCTCTTCTCGTAGAACCTCTTGCAGATCTCCCTGAGCGCTTGGATTGCTTCGAGCAACGCCGCCGCATACTGGTGGGTCCCCTCCAGGGCGCCAGGGTCGGCCTTCAGTGCTGACGATAGGGTAATGAGTTTCGATGACAACCGGCTGAGGACTTTAAAATGAGCCCCGAAGTCGGTGGGTTTGAAGAGGCCTGGAATCGGAATCGTTTTGCGCCACGAAAATTTAAAAATCGCATCGTGGATCGCGACATACTCGTGAAGAATGGCATTGACCCGGATCAATTCATCTGGAAGATCCGGCATGTTCCCCCACGAACATATGCGGCTCGTTCAAATAGAGCAGGCGGCAACCAGCCATCTGCAATCGCGCATTAGTTAGCAACCTTGCCTCCGGCTTCCCGTACACGCTCCCTTACGAAAGCCTGTGTTTCGGCCGGCAAGCAGGCAAGCGGTAATGTGCTGAACTCTGTTTTCGAGTACAACAGAAGCCATACGCTGGGGAACTGCCATAGCTCTTTGACGGCGGACCACTGAAGCGTGGTCGTCCCGGCATCCGATGTCATGGTGAATGAAGACTCATCAGCACAGAATGTCGCTTGAGGCTTCTCCATCTTGCGGAACTTCCGCAACGAGTTACGATAATAGCCGGCGTAGAGCGCGACAGCCAGTGCCACCGCGAGGACGAATAGCACAGCCAGGGTGATCAGGAGCCAGATTGGTGCGCCTATGACCACGAGCACGCCAAGAACCACCGGAAGAGCCGCGAGCATCACGATAAAGCCTGAGCCTATTGAGCGGCGCCAAAACGAGAACACCGCCTCGCGTAGCAGAGACTCGCTATAGATGAGTGTGGCCTCGTGCGGCATGGCAAACTAAGGGTACACTGGCGGATTTTTCCAGCATCCTGCTGGCATCTTTTCTATTTGTCTTGATCCTGTTTCCACGCTTTCCAGGCATAGAAAAAACCCAACGGAGAGCTGAGAAGGCAAAGCCATGCCAGAACAGGCGACTCCGACTCTCTGAACAGCCAGCTGGCAAGAATGGTATAGATGATCGCTCCGACAAAATAGACGTACCAAGGCATCTTGCCCTTTGGTTTCAACGGTGTGTTGGATTCCGATGTCATTCGAGGACCCCACTGCGCCTGGTAAACCCTAACTATGTATGATCTGAATCGGGATAACAAGCCATCAATCTAGTAGGCTGTTGATAAAGTCCGCCAGCGGCGTTCTCGCGGCGCTCAGAGGCTCAATGTACCGCAGAGGGTACGCCTCGCCTCATCGCTTGCTGCGGCCTTGCTGGACGGCCCTGCTGAACAGCCTACGACCAATGTTGATAGGGCTTGTGAGTGTCCTGGCCTCACGTTTATGTCATGCGGAAATAGTTTGTCAACACACTGCTAGCTGGATGTTGAAGAAATCCGCCAGCCTGTCCTGTTCATTTATAGCCACCGCCTCACACCTTGTTGGTAACTGTCATATGCCTTGCCGAATTTGGCTGACAGTGCGCGCTCCTCAGGCAGGATTTGAAAGCGGTTCATGTACAAGACAAAGGCCGGCAAGAGAATGAACGGCAACGGGTGGGAGAGCCAAATCGCCCACCCGATGAGTAGGAAAAGGAAGCCCACATACATGGGGTTTCGACTCGCGCGATATACACCTGACGTGACGACAGATGAGGCGGCGTCAGGGGTCATGGGATTAAAGGTGGTCTTGGCCTTCTGGAATTCATACAGCCCCGCCAACATGAAGAGGATGCCGACAGCGAAGATCATAGCCGCGAGACCTTGCCGCCAGGGTAAAGTAAAAGCAAGTGATGGAAGTTGCCACGCAACAAACCACATCCCCCCGGCAAGCACAAGCACCAGAGCCAACGGGGGAACCTTGAGTTCAAGATCATTCAAGAAATTGAGACCGTGAAGGCAGAAATGGGATCCCAACACTACTCGGGGCCCAACCTGCAGAGCTCATGAAAAGACTCCCGGGAGATCCGTCGGCCCCAAAAAAGACTCACAGAAGCGCTATCTCATCTCGGGAATCGGCGGTACTTGCGAAAGGGCCGAAAGCAATTCCTCGTTCGCATCGAGGATCTCAAGCCAGCGAAGGGCGTCATCCAGTGTCCTGAAAATCTCCAGTTCGTCAGTCGGTTCATCCCGGAGTATTTGGTACATGCGTGCCATGCCGAACAACAAGTCGCTGGTGACCACCACGGCGCGCCGGGAACCATCCCCGTAGGGATTTAAACTCGCCATCTCCCTGATAGTGGCAGCAGTGACCTCGACATCCGTGACATCGCGCAAATCAGCAAGCTGATCAAGGTTCCGTACGAAGCGTGGGTCGATGGTCAGGGCACGTACATGCGCCAGAAGCTCCCGATCCGTCACGATACCCCATCCGCGGGATAGGACTAAGGACCGTGCCAGGTCGATTATGTAGCCGCAGGGCATAGTGTGAAGCCTACGATAATTCACAGGATGCCGCAAGGGAGCGAGTGGGAGAAGGCGAAGTCTTCCGCGATGACTGGTTCAGCTACTCAACGGGTCCTGTTATTTGCGAATCCCGCTGCTCCTGAACTTCTGTGGGCACGAGTAGCCGACGAGGCAACGTCGACTTGAGGCTTTCCTCTAATGAGCGATGGGTTCCCTTCGCGCTCTTGTGCGGACGTACTGCTTTCTCGTGATGAGATCGCCGAACGCGAAGATCGCTCCCTGCCCGTCTCTCTGATTTTCGGCAGAGATCACAAGAACCGTGAAGTTCTGACTCAGTTGACTCGGGAGTCAGAGACCTTGTGGGCAGTGAGGAAGGTGGAGCAGTGGATTGTTGTGCAAAGACCTGATGGGGAACGATTAGAATGAAGCCGACGACGACAAGCCCGACAAACTTGAATCGACTTTGTGTCATATCCTCGCGAGAGCATGGTCTGTGCCAGAGCGGGTCGATTGACAATCTAAAAAGCCGCGTGCTGTTATACCTGCGAGACTTGCGAGAAAAGCGGGACCGAAGAGCGTGAACGGAGGTTTCTATGGATATGATGGGACGTGTCGGGTTGGTCGAGATTCCGATCTTGATCGCACCGGATCAAAAGGTCTGGATGGATCGGATGATCAAGGAAGGCAAGATTGCTATTCCTCCAGGCGGGACGCTGGAAAAAGGTTCACTCTATTCAATGTTTATCCGGATGCTTCTGCATAATGCCATGGAAGAACAGAAGCGACAGGAGGTGCTGGATTCGGAGGATGAGGACGACGAATAGGGACAGCTACCGCTATTCCCAGAACCTGCGTTTGTATCGAAAATGATAAGGGTCGTATCTCGCGCGATACGGCCCTGAGGAGCCTGTGCAGCCTTTTCTTTGCAGTCCCGTGCGTGAAGAGCCTTGAGGCAATTGGTCTCCCTATCGGTAGCCTCCCTGGCGATAGAGCTTCCAAAGCATTAGTCCCATAGCCAGCCATCGGTGGCGCTGGAGGCGTGGAGAAAGAACAGGTCTCATGCCCGAATGCCGTTCAATCTTCCAGAGGATGTAGTCCGTACCGCCCTGGAACGTCATCAGTCCTTTCAACAGCCGTATGACGTTCAGCGTTTTGCCGAGAGCTTTCCGAAGGTTCCACGCATGACCGCCCCAAAAACGAACCCTCTCCGGTATCGTGGCTTCGTATCTCACCGAAGGACCTTCCTCGTGTAGTCTGATATCGAAGGGCATGCTGGTCATGGTTGCCCGGGTCACCTGCTCATAGTAGCCGAGATTATCCTGGACAAGGCGGGCCACCGCGTCCAACCGTTCAGGGCGGAGTTCAGCGCGATAGGTTCGACTGAGCCCCTCTCGCCATAACAGTTCAGCATCGAACGTAGCTGGAATCACCGGAAGGACGCGGGTGACAAACGTCACAATCGCGCGGCCTCGTGCGGCGTGGAGCTGCTGGGCGCTCTCCTCGTCTCGGGCGTATAACAGACTGCTTGGCTGCGCAAAGCGGGCCCACAGGTAGGAATGAAACCATCGCGGAGAGGTTCCGCGTCGGAAATCCGCCTGGGAGATCACTGCATATTTTGCCCGAACCCGACGATCTCCAAGGGGAATCTCGAGGTAAAAGACAGTCGGTGGCAAGATGCGATACAGCAGGCGCAGGAACGAGGTGCCCGGGAGATTTCTATAACGGTCCACCACGACATAGAGATCGACCAATCCTTCATCCGTACCGGTCCGGAAACAGGAACCATAGACCAGGATGGCCGCGACGGCTTCGCCAAACCGGGCACGGAGGGCGTCCGCGAGCACGTGAACTCCTGGGGCGAGATGCTCTGGCATCTGCCGGGCAAGGAGGTCGGTGAGCGGCACGCAGTGCTGAACACCGTCGCTCTTACAGCTCGACTTCGGCATTACGCCACAACTGCATGGGATTTCGATTGGATGTGACGGCCAGGAAAGCACGAGCCGCCGCAAGAATGACCGCAGCCCGTCCGAATAATTCGCCGAACATGTTAATCTCTAGACACAAAATCCGGCAGCCCGCCTTTAGAGCCGTAAAAAGTCTGCCTCCCCCCCATAGGTAATCATGAGTGGGTGCTGTGCTGGTTTGTCGATAACTTGTCCATCAAGAGCACATTCAGCCTCCAATTGCAGCACGGCTTCATGGATGTTCTTACTCGAGTATCCAAACTCCGGCGTTAGGTAGCGGTTGGGTTTCCCACGCAAGAGTGAAGGTACGGCGAGGAAGAGATGGCGCGGCTGATATGCCACAGCCGTATACCGAAGTGGACCAGTTTCCTCGCCCCAGTATGGGTATATCCCAGGGCTCAAACGTACCAAAGTGGTGATAAAGAGCGCAAGGTAATCTGCCGGAGCTAACGTTTGACCGTCCAAGCGAATCGCGATCGAAGTGGGCTCGACGACACGGCGACCCAGCGCCAGCCCCAAAAGATACCGCCCCACCGTGAGCGCGGTCCCTAGAGCACCGCGCATCACCTGCGACCTGGCGTGGCGACGTGTGTCCCACCGAGCTTGGGTGACTTGAACAATGCCAGCCGCGTTAAAGAACATCCCAAAAAAAGGGGCGCAATCCGGCCCCCGGTCCACGCGTAAGACGCCGCGACGTTCAATATGGCCCACTGATCCGCTCCCCTGCGACCAGTCCAGCAGACGCTGCAAGGCTCGGGCTGGTTTCCCTTCTAAGCCAACGTCGGCGGCGGTCATGTTCGTGGTTCCACCTGCCAAGAGCGCCAGAGGAGGCCTGACCCCAAATGGTTTGGTATGGAACAAAGCGGTCAGCGTGGCCTGGACGGTTCCGTCACCGCCGCAAACCGCCAACACATCGACTTGTCGGGCAGCCATCTCCACCAGAGCAGCGGCGACGTCTTCTGGGGTCACAACCTCTCGGTGGATAACGTGCTTGTACTGGGCCAGGAGCTGCGAGCAAGCGTTGAAGCCCGATCGGGTCGTCCCACTCTGCGGATTGAGCAGAATACCGACTCGTCGTTGGCGGTGGGCATCCCAAGGTGCAAAAGCAGACGGGGCACCGCCGATTTCACTTTTCACAAGCATACTTGTTGTCATGCAACGTAACGCGGACGCAACACGCGGGACCTTCAGGCTTACCGGGTGGGAACGTGCTGCGTGAACAGCCGTACGGCAAGCGAACGAGCACCAGCTTTCTCAACATCATCAGCCAACCACGAATGCAGCGGTCCATGCACGACTCGGGTGCGGAAGGCTACTCCGAGGCGGACAAAGAGCAGGAGACTTGAAAGGACCGTCCATGCGGCCACCCCCAATAGCCCCATATCCGGTCTGTTGATGAGAAGGCTGACGGTTAAAATGATCAGGTTCGGATTCCGTCGGGCAGTCACGAGTCTGTTGTATGAGTCGAAAGGGTGCCAGCAAAATATGCCGAATTTGCCGCACCATAACTCAAACGCCCCTTCAGCAAGCCGGCCGGCAATATATCCAATGAAGATCGTCCCTATCGTGACGTTCAGCGTGACTGAAGGAATGACCGGATGGAACGACGCCAAGCCGAGCCCCCATAGCAGATACCAACAGGGGGGATGCACAAGATCCACGGTCTTGTCGAGGAAGTGGCCTATCCGCGTGGAGGTGACCGTGACACGTGCGAGCTTCCCGTCCACGGTATCGAGAAACGTCATGACCCATGCCGCCAAGAGCCCCCATGCATAAGAACCCTTGGCAAAAAGGGCTCCGGCAACGACAACCAGGACCAGGCTGAGCGTAGTGACATGATTCGGCCTCGCTCCGACGGCCACGCACAGACGCGTGGCCCATTTTGCGGGAACAGGCCACAGCCATTTTGTGACTAAATCCGTGACGCCTTTGTAGGAACTCGCGAACAATCGCTCCTCTAGCGCATGCTGTGTTTCATGTCGGATAGGTATGATGAAGGGCGGCTCGGCCTTGAGAAGAAACGAATGAAATGATGACAGTCGGTCCTCAATTTTCTCCACCCGGACACCAGGGAGATTCTCGCCGGTATTCTCTCCGGATAGAATCAGGCTGGCCTGCCCCGCCAGATTGGCCGGCACATGAGCAGCCACGATCTGGCGTGATGGGCCTGCTGATGCCTCGAGCAACACGTTCAACGAGTTGGCCAAGCTATGAAGCACACGGGCATCGAAAAGGTAATCCCCACGAATGATGAGCACCGAATCCCCCGGCGGCACAGAGGAGACATCTTCCACCATCACTTTCATGCCCGCATGCTTCAGCATACGGCGATACCGCTCGTGGGATGATAGCCCCCACAAGGGAACCGGGGTTTCTCCGACTATGTGGGCACAAACACCCATCAAAATCTAAATGCACAGTTAGCCCGACCGAAGGGTCCAATATAAAGAGGGCTGGGGAAAAGAATGAGAATATATTATACTGAACTTCTTATAGTCAAAATTGAGCGCGATTTTTGCTGAGTTTGGCACGGACATAGGTAAGAATAGGTAAGAAGATGAATAGCAGCTTCAGGTTTGCCCACATTTCTGATCTCCATCTCACTTCACTGGACGACGTCAAGGTTTCGGATCTGTTGAACAAACGCGCGCTCGGCTACCTGTCCTGGCGTCGACGACGCCGTCGCGAGCACTCTCCCGAGGTGTTAGACGCCCTTCTGCGCGACCTGCGTGACCTCAACCTGGACCACGTCGTCATTACGGGTGATCTGACCCATGTCGGTCTGCCGAGCGAATTCCAGCAAGCCAGACAATGGCTTGAGGCGCTCGGTGCCCCAACCGATGTCACGGTTGTCCCCGGCAATCATGATGCGTATGTCCACACAGCGTGGGACAAGACCTTTGCCCTATGGACGTCCTATATGGCCTCGGATTCGGAACTCCAGACGAGAGCCGAGCAGGGGCCCGGCCATGACATCTTTCCCAGTGTGCGCGTGCGCCGGCCCGCTGCTCTGATCGGACTCACCTCGGCCTGTCCATCGGCTCCTTTTCTGGCCACAGGAAGTCTGGGGCCCACACAGTTGAAACGGCTCGATGAGATCTTGGCTCAGACTGGACGACAGGACCTGTTCAGAATCCTTCTTATCCACCACCCCCCTGTTGCGGGCACGGTGGGGTGGCGAAAACGGCTCACCGACAGTTCGGCGTTGAATGGTCTCCTTGCCCGGCACGGCGTGGAGATGGTGTTACACGGGCATGCCCATCGTGCCTCCGTAGTGCACTCTTCAGGAGCGCAAGGGAATTTTCCCGTTATCGGGGTTCCCTCTACCTCCGCGCTTGGAAGGAAGCCGGACCACCGCGCACGGTACCATATCTACGAGGTCTGCCCGTCGCCCGCAGGATGGGCTGTCCGAATATCGGTACGGGGGTATGCCATGCCAGATCGCTGTTTCTTGGACGAGGACCAGCACGACATGGCGGTGCCCCGCTCAGGAACTGAAAAATCAGCCTAAACGACGGTACAACCAGAAGGCAACACCGCATAGCACAACGAGTGGGCTTAACACGGTCGGCGCTGCGCTAAGATGTAGAATGGTTCCGAAATGGGCCACGATATGGCTGATAAAATGAAAGGCAGCGCCTAGGAGAGATCCGTGAAGTATTCGTTTACCAGCTGTCGCTTCGCGAAGCGGACCGAAGACAAAAGGAATCGCGACAATGACCATCACGAGGGTCGAGAGCGGCATACTAAACTCTTGCCACAACCTTGTCTCCAAACGCTCCACATTCTGCCCGGTCTCTTTGAGATAAGAGACATGCTGGTATAGAGCCGAAAGCGATAAGATCTCGACCGGCAGGACGAGCAATTCCACTTGCGCCGGCAGGAGTGAAACGTCCCAGGGGAGGGTGGGTAGGTGCTTCGTCACGACGGTGTTCCCTTCAAAAATCTGTTGGACTGCTCCCAGAAGCACCCACTGATGTGGGTCCTGTGTATCGGCTCGCTCCGCCCATGTCGCTAGGCGTAACCGGCCATGTTCATCAAATTCATAAATCTCGATTTCTGAGGGAATTCGACCATCCACGACTTGATGCACCCTGATAAAGCGATGATCGTCCCGTGTCCAGAATCCCTGCTCGGTACGAAAGGATTCCAATCCGGAAGTCGCCAGGATGCGGCGCTTGAAGGCGAGTTGATCGGTGTAGGGTGCGACCGACTCTTGCAAGCCGACGACCGCAACCATCAGAAGGAGCCCGGTCCCGGTTACAGACCAGCCGACACGCAACGGGGAAATGCCCAAGGCCAGCATGGCAATGAGTTCGTGGCCTGCAGCCAATTCCCCCAGGCCTATGATGCTCCCCAGTAAGGCTGTCACGGGGGCCAGTTCAACTATTCGACCTGGAGCTGTCAAGAGAACGTTCAGAGCGGCATCGGCTATTCCGTATGTGCCGCGCCCCACCATATCCAGCTCGTTGACGAATGCCATTAGGCTGAAGATGGACAATAAGATAGCCATCACGAGGACATATCCCTTGATCACTCTGAGCCAAATGTGTCGATCAAGTATGAGCATAGGGTTTAGGATCAACGCCCGCGGCTTTTCCAGAGCGCGGCCCAAGGCGGACCCCATAATAGGCCAGCGACTAGGAACGCCAAGAGGATATGGACCCACCAGATTCCCGGAATAGTGCCGACCACTTCTTTCTCCACCCACGATTTGGCTACCATATTCAAATTGTAAAACGTGGCGTAACTCAGCACCGCCACGAACAACTTGGCATACTTGCCTTGCCGTGCCCTGGCCCGACTCAGTGGAAAGCCAAGCAAGCCCATCAGAAAGGTGGCTACTGGGGTAGACAGGCGCCATTGCAGCTCGGCGATGTCGACGGACGAATGAGACAGGGCCAACTGCCAGGTCGGCGCGGCCTTTCGCTTATACTCCAGCACTAGATCGCTTGATCTGTCCAACTCGATGACCATGCGCTGAGCGGTGGCTTGGACAAGGTCGCCCTGAGCTTGAGGTAACGTATAGATCTGCGCCTCAAGACATACCAGCGCTCCACTCGTTCCAGTCTCGATAGATTCGACATAGTAGGCTTCTTCTGCCGAGACGATCCGCACCACATTTCCCTCGCGTGATTGGATAAAAACCTCCTGCATGTGACCCGTCTGTCGATCGAGATGATGGAAAAACATGACATGTTTTCTGGACGAACTTTCATAGAAGCGCCCAGGCTTCATATTGTTAAAGTCGAAATCGACAACGGTTTGATGCTCCAGCCGGTAGCGGAGGTCATTGGCCCACGGCCGCACATAGATGGATAGGTAAGCCACCAACCCCGCCACGACAAGCGAGACCACCAAGACGATACGCACAATCCGTCCGGGGCTCACACCACAGGCAAAGAGGGCGGTCATTTCGCAGTCTGTGTAAAGCCGTCCAAGGGCGACCACGATAGACAGGTGCAACGCGATCGGCAATAAAACTTCGAGCGCGATGACGGCCTTGAGCAGAACCATTAGCAGGACGCTATCCCCGGACATGGTTCCGTCAGCCACCTGATTCAGGTAGCGAGCGGCAGTGAAGTTAGCGAACAGGAATACCAAGCCGGGGCAAAAGATAAGCAGCGGCTTGGCAATTTCCCAAGAAATATAGCGGTCGAGTATCAACGTACAGGCCTGTTAGAGTGCGTGCTCAGTCTTTTCTCGAACGACGATGGGACAGGACCTTGGTCTTCATGTCCGGAAGCTAGGTCTATGGCTTGAGGAATTCCTCTCCGCGTACGATCCTCGCGAGGTGGGCACTTTTTAAATTCCACTTGCTCGTGTCTCGCAGGTTGTTTATGTTAGCCTACTCGCGGTGGTCTGTACAGGCGTGATCTCCGGGAAGCACTACCCTGACGCGTTGCACTGACGCGCGACCCCTGCGTCGGGACAAGGAGTGTGCACATGAGGGCTATCATATTAAGCGCGGGGCAAGGACGACGCCTGCTTCCGTTGACGGCAGACGCCCCCAAATGTGCCATCCAAATCGGAGGGCGATCCCTCATTGAGTGGCAGGTTACGCAATTAATCAAGCGCGGCATCGATCAGGTGACCGTAGTCGTGGGGTTTGGCGCTCACAAGGTGGAACACCTCTTGCGCAGCCATTATAGGCCAGACCAAGTACAAACGCTGTACAATCCGTTTTTTGCCGTCAGCGATAATCTCGTCAGCTGTTGGCTGGCACGCCACCTGATGACCGAAGATTTTATCCTCCTAAACGGTGACACCTTGTTTGAGGAGGCCATTCTGGATCGCCTTCTTGGCACACAATCCAGGCCGATCACTCTCGTGACGGACAGCAAGTCGACCTATGATGCCGACGATATGAAGGTCAAGTTAGACGAGCATCGAGTTCTTCGAGTAGGGAAAACCCTCGAGCCTGATCAGTCTCAGGGAGAGTCGATCGGCATGATGCTTTTCCGCGGAAAAGGGCCCGATCTTTTTGTTGAGGCGATCGAGGGTACGATTCGGAAACCGCAGGCTTTGAAGCAGTGGTATCTGTCGGTTATTGATGAAATGGCACAATCAGATCTCGTGTGGAACTGTCCCATTCAAGGCTTGAAATGGACCGAAGTGGACTATCCTGTCGACCTCGAAGAGGCTCAAAATCTGGTAACACATTGGGGTGCCCCTTCATCGCTCAAGACCCCTTCTGCCCGGCAATTTTCTGAGCCAACTCCCAGTCACTGACTTTATCTACGTCCAATGCCGCTTCAGGAAACGGAAGCATCAC
>Ga0134122_10002936_pt1 | contig 12558 bp, 8 predicted proteins | sample KB302_FD_96461 | JGI IMG/M metagenome (GOLD analysis project Ga0134122, IMG submission 96461) | Terrestrial soil microbial communities without Nitrogen fertilizer from Kellogg Biological Station, Michigan, USA - KB3-0-2 | ecosystem: Environmental > Terrestrial > Soil > Unclassified ...
GGATAGCAGCTCAACCGTTTCCCGAAGAGTCTCTGTCGCCACGGGATCGCCCTGGGCATAAGCTTCGCCAAGCATTTCGGCGCTAACGTCGTCGCACACTCCGTGTGCCAAGCGCAGGAGCACTGACTCCCGCGTTCGATCTGCACTGAGCTTTGCCCGTGCGCGTTTGGCGATGGCCGGACCGGCGGCAAATGCCTCGATGCAGCCCGGCTTGCCGCACCCGCAGAGCGGGCCGCGATAATCAATGCTAACGTGGCCGCCTTCTCCTGCCGCGCCCGTGCGCCCGTGATAAATGCGGCCGTCGAACACGATCCCAGTGCCAATGCCCGTCCCCAGGATGGTTAAGAAAATGTTGCGGTAACCGCGACCCACACCCCACAGGGCCTCGGCTAACGCGGCGGCGTTGGCATCGTTGTCGACCTTTACGGGGACTTTGTACTTCTGCGAAATTTCGTCGGCCAATGGAAAGGCGCGCCAGCAGGGCAGATTGGGAGGATTAATGATTACTCCAGTGCTGGGGTCGAGCGGCCCGGGACAGCAAATGCCGATCCCACGCAACAAGCGGTCACAGCCGGAGGCCACCGCCTTCGCACAAACCTGGTCGATGGCTTTGATCACCGTCGCGAGAGCGGCTACAGGCCCGTCATTCGGCAACATGGGAACGCGGGTGTGATGGTGAATCTCCCCGCCCGCAGTGACCAGCCCGGCGGCAATCTTGCTTCCGCCAATGTCTACCCCGACGACGAATCCGGTCTGGGCTGAGGACGACTCTGTTTCCATAGGTTCCGCTATTCCGATGGCTTTACTGGAACAGGCCTCGACCCTCTGAACGCGTAAAAAATAATGTACAGGTAGCAGATTGCTGGCAAAACGAATGCGTGGTGAAGTCCGATCATGTCGGCCAGGCGTCCTTGCGCCAGGGGAATTAAGGCGCCGCCCACAATTGCCATAATCAGAAGACCGGATCCGTCGCCAGTGAGGGGACCGAGTTCGGCAATTCCCAACGTAAAGATGCTGGGGAACATCACGGAATTAAACAGGCCTACCAGGATGATGCTCCACATGGCCAGATGACCGAGGCTGAGGATGGAGGTGCAAACCAGCAGGCATGCGACCAGCGCGGCGATCCCCAGAACGGTCCCGGTACGCACCTTCTGCAAAATGGCGGACCCGGCGAATCGTCCAATCATGGCTCCGAGCCAATAGTAGGACACATACTTGGCAGCAGCCAACTCAGAGATATTGCCAATGTCGGCCTGACTGAAGTAGTTGATGAGATAACTTCCGATGGAAACTTCCGCGCCCACGTAAACGAAGATTCCGATTGCGCCCAGCACCAGTTGAGGATGCTTCCATATGCTCTCGCCCGCAATTTGTCCGTGACGCTCAGCACCCGGCAACGGTGGCAGCTGGAACATGGAAATCGCAACCGCCAACGCCACCAAAGCCACTCCGATGATCAGGTAGGGCAGCTTCACCGAAGAAGCTTCGTGAACGCGGTAGGCTTGCTGGGCCGCTCCAGACATCTGCCGCACGACCTCGGCATTCTCCCGAGTGCCGCTGAGGATGATCGTCCCGCCCAGCCAGGGAGCGATGGCTGTGCCCACCGAGTTGAACGCTTGTGCCAGATTCAAACGGCTGGACGCAGTCTCCGGCGGCCCCAACACCGCTACATAGGGATTTGCCGCAACCTGCAACGCGGTGATGCCGCCCGCCAGCACCATCAACGCGCCGAGAAAAAGCGGGTACGATGCCGCGCTCGCCGAAGGAATAAACAGCAGCGCCCCCAGCCCCATGATCAACACGCCCACTACCATCGTTTTCTTGTAGCCAATCCAGTCAATGAGCTTCGCGGCGGGAATCGAAAAGATGAAATAGGCAGTAAAGAAAGCAAACTGGATCAGGCTGGCGCGGGCGTAGTTGAGATCAAATATTGCTTTCAGGTGAGGCACGAGTACGTCATTCAGGACGGTGACGAAACCCCACATGAAGAACAACGTCGTCACCACACTCAAGGCCGCGCGGTTGGAAGAGACAGGCCCGCCCACCGGATTGATGGAAGTCCTAACGCTAGTAATCGCCATTCGCGCTCGTCCGACCGGCTTCGTGGCCGCCAGAATACCCAATTCGAGCCAGCATCATACCATCGGAAGCGCCGATTTTCGCGTCGTTTCTTATCAAGGTAATCGATTAACTTGCGGAAAATACGCACTACTTTGTCCTTGACAATGGACGGCCAATAATCCAGACTGCGCCGCGGACTGGTTTCTGGGAAGCGCCGGCGACTCCTTCCTTACACTTCGATCTGCAATCTTGAGACAGGGGGCAGGAAAGCGACACCGCGGGAACGCGTCTACCGGGTAAAATTTCTTTCACCCGAACGGGAAGGACTCCACTGGGCATCTCGGCCATCTTGTTGTTCCTGCTTTCGGGATTAGCTGCAGGTCAAGACAAACCCGCGGTCGTGATACGCGCGGAGCCCGGGTTTCCGGCGGCGGATTCCGCTGTGGCTAGCCCGCAGCCGCTGGCAAGCTGGGTGCAGGGCGCGCCGCTAGCTTCGGTGGAGCAGCTGGGCCAGTTGTTGAACGCTCCAGCCTCCGCCGCTCTCCTGGTGCTGCCCTGTGGCCAGCCCTTTACCCGCGCGGCTTATCGCGACTACGGAAGCTGGAAGTTGCGCGAGTACAGCGTGCGCTAGATCCGGCCATTGATGATTGATCAAGCCCGGGGTTAACTGGGGGATACGACAAAGCCCCGAAGGGGGCGAAACCATCGTCTCCAGACAACCTTGATCATCAGAAGTGACATAAGCGCAAGTGCTATAGAATGTCGCCGCGAAGCGCACTCACTCTTGGGGGAGGACCTCCGACCATGTCTGATTCATTGCCTAAAGAAATAACTCGCCGCGGATTCATCACGAAGGTCGGCCAGGGCCTGGTCGCGGCCAATCTTTCCGGAACGTTCTTGAAAAGTGCGGCGGCAGAACTGCAGGTCCCAGATCCGCCCGGCAAGAAATTAGGATGGGCCATTGTCGGCCTGGGGAGTCTTTCGATCAACCAGATCCTGCCCGCGTTCGCGAAATGTGAAAAATCGAAGGTCGTGGCGCTGGTCAGCGGCCATCCCGACAAGGCCAACAAGTTGGCGCTGCGCTACGGCGTGAACCCGAAGAATATTTACAACTATCAGAACTACGACAAGATTCGGGACAATGCGGAAGTTGATATCATCTATATCGTCCTGCCGAACGGAATGCATGCCGAATACACCGTCCGCGGATTCCAGGCGGGCAAGCATGTGCTCTCGGAAAAGCCGATGGCCAATACGCCCGACGACTGCCAGCAGATGATCGACGCGGGACGCAAGGCCAATCGAAAGTTGATGGTGGCATACCGCTGCCGTTACGAACCCCACAACGTGGAAGCGATCCGCATGGCGCGCCAGCAGGAACTGGGGCCGACCAAGGTCATTCTCGCCGATCACGGATTCAGTATAGGCGATCCTACGCAGTGGCGGCTGAACCGAGCGCTGGCGGGAGGCGGATCGCTGATGGATATCGGCATCTACTCGCTGAACGCGACTCGTTATCTTACTGGCGAGGAACCCACCGAGATCAACGCCATGCTGTATACCACGCCGGGAGACGTGCGCTTCAAAGAGGTGGAGGAGACCATCAACTTCCAACTACGCTTCCCCAGCGGAATTCTGGCCAATTGCACTTCGAGTTACGGATATTCGGGACAGAATCGTTATCGGGTCGTGACTGCCAACGGATGGTTCGAGCTGGAGCCAGCGACCAACTACAACGGTTTGAGAATGTATGTGCACCACGAGAACATCACCGAAGAGCGCTTGCTTCCAGTACGCGACCACTTCGCGCTTGAAATGGATCACTTGTCGAGCTGCGTGATGGAGAACAAAGAGCCACTCACTCCGGGCGAGGAGGGATTGCGCGACTTGACCATCATGATGGGCATCTACGATGCGGCGCGGAGCGGTAAGACGGTCAAGCTGTAGCGCGCCTGCGGTAGACCAGGTCGACGATCTTATTCCATGATTGCGTCATCCTGAGGGACCTCAGTCCCGAAGGATCTGGCGCGAAGCCTCGCGATTCTGGCCAGCGTTCATATCCACCCTCACGCCAGATGCTTCGCAAGCTCAGCATGAGGATGCATTGTGGAATTTTGCCACTACCGTTTGCTTCGAATCTCTTTAAGGCGTTTCGTTAAGTACTCCTGATATTCCTGCTTCAGCTTGGGGTCGGCGGGGGAACCATAAATCTCGCTTGATTTGTATTTCCCCTCATCGAATTTCTTCTTGGTCCACTCATCGTGAATGTGAGTTTCATCGGCGTGATCAAGGACATCTTTCACGGCTTGCGGCGGAATGAAATACACTCCCTCGCGATCGCCGACCACGAGGTCGCCCGGCATGACTGTGACCCCGCCGATCCGGATTGGAATGTTTATGCCGGTAAGCATCACGTTCCCGATGGGCGTGGGATCAACCGAGCGGAAATAAGCCGGCATATCAATCTCCGAAAGGCCGTCGAGGTCGCGAACGCTGCCGTCCACAACCAGTCCGCCCCCGCGGGTGGCCTTCATGACGTAATAAAACAGATTGTCGCCAACGATCGTTCCGTCAACCTTCTTGCCAAAGAGATCGACCACCAGCACATCGCCCGGCTGCAGCATGTCGATGGCGGTCTGGTTGGTCAGCCGCGGGATGCCACGCGCTTTGGCCTTGGCGGCAGCAACGCTGTCCAGGTCGGAGCGCTGGGGCATGAACTGGACCGTAAAGGCTCGTCCGACGAGCGTTTTGCCGGGATGCAAGATCTGGAAGCCATCTGCATATTGATTGCGGAACTTCTTGTCTTCCAGACCCGCCCAGATCTCTTCGGCTGACAACCCCCGCGCCCGCTCGATCAGGTCATCCGGCACTTTTGGCCTGCCATCCGGGAAACGGCCGAATGGATTCTGCGCCGTGTAGTCCAGTAGTTCCTGATTGGAGAACGTAATCATTTGTGCGCGGCTGATCGTCGGCGCGAGCAGCATCGCGCATGCGCTGAGGGTCAAGATGACTGTCGTGCGAAGTGCATGTGTGATTGCAGTTCTGGTCATTGGTTTATCTCCGCCCGCCGCAAAGTCTCAAATAGAAGAAGATTTGTCAAACTTCAACTACGGCAATGGAGGCTGGGTGTGTGTGGCGCGGGGCGCCCTCGCGTGCGGCCGGTGACAGGTTAAAACTCGAGTCATGCGGGCGAGAGCACCCGCGCCACACACGCCCACCCTCCATTTCTCCAGACTCGGAAAATTGTTGAATCGATCTTGCTAGCACATTACCCTGCTTGCGACTTGCGCGAGAAAGGGCGGACTGGCCTATGAGCAAATTTCCGATTAATCGTCGCGATGTTCTGAAAACCTCGGCTGGGGCACTGGGTGCCGCTCTCCTGCTGGGCGATCCTCTGGAAGCGTATCCCAAGGGAGTCAACACCAACTCGAGTCCTTCCGCATTGCGTATTACCGACTTGCGCGTGGCGACAATCGTCAAGCCCGGACCCAGCCCCTGTCCCATTATTCGCATCGACACCAATCAGGGTGTGTACGGACTGGGCGAAGTTCGCGACGGCGCTAGCGACACTTATGCTCTGTTTCTCAAGAGCCGCATCGTGGGCGAGAACCCGCTGCAGCTCGACAAGATTTTCCGCAAGATCAAACAGTTTGGTGGCCCCGCCCGTCAGGCCGGCGGAGTGTGCGCCGTAGAGATGGGGCTGTGGGACATCGCCGGCAAGGTCTACAACGCGCCGGTGTATGCAATGCTGGGCGGCGGCAAGTTCCGCGACAAGATTCGCGTCTACGCCGATACGACCGAATCGAAAGATCCCAAGATCTACGCGCAGCGCATGAAGGAGCGCAAAGAGCAAATGGGCATCACGTGGCTAAAGATGGACCTGGGCATAGAGATGGTCTCGGATATGCCCGGCACGGTGACCACGCCGTCCGATCTGAGCTCGTGGGAGATGGCGCAGCTCGAGCATCCTTTTCTCGCGATGGAAGTCACTGACAAAGGCATCGCGATGCTGGAGCAGTATGTGGCCGCGGTGCGTGACGCAGTAGGCATGGAAATCCCTCTCTCAATGGATCACCTCGGCCACCTGGGCGTGAAGTCGATTATTCGTCTAGGTAAAGCATATGAGAAGTACAACCTCTCCTGGATGGAAGACGTAATTCCATGGACCTACACCGATTTGTTGAAGCAGATTTCCGACGAGAGCCCGACGCCAATTCTTACCGGCGAGGATATCTACCTGAAGGAACACTTTCGCGTGCTCTGCGAAAAGCACGCGGTGTCGAAGATTCATCCCGATCTGGCGACGTCGGGCGGCATTCTGGAGACGCACAAAATCGGCAACATGGCGGAAGAATACGGCGTGCCCATGGCGATGCACTTTGCGGGAACGCCCGTCAGTTGCATGGCCAACGTGCACTGCGCCGCCGCCACGTTGAATTTCCTTGCCCTGGAGAACCACTCGCTGGACGTTCCCTGGTGGTCGTCCATGGTGGAAGAGGGAGGGAAGACGCCAATCGTGGAACACGGCTGGATTACAGTTCCAGACCGGGCGGGCCTGGGTGTGACACTCAACGATGATGTCGTGCGGCAACACCTCATGCCGGGCACGGGGTACTTCGAACCTACGCCGCAGTGGGGCCAGGAGCGTTCGTGGGACCGGATTTGGAGTTAGCCGTGGCCTCGACAGCCTGGTGCGGGAAGCTTCCTCAGCCTAACCTCATTGTCATCTTGCGCGGAATGAACGGACTCGTTTGCGAGTCCTCGCGGTGTGGGGTTGATGCGGCGACGTCGGCTCAAACGATCAACGCGACGGACCTCTACTTGGACGCCAGGACACTCTTCCAATACCCCTGGTGACCGTGATAGTCATCGTCCGCCAAATTCGCAATGATCAAGCGCTTCAGTTGCAGCGGATCTACAGTGCCCTGGTTCTTGTAAACGACCTCGCCATCCGGGCGGATCAGCAGCGTGTAGGGAACCGCAGCGCTCCAGTCAGGATCAAAGGCCGCCAGTTGCGGGTAGATATCCGTCGAACTCAGGATGCGGTTGGTGCTGGTAGCGTGCTCCTCGGTGAGAACCTTAAGCACCCCGGCCTGCTCGTCGGGATAGTTGATGCTCACCGTGACCAGGTCGAACGCCCGGTGTCCATACATCCGGTACATGGTTTCGAACTGAGGCAGTTCGGCGCGGCACGGGCCACACCACGTCGCCCAGAAATCCACCAGCAGCAATTTGCCGGTAGAGTTTTTTCGAAGCTCCTTGAGATCTGCGACGCTCACCGGCTTCAGGACAACCGGCTTCTTCGCGATGGCTTCCATCTCTTCGCGCCGGCCGGCTTCCTTGTAGAGCCATTTCGTCGAGCAACCCACCGAGGGAGTCTTCGCAGTCGCAACCGAGTTTCCGGCCAGGAGCGCATCGAGAGCTTCCCGTGCGTCCTGTCGAGTGACCAGCGGCTCGCGCATGTTGTTGTCGACTCGGCCTTCGTAACGAAGCTTGCGGTCGGAATCGAAAATGAAGATATGCGGCGTAGCGGTGGGCCCGTAAGCGGTAGAAACTTTCTGAGTCTCTCCGTCGTACAGATATGGAAAATTGAAGTGCCGGAATTCCGCCCGGGTCTTCATGTCTTCGAGCGAATCTCCCACGTCGGTGTAGCCCATTTCGTTGAGCAGAACCGCATCGGGATTGTTGGGCTCGATAGCCACTACGGCGACGCGCTTGTCTTTGTAGTCTGCGGCAATCTGTTTGATCCGCGTCTCGTAGAGTTGCGCTGTAGGACAGTGATTGCAGATGAATGCGATCATCAGAACCTTGCTGGCTGCGTATTCCTTGAGACAGTGAGTTTGCCCATCTACGCCAGGCAGGCAGAAGTCCGGCGCCGGAGAGCCAATTGCAAGCGTGGGATGCTCATCACCGCCGGCAACGGCAGGCACACACAGCAGTGTCCCTGCCAACAGAAATAAGACCGCAAGAAAGATAAGGTATTTTGGATTCACGGCGATCGCGTGAGAGTCTGCGGTGTGCAGTGAATGCATGATCATCCTCCTCGGGATGAGAGCTCTACTTCGGAGCCGGCTCCATCGACCAGATAGCTCCGGGTCTCATGTACATGCTGGCGCGGTACATGCCTTGAGCGTCGTAGGCTTCGGGGGTGCGAAAAAAATATCCACGATCTTTCCAGACAACGTTGTAAACACCCCGCGCGGTGTGGAATGCCTGGTCGCGCATTCCCTCCGACAGCATATGAGAGGCGATAGAAAAAGTAGCGCCGGTCCAAACTTCCTCGACCTGCTCGTTTTCGTGCAGGACTTGACCGTCCGCGCCCATGCCATTGAGGGCTCCCATCTCTCCGTTCTGGAACTTCATCACATTGTAGTCGTACACGCGTTGCAACGCGGACTTGCGCATCGACACCGGAACAAGGTCGCCAAGTCCAGTGAGATTGGCATACCACTGGCCGGCGAGTTGCTCCGCCATAATGTCGGTGTGATATGTGCTGTCCTGGTCGTAGTTGAAGTAAGTACCATTCCATAAGTTCTTGACGTACGACGCCTGGGCTTTCTTGAATAGGGCGTCATACTCTGAGGCGGTTGGGATCTCGCCCAGCTTGCGAGCTATCTCGGCGGTAGCGCGAAGCGCGGCCAGGTAAAGACTGCCGCTGTAGGCGCTTTCGCCGCGGGCTACCCAGTTGTCATAGGTCTGGTCGGGGAAGCCGCCGTTTTTGATCAGGCCGTCGCCGTCCGTGTCATATTGGCGAAGGTGCTGCATGGCTTGTTTGATCGCGCTCCAAGCGTAGCGGAGAAAATTGCCGTCTTTGCTGCCGCTCCACACATAGTCGCGCCAGATCATAAGAACGTATTTGCTGTTCAGATCACGCCAGTTGGAGACATCCTGGTAGTTGTACTGGTTGACGTTCACAAATGGGTCTTCGGTCGGCGACCCGAGGTCATGCGGAGCCGATCCCGCCACCTTGCGCTGCATGGTTTCGAACTTGCCGTGATCAAGCTTCCATGACCAGAGATAGCGCTGGAGAATACTCTCCGGAATCGTGTCGGTGTACTCCCGCATCTCCTGCTTCTCGATCTCGGGCCAAAACTTGATCAGGGGGAACGATCCGTAGAAGCGCACATCCGACGTCCCGTAGTACGCGTAGTCGAAGCATTCGAGATAGGCGAAGGTATCAGCATTTTTCGCCGACAAATGCAGCGGATTCGCCGGGCCGCTCTGCTCGTGGGCCCAGAGTGTGCCGCCGTCCGCGAGGATGTACAGCTCGTTGAACAGCTCGCCGCGGTACCACGCGGGTTTCGACTCGTCTTCGATGTAAGGTTTCTGCCAGGCATCGACTTGATCGCTCCACCGCTGGTTATTCTCGAGCGCGGTACGGGCAATCTTCCATGCGTTGGTCCCGGAAGCGTCGAAGAATTCGGTGTAATGCCGGATCCACTTGCGGCCTCCCCCAAACTGCACCACGGGCAGGTCCCATGAAAGGGACATGGGGATAACTTTCTTTTCCTTGGGGGCCAGAGTAAAGCGGACGGCGATGGCTCCGGCCATTTGTTCTCCGGCGCTGGCAACGTCCGGCGACTGGTTCGGCAGGCGTCCCGTAGCGGAGAAGGGCTGCCAGACTTCAGCGCCGGACCTCTGCGGATCGAAGTCAGTGATGTAGGTGATCTCAACCCCGGGTGACGAGACAGCAGCGATGACGAACTGGCCGTCCCATTCGTCGGAAACGGGACTGGTGCGAATGCGGTCGAAGACAATGCCCTGCATCTGCTCGCCGGAGAGCGATTCCGAACGGAATGCATTTTTGTTCTGAGCGTTCAGCACCGCATGGAAGTTGCGGGTGGTGTCGCGAAACCAGCCCACCATGTTGGTCCATGAAAACAGCAGCGAAACCGTCACTGCTTTGTTTGACGGATTCTCCGCATACCAGTTATAGAGAGCAACCGGGTAGCTGGTTTCCTTGTAATTGTTGGGCAGAATGGGGGAGAACTGTTCGACCGTCAGGGTTATAGGAAGTTGAGGCGAGCGATAGGCGAACCATGACTTCGGATAAAGTGCGGCATATTCGCCCGCGCCCGCCGGGTAGGACCAGTTCCAAGCCGAGAGCGCCCCGCCCTCGGGTTTACCGGCGGAAAGGACCTGCGCCATTGGGGGTTCGCCTTCGGGCTGAACAAATACCGCAAACTGGTTTCCGGGAACATTCTGATATTTGTGAACTCCCGCCTTGATATGCCAGCGCTCGAAATTGCCGCGATAGGAACGGGAAAACGTTCCCGCCCCGATGCCACCCACAGGAGCGCCCTGCCAGAAACCGTCGTCGATATTGGACAGTTCGGGTTTGCGGCCGCCAGGGTTTGCGGGCGGCTGCCCGATGGGAATACGCCAAGCCGTGACAGGAATCTGATCACTGGCAGCGAGAAAAGGATGGGCCAACAACACGAGGAAGGCCAGGAAGAGGGTCAGCACCAAAGAGCGCTTAGTTCGTGTCATGAGGTCAGGAACGCGGGCTTGCATCGAGGAAACTCCGGCAGTCTGAAGCACACGACCCAGGTTGTCAAGGCTGAAGTAAGCGATTATCCACTGGAGAATGTTGGGGTTGCCCCGAGGGTCGCGGCATTGACAATTCTTGCCGCGAGTCCTACCTTTTTCACCGAATCGTTTCCACTGACGAGCAAGGAGGCCTGCGTGGACAGAAAAAAGAATTCGTCGCTGATCTTGATCTGTACGTTGGTCTTTTGTGCCGCGCCGAATCTGATTGATGCTCAAGCAGCAGCGGCTACGCTCGGTATTTTTGACGACCACGGCGACGTCGGTACGGTCCTTCATCCCGGTTCGGCCGAATACGATCCATCGACGGCCAGCTATACGATCAGCGGCAGCGGCGAAAACATGTGGTTCGGCAAGGACGCATACCACTTCGTGTGGAAGAAAGTCTCCGGCGACATTTCGCTGACCGCCGACGCCGACTTCATCACCAAGACGGGAAATCCGCACAAGAAGGCCGTACTGATGTTTCGCCAGAGCCTCGACACGGATTCTCCTTACGTCGACGTGGCGGTGCACCTGAGTGGAATGACTTCGCTGCAATATCGCGACGAAAAGGGCGTAAACACGCACGAGATCCAATCCAATATCTCCGCCCCGACGCGGCTGCGACTGGTAAAACGGGACGACTACGTCCACTTATGGCTGGGCGGCCCCGCGGGTGACCTCAAAGTGTCAGGCGCTTCCATCCGCTCTCCGCTCCAGGGAACGTTTTATGTCGGAATCGGAGTTTGCTCTCACGATAAGGACGTGGTCGAGAAGGCCGTGTTCTCCAAAGTCGAGTTGACCACGCCGCCCGCTGCGACGGGCGAACCGAAACTCTACAGCACTCTGGAGAGCGTCGCCATTTCCTCTGCTGACCGCCACGTAGTCTACGTCGCGCCGGAACATTTCGAGGCACCCAACTGGACCCGTGATGGTGCGGCGTTTCTCTTCAACAGCAATGGTCACATCTTGCGACTGCCGGTACCGGGCGGCGAGCCTGCAATCATCGACACGGGCTTCGCCAACCGCTGCAACAACGACCACGGCATTTCGCCGGATTCGAAATGGCTGGCTATCAGCGATCAGTCACAGGAAGAACACCGCTCCCTGGTTTATCTGGTGCCCATCGAGGGCGGTACGCCCCGGAAGATCACCAAAAATTCTCCATCCTATTGGCATGGCTGGTCCTCGGATGGATCCACGCTCGCTTTCGTCGGACAGCGAAATGGAGATTTCGATATCTACACCATCCCAGTCACCGGCGGCGACGAGACTCGTCTCACCACCGCAAAGGGGCTCGACGATGGTCCAGATTACTCGCCGGATGGCAAATATATTTACTTCAACTCCGAGCGCTCCGGCCTCATGCAGATCTGGCGCATGCAGCCGGACGGCAGCGGACAGGAACAGATCACGTCGGATGATTTCAACAACTGGTTCCCGCACATCTCGCCCGACGGAAAGTGGATGGTCTTCCTGACCTACGATAAAAATGTCACCGGACATCCTGAAAATAAGGACGTGAAGCTGCGGCTGATGTCGTTGGAAGACAAGAAGATCACGGTGCTGGCGAGTCTGTTCGGCGGGCAAGGCACGATCAACGTCCCCTCCTGGTCGCCCGACAGCAAGCAGTTGGCATTTGTCAGTTATGAACTGATCCGGTAGCTGGCCCGGCATGGACGAATCGCCGATCTCGGTAATGACAGGAAGGACGTGCTGATCGAAAACGCCGACGGCAGTCCCCGAAGCCGCCGCGTAAACCTACCGGCTTGTATCGACCCGTGCTAAAATTCAATGCGTGTCCCAGCCTTGCGTCATCGCCCGAGAATGCCACGACGGGCGACCTCGCTAAGTCCCTTGGCAGAAACGTCGGAGAGGTGGCAGAGTGGCCGAATGCGGCGGTTTGCTAAACCGTTGTACTGGCTAATACCGGTACCGAGGGTTCGAATCCCTCCCTCTCCGCCA
>Ga0134122_10002937_pt1 | contig 12555 bp, 7 predicted proteins | sample KB302_FD_96461 | JGI IMG/M metagenome (GOLD analysis project Ga0134122, IMG submission 96461) | Terrestrial soil microbial communities without Nitrogen fertilizer from Kellogg Biological Station, Michigan, USA - KB3-0-2 | ecosystem: Environmental > Terrestrial > Soil > Unclassified ...
CGCGCCGCGCTACCCGCTCGCCGTCCTCACCAACAAGACGGAAGGCGTCTCGCGCAAGATCCTCGAAGGGCTCGGCCTGGCCGGCTATTTCCGCGAGATCGCGGGCGGCGACACCTTCCCCGTCCGCAAGCCCGATCCGGCGGGCGTCGTCCATCTCGCCGCGGTGCTCGGAGTGCCGGTCGCGGGAATCCTCCTCGTCGGCGACAGCCGGTTCGACGCCGAGACCGCCAAGAACGCAGGCTGCCGCTTCGCGCTCGTCGAATGGGGTTTCCCGGGCCCGGAAGAGCGGGTGGACATCGTGGCCGATCTGAGGATCGAACAGGCGGAGGATCTCGTCCTCGCGCTCGACGTGCCGGAATCGGCGGGGGAGTAGGTCGAGCGCGTCGGTTTCGATTCCGCGTACGCGTATCCGCGCGGCCTGGCCGAAGCTCTCGGCTGGACATCCGGCGAGAAGCGGCCCCCCTGGCGCTTCGTTTTGGGGACGAGATCTCCGACGCAGTGGGCGACGCGGCGCAACCAGAAGGTCAATCGGCGATTCGCTCAACGAACCTCAAGCAGTGTTCAATAGCTGATTGGCTGCCGCAGCTCCACGAGTCGGGCCAGAACCTCGTCGCGGTCCTCGGCGTCCGGCAGTAGGCTCAGGTATTCCTCAAGATCTCTTGCGGCCTCATCAGGCCGGCCGAGATCTGTGAGAGCTACGGCGCGGTTTCGGAACATACCCGGATCACCACCCGAGAGGTCGATGGCCATGTCGAGGTCTGCAAGCGACTCGGAAATTCGTCCCGCCTGATAAAGAATGCACGCTCTGTTGGCCAAGAGCTGAGGCTGATTCAGATCGATCTCTAGCGCGGCCGTATAGTCCGCGATCGACTCCTCGAAGCGTTCGAGAGCTTCGTAGCAGTCGGCTCGCATCGCATACACCCATAGCAGGCGTGGATTGAGTTCGAGTGCCAAACCGTAGGCTTCGATGGCTTTTAGCCACTGGCCGGAAGCGCGGTGACATTGCCCGATATTTGTCAATACTTCAGGATAGGGGGGACTGAGTGAAATCGCTTTCCGGTAATCAGCCAAGGCTCGCTCGAACTCTCGTAGGTTGAAGAAGGCGTTGCCTCTCTCGTTGTAATATTCGGAATAGTTTTCGTCGATTGCAAGCGCCTTGTTGTAGTAACGGATGGCTTCCCTTTGTTCACCGATTGCCGAATAGACTTGGGCAATATTGTATAGTAGAACCGAGCGGTGTAGCTTGTGTCTATCCGCCGACAGATGACGAGCAAGCCGATCGTAGCTCGCCTGGCAGAGATCGATAGCCTCGGTATATCTCTTTTGTCGGTGTCTGATCAGTGCCAACCCGTTCCGATTGAAGGCGATTTGAAACTGCAGATCGCCAGCCGGCAAGTCAGATTTATAGAGTTCTCGAAGTGACATATCGAGAAATTGGGCGCCCAGGTCGAGATCCTTGTTCGGCAGGAATCGCACATGAAGCATGGCTGCCAGGTAGTACAAGTAGCTCAGCGACACTGGATTGGTGACCCTGCCAAAACCATGCTCCTTGAGAAGAGTCAATGCCTTCTCCGGTTCTTCGATGGCGCAATAGCAGGAAACCAATTTGTTGACGATTCTGAAGCGGAGATCTTCGTTCTCAGAAGAATGTCGACGCAGGTTGGAAAATGCGGCGTCACCGAGTCGAAGTGCGTCTTGGTAGAAGCCTCGGTAGGTGTAAATGGCAAATGCAGTAAACTGCCACTGGAGAGATCGTTCGTAATTGCCAGCTTGGCGCCAAAGATTGAAGAGGGTATGAAGTTGTTCCTCGGTCGCCATCTCGTCGCCGGCAACGAGAGCCTCGATTTCCCGTGCCCGCTTGGCCGCCCCTGGTTCGTCCCCAGCCAACGAGGCCTTATCGTGGTGCAGGGGAAGACTTGTCACGGAATATCGAGTGAAGGAAAATTGGCTCTCCATGGTCTCGACGATGCCTGCCTCTCCGGTCGCAAACAAAATCAATCGAGACGTCTTGCCGCAACGCCGTAGCAGCTCCGCGAAGAAAGCCTTCACCAAGAAGCCCGCACGATCCAAGTTCTCGCAGGCGATGAGCCAGACCGACGGATCGGCGCGCTCTTTCCATTTTCTCACTAGGTCCACGAGGCCGTGGACGATCCGGAGTGCGCGCTCGGCTGGGTAGAGCCGGACTCTTTCTTCCGGCGAAGACAAGTCTGTGAGGTTCAAGCTTTGGATAGAGATGCTCCGACGTAGAGCAGGTGAGACAATCGCCAACTCGTAATTGTGGTCTTCGGTCAACTGAGGACAAGAGCTTCGAATGCGAGGAACAAGCGTTTCGAACAAATCCTTGACCCCGGCCCAGACTCCATATTCTTGAAAGTCGCCATCGAGATGCCAGATGGTGAGGTCCTCTTGTCCTCGCTGTGCGTCGAGCCAATTAGAGCTGAACGACGCGCGCAGCGATCCTCGCGGTGCCTCAAGGACGATGACCTGTCCTTCGTGGGTCGAGAGATCTTCAAATAGGAAGCTCTTGGAGCTCATTCGATGGCCTCCGCCGGCTGACGAGACTCTTGATCCAGAGATACATACCGAGGAGGAAGGAAAAAACGCCGATCCCGCCCAGCAGCAAGCTCTCTACGAATTCTCCAAACCCAGCCTGATGGCCAGCGGCCAGGTTCTTGGCTATCTGATTGAAATAAGCACCTAGAGTCGGAAGCTGAATAACGAAGAGAACCCCGAATGCAAGGCATCGGCCGAGGACGAAGGGAACGGCGTATAGGCGAATCATTCGTCGTTCTTTCGCTGGAATATGCGATTGGTCGACCTTTGGCTCGAGCCGAAAAATTTGACGGGTACGGTTCTTGAGGAAGTTGGTTGTGTCGCGCATCAAATCTTTGCAGTCCAAGAGCATGACGGCGGCATAGTAGAAATCGGTCCGAACAAATAGATAGCACTGCCATAAGAGACGCAGAATGTAAGACAAGATTAGGCCTTCCAGGACACTGACCGCGAGATCATGCTCCGTACGCCACGGTCTCCTCGCCGCGAAGAGAAAGAGGACAATCACCGAGGCTGAGGTGGCGTCGATCAGCGGGCCTGCCAGGATAGGGAGTAGTCTTTTGGCCTTCGGTAGCGCCCAAATGCCGGTGATGTCGGTTTCAGCCACCAGAATCCAAAGGCGATGGCTGAATCCTATTCGGGCCGGGACCCCTTCAGCCCGCGCGGCGAGCCAATGGGCCAATTCGTGGAGTAATGCAGTGGCCAGGGAAAAGGAGAGAAGAGAGATGCCGAAAAAGAACATGTGGCGGGGAAAGAAAAGAGCGGTCCTTTTCGGTATCAGCTCGGGTACGAGTGCCAAAGCGACGAGTGCGGCGAGGACGAGCATAATCCAGAGGGAGGTTGCAATGCGGCTGAAAAGAACCCTTGCCGCAAAGTCGGACGCTTTACTAAAAGCGGTTGGAGGAGACGGCTTTTCTTCTGCAGGACGTGCGGCGGGCAAGGCATCGCTTGAGATGGGTCGGACAAAATGCTTTGTTCGGAGGATTTCTAGGAAGTCGGCCAAATCCGGAATTTCTGCGTGACGATCGTAGTAGAGCTTCTCGGCTTCACCGAAGGTACGTCCGGCAGAAAAATCGTCTAGTATTTCGACGTAGTCGCGGTGGAGTGCGAGAAAAATAGAGAGATCGGGGCGCCCGATAATGATCTCGTCGCCGGAAGGTTGGCGAGTAAATGGATAGACGTTGATGCGCGTTTCGGATGAGTAGGTATACAATGAAGCCCCCTAAGTCTTGGGCAATGACGGGAGAAGGGGACGAAGGAGATCGCCCCTTCTCCCTGCCCCTCTTTTTAGCTCCCGGGCTCCCACGGACAGACCGGGCACCACCAGGTTTCGCAACCGTACAAAGCAGCGGCGGTGGCCTTGACAGTCTCGACTTCGCGGATCACAAGCTTTTTCATGGCCGTTCTCCTCTTGTGGTTGATGGAGCAAGATTAATGTTATTGGGAATGGTGAGAATCGTCAATAGCTGAATTTGTGTAAACAAAAGTTTCCAATTTGACGAGAGATATCGCCACTTCCCTAGACAGTCGAGTCGGCACCGACGATTAGCTGTAGAGTGTGTTGCCGCTTCGACAGTCGGCGAGTGATTGCTGCCACTGGGAGTTCAGCTGAGGTCATACTTCCATGCTCGGGTCGTGTCTATGCTTGCATCAGACATTCTTGCGCAAAAGTAAAAACTTCGATGATCCCGCATTGGTCGTTCCGCCCGGTCTTGGCGTTCGCTCTCGTTTTCGGTGCCCTGATTTCCTCTCTGGGCTGGTGCTCGATTGGGACGTCTTCTCGCGCTGGTTGAGGGACAGCCGATTCGACGCCGAGACCGCCGGAACGCGGGCTGCTTTGCTCTCGTCGAATGGGGCTTCCCGCGTCCCGAGGGGCGAGCGGCCATCGCGGCGGATCTGCGGGTGAGGGAAGCGAGCGACCCCGCTCGCGCGCTCGGCGTCGAGAATCCGTAGGGCGGCTACGGGAAACTACCGCGGCGCCAGGCGGAAGGGCTTCGGCAACAGCTCGGCCAGGCTCGACAGCTCGCTCTCGCCCTGGGGGTTGACGACCAGGATGGGGAGGTCGTCGGCGAACTCGGCGAGGGTCTGGCGGCAGAGGCCGCAGGGGAAGGCCGGGGGCGAGGATTCGGTCACCACCGCGAGCGCCTGAGGATGGCGCAGGCCCCGGTTCACCGCGCGGGATATGGCGTTCCTTTCGGCGCAGATCGAGAGGGCGGGGATGCCGTTCTCGACGTTGCCCGCCGCCTCGATCGAGCCGTCCTCCATGAGGAGGGCCGCCCCCACGGCGTACCGGCTGTAGGGCGCATAGGCCTGCTCGCGGGCGGTCTCCGCGGCGCGCTTCAGCTCCTCCCAGGGGACTTCTCGCATCGGCAAAACCTACCATGCCGGGACCTCGTCCCAATCCTTGGCCCGCCCGCGGCAGGGCTGCTATGCTAGGGCAGCTTTTTAGGCGAATGCTCTAGGTCCAGACAACGGTCTCGCGGTTGGGCCGCGACAGGCGCAGCCCGCTCCGCGGCTCGATCCGGATACTGGAACGTAACGAAGTCACGAGGAGAATGTGTATGTCGATTCGAAGATTTTCACTGGCATTGACAGGCATCGTCTGCGCACTGCTGTTGGCCGCGCCGGTGCTCGCCCAGGGAGTTCCGACGGGCAAGCTGACCGGCAAGGTCACCAACGAAGGGGAAGGGCTCGCCGGCGCCACGGTGACGGTGACGTCGGACAACCTGCAAGGGCGGCGCACCACGGTGACGGCGGCGAACGGGGACTACCTCCTGCCCTCGCTGCCCTCCGGCGATTACACGGTGACGTTCGAGTTCGAAGGCATGGAGAAGGTCACCCGCAACGTGGCGCTCGCGGCGGCTCAGTCGCTGCAGCTCGACGTGCCGATGACGATCTCGGCGATCACCGAGGAGATCGTGGTCACGGGTGAAGGTTCGTACGAGACGATCTCGGGCAACAGCCAGGCGGCGACGACCTATACCAAGAAGCTGGTCGACGAGCTGCCGATCGGCCGTTCGATCTCGGAGATCGCGAACCTGGCGCCTGGCGTCTCCGCGACCGGCCCGGCGAAGAGCAGCGTGACCGGCATCGCGAGCATCACGCTCTCGGGCGCGCCGTCGTTCGAGAACCTGTTCCTGATCAACGGCGTCGTCGCCAACGAGAACATCCGCGGCCAGGCGTTCGACCTGTTCATCGAGGACGCGGTCCAGGAGACGACGAGCTCGACGGCCGGCGTCTCGGCCGAGTACGGGCGCTTCTCGGGCGGCGTCGTCAACGTCGTGACCAAGTCGGGCGGCAACGATTTCTCGGGCTCGTTCCGGACCTCCTTCACCAACCAGGACTGGTCGGCGAAGACGAGTCGGACGACGATCCAGACGGACGAGGTGATCCCGACCTACGAGGCCACCTTGGGCGGCCCGATCTTGAAGGACCGGCTCTGGTTCTTCCTCGCCGGCCGCAAGTTCGACACCAACACGACGCAGAATACCGCGGCGCCGACGCTCGTCCCCTTCCAGGTCGAGCAGGACCAGAAGCGCTACGAAGGCAAGCTCACCCTCTCGGCGAGCGAGTCGCATCGCCTGATCGCTTCCTACATCAAGATCGACGACAAGCAGAACGGCGACTTCTTCGGCACCATCCTGGACACCAAGAGCCTCAACAACCGCGAGACGCCGCAGGAGCTCAAGTCGATCAACTACAGCGGCGTCCTGACGCCCAACCTGCTGATCGAAGGCCAGTACTCGAAGCGCGAATTCACCTTCGTCGGCGCCGGGGCGAAGAGCACCGACCTGATCCTCGGTACGCTCCTGCTCGACCAGTCGCGCGGCAACGCGCGCTACCACTCGGCGACCTTCTGCGGCGTGTGCAAGAACGAAGGGCGCAACAACGAGAACTACCTCGCCAAGATGTCGTACTTCCTGACCACCAAGAGCGCGGGCTCGCACGACCTGGTCGGCGGCTACGACCACTACAACGACATCCGGATCTCGGACAACCACCAGTCCGGCAGCGACTACCGCGTCTTCGGCACGCAGGCGATCATCGCCGGCACCAACATCTTCCCGGTGTTCGACAGCAACACCGTGATCCAGTTCAACCCGATCTTCCAGTCGAGCAACGGCACGAACTTCGTCACCGACGCGCTCTACGTCAACGATCGCTGGCGCTTGAACGATCGCTTGAGCCTGAACCTCGGGGCGCGCTACGACAAGAACGACGGCAAGAACGCCCAGGGCACCAAGGTCGCCAAGGATTCGAAGATCAGCCCGCGGCTGGCCGCCACCTGGGACGCCAAGGGCGACGGCCGCTGGGTGTTCAACGCCAGCTACGGCACCTACGTCGCGGCGCTCGCGAACGGCGTCGGCGATTCGACCTCGGTCGCCGGCCAGCCGGCCACCTTCCAGTGGGCCTACGGCGGGCCGAACGTCAACACCGGCAACCCGGCGAACCCGGTCTCGCAAGACGACGCCTTGCGCACCCTCTTCGCCTGGTTCAACAGCATCGGCGGACCGAGCGACACCTCCTTCCGGATCTTCACCAGCATCCCGGGCGGCAACGTCCAGATCCGCCAGTCGCTCGACTCGCCGAACGTCCAGGAGTACTCGGTCGGCGTCAGCCGCCAGCTCGGCAGCTCGGGCAGCTTCCGCGCCGACTACATCCACCGCGACTGGGCGGATTTCTACGCCCAGCGCGGCGACCTTTCGACCGGTACGGTGCGCTCGGCGACGGGCTCGCTGGTCGACCTGTCCTTGATCGAGAACAACGACTCGGCCTTCGAGCGCTCGTACGACGCGGTCCAGACTTCGTTCCGCTATCGCGCCGGGCAGCGTCTCAATCTCGGCGGCAACTACACCTTCTCGCACCTGCGGGGGAACTTCGACGGCGAGACCCGCAACAACGGGCCGATTACCGGCGACCTGACCTATCCGGAGTACAAGCTGGCCAGGTGGAACCGCCCGTCCGGCGACCTCGCCGCCGACCAGCGGCACAAGGCCTCCTTCTACGGCGTCTACAACGTCCTCTCGTCCGACCGCCAGGCGATCTCGGTCTCCGTGATCGAGAGCTACACTTCGGGGCTCGCCTACGGTGCCTCCGGCCTGATCCGCATCCTCCCGACCTTCATCGCCAATCCGGGCTACATCTCGCCGCCGACCCGGGTGACCTACTTCTTCACCTCGCGCGACGCCTTCCGGACCAACAGCATTCTGCGCACGGACCTGGCGCTCAACTACAGCTTCAAGTTCCGCGGCGTCGGGCTGTTCGTCAACCCGCAGATCCTCAACCTGTTCAAGGCCTCGGGCGTCGACACGACCGATACCCGCTATCTCGATCAGTCGATCTTCACGGCGGCGAACACGGGGACCAGGTCGTGCGCGAACGGCGGCGGCGCGGGCATCGCCGGCCCCTGCCAGACCTTCAACCCGTTCACCACGACGCCGGTCGAAGGCGTGCACTGGCAGCGGGGCCCGAACTTCGGCAAGCCGATCAGCCAGACCGGCTTCCAGACCCCGCGCACCTTCCGCGTCTCGGTCGGCCTGCGCTTCTAAGCCTCGTCCCGCAGTCGTCGTAGCGAAGAGCCCCGGTGGTGGTCCCGCCGGGGCTCTTCGTGTCAGCTCTCGGCCTCGAATCGCTGTGATAGCTTCCGCCGGGGACCGCCGGCCGGCGGTCTTTGCACATTCCAAATCGCACCAGGAGGGGTCGTGGACCGCCGATTCAACGACATGACGCCGCCCGCCGACGGGGGAGAGATCCACTGGCACGAGGCCGAATCGCGGCTCGAAGTGCCCGATCGGCCGATCGTGCCCTTCATCGAAGGGGACGGCACCGGGCCCGACATCTGGCGCGCGACGAAGACCGCCCTCGACGGCGCCGTCGCGAAGACCTACGGCGGTTCCCGCTCGATCGCCTGGTTCGAGGTGCTCGCGGGCGAGAAGGCGTGGCAGGCCCGCGGCGAGTGGCTGCCGGACGGCACCGTCGACGCGATCCGCCATTATCGCGTCGCGCTCAAGGGGCCGCTCACGACGCCGGTCGGCGGCGGCATCCGGAGCCTGAACGTGGCCCTGCGCCAGCTCCTCGACCTCTACGCCTGCGTCCGTCCGGTCAAGTACTTTCCGGGCGTGCCGTCGCCGGTCAAGGAGCCCGAGAAGGTCGACATGGTGCTGTTCCGGGAGAACATCGAGGACGTCTACTCCGGCATCGAATGGCCGGCCAACTCGGAAGATGCCAACGCGCTGATCGAATTTCTGGCCCAGCACGGCAAGACGGTGCGCGCGGGCAGCGGCATCGGCATCAAGCCGATCTCGCAGTTCGGCAGCCAGCGCCTGGTCGTCAAGGCGATCCGCTACGCGCTCGCGAACGGCCGGCGGAGCGTCACCCTGGTGCACAAGGGCAACATCATGAAGTTTACCGAGGGGGCGTTCAAGGACTGGGGCTACGACGTCGCCCGCGAGCGGTTCGGCGACCGGACGGTCAGCGAAGCCGCGCTCTGGGACGAGCACGGCGGCAAGGTCCCGGCCGGAAAGCTCGTCGTCAAGGACCGGATCGCCGACTCGATGTTCCAGCAGGCGCTCCTGCGGCCCGACGAGTACGACGTCCTCGCGACCACCAACCTGAACGGCGATTACCTTTCGGACGCGCTCGCGGCGCAGGTCGGCGGCCTCGGCATGGCGCCCGGCAGCAACGAAGGGGACGGCTACGCCGTCTTCGAGGCGACCCACGGCACGGCGCCCAAGTACGCGAACCTGGACAAGATCAATCCGGGCTCGCTGATCCTCTCGGGCGGGATGATGCTGCGCTGGCTCGGCTGGGTCGAGGCCGCGGACGCTCTCGAGGCGGCGCTCGGCCGGACGATCGCGCAGAAGCGCGTCACCTACGACCTCGAGCGCCAGATGGCGGGCGCGACCCTGTTGAAGACGTCCGAATTCGCGGCGGCGATCGTCGACAACCTCTCATAGACGAACAGACGGAGAGATTTCCGATGCAACATAAAGTCACGGTGGTGGGGGCGGGCAACGTCGGCGCGACCCTCGCCCAGCGGATCGCCGAAGCCGATCTGGCCGACGTCGCGATGGTCGACGTCGCTGCGGAGCTCGCGACCGGCAAAGCGCTCGACATGATGGAAGCGGCGCCGGTCCTCGGCTTCAACGCCAAGATCACGGGCGGCGGCGACTACGCCGCGACCGCCGGTTCGGACGTCTGCGTCATCACCGCGGGCCTGGCCCGCAAGCCCGGCATGTCGCGCGACGACCTGCTGGCGAAGAACGCCGAGATCGTCAAGGGGGTCACCGAGCAGCTGGTCGCGCATTCGCCGGAGGCGATCCTGATCCTGGTCACGAATCCGCTCGACGCGATGTGCGAGGTCGCGCGCCGCGCCTCCGGATTCGCGCGCTCGCGGGTCTTCGGCATGGCGGGCGTGCTCGACGCCGCCCGCATGCGCTACTTCATCGCCGCCGAGCTCGGTGTCTCGGTCGAGGACGTCGATGCCTTCGTCCTCGGCGGCCACGGCGACACGATGGTGCCGATGCCGCGCTACTCGACGGTCAACGGCATCCCGTTGCCGCAGCTGCTCGCCGCCGATCGCATCGCGGCGATCAACGAGCGGACGAAGAACGGCGGGATCGAGATCGTCAACTACTACAAGACCGGCTCGGCGTACTACGCGCCGTCGGCCGCATCCTTCGAGATGGTGGCGGCGATCCTTCACGACAAGAAGAAGATCCTCCCCTGCGCCGTGCTGCTCGAAGGCGAGTACGGCCTCGACGGGCTCTTCGTCGGCGTCCCCGCGCAGCTCGGCCGGGGCGGGATGGAGAAGGTGATCGAGCTCGCTCTCGCGGACGACGAGAGAGCGGCCCTTGCCAAGTCCGCCGAGGCGGTCCGCGAGCTGGTCGAGAAGCTGCCCGCCTAAAGAAAGTGAAGGGGCCGCAACCTGACGGCCCCGGTTTCGTACTCCAAGGCGACCGGCGAGAGGACAGATCCCGCCCCGCGGGGGCGGAAGGCGATCCCAATGCGCAAAGTGAGCTGGCTCGGTTGGCTGCTGGCGGGTGTCCTCGGGGCGCTCGCCGTGGCGTGGGCCGCGCCGCGCGCTCTGCCCACCCTCCCGCGCCCCTGGAAGGTGACGCGAGCGGAAGCCGCCGCGATCGGGCTCGAAGGGATCCGCGACCTCGGCGACCCCGTGCCCGATCCCTACGTCGTCGTGCGGCTCGACGGCGAGTCCCTGCTCGAGCGGCGCCTCCAGATCGCCGGCGGGGCGCCCGCTCCCGATCTTCTGAAACGAACCGTCGATTGGCTGGTGGTGGTCTACCCGCGCGGCGTCACCAGCGACGAGTGGACCTATCAGGCGGAGGTGGCCTTGGATGGGGAGATCCTCGCGCTGCGCCGCCGGGTGGATCCGCGGGCGCCGGGCGGGGCGATCTCGGCCGCCGCGGCGCGCGAACAGGCCGATGCCTTCCTGCGGGCTCGCCACGTCGACCTCGCCGCCTTCGGCCCGGTGGAGGTCCGCAGCCAGCAGCTCGCCGCCCGCACCGACCTCGCCGTCCGCTACTCCGCGCGCCGGCCGGGGCCGGCCGGGACCTCCCGCGGAATCGAGGTCACGTTCGCCGGGGATCGCCTGACCGGCTTCGCGCCCTGGTTCGAGGATGCGGACAAGGCGCCGGTCCAGAAGGTGGTGCGCGGGGCCACCCTGGCCGGTTTCGGCGGGCTGGTCCTCCTCTTCGCGCTCCTCTTCGCCGTCGCGCCGCCGTTCCTCAAGCGGTATCACGAGGGCGAGGTCGGCGTCCGGCGGGCGGTGCAGATCTTCGGGGTCGTGCTCGCGGGCGGGGTCGTCGCGGTCGGTCTGGCCGCGCGCTCGTCCGCGCAAGGGTCGAGCTTCGGCATCGCGACCCGCGAGCAGATGACCTGGCTCGTCGTTCTCTTCATCCTCCTGTTCAACGTGCTGCCGAGCGCGATCGCCGCCTTCTTCGCCTGGGCGGTCGGCGAATCGATGTGCCGGGAGCGCTGGGGCCACAAGCTCGCGGCGTTCGACGCCCTCTTCCAAGGCGCCTGGGGCAACGCGACGGTCGCCCGCTCGTCGCTCGCCGGGATCTCTTCCGGGATCGCGCTTGCGGGCGGTCTCCTGATGCTCGGCGTCGCGCTCGGGCGCTTCGGTGCCTGGCCGCTCGTCGCCTTCACCCTCCCCTCGACCGTCGGCTCCGTGGCGCCCTCGGTCGAGCTCGTCGCGACCTTCCTCTGGGGTTTTCCCGCCGTCCTGCTCGGGGTTCTCCTCGGTCTGTTTCCGGCGCTCGCGCGGCGGATCGGAAAGTGGCCCGCCGGCCTCGTCGCCGCGATCGCCCTGACGCCGTTCCTGACCGAGAACGGATTTCCGATCCCGATCTCCGCGTCCTTCCTCCTCGCCTTCCTGTTCGCGCTCGGCTTGGTGGCCCTCTTCGCGACCAGGGATCTCCTGACCGCCGTCCTGGCGGCGCTCGTCGTCCACGTTCTGGTCAACGGCGTGCCGCTCTTCCTGGCCTCCGACGTGAGCCTCGAAGCCCATGGTTGGGCGGCGCTCGCGCTCGCCACCGTGCCGCTCCTCGCGAGCCTGCGCTTCCTCGGCTCGGAAGTGGAGTTCGTCTATCGCTACGCGGACATCCCGCCCCACGTGCGCCGGATCGCCGACCGCGAGCGCCAGAGGGTCGAGCTCGAGACCGCGCGCAAGATCCAGAGCTCGATCCTACCCGACCTGCCGCCGCGGCTCGGCGGGGTTGACGTCGCGCACGTCTACTTGCCGGCGAGCGAGGTCGGCGGCGACTTTTACGACGTGCTCGCGCTCGAGGACGGCCGCGTCGCCGTCGCGGTCGGCGACGTGGCCGGGCACGGCGTCTCCTCGGGCCTCGTGATGTCGATGGCGCGGTCGGCGCTCGCCGTGCAGGTCACCTTCGATCCCGGCGTCGAGGCGGTCTTTCGCACCTTGAACCGCACGGTCTTTCAGACCGCGAGGAAGCGGCTGCTCGCGACCCTGAGCTACGC
>Ga0134122_10002938_pt1 | contig 12553 bp, 11 predicted proteins | sample KB302_FD_96461 | JGI IMG/M metagenome (GOLD analysis project Ga0134122, IMG submission 96461) | Terrestrial soil microbial communities without Nitrogen fertilizer from Kellogg Biological Station, Michigan, USA - KB3-0-2 | ecosystem: Environmental > Terrestrial > Soil > Unclassified ...
AATGTCCCCGAAGCGCTCGAAGATCGGCGCCAGCTCGCGGGGCCTGGCGGTGTTCGCGAACGCGCCGTCGATCGCCAGCCTGCGGAGCGCCCTGGGGTTGAAGTCCTTGGAGCGAAGCCCGACCGCGAACACACGCACGCCGGCCCCCCTGGCCAAAGCGGTCACGTCGGCGAGCGAGGCGGCGCTCCCGGTGTCGGCGCCGTCGGATAGCAGGACCACCGATCCGGCGGTGACCCCGGCCTGGCCGAGCATCCGCACCGCCGCCGCCACCGCATCCTGAACGTGTGTGGACGGCCCGAGCTTCGGCTCAGACGAGAGCACCTCGGAGATCTGGTCGGCATCGGTCGTCAGCGGCAGCGCGACATCGACCTTGCGGTTGAAGGTCACGACGGCCAGCTCTTGGCCGGGCGAGCGGCGGTCGGAGAATGCCCGCGCGGCGCGCATCGCCTCCTCGATCGGGCTGCCGGCCATGCTGCGGCTGGCGTCGATCACGAGCACTGTCCCGAACTCGCCCTCCGCAGCCGCCCCGGCGGACTGCACCCCGAGGCCCTCGACCTCGTCGCCGTTCTCGCGCACGGTCACGTCGTCGGGGCCGAGGGACACCTCGCGCGGAACGTGCAGCGTGTAGGCACGCTCCGGGAAGGCCGGCCCGCCGGCCTCGTTGATCCTCGGGCCGTCGGCCAGCGCCGCCGGCGCAAGGGCGAGCCCCGCCGCAACCGCGACGGCAAGCAACGAGCTTGCGAGGCGGCGCTTGCCCATCAGGCCCGGCTCCCCGCTCGTCCGGCGTTGGCCCACGCGTTTAGGTCGCCATCGGCCTGCCCCCGGTTGTTGCCGAACAGGTGGGTCGGCAGCTCCACGCCGCGCTTGCGGAACTTGGCGTGGAAGGTGGGGTGAATGCCGGTTGGCGCCAGCTTCCCATGCACGGTGTGGTCCGAGCCCACTGCCTCGACCTCGAAGGTGAATATGTCCTGCAGGGTGATCACGTCGGACTCCATCCGCTGGACCTCGGCGATGGAGGTGACGCGGCGGCCACCGTCCTCGAGGCGCTCGAGGTGGATGATCAGCTCGAATGCCGCCGAGACCTGCTGCCGGATCGCCCGGACCGGGAGGTCGAAGCCCGACATCAGGACCATGGTCTCGATCCGCGCCAGCGCGTCACGCGGCGAGTTGGCGTGGATCGTGGTCAGCGAGCCGTCGTGGCCGGTGTTCATCGCCTGGAGCATGTCCAGGGTCTCGGCCCCGCGGACCTCGCCCACGATGATCCTGTCGGGCCGCATGCGCAGCGAGTTGCGGACCAGCTCGCGGATCGGGATCTCCCCCTGACCCTCGATGTTCTTCGGCCGCGCCTCGAGGCGCAGGACGTGACGCTGGTTGAGCCGGAGCTCGGCCGCGTCCTCGATGGTCACGATCCGGTCGGCATCCGGAATCGCGGTCGAGATCGCGTTCAGGAGCGTCGTCTTCCCCGTTCCGGTACCGCCGGAGATGACGACGTTGAGCTCCGCCCGGACGCAGCGCTCGATGAACTCCACGACCTCGGGACTCACGGTCCCGAGCTTGACCAGGTCGTGCAGGGTCAGCCGCCGCCGCGAGAACTTGCGGATCGTGACCAGCGGGCCCGAGAGCGAGAGCGGTGAGATGACCGCGTTGACGCGGCTGCCGTCCGGCAGGCGCGCGTCCACCATCGGCGACGACTCGTCGATTCGCCTCCCCACCTGCGCCACGATCTTGTTGATGATCCGGCGTACGTGGGAGTCGTCGATGAACCGCACCGGCGTCTCGAAGAGGCGCCCGTGGCGCTCGACCCACACGTCGTGAGCGCCGTTGACCATGATCTCCGTCACCGAGTCGTCGGCGAGGAGCTTCTCCAGCGGCCCGTGCCCGACGGCGTCGTCAGTGATCTCGTCCAGCAGGCGATCGCGGTCGGCGCGCGCCACCCCGTGCTCCTGCTCGAGCAAGCCGCGCACCTCGGCGCGCACCCGGCGCCGCATGTCCTCGGGCTCGATCTCGGTCTCGAACAGGACACGCCCGAGGTCCGCGATCACCGTCTGATGGAGGCGGTTCTTGAGCTCGGCGAACGGGTCGACGTGACCGACCGGCGGCCGGGCTGAATTCGTCGCGAGGCGCTCGTGCAACTGCATCAGCCGGCCCTCCAGACGCGCATGCCGCGGCGGCGGCGGCCGTTCCCCGCCGGCACCCCGCCGTTGCCGTTGACGTCGGCGGCACGCAGGTAGAGCCCGGCCAGCTCGCGGAACGCGCCGGCGACCGGCGACCGGCTCCTGCCCTGGACGACCGGCACGCCCTCGCTGAGTGAGCGGGGGACGTCCCTGTCGCTCGGCACGAGAACGTCGGGCTTGCGGCCCACGATCGCTTCGACGTCGGAGTGGTTCAGGCCGATCTGGCTGTTGGCGCGGTTCAGCACCAGCGAGACAGACTCGCGGTCGTACCCCATCAGCTCGAGCGTCTCCAGCCCGAGCTTGGTGTTCTTGAGCGCCAGGGTGTCGAGCATCCCCACCATGCAGACGTGCGAGGAGGCGTCGACGGCGGCGATCACCGCCGGGGTGAAGTCCGGCGGCGAGTCCACGATTACGAAGTCGTGGGTCGCCCGCAACACCCCGTAGACCTCGCGCAGCAGGTCATTCGTGACCACGCTCGCCTGGTCGGGACGCAGCGGCGCGAGCAGTGCCTGCGCCCCCGACTGGTGGGTCGAGAGATAGGCATCGAGCTTCTCCGCATCGAGCCCTCCGCCCGAGGTGGCGAGGTCGTAGAGGGTCCGCTCAGGCGCAAGCCCGAGAGCCAGCCCCACGTCCCCGAACTGGAGGTCCAGGTCGATCACAGCCGACCGCCTGCCCTGCCGGGCGAACTCGACCGCGAGGTTGGACGCCGCGACCGTCTTGCCCGTGCCGCCCTTCGGCCCGAGCACGCAGATCATCGGCGACAGCTCGCCGTTCGAGTCGACTGCGCGACCGCGACGCCGGGCAACCGCCTTCTCGAGCGAGAACATGACCCGCTCCGACGTCTCCGGCAACTTGATCACGTCGTCAGCTCCTGCCTCCAGGAGGCTGGGCACGTAGTACTCCGGTGCCGCCTCGCAGAGAACCACGACCGGTCGAGTCGACCGCAGCGCCGTTGCCTGGTGGACGAGATCGAGCACCGCGTCGGGCGCGCCGTGGCAGGCGATCGCCAGCAGGTCGATCGTTGGGTCCTGGAGCGCGTGGTCGGCCTCTGCCAGGCCTTCGACCACCCCGGTGACGGCCACCTGGCCGTCCGCCGGGATGGCTGCCTCGACCAGGCCGCGATCGACGTCCGGGTCGAGGATGACTGTTGCCTTGACGGGTTCGTGCATCGGTCAGCCCCCCACCGGGATCGTGTCGACCCCGAGCAGGCTCTCGAGCTGAACCGGGTTGATCTTCGAGTTCTTCGCCAGCGTCGGCGGGCGAATCGTCAGCCAGATCTGGCCCGTGTCGGACGCAAACGCGATTCGGCTCGCCTCGACGTCGGTGACCCGCACCACGACCTGGTGGTCATCGCTGTTCTGCGTCGAACTTGACGACTCCTCCACCTTGAGGACGAGCACGTTGCGCGCGAGCACGTCCATCACAGGCCGCGTGCGACCGCCCGACTGCTCCGCGTTGAAGCCGCCGAGGACGTCGATGCGCGAGCCCGTCTGGAGCTGGCCGATGTTCCCTTCGGCCTTCGACACCGGGATCGAGAGTGCACGCTGGACGCCCTCGAGCCGGCCGGCGATCGGGTCGGCGCCGGAGCTGAAGCTGTCGGACGTGAGCTGCTCGCCCTCGTAGATGGCCTCATTCGCGACCAGGCCACGAAGCGCGGACGGATCGGCGAATGCGCCCTCGGAGGCATCGACCTCGCTGACGTCGGTCGCGTTGAACAGCTTGGCCTCCGCGATCACGTCGCCGGAGGTGCCCTGGTCGATCGCGCGGTTTGCAACCAGGACCCGGACCTGGTCCGCGCCCGAGCGGACGCTGTCGCGGTAGTTGCTCATGAACACGAGCAGCACCCCGAGCGCCGCCAGGGCCGCCACGGCCGCCAGGGCAAAAGTGCCCGGGCGAGTCGAGAGTGCGAACCTCTTCGACCCGGCTGGCGCCGGCGTCTTCTTCTTCGGGGTCAGTTCCGGTGTGCTGGTTGGCATGGGTTCTCCCTTTCCTTGCTGTTTCTCATCTGGTCAGGACCGCCACACAGGAGGCCAGCTCTTCGAAATTGCAGAGCTCGCCTCCGGCGGAGCCGTCGTTCAGGCTTTGCACGTACTTGATGAAGTGGCCGACGACCGATTTGGAGGGCGCCAGGTCGTCTGTGGGACAGGTCGATTTCGAGCCGTCCCAGCCGGTGACATAGAAGGTCCCGAAGCCCGTGACCGGCACGTTCTCCTGGCCGCTTGACTGGAAAGTTCCGAACGGGGTGATGAACACCGGCACGATCCGCGGGTCGTCCTCGTCGAAGTCGGGGAAGCTGGACCAGTTGTTGGGGCTGACGCAGCTCGAAGGGTTCTGGGAGCCATGGATCCGCAGGTTCATCCCCTTTTTGATCTGTCCGGTCTTGTCGCCCGTTTCGACTGCTACGCAGTCCCAGGGCTGAGTGCTCGCCCACAGTGCGCCCCGCGTGCTCGGGCACGCTGTGCCTTGGTTGCGCTCGTACTCCGGCGCGCAGCCGGTGGCGATCTCGTTTTCGAGGTTGGAGACCGCCGGATCGCAGTCGAGGGCCTGGTTCTGGCTGCCGCTCCCGGCGGCGAACCGCAGCTCGACTACCGGGTCGTTGACGCTGTCCGCGTTGTCCTGGAGGTTTTGCTTGATGCCGATCTTGGCGACCACGTTGTGGGTGCAGGAGGTCTGCACGGCCGAGCAGCGCTCGAACGAGTTCGCCCAGCCCGAGCCACCCTCCCAGAGCTGTGCGAAGTGGATCGGCCCGCTGCGCGAGCTCGAGGCGGCGAAGCTACGCATGAGCGGCGCGGCCGACGATCCGAAGCTGCCCGTGCACCTGTTGTTGCCCTGGGTCCTGCAGGCGTTGCCGCCCTGGTTGCCTTTGGTCTCCTCCCAGTCGAGCCAGACGGAAACCGGGCCGACCTCCGGGTTGATCGCGGCCGGGGCGCCGTTGGTCTCCCAGACGCTCTTGCTGGTTCCGGCCTGACAGCTCTGTAGCGTCATCGGATAGGAGTTGCCGCCGACCCTCGCGGTCAGCTTCGGAGCGACATTCGCAATCAGTGTGTTGCAGGGCCCGAAGTCGACCTCCGCGTGGACGCCGATCGTGCAGCTGGTGGTCGCGTCGTGGAAATAGGGGTCCGTGCAGGTGCCCGGAGTCAGGTAGACGTTGCGCGCCAGAGGGGCGTTGGGCTGGGTGCCTGAGCCGGCCATCGAATAGCCGCGGGCGAGGAGGATCCCGTTTGCAGAGCCGGCGTCGTAGCACTCCACCAGGGGCTGGCCACAGGTCGTGGAGGTCGCGCCTCCGAAGGCCACCCGCACGCCGATCCGGTCGCGGTCCACGGTGAGCGGGAACGGGCTGGAGGAGTTGTCCCAGATGGCGAGGCCGTTCTGAGAGCCGTTGCGGGTGATCGGTCGGCTGCCGAGCACCGCCCCCGTCGCCTCGTCAATGAACGTCACCCGGCCGACCTGCGGATTGGTGTCGGGAACCCCCACGGGGAGCGTTTTGTTGAAGCGCTCGCGTTCACGGATCTCGACCCGGGCCTGGGTGTTGATGAAGTCCACGTTCGAGAACAGGCCCGCGACCTGGAAGAAGAGCGGCAGGTCGGTCTCGGTCATCTTCACGTCGATCACCTTCGTCGCGCACGGCGTCCCGTTCGGTGCGGTGTCGTCGACCGGGCTCTCCTGGTTGAACCAGGTGTCGGAGTTGAGCTCCATGTGCGTCTCGTCGGGCGGGGTACCGCCGAGCTGGTGGTTGAAGCCCGCTGTCTCGTCGCCGGAGTAGAAGCGCGCCGTCTGCTCGATGGGGGTGTCGTTGCAAGGGAGCGTGAAGTCCCCCGCGGCCGCCAGCGCGGCGGCGTCCGCTTGCGTCTGGAGGTGGCGGCGGTGGGTGAACCAGTTGCCTACGTCGACCACCAGGACGACGATCAGAAGCAGGACCGGCAGCCAGATGACCGCCATCACCAGCGCCGCCCCGTGCTCAGAGCCCAACATCGAAGCCTCGATTCCCCTGTTTCTCACGAGCAGCCTTCGCTGTACTCGCTCGGCTCGGCTTCGAGCCGCATCGTCGCCGAGCCGGTCAGGGTGGTCGTGGTCACTCCGCCCATTGCGTCCCCGATGAACGGCATCCAGTTGTAGTCGACGCTGACCGTCGCCTCGACCGGGTCGCCGACGCCGGAGGTCCCGTCAGGGAACTCGATGCAGACCTCCGCGCCAGCCGGTACCGAAGCGGTGCCGCCGTTGCGAAGCTCGTCGGTGTCGGCTTGGCCTTGGACCGACTCCTGAAGCGTCCCGCCGGGCCCGGGGTTGCGGTCCACGGCGGCAAAGCGGGCGGCGACATTGGCGAGGTGGGTCTCGTCGATCCAGTAGTTGAAGACGCGCCCGAACTCGAGCATGCCGATCAGGACCAGGAGCAAGACCGGCAGGACGAGCGTGAACTCGACCAGCGCCGCGCCCCGCTGGTCGCGAAGTCCGAGCCTCCTGGTCCGCCGGTTGTCTCTTGAAGAAGTCATCTGCATCCGTGCTTGGAACTGTTCGTGTGCCTGCTCGTATCGGGATAGAGGTGGCCCGCCGCCTGGCGCGGCGGGCCACCTCTCCCCGAATCTGCGATTAGCCGTCGTCGCCGTCGAGAGCGTTCTCGACCGTGTCGAGGACATCGCCGATGTCTGTCCCCACTAGTCCGAGGACGACGATCGACGCGATCGACACGAGACTCAGGATCAGCGCGTACTCGACGAGACCCTGTCCTCCCTCGCTATGACGGAGGGCCTGGAAGGCGCTCATGACGAAGAGGCCCATGCTCTTAAGCCGCATCACTATTCAGTTCACCTCCCTTCCCGGTGTTCCGGGTTCGGCACCCCTTGGTCGGGTGACCGTTTCATTGGTTCTTCCCGGGCGGGGCGCCTTGCCCGCGACTCCAGGAGTGGCCGCGAGAGTAGGAGGCGCCGAGCGCTGTGTAACCGGACAAAGGTCTAGTTCGACCTAGACCTTCGGGCGGTGTGAACCGCGCCGCCGGTCGCGATAGTGGCTCGCCCATGCGGCAGTCCAGGTACGAAAAGCATGAGGCCGCGCTGCGCGATGGCGAGGCCGCGGAGCGTCCGCGCGAGGCCGCCAACCGAAGGTGGGCGGTTGCAGCGGGATCGATGGGCCTCAGTTCGCTGGTGAGCGTCGCCCTGCTCGGGGGGGCGGGGGCGGCCAGTGGCCAGGACGTCGCACAGGCGGGAGGCGAGGCTGCTGCCGCCGGGGTCGATGCCTGTCCGGGCGATGAGGTAGGGGGGGGCGGCGCAAGCACTGATCCAGTGCCAGAGCGCTGCCCGGACCCGGACCCGGCCGGCCCCGGCGACAGCCAGCCTCCGCCCGAGTCCCCAGCTCAGCCCGAGCCCGCGCCTCAGCCCGACCCCTCACTTCCACCCGAGCCCCCGCAGCCCGACCCCGCGCCGGAGCCTCAGCCGGACCAACCACCGGTCGACGACGGCACGGACCAAGGCGATCCGGGGAGCGGGGGCCAGGACGATCCGGCGAGCGGCAAGCCCCATCCCGGCGGCGAGCACGGGGGCGCCGGCCCAGGTGGCGGACGTGCCGCCGGGGGTCGCGAGGGTGGCGGCGCGAGCGAGGGAAACGGGAACGGCGGCGACTCGACCGGCGGCGGCGGGCACGAGTCCCCCGACGGCGGCAACGGTGGTGCCCAGGTGGCCGAAGCGAGCGCTTCCTATGCGCCGGGCGCCGTCAGCGCTCCCGCCACGCAACTCGACGGCCTCCAGATTCCCTCCTTCCTGGTGCCGATCTATCAGGAGTGCGGGGACCGTTATGGGATCCCCTGGGAAGTCCTGGCGGCGATCAACCGCGTCGAGACCGCCTTCGGCAGCAACCTGAACGTCTCCTCTGCCGGGGCCGTCGGCTGGATGCAGTTCCTGCCCTCGACCTGGAGCGTCTACGGGGTGGACGCCAGCGACGACGGCCGCAAGGATCCATACCACCCGGCGGATGCGATCTGCGCGGCGGCACGTTACCTTCGCGCGGCCGGCGGGCAGGATGATCTTCGCAAGGCGATCTTCGCCTACAACCACGCCGACTGGTACGTGGATCTGGTCCTCGACTACGCGCGCCAGTACGCGACGCTCTACCTACCCGACCCGCTGCCGAGGGTCAGCCGACTCGATCGCGACTTCGCCCGCTCGCTGGCCAGGGTCTCCCGGGAGAGCGAGGTCGATTGGGCGAAGGTGCTCGCGATCCTGCGCGCTCGTGGAAACGTCGGCAGGACACCCGCCTCGACCGACGAGATGCAGTCGGTTGCCCGCCGCCTCTCGCGTGCGAAGGGCCGGGCCCAACGGCGCCCCTCGGGACTGTTCCGCGCCCCCAGGCTCGAGCCGCAGGTCGCCGCGCTGACCCGCTACAACCGCGCGGTGGGGCTGCCCGGACTGGTCAAGGGCCTCAACGCCGTCAAGGATCGCCTCGAGCAGCGGGTGCTCGACAGCGAGCGCATCGACGTGTATGACGGCGGTCGCGGGGACATCGCGGCGGGACGCGTGGACGTCCGGGTGCTGACCCTGCTGCTGTATTTGTCCGAGAAGTACGACGACGTCACCGTCACGAGCCTCATCGCGGGTCACGGCTACTACGCCCGCCCCGGCGTGCCCTCGATGCACCCCTTCGGGCGGGCGGTGGACATCGCCGCGCTCAACGGCATTCCGATCCTCGGCCACCAGGAGCCCGGCGGGATCACCGAGCAGGCCCTGCGCGACATCCTGCTGCTGCCCGACGAGCTCCAGCCGACGGAGCTGATCTCGCTCTTCGACCTCGGCGGCCCCTCGTTTGCGGCGGCCGACCACGACGACCACATCCACGCAGGCTTCTAGAGCGGCGAGCGATGGGCCGAACGGTGACCGTGGTGGGGGAACGAGGAGTGGTCTGCGACCGATGCGAGATGGCGGACAGCGCCTGGATGCGGCTGCGCGGGCTGATGGGACGCGCAAGGCTCGAGCCGGGCGACGGCCTCATGCTGAGGCCGGCATCGGCGATCCACACCTCCTTCATGCGCTTTTCGATCGATGCGGTCTTCCTTGACGACGAGCTCCAGGTGCTAGGGGTGCGCGAGGACCTTCGCCCCTGGCGTACCGCCGCCGTACCCGGCGCCAAGGCCGTGCTCGAGCTGGCCGCCGGTCAGGCCGCCAGCACCGGACTGGTTCCGGGCGCACGTGTTGGCATGACAACGCTGCGGAGGGGATGATCGTGAACGGTGTAACCGAGGCCAGCCCCCGATTCTTCGAGCTTTCTCCGGAGCGTCGCTGGCCGGCTTCACTTGCGGCGGCCGCGCTCGCGATCGCATCGCTCGTGCACTTCGGCCTCGGCGCGCGGGGAGTGATCTCGGCCGGTTTGGTTTGTTGCCTGTGCGTCCTCGCGGCCATCGACCTCGAGTGCCGGATGATCCCCAACCGGATCGTGCTGCCGGCCACGGGGATCATCCTGGTCGCGCAGATCGCGTTCTTCGGCGACTTTGCGCTCGAGTGGATCGCCTGCGGACTGGGCGCAGCACTGGTCCTCTTTCTGCCGACGCTGTTCAGAGCGGACGCGATCGGGATGGGGGACGTGAAGCTCGGCCTGCTGCTGGGCGTCGGGCTGGGGGTCGATGTCGTCAGGGCCCTTCTGCTCGGCTCGCTGGCCGCAGTGCCGGCCGCACTCTGGATCCTCGCCACTCGCGGCATGGCGGCCCGCAGCGAGACGATCCCGCTGGGGCCGTTCCTGGCCCTGGGCGGGGTACTGGCGCTGTTCCTGGGTGACCTGCCCAGCTAGTTGCCGCAGCTCGACCTCCGCGGCTGGTCGCCGCAGCTCCGATTCCGACCGTTGGCGCCGTTAATACCTGTGCGGTGCGAAAGGCGCCGACGCCCACCCTCGCCGCCTCTGCGAGCGCGCGTTTGCGGGGGCTGCTGGAGGCGAGCGGCGAGCAGGACGGGTTCACCCCGCGGGGCATGGCCGTCGCAGGCGCGCTGCTCGCCCTCAAGGATCCCGAGCGCGCGGCGCTGCCGCCCGCGGAAGCAATCCGCACCCAGTTGGAGCTCCTGGCGTCGGTCGGCCCCATGCGTGAGGTCTCCCTGTGGACGTTCGACGATGGAGGCCGGGTTCGCTGCACCGGCCATGCGGGCGGCAGGCCGTCGTCGGGAGTCCGGGGCGTCGCGCGGCAAGCACTGGTCGCGGGCCGGGAGACACCGCCCGGGGCCCACCGCCGACTGGTTGCCGTGGGCATCGGCCCCGCGACCGCCCCGACCGCGGCCCTCGCCGCCCGGGTTCCGGCCGGCCGTTCGGCGGAGGCCCTGTTGCTGCTCGCCGAGGCGTCGGCTCTTTTGAGCTGCGTGCTCGAGCGCCAAGCGCTGCTGGAAGCCGGCGAGCAAGAGGCAGCGGACGCGATCGCCGCCGCCGAACGGCGGCTGGCGCGGTGCGGCCTCGACCTCCACGACGGCCCGCTCCAGGTTGCGGTGGCGCTGCTGTCCGACCTGCGTCTGTTCGCGACTCAGCTCGAGTCCGAGCTTGCCGAAGGAGAGCTGGCCGCCATCCTCACGGGTCGCGTGGCGGACCTCGAGGCGCGGGCACTGGCGCTCGAGGGCCAGATTCGAGAGCTCGCGCGCAGCGCCGGCGCCCCGGCCGCCTTGACGGAGCCGCTTCGGGACCTGCTCCGGTCAGAGGCGAGGTCACTCGCGCAGGCAACCGGGGCGGACGTCCAGGTCGAGGTGCGTGGCCGGGTCGATGCCGCCACCCCCTCGCAGCGGATCGCGCTTCTGCGGGGCGTCCAGGAGGCGCTCCGCAACACCGAGGAACACGCCCGCGCGAAGAAGGTTCGGCTCAAGGTGGAGGCGCAGCCCGAGCGAATCGTTGCCGAGGTGCGCGACGACGGTCGCGGCTTCGATGTCGAGCGGACCATCGCCCGAGCCGTTCGAGACGGCCGGCTCGGCCTGGCCGGGATCATCGAGCGTGTCGGCATGCTCGGTGGGAGCGTTCAGGTGCGCAGCCGCCGTGGCCAGACATCCGTGACGATCAGCCTGCCCCGCTGGGAGCCGGGAGGCGCTCCGGCGTCCTTCGGGTCCTAGTGTGCCGGGAGACCCTGTGCCGGGAGACCCGTCACACGACGGCGAGCTCGGTCCTCGCCGTCGCGCTCGTCGACCTCCAGGTCTCCAACCAGGCCGTGCTTCTGAGCCCACCGCGCCGCTTCGGTGCGGTTCGTGACCTGGAGCTTTCGGAAGATGTTTGTGAGATGGAACTTGACCGTGTGTTCGGTCACCCAGAGGCGCTTGGCCACCGCCTGGTTGGAGAGTCCGGCCGCGACCCACTTGAGCACTGCCGTCTCGCGTTCGGTGAGCTCCTCGGTGAGCCCCTCGAAATCACATGAGGCCTCGGCGAACGGAGCGTGGAAGACGGTTCCCCGAACACACTGCCGGACGGCCGGTCCGAGGTCACGCGGTTCGACGCCCTTCGAGATGAAGGCATGGGCACCGCGGCGAAACGCCATTCGCACCGACGCCTCGTCGGTGAACCCGGAGATGACCACGACCCGTACCTCGGGATAGTTCTTCCGGACGCGCTCGGCGCAGGTCAGGCCATCGATTGCGCCAGGCATGTGCATGTCGATCAGGGCGACGTCGGGGCGGGTCCGAGCCACGGCAGCGAGCGCCTGCCGGCCCGATCGCGCCTCGGCGACGATCTTGATCCCCTGCGTTTCCAGAAGAGCGGCCTTGACCGCTTCCAAGGTCAGCTGATGGTCATCAGCGACCAAGACGCGAACCACTGATTTTCCCTCCATCCGCGGGAGCTGCCCCCCGCGGCTTGCTTGGACCCCCTAAAACACTGCCCGTAACCGTTTTTCCCATGCGAGCAGGTGTTTGTCGAATGAAATACCGCAAATCCGGCTCCGGGCCTACGCCAGAACTGGGTCGTCTGGGACGCGAAAGCCGGTGGAACTTCAGACGACTTGAACAAGGTTGCGAAAGTCCTGGACCGGACCCCACCCTTTCGCGAAACGGGGTTGCGCTGCTAGATTGAAGCTGCGACGCGGGGTGGAGCAGTCAGGTAGCTCGCCGGGCTCATAACCCGGAGGTCGTGGGTTCAAATCCCACCCCCGCTACTCAACGAAGCCCCTGCTAGAGCGGGGGCTTCGCTACGTGGGGAGCACGATCGATCCCACGCCCGCGGGCATCAATCGGGCATCAATTTCGATGTTGCTACGACGACGGGCGGAGGCCCAACTGGTTACGTCGTCCACTGACTTGTGTCTCGCGGCGGCCGAACTAGCAGCGTTTATCGAGGGGGCCCCGACCCTCGCCCGCCGCGCTGAGTGAGAGACCGTCCGCTTTAGCGCCAAGAGCCCGAGCTCCCAGGAATACCGTCCCATTCCCTCAGGGTTGGCGTTGCCGTGC
>Ga0134122_10002940_pt1 | contig 12552 bp, 11 predicted proteins | sample KB302_FD_96461 | JGI IMG/M metagenome (GOLD analysis project Ga0134122, IMG submission 96461) | Terrestrial soil microbial communities without Nitrogen fertilizer from Kellogg Biological Station, Michigan, USA - KB3-0-2 | ecosystem: Environmental > Terrestrial > Soil > Unclassified ...
GGCGTGATCTCGCAGCGGGAATTTAGAGTACGCGGGCGTTCAGAGTACGCGGGCGTTCAGAGTACGCGGGCGTTCAGAGTACGCGGGCGTTCAGAGTACGCGGGCGTTCAGAGTACGCAGGCGTTTAGAGTACCGGCTTTAGCCGGGTAGTGCTACTGCGAGTTCGCGGATTTTAGCCGGGTAGTGCTGCTGCGAGTTCGCGGATTTTAGTCGGATAGTTTCAGAATAAAACGGGCGGACTCGAAGTACCACTACCCGACTAAAGTCGGTACTCTGAACACCCGCAGTCTCAAATCGAAGGAGTACGAATGAAGCAGCGGATTAGAAAACACACAATCACGGCGCTCGCAACGCTCTTTGTCCTGCTGAGCGCAAGCCTCGTCGCTTCGGCACGCACTCAGGTTCCTCAATCGGATAAGCCTTCGGTGCCTGCGGCGAATGCATCGGATGTCGCATCGATGGATTCAATAGTCGCCGCGCTCTACGATGTCATCTCCGGACCAGCGGGCAAGAAACGCGATTGGGATCGATTCCAATCGCTGTTTATTCCGGGCGCGCGGTTGATCCCGACCGGCAAGCGCCAGTCAGGCGAGATCGGCAGCCGAGTGAGCACAGCGGAGGGGTACGCGGCTGCGAACAACAAGTTTCTGGAAGAGAATGGATTCTTCGAAAAGGAAATCGCGCGGCGTACTGAGAGCTTCGGAAACATTGCGCATGTCTTTAGCACGTACGAATCGCGGCACAAGGCGGAAGATGCGAAGCCCTTCGCTCGGGGCATCAACAGCATTCAGTTGATGAACGACGGCAAGCGCTGGTGGATCGTCACCGTATTCTGGCAGGGCGAAGGTCCGGACAATCCGCTACCGGAAAAGTATCTGAGCAAGTAGTTACTGATGAGGAAACTGAAACAACATATTTTTCCGATGTTGCTGGTGATCGCGGCATCATCGGCCGCCGGTCAAACGCCACCGCGCATCATTGTCGAGGACAACATTCTGGTCAGCGGAGACATCCTCGGCCGCCCACACGTTGAACCGAGTGTCGCTGCCGACCCTACTGACTCGAGACATTTGATTGCATCCGCAATCGCCTTTACTCGCCCGGACGCGTGGTTCACAGTCGCAGTGTTCACTTCATTCGACAGCGGCCGGAGTTGGCAGCGCAGCAAGCTTGAAGGACTGGACGGGTTCACGTTTGTCGCAGACGCGTGGACGAGTTTCGGATCAAAGGGCGTGGCCTTTATGTGCTGTCTCGGCACGACCAGCTCAAGCGCATCGGTGCTTGTGCTTCGTTCGCTTGACGGCGGACACACTTGGTCAAAGCCGGCAACTGTTCCGTTCGGTAGCGGTGGATCGTTCGACCGCTGTTCAATCGTTGCAGACACCGGTAACAGCAAGTTCTCGGGCTACGTGTACGTGATCGCATCTCAAAGCCTCAAATCAAAATCAGGACACTACGTGTCGCCGGTTGCTGTTTCTCGCTCGACCGATGTGGGACTGACTTTCTCCGATCCTGTGCGAGTCCTCGCGAACAACCTGGATGGCAATGTATCCAACGGCGTTGTGATGCCGGACGGAACCCTCGTCGTCACGTTCTTTGACTTCGCGGTTACGACCGCCGCCCGGCTGAGGATGCTGAAACAGAGACGACTGTGGGTAGTTGTGTCGAAGGACGGCGGATTGACGTTCTCAACGCCAAGTTTTGTAGCAGAGTTTGCTGACGCTGACGCCTTCACTCATCCCAACAGCGGTCCGAATCGCATGCTTGCGGTCGACCGGTCTTCGGGCGCCTTCCGCGACAGGCTTTACATGGTCTTCACTGATTCTCAATCCGGAGCGACGGACATCTTTCTTTCAAAATCTGTTGACCGAGGCGAAACCTGGTCTGAGCCGATCCGTGTGAACGATGATGCTAATAAAGGTCGAGATCACGCTACTCCGGCGATAGCGGTAAACGCTGACGGAGTGGTCGGCGTTGCCTGGTATGATCGCCGGAGTGATTCTTCTAACACGTGCTTCGACATCTTCTTCGCGGCATCGGTCGACGGCGGCAGGACGCTTCTTCCAAATGTTCGAGTCTCGACGGCTCGATCGTGCCCGAACGGCTCCGGCAATCTGGTCCGCTCAAACACAGGAGGCGATGATTTCGGCGTCGCCAAGAGATGGCCGGCTGGAGGCGACTATAGCGGCCTGGCGGCGAGCATCGACGGCTTGTTTCACGTCTTGTGGTCTGATAGCCGTGCGGGTGTTTATCAGATTTGGACGGCGAACCTTGGACTGCCCGCCAAGCGAACCTCACAGAGCACGCCTTCGCAGGTGACTCTCCCGGGCGTCTCGAATCCCGAGCTACGAAGAGAGCTTCTCGATCGTTACGAACGCGATCAAGCCATTCGAAATGAATGGATCAAGAAAGGATCGGACAAACTAGACGCCGAGTTCGTAGCGCGAATGCGCGACATCGATAAGAGCAACACTGAACGCATGAAAGAAATCATCAAGCAGTTCGGCTGGCCCGACGCCGGCCTCGTCGGCAAAGACGGCCGCGATGCCGCTTTCATAATGGTTCAGCACGCGGACTACGAATTTCAAAAGGAGATGTTGCCACTGGTTACTCAGGCTTACAAAACCCACAAGCTGCCGGGCTCGTTTTACGCACTCTTACTCGATCGTGTGCTCATTGGTGAAGGCAAGCCCCAGGTGTACGGCACTCAGGCGAAGGCCCCTCCGAACTGGAAGGGGCACGAACCCGTGCTCGAGCCGATTGAGGACGAGGCCAACGTAGACAAACGGCGTGCTGAAGTCGGTCTGCCACCGCTGGCGGAGTACCTCGTGATGTTGAAAGAGCTTTATTTTCCGAACGACAAGAAATTGTAACTCTCACAGGAGGACGTTGCTGTCATGCTAAAACGAATTCTGTATGCCGCAATCATAGCGGTGATACTTATCCCAATCTCTGCTTTGGCGCAGACCAGGCTTCTGCGCTTTCCCGATATTCACGGGGACAAGGTTGTCTTCACCTACGGAGGCGATCTGTGGACCGCTTCCGTGTCCGGTGGAACCGCGACGCGCCTCACAGCGCATCCGGGCGTGGAGGTGTTCGGCAAGTTCTCGCCCGACGGTAAGTGGATCGCGTTCACTGGTCAGTACGACGGCGACGAACAGGTCTACGTAGTACCCGCGAGCGGCGGCGAGCCGAAACAGCTCACGTTTTATCCCGCGAAGGGCCCACTTACACCGCGTTGGGGTTATGACAATCAGGTCTACGGCTGGACGAATGACGGAAAGTCGATCGTGTTCAAATCGCAACGCGACTCGTGGACTCTCCCGATCGCGCGGCTCTACACCGTTCCCGTAACCGGCGGGCCGGCCACTCCGCTGCCGATGCCCGAAGCCGGGTCCGGAGCTTTTTCGCCCGACGGCTCTCGAATGGTCTACTCGCCTCAGTCGCGCGACTTCAGGACCGAGAAGCGCTATGGCGGCGGCCAGGCGAATCAACTTTACATATTCGATCTGAAGTCGCTCGACGCGAAAAAGATCAGCGACAACCCGCGGCCGAGCCGCGATCCGATGTGGATCGGCAACACGATCTATTTCAACTCGGATCGCGACGGGCACTTCAATCTTTATGCGTACGATCCCGCGAGCGGCAGGACTTCTCAGGCGACGACGCATAAGCCGTGGGATGTGCGCTGGCCAAGCGCCGATCGCGAAGGCCACATAATCTATGAGCTCGACGGCGAGCTTCGCATACTCGATACGAAGAGCAAAAAGGACTCGGCGATGTCCATCACCGTTCCGGACGACGGACTTGCGCGAAGGCCGAGCCGAATCAACGTCGCCCAGTTCATCGAAGACGCATCGCTCAGCCCTAAAGGCGAACGCGTGCTGTTCTGCGCGCGCGGCGACATATTCACGGCGCCGGTCGAGAAGGGACCAACTCGCAACCTGACTCATTCATCCGGTGCGCACGACAAGTGGCCGCGCTGGTCGCCCGACGGATCGCGAGTCGCATTTATCTCCGACAAGTCGGGCGAGGAGGAAGTCTGGGTCGTTGCGCAAGACGGGACGACTCCGGCAGAACAGATAACAACTGGGGGCAAGGCGTTTCGCTATGCGCCCGAGTGGGCGCCCGACGGCAAGCGAATCGCGTTCGGAGACAAGGATGGCAAGATCTATGTTCTGACGCTGGCGGACAAGAAGCTCACGGAGATCATCGATTCGCCTCGCGGGCAGATTCGCGATTACGCGTGGTCGCCTCGCGGCAATCATCTCGCGTTCAGCGTCGCTAACGATACAGGGTTTCGATCGATCTACATCTGGAGCGCCTCGGACGGCCAACTGCACAAGATCACCGACCCGTCATTTAACGCAAACGGTCCCGCGTGGGACCCGCAAGGGAATTATCTTTACTATCTGAGCGACCGCGAATTCGCGCCGCAAATTTCTTCCTTTGAATTCAACTACGCGACCAACAGGACCACGGGGATCTTTGCGATGGCGCTTCGCAAGGATGTGAAGAGTCCCTTCCCGCCCGAAAGCGACGAAGTGACGATCACCAAAGAAGAGGGCGACAAACCCAAGGAGCCCGAGAAAAAAGACGCCGCGCCGCCCGCTCCAAGGCCATCGGCTGATTTGATCATCGACTTCGATGGGCTTGGATCGCGAGTAGCGAAAGTTCCAGTCGAAGCCAACAACTACGGCGGGCTCTCGGTGAAGACCGGGCATTTGCTTTACTCGGTTGGCCCGTCGTTCTATTACGGCCGGCAAGGTGAGAAGCCGCCTTCGCTTCGCATCTACGCGATCAAGGAACGCAAAGAGACCACGCTCGTTGACGACATGCGAGGCTGGGTGCTCTCGGATGACGGCTCGAAGGTGCTTGTGGCCGGGCCAGGTGGAAGCTGGGCGATGTACGACGCAACTCCGGTTGGCGAGCGAACAAAGAAACCCGTCTCGACCGCGGGCCTGGCAGTCGATCGCGTGCCCGCCGAAGAGTGGGAGCAAATATTCAACGAAGCGTGGCGGCGTTATCGCGACTTCTTCTACGTTCCGAACATGCACGGCTATGACTGGGAAGCGTTGCGGCAGCAGTACAAACCGCTTCTCAAGTATGTCGCGCATCGATCGGATCTGAACTTCGTTATCGGCGAGATGATTTCGGAGCTGACTGTGCAGCACGCATATGTTGAAGGCGGAGACTTCCAGCTTCCGCCGCGCCCGCGAGCCGGACTGCCTGGGGCACGATTCGAACTGGACCCGAAGGCTGCCCGCTACAGGATCTCGAAGATCTTCGCCGGTCAGAACGAAGAGGACACATATCGTTCGCCGCTCACCGAGATCGGCGTCAACGTTTCGGTCGGCGATTACGTGCTGGCGATAAACGGTGAAGAGCTGAAGGCTGACGATGATCCGTATCGTTTGCTACGCAACAAGACCGACGGCCAGGTTCAGTTGACCGTCAACAAAGAGCCTTCGATGACCGGCTCGCGAACCGTTTCGTACCGGCCGGTCACCAACGAGAGCGATCTGATTTATCTCGATTGGGTAATGGCCAATCGCAAACGAGTCTCCGATATGACCGGCGGACGCGTTGGGTACATTCACATCCCCGACATGGGCGCGCCCGGCATTCGCGAGTTCATCAAGTGGTATTACAGCCAACTCACCAAAGAAGGGCTGGTCGTGGATGTTCGAGCGAACGGCGGAGGCAACGTATCGCCGATGTTGCTCGAGCGGCTGAGTCGAAAGGTGCTCGCGCTGAATTTCTCGCGCACGGTTGACGAGGCCGGCACGTACCCGGGTGGCACGTTTGTTGGACCGATGGCGGCTCTGTTGAATGAGAACTCCGCTTCGGACGGCGACATCTTCCCGGCGATGTTTCGCGAAGCGGGACTTGGTCCGTTGATCGGCAAGCGTTCGTGGGGCGGCGTGATCGGCATCGGCAATCGCGGCACCCTGATCGATGGCGGCTCGATCTTCGTTCCCGAGTCGGCGCTCGCCAGCGCAAAGGGACAATGGATCATCGAAGGCTACGGCGTCGATCCTGATATCGAAGTCGAGAACGATCCGAAGTCGCTTATCGAAGGCAAGGACCCGCAACTCGAGCGGGCAGTGGCCGAGATCATGAAGAAGCTGAAAGATCACCCGGTCAAGCTTCCTCCGCGCCCGGCGGCTCCGATCAAGACTCCCGACGCGCGACCCGACGTGACGCACGGCGGATTGAAGGGTTCGTCGGAGGTGAAGGCAAAGAAGAACTGAGATGAATACAGGTTCAGGGTTTCGGGTTTCGGGTTCCGGGTTCATCCCGTCTCAAGCGTCAGCAACCAATGAACTCGAAATCCGGAACCCGGAACCCGGAACCCGAAACGATACGATGAATAACATGATTCAAATTGAACGCGTCGGGAATATCGCGGTGATGCGAATGATCGCTATGACGACGACCGATGAGGGGGCGGGTGCTCACGATTCAGCAGAAGGAGTCGGCGTAGCTGGATGACGCCGTCGCGGTTTAGGTCGAGTTCACGGATCGTCGCACGGCCGACGGCAGTAAGGCCGATAAGATATTGGCGATCCGGGCTCCACGCGAAATGCTCGTCCCAGTCGTCGAGACGGGGATGAAAAAGCGCAACCGTTCGGCGGGTCAGCGGGTCCGTCGCATGTGTCTTGTTGTACTTGGCGTTGTTACAGCCCTGGCAGGTCAGAGCGAGGTTCTCTGCAGCGGTTGGCCCTCCCTGACTTTCAGGCTCGATGTGATCAAAGGAATGCTTTTGGGTTGCGCAAAACTCGGGACAGATGCAGTACTCGCAGTATCCAAGTGCGCGCTGGCGAACCAGACGTTGGAGCTTGATGGGAATACGCCTCTTAGTCATGCGGTACGGGCGTGAGTCCCAGTTGGTTAATCAGCTTGCGAAGCGGAACTCCTCGCAAATGGGCAAGCTCGGTGAGCAGTTTGAGACGTTCGGCGTCGAGGAGTTCGATCCGATTGGTTAGTTTTTTGAGTTCTCGCAACTCTTTTGCACTGATCGTACGCGCGTGACGCATGTCGATCAGTTCGTTCAACCGCTGTTGCATCGCGGAGGGAAGCCCCTGATTGATCTGCAACAGAATTTCGGCTTCTCGTTCTGAGAGACTGGGCGCTTCCTGGGTGGCCTTGAGCGTGAACAGACGGATGACAAATTTTTCCAACTCGTCACGCGGCATTTGCAACGCCGCTTCCAATAGCTGATCGGTTTCGATTTGGATTGTCGGCATAGCGCAACTCCCTGGCTGAGTCACGCTAATGATAAACCTCGTGGCGCGGCATTGGCCAATGAATGTGTTAGCGGAGTCATAATGCCAAAGTTATTGCACAATTTCGGCAACGAGCGTTCCGAGGCGAGAGAGCTATGAATACGGATACGATTCGGATCGAGAGGATCGACAACATTGCGGTGATGCGAATCAATCGGCCGCCCGCGAATGCGATTGATCTCGCGCTCGCAGGCGAGTTCGATAATGCGCTCGCAGCAGTCGAGAACAGCAGCGACATCGGCGCTTTGATACTCACCGCGACCGGCAATTGCTTTTCGGCGGGCCTGGACTTGAAAGCGATTCCAGGCTACGACCGAGACCAACAAAAGTCGATGGTGACGCAAGTGAATCGCTTGTTCGGGCGGTTGTACGGACTGCCGCTTCCGACGATCGCCGCGGTCAACGGCCACGCGATTGCCGGCGGTGTGATTCTGACGCTCGGGTGCGACTATCGAATCGGGGCCGAAGGCGACTACAAGCTTGGGCTTGCGGAGGCGCGCGTCGGCGTAGCGTTTCCGGTTTCAGCGATGGCAATCGTGAAGTCGGAGTTGAATCACCGAGTCGCGCGCTTGATGGTGCTGACCGCGCGAAATCTAACGCCCGAAGAAGCGCTCGCATCCGGCGTACTCGATGAATTGCAACCGGCTGACCGGCTACTCGACCGCGCGCTTGAGGTTGCTCGCGAGATGGCTGCGCTTCCCCGCGAAACTTACGCGCGAATCAAACGCACGATGCGCGGACCGGCCCTCGCGCGCATTGACGATGCCGTGTTAAATCAAACTGAGCCGATGCTCGAGTCATGGCTTGGTGACGAGACTCGCAAAGCGGCTTCGGAAGCATTGAAGAAAACAAATTAGTTCGAGGCGGAGCGCTCCGCGCGTCCGCGCGGAAACATCGATGCGGCCCGGCCGCGCCAAAATCAGGAGGGGTCCATGGAGTCTCTACTTCACGACCTTCGATACAGTCTCCGCCTGCTGATCAAAAAGCCAACGTTCACAGCGCTGGCAATCATCACCCTCGCGCTCGGCATCGGAGCAAACACCGCCATCTTCAGCGTGGTCAATTCAGTTTTGCTGCGGCCGCTTCCTTATCCGCAGCCTGAACGCCTGGTCACCATGCGCTCGAATCAATCGGTTCCGGATTTGGATGACATCAAAGCGCAGAGCCAGTCATTCGAATACCTCGGCGGCGTGGTGATGCAGCCTCTTGATTACACCGGCGAAGCAGAACCGATTCAGGTTCAGGCGGCACTCTGCAACGCTGACTTGTTCAAGGCGTTGGGTGCGCAAGCCGCGATCGGGCGGGTGATCTCGGATGAAGAGGATCGGTACGGCGGCGAGCCGGTCGTGGTTCTGAGTCATGGGTTTTGGCAGACTCATTTCGCCGGCGATGCAGGAGTGATCGGCAAGCCGATCCAGGTGAGTGGTAATACCTACACAGTTATCGGCGTGATGCGTGCCGACTTCGTGATGCCGACCGAGGTTCCCGATCTTTGGGGTTCGGTGCGAGTCGTCAATCCTGTCGCCGCCCGCTTTCGCGGAGTTCATTTCCTGCGAAACTATCTGCGACTCAAACCAGGAGTGACGCTTGCTCAGGCTCGGGCTGAGATGGAAAACGTCGATGCCTGGCTGGCCGCGCAATATCCCGAAGAGAATAAGAATCGCCACACGGTGCTGCTTGCGCTACAGGAGCGCGTGGTTGCGAACTCTCGTTCGACGCTGTTGGTGTTGTTCGGCGCCGTAGGACTTGTATTGCTGATCGCGTGCGCGAACTTCGCGAATCTGTTGCTTGCGCGCGCGGCCGCTCGCCGGCAAGAGCTTGTGATTCGAGCGGCACTCGGCGCCCATCGCTGGCGCCTCGTTCGGCAGATGTTGACCGAGAGCACCGTGCTTTCTTTATTGGGCGGAGCGGGCGGGCTTGTGCTCGCGATGTGGGGTGTCGATCTGCTGGTTGCGCTCAAGCCTCCGAATCTTCCGCGGTTGGCGTCGATCGGGATCGATGGATGGGTGCTCGCGTTCACGCTCGGTGTTTCGATTCTCACAGGCGTGTTGTTCGGGCTTTTGCCGGCGCTCAACGCCACAAGACTCGAGGCGGGCGAAGCTCTGAAAGAATCAGGGCGCACTTCTACCGGAAATGCGGCGAGATTGCGCGCTCGCAGCCTGCTGGTTGTTTCTGAAATTGCGCTCGCGCTCGTGCTGCTTATTGGAGCTGGGCTGTTGATCAAGAGCCTGTGGCGGCTGCAAACCGTCGATCCGGGATTCAATCCCGAAGGATTGGTCACGATGCGCGTTGAGCTACCCGAAGCGCGCTATCGCGAGATTCCAAAACAGACGCAGTTTCGCGAGCGAGTGCTTGAATCTATTAACGCGATTCCGGGCGCGCAGGCGTCGATGATCAGCGAGCTGCCGATGAGCGGCGAAAACCTGATGCACAACTTCGTGATCGACGGCCGCACGCCGCTTGCGCCGGGAACCGAGCCGGAGCTCGAGACTCGCACAGTGGCGGGTGATTACTTTCGCACGATGGGGATCCCGCTGATTGCGGGCCGCGACTTCGGCCCGCAGGATCGCGACGGCGCGCCGATGGTCGGTGTGGTCAACCAGAGCTTCGTGCGTGAGTACTTTCCCAATGAGGATCCGATTGGCGGTCGAATCGCGTGGGCGCGAGGCAATCCGCGCAAGTGGATGACGATCATCGGCGTAGTCGGCGACATCAAGCACTACGGTTTCGGTCTTCCCGAGCTCCCCGCGTTTTACACTTCTTACATGCAGTTGGATCAGCCGTGGAAGCGCTGGATGTACGTGGCCGTGAAGTCCGATCGGAACGCGGGTGCGTTGATCGGTGAAGTGAAGAGCCAAATCTGGAAAGTCGATAAGGCGATTCCGGTCACCAAGCTCAGGTCGATGGCGGAGGTGATGGCGGCGTCGCTTGGGGCTCAGCGATTCAACATGACACTGATGGGAATCTTCGCCGCGGTCGCGCTTGTGCTTGCCGCGGTTGGAATCTATGGCGTCGTGTCTTATTCGGTCACGCAGCGTACTCACGAGATAGGAATTCGCATGGCGCTGGGTGCCGGGAGCGGCGACGTGTTGAAGATCGTCTTGAGGCAGGGTCTGATGCTCGCGGGTTTGGGGGTCGGAATTGGGCTTGGCGCGGCACTGGCCGTCACTCGCGTGATGTCGACTTTGTTGTACGGAGTCAGCACGACCGATCCGATTGTTTTTGGGGCAATTTCGATCGTGCTGGCAGGAGTGGCTCTGGGAGCCACTTTCATTCCCGCGCGCCGCGCGGCGAAAGTGGATCCCATGATAGCGTTGCGCTACGAATGAACGGAGAAAAACACATCAACCACGGGGAGCACGGGGAAGAGAGCCAATTGGAAAGCCTAAGGCTCCCCGTGTTCCCCGTGGTTAGATATAAATCTGGAAGGAGAAGAGAGATGAAACTCAGGGATTGGAAATTGGCAGTTGCCGGTTTGGCGCTGCTATTCAGCACAGCGTCCGGGCTAAACGCCCAGGAGAATAAACCTCAAAAGCAGCGTCCCAACATCGGCGCCTTCGGAAGCGACTCGCCCGAACGAGGCACCACGCGAGTGGGCTACTGGAACAATGCGAAGAACATGGGCGCCGGACAATTCGCGATCGACTACGGGCGGCCCGTTTGGAAGAAGGACTACGAGGACGCCGCCGCGTTCGACAAGATGACCAGGGGTCAGGTCTATCGGCTCGGCAGTAACTTCTGGACCACGCTCGATACCGATATGCCGTTGAACATCGCGGGCAAAACGATACCTGCTGGACTTTGGTATCTGGGGCTGCATCGTTCGGAGGACGGCGCCGTGTGGAGCCTGGTGTTCATTGATCCCGTCAAGGCTCGAGCCGCGCACATAGATGCTTCTGAAATCGCGCGAGCTCCGATTGCGTTCAAGGCTCCGATGACGGTCGAAAAGGCTACGGACATGAAAGACAAGCTGACGATCGATCTGACCTGGGTGAAGCCGAACAATAAGGACGTCACGCTGCGTATCGGATGGGGAAAGATGCAGTTGAGCGCGCCGATTCAGGTGCCGGTGCCGGCAGGATAGTGCTTCGAGGTTGAGCATCGCTTGCTTGATCGCACACGAAAGGGCGCCGACATCGAAGCCCGACTATGAGGCTTCGCTCGGGGCGCCCTTTCTTACATTGCGAGTTACGTGAACGTCTCGCGAGCGTCGCGGAACAATTGTTGGGCGTTTGGGGTCTAAGCTGGCTGGGAACAGCCTCATCTCACTTGTCATTTTCAAAGCGTGGATCTTTTCCTTCGATGTAGCATCGATCGCGGCGAGTTCTGCTTCATTACCCGTACCTCTGACTCCAACGATCGCAATCGCACCCGTCCCGGTAACTATGGTGCGCGTCAGATTTTCGCGCATACCCACCTCGTGAGAGGTGGGTCCTGATGTTGCGGCCTACAACGAAGCGCGTCTGGCGCTCCATACCCACTCCGTGAGAAGTGGGTACGTGATGTTGTAGCCTACTATCTGGCCCGAGACAGTCCAATGCGCACAATACAGGCTACAACATCAAACATACCCACTTCCCACAAAGTGGGTATGTGCAAAAACGCAAGACGTTGACGCGCATCTGATTTGTTGTAGGCTGCAGCATCACCGACCCACCTCTCACGAGGTGGGTATGCGCTAAAACCTGACGCGCACCCCGGTAACTCCACAAAGTTGCAACCTCTTTGAGAATGTGCGATTTTATCGCCGCCTTGCTCAGTAGCGGGAGCCACAGTAATCGTCATAGCGAGCGGTACTCAAGCTTTGCTGAAGGAGCGTTGTGGAGCCAGGCCCAAACTTGAACCCCACGGGCACGCAAAGCATGACCCGCCTCGTTGTCGTTGGGCTCGTGTTTGTACTCGTCGCCGCCGGCGCGGCCCTCCGGATTTGGCAATACACCACTGACACTTCATTGTGGCTGGACGAAATCTCGCTCGCGAAGGGAATCCTCGATCTCGATTTCTCCCGCCTTATTACTTCGCGCCTGCCGTACGATCAAGTCGCGCCAAAGGGTTTTCTTCTGATTGAGAAACTCGCGGTTCTCTCGCTTGGTAGCAATGACTACGCGTTGCGGCTGTTCCCATTCGTCTGCTCGCTGACATCGCTCGCGGCTTTTGCGAGGCTTGCGATCAGGATGCTGGACGGCGCTGGCGCCGTCGCCGCAATGCTGTTGTTTGCGGCAGCAGCCCCTTTGATCGCATTCGGCTCCGTGGTCAAGCAGTA
>Ga0134122_10002942_pt1 | contig 12544 bp, 12 predicted proteins | sample KB302_FD_96461 | JGI IMG/M metagenome (GOLD analysis project Ga0134122, IMG submission 96461) | Terrestrial soil microbial communities without Nitrogen fertilizer from Kellogg Biological Station, Michigan, USA - KB3-0-2 | ecosystem: Environmental > Terrestrial > Soil > Unclassified ...
GAACGTCAACGCGCCAGCCGTCGTCCGTCGTGTTCACTTGGAACGATGGCGACGAACCGGCAGCAGTGCGGGTCGGCAGATCGCTCCAAAACTGGTTGAAGAGGCGATCCACGTCACGCTGGAAGTTGAAGACGTCATCGAACGAATTCCAACGGGTTTGACCAAACATCGCAACCTCCTTGCTTAACGAACCTCCGAAATCTATACGACATGCTTGTTTGCTTGTCAAGTATGTTTAGCGTTTAACACTCACATAGCAGCAACGATAGTTGCACTGCGAATAAATGCCTACACATCAGTGACTTACAGATTCAGAAGCTGGTCGGATTGACGACACGTCAGAGCGACCGTTTCGTGGTCACCATCGGCGAGGCGAGTGGAACCAGTTGTCATCGAAGGCAGCGAAAAGTTCTTCGATCAACTCGTCGAAGTGTGACGGCCGTGTGCCGGTCATCCAAGTTTTGGAAGCATCGAACGAGGAGCGATGCCAGCTTAGTAGCGGTTCGGCAAAGGGCCGCGAGACAACGACCTCCCGAACGACGACTGGTCGGGCACGAGCGCTTCGCAGTTGCCGGTCGTACCGGCGGCGGCGTTCAGGATCGGCCAACGTTTCATATGCTTCGCGAGCGCGCTGGAATTCATCAGGCGAGGAGCCAGCGCCGACATCCGGATGATATCGCCGCGCCAACGCGCGAAAAGCGCTGCGGATCGTCTCGTCGTCCGCGTCCTCTGCGATACCCAGCACAACGTAGTAGTCCATCGTGCATCCTCGTTGGCGCTTGCTCGTACTCATGACAATTAGCACTGCGCCCATCGATTCGCAAGTCGCGAACCGTGGATCGACTTGCACGTACCCCAGGAGCTTCCACCGCTGGACGCGCGCTCACCTCATCAGATGCGGTCCGAGGGCGAATCGGCGGGCGAGCAGCTACGAGGGCGCGTTTCCGCGGCTGAGTGACGAAGACCTTGGCGACGCTGGACGCGCCGCACGCGGAACGGAGATCGGTCGCGCATCCTCCCGCATCAGCATGCACAATTCCTCCCTTCTCGCTGTCTCACCACCTCGAGCAACGAGTGCGGCGCGACGCGTCCTACAGAGGCAGTGCCGCCTCCGTCGCTCTCTGCACCGTCTATGGATCTGAAGACGCTAACCTAGGGTAAAGCTAAGGTGAGATGCATTCGCGACGAACGACGCGCCCATCGGCTGGAGTCGGGAACAATTCAGAACCAGATCTGATTCAGCGCTGTCTCGAGGGCGATGCCACGGCGTGGGATACGCTCGTAAGGGTCTACTGGAAACGCGTCTTCAACGTCGTGTACAAATTCGTCGCACGATTCGATGAGGCCGAGGATCTGACACAGGAGATCTTCGTCAAAGTGTTCCGGGCACTGCCCACATTCGATCGTCGCGCCAGCTTCGAGACGTGGCTGACGAAGGTCAGCCGCAATCTCTGCATCGATCGCTATCGTCGACGACGCCGGGAAGAAGAAAGGTTTACTGACGAGGTCGATCCCGACACCATCCAGATCGACGAACTGGTGTCTCGACCCGATGCCACGCTCGAACAACGCGATGAAATCGCCATGGTTAGACGCGCGTTGGCTAAGCTGGATCCGACCTACCGCGAAGCGGTGGCCCTCCGCGATGTTCACGATTTGAGCTACGAAGAGATCGCCCGGCGGCTGCAGCTCCCAGAGGGGACGGTCAAGTCCAGGATCAGTCGAGGGAGGAAGGAGCTCGCTCGGCATCTCCGGCTCCTCCAGGAACATGCACGCGCGAGTGCTGCTGGAAGCAAACGTTCAGGAGAGCGGCAGGAGGCGTCGTATGCGAAGAATTAAAACGAGCACAGGCGTCACCGTACTGCTGAATGGCGACCTGCTCGCGATCATGGATGTGCTGTACCGTGAGGTGACGGCGAGACACGAACTCGAGCGGTCGTTCGATGACATGAACAATGAGATCGCGAACCTGATCGACCAAATGACTGCTCCCGAACTGAGGAAATATCTGCAGGAGGCACTTTTCGTCAATACCATCACGTACGAGAATCAACGAGCTGGGGCGTACATCAAACGCGTGGTCGGCCGTCCCAGGAAGACAAAGGTCGGCGCCGCATTACGACAAAACCGGACCCGACGTTGAGGCGCAGTGCCACTGGCCGTCTCAGAAAGACGGCGCGGCGAGTGTTCCGCGAGGAGTGCGAGCTAGTTTTTCTTCTTCACCGTAGGGGTGCCAAGGACGTACGTGAGTGTTGCGACGACACCACCGACGATCAGAAATGGCAACGCGAGCAAGAAGATGCCGACCGCTGTAACCATCGTTACGTTACCTGTCCGATCCGACTCCGCGGGAGGATCGACAAGAAGAGGCCAGCCCTGGGCCTCCAGCGCGAGCTGGCCTCGAGAGCGGCGTCAGATCACGCGGTGACCTTCTGCCGCGTCATCGGTGAGACATAGAAGTGCCTGACCAGCGCGATCAGCACGACCGCGATGCCGACCACGATGTCAGTGTTGCGGGCCACTTCAACGGTGCTGTCGTAGGCGAATACGAAGGGCGCAACGATGGACCACCCGCCGAACAGCGCCACGATGTGATCGAGGTAGGTGGGTGCGTCCGTGCTCAGCGCCGACCACAGCGCGATGCCCCCGATCAGCAAGCCGACGGCAACGGCTTCGTACATAGCCACGTCGCTGAGCGTGTGATAGCCCAGCGCGAAGGGCGCGATCACCAGTAGGACGCCTGCGATCACGTTGAGCCATGCACCCCATCTCGTTCCCGTCATTTCCCCTCACCCCCTTTCCGGTTCGGCCTTCCACCTTTTACTGACGCCTGACCCCGCGACCGAGTTGCACCTCTGCAGTACAACAACGTCGCGAGCCCGATCAGCGCAATGAGCTCCCGGGAACCCGCATCCGGGGTGAGGCGTCAGTCATGGGTGAAGAGACTCGGAAGGAAAGGAGGTGGGCAAGGTCATGATGGCGGATGATGACGGCTATCGCGTCCGCATCCCGCTTCCCGGCATCGCGCCCGAGAACGTCACTGTGGACGTCATGGGCCGAAGCATCCATGTTCGCGGGATCGAGCGTGACGGCGACACCGAAGTGATGCGTTTCGAGGAGATGTTGACGCTGCCTGCGTCTGTCGACGCCGAGAAAGTTGGCGCGACACTTCGTCATGGGCTTCTCGAGCTGACGCTGCCGTACCAAGATGCGGTGAAGACGCGCCGGGTCGAGATCGAAACGGAGCAACCGAAGCAGCTGTCCTCGGCTGCGTAAATGTGAGCGCTGGGCCGTGCCCAATCCGGCGGCCCGGCGCAGAAAACAGATTGCGAAGGAGGTTGACAACGTTATGCGTACGCGTCGTGTGATGTTGGTACTTCTGATCGCGCTGGCATTCGCGGTCCCCGCGGCCGCTCAGTCCGACGACGGTCGCGTCTCGCTGAACGCGGCAGTCGGTCCTTCGTTCGCGAATGTCGGCACGACGTTTTCGACACTGGCGGATCTCAATGTGAAGCTGAACGACCGCGCTGCTCTGGTCGGGGAGTTCGGGATCATCCCCCGGGCGCCATTTCGTGACGCTGCGGAAATCGCCGCTCCCGTCGCCGTTTCATCTGACGCTCGCGTCAACGCGTATCACTGGAACGGCAACCTGAAGGTGCGGCCGTTTGCGGCCGGCGGCCTCGCGCCGTATCTCACTGGCGGACTCGGATCATTCACGTCGGACACGGTCGTGAGCGACGTCATGATCGGGCCAACGCGGTTCGAGGATCGTCGCACGGCGACGAACTTTGCGACCAATGTCGGTGCTGGTGTGAACTACCGGATCAACCGCTGGGTCGGTGTAGGTGCGGACTATCGCACCTTCTTCGTCCATCGCGACGAGTCGACGCCTCGCGTCCATCGGTTCTCGACCGGTCTGACGTTCTCGTTCAAGTAGCCTCGTAGCGAACGACACCCCGCCTGGGCGGGTTGGCGGCCCCCGCGCGCCGCCGGCCCGCTCTTCTGTTGTTCTGCCTGCCCTTTCAGGAACCAGTTCCGCCTGACGGTAGCGAATCTCGACCGCAACCGTCTGTGGTGTCACGGCCAGGCGCGCGTACCATGGAAGAGCATGCTCGGCAAACAGAGGCGCCGGCCTTCGTGTCCTGGCGGCGGGCTCGCGTGAGCGGCTGGACGACCGGCTGGCACGTGACGGCTGGTTCGAGCATCGGCGTGCTGTTCGGATCGACGGCGTTTCTCACCTTCGCCGTGTTCTTCAAGCCGCTCGCGGACGAGCACGGGTGGTCGCGCGAAGCGATCTCGGCGGCATTCGGCGCGATGACCGTCGGCGCGGCGGTCGTCGCGCCGCTCACCGGGATGCTGTTCGATCGCGTGGGCCCGCGATGGATCTGCGCGCCTTCGCTGCTGATCGTCAGCGTCGCGTTCGCGTCTCTGGCGGTGCTGACACCGAACCTCTGGCATCTCTATGCGATCTTCGTCATCGTCGGCATGGCGATGCCAGGCACGTCGGCCGTGGTCTACTCGCGAGCCGTGTCGAGCTGGTTCGATCGCCGCCGCGGGACGGCGCTCGCGATCATGATGTCGAGCGCGGCGATTGGCACGATCGTCGGCCCGCCGGTCGCCGACGCGCTGGTCCGGCACCTCGGGTGGCGAGCCGCCTACCTCGTGCTCGGGGGGACCGGCCTTTTCGTCGGCGTCCCGATCGTCGCGCGCTACGTGACACTCCGCTCGGCAGCCATCGACGGAGCGGGGGCGCGCGCTGATGAATGGACGGTCGGCCAGGCGCTGTCGTCGCGGGCCTTCTGGGTGCTGATCAGCGCGGTGTTCGGCAGCACCATTGCCGTCAGCGGGACGATGGTGCACCTGGCGGCGCTGCTCACGGACCGCGGCGTCGCCTCGTCCGACGCAGCGCTCGTCGTGTCCGTCATGGGCGCCGCAACGCTGGCCGGGCGGCTGGTGACCGGCTGGCTGCTCGATCGCCTCGCGGCGGTGCGCGTGTCCTTCGTGCTGCTGCTGATCGCGGCATCCGGCACGCTTCTCCTGGCAGCCAGCGGCTCGTTCGGAGCTGCCGCGTTGGCCGCGGCGCTCATCGGCTTCGGAACCGGCGGCGAGTTCGACGTCATCCCGTATCTGCTGTCCCGGTATTTCGGGCTTCGAGCCTTGTCGACCCTGTACGGCTTGAACTGGACGGCGTGGGGATTGGCCGGCGCAGCCGGGCCGATGCTGATGGGACGTTCCTTCGACGCGACCGGATCGTACGGCGTCGTGCTGGTCGGGTTTGCCGCCGCCACGCTGACCGCGGCAGCGCTGACGCTGACGCTGCCCGCCGTCGATCCCGCACGCGGATCGAGCGTCGCGGTCTGAGCAGCGGAACGAGAATCAGGCCAGACCGGCGCCATCAGGCAGCTGGCTATAATCCGGCGCGTGCACCCTCAGACAGAACGCCCGCCGCGTCCTGCCGCGAGCCCGTCTGGCGCGCTGCTCGAGGAACCGCGCGCCAGGCACGCCGTCGTCCGCCGCCGTGTCGAAGCAATCGACGTCGTCCGCGGAATCGTGATGATCCTGATGGCGCTCGATCACACGCGCGACTTCGTCGGCAACACGCGCATCAGCCCGACGGATCTGCGGACGGCGACGACGGCGCTGTTCTTCACGCGCTGGATCACGCACCTCTGCGCGCCGTCCTTCTTTCTCCTCGCCGGCACAGGCGCCTACCTCACCGGCCGCGGCCGCCCGACCGGCGAGCGCTCGCGCCAGCTGCTCCTGCGCGGGCTGTGGTTGATCCTGCTCGAGACGGTCATCCTCCGCTGCCTCGCGTGGCAGTTCAACTTCGACTTCAAGCTCACCATGCTGGTGGTGCTGTGGGCCCTGGGGTGGTCGATGATCGTCCTGGCGGCGCTGATCCATCTGCCGATCGGCGCCATCGCGGCGTTCGGGCTGTCGATGATCGCCGCCCACAACCTCTTCGACGCCGTCCGCTCCGCGCATCCGCTCTGGACGGTGCTGCACTCGCCGAACTTCATCCTGCAGACGCCCGAGCGCACGGTCTTCGTCGCCTATCCGCTGGTGCCCTGGATCGGCGTGATGGCCGCCGGCTATGCCCTCGGCCCCGTGTGGGAATGGAGCCGCGATCGCCGCCGCCGCGTGCTCGCGCGCACCGGCCTCGCCCTGACCGCGGGCTTCTTCGTGCTGCGGACGATGAACGTCTACGGCGATCCCGCCCGCTGGACGACGCTCGCGACGGCCGGCCGCACGGTGCTGTCCTTTCTGAACACGACGAAGTACCCGCCCTCGCTGCTGTTCCTGCTGATGACGCTCGGCCCTGCGTTGCTGCTGCTCGCGGCGTTCGACCGCGACGAACCCGCGCCGCCCGCGCTGCAGACGGCGCTCACGATTGGCAGGGTGCCGCTCTTCTATTACATGCTGCACGCCGCGCTGATTCACGTCGTCGCGATCGCGATCTGCTACGCGCGCTACGGCGAGGTGCACTGGATGTTCGAGTCGCCAAGCGTCTCGGCGTATCCGATCACGCCGCCGCCGGGCTGGGGTCTGCCGCTGTGGGGAATCTATGCGGTGTGGATCGGGGTGGTCGCGGCGATGTACCCGCTGTGCCGCTGGTTCGCCGGCTTCAAGGCGCGGCGGCGAGACTGGTGGCTGCAGTACTTGTAAAGGGTTCCTTACGAGCCGTCGGGGCCTCCTGGGTTGCGACGGGAGGCGGGTGAGCTGTCGTCAGTCGCTGGCGAAAAACGGCCGATACAAGCCCGCTCTGCCCCACGACTGACGACTGAAACTGCCGACTGGCTACTGCCGACTGCCGACTGGCTACTGCCTACTGCCTACTGGCTACTGCCTACTGGCCTATCGTCTCCGCCCGCGGCCGCCCTTCATCTTGCTCTTCTTCTTGCCGCCGGCCTTGCGGGCGCCGCGCCCCGCCGCCTTCTTGGTCGCGCCTTTCCGTCCGCCAGCTTTCTTCGCGCCTTTGCGGCCAGCCGCTTTCCGCGCCCCGGCGCCCTTTCGAGCCGCCTTGCGCCCGCCGCCGGCGCCGGCACGGCTGCTGCCCTTGGCGGCCTTGCTCGATCCGCCGCTCTTCCTGGCCCCCCCGGACGACTTGCGCGCGCGGGCGCCACCGGAAGCGCGGCCTGTCGGCTCTCCGGCTCCGCCGTCGCCTTCGGCGCCGGCCCCCTCGTCACCCATGTCCGAGCCTGCCGATTCGCCGGCCAGTTCGTCGTCCGGGATACCCATTCCGCTGTCGAAATCGTCCTGCATGATGCGCCTTTCCGTCTGAAGAGGATCGTTGGGGCGCCTAGTCTGATTTATGCGCCTGCGAACGTCAAGCCTCAGCACTCGATTCGCGCATCGAACACGCGCGACATCTCGCAGCGGCACGCCGCGGCCGGGCGCGTCGACGCCCCGGCCGATGCCGTGGTCTAGTCGGTTGAGCTCACCCCTGAGTATAGAGGTCGAGGATCGCCTCGATCGCGCGACGGCACACGGCGCAGAACGGCACGTTGTCGCGCGTGAACATGATGCAGTCGGCCTGCGGGCGGAAGTAGCCGCGCGCCTCGTAGTTCGCACCTTCGAACGCGCCGACCTTTCCGGCGTGCGGCCCTTCGTTCAAGAGCGACGTGTCGCGCTTCTCCTGCTCGCGGAACAGCGCGTCCATCTCGGCCTCCGGCCTGTTCTGCGCGCGGATCTCGCGTCGGCGCTGCTGAATCTCCTTCGTGTAGCGCTCGAACTCGTCTTTCGGCCATGGCGTCGGCAGGCTCACGCCCGGCGTCAGGAGATCCTTCCACTTCAGCGCCGCCGGATCGAGCATGGCCGTCGCGTTCGGCTCCCACGGCTCGACGCGATCCGCCGCCGGCAGGTACGCGACGTCCGAGGTGTAGTACTCGTCGGCAAGGCCGGCGATGTGATGGCCGAACTCGTGGACGAAGATGTACGGCGCCCACACGCTGTCGGCCGCGACGGTGCTGTAGAGCCCGTAGATGCCGCCGCCGCCGTAGGTCGCGCTGTTGACGAGAATCTCGACCACCTCGTATGGCGCGTTGGCGGCGAGGTCGCGAAACGCCTTGTTCTCGAACGTCAGCACGTACCGCTCGGAGTCGAACGCGTCGTAGGTGGCGCCGACCGGCGAGCGCCGGTAGATGTGCTGCGAAGGCCGCGACACGCCCGACTGCGCGGCGGCCGGCGACAGGCCCCAGATGTTGATCTCGCTGCGCCGCTCCTTGAACGGGGAGGTGTTGAGCAAGGTCGTGACCAGCCGCCTGGCGTCGCGCTCGAACTTGCCGCGCTCGCGCGCGGTGTAGCCGTCGCCGAGGATCAGGAAGTCGAGCTTCTTCGCCGGATCGCCGCTCTCGTGCAGCTTCAGGAGCGGGCCGGCGTCCGGCGCGGCGACGCCGCGCGTCACGAACTTGTCGGCGGGATCGATCGTGAACGTCCAGATGTCGCGGAAGACGTTGCGCGCGTCCCGCTTCCTGACGACGATGCGGAACGGCTTGTCGGGCGCGGGAAAGCGCAGCGATTCGGAGAAGGTGCGCTTCAACTCCTTGGCCTCGCCGGTCGTTTCCCACTCGCCGTAGATCGAGCTGAAGCCGCGCGAGTAGAGCACCGTGCCGCCGGCGGCGTCGGCGATCTCGAAGAAGTACTTGCCGCGATTGGTGCCGTCAATCGGCCGCGCGGGATTGCCGGGCCACGGCAGCGGCTCGATCACCACCTGGTCGAGGCTGTAGTGCTCTTCGGTGGCGTTGCCGGTGTGGTAGTAGTCGACGCGCATCGTCTGCGGCGCGGCAACGGCGGGCGCGGCGATCAAGAGAACGGACAGGGAAAGAAGGATCGGTTTCTTCATAATGCTGCCCGGCGGCGGCCGGATAGGTAGACGACGACGCCGATCGCGACCAGCGCGAGCATCGCGCCGACGACCTTCGCGACCGCCAGCATCTTGTTCGGCTCTTCGTCCGGCGGAACGCAGGCCAGGACAATCGAGAGCGCGGTGACCGCGAAGCCGACAATCGCCAGGGCGATGGCAACCGGCGCGCCGCCCGGCACGCGCATCACTTCGGGCCCGGCCGGTTCGCGCTGCAGCACGATCATCGCCGCGAACATGAACAGGAAGGGGATGAAATACGCGATGATCCCCATGCTGACCAGCGCGTCATAGGCGCCGCGCACCGATGTGCCGGCCTGGCCGAGGAAGATGAACAGGCCCGCGATCCCGGCCTGCACGAGCAGCGCGACGTAAGGCGTCCGCCAGCGCGGATGAAGGCGGCCGAAGGCGGGCGGAAGGAACCGATCGATGCCGGCGACGAACGGCAGCCGCGCGGTGGCGGCAAACCAGCCGCCGACGCCGCCGAGCGCGTTTACCGTGACGAGCGCCGCGACAACCGGCGCGAGCCACGGCAGCCCGACCTTGCCGGTCACCGTCTGCATCGCCTGCATGATCCCCTGAAGCCCCGACACCTGGTCTTTGGGAATCGTCATCAGGACGCTCAAGGTGCCGCCCAGGTAGAGCACGGTGATCACGCCGCCGGAAATCAGAATCGCGCGCGGGATGGTGCGCCGCGCATCCTCGATCTCCTCGCCCATCGTCGAGGCGCTTTCAACGCCGCCGAACGCAAAGGCGATGGTCGACCAGAAGATCACATCCTTCAGGCTGGTGCTCGGCACGATCGAGGCCGCGTCGATCGTCGTGGCCGATCCGAAGCGGACCCAGGCGACGGCGCCGAGCGCGAGCAACAACGCCATCACCACCCAGCTCGCCAGCGCGCCGAGATTGTTGAGCCACTTGCCGACGTTCAGGCCGACCACATTCATCGTCACCGCGATGGTGAGGCCGATCGAGGCGACGGCGATGAAGTAGGCGCTGTTGGACGAGAGTGACTGCCAGCCCGGTCCGCCCATGAACAGCGCGTTGGCGGCGGCGAAGTAGAGCAGCCCCGGAAAATACGGCAGGTTCGATCCCCAGTAGGTCCATCCGGTGATGAAGGCGGCGAACGGCCCGAACGCGCGCTTGCTCCAGACGTAGATGCCGCCTTCCTCGGGGTAGCGGGACGACAGCTCGAGCGTCGTGAACACGAGCGGCACGAAAAAGCCGAGGGCGGCCACGATCCAGATCACCAGCGCGCTGGGGCCGGCGGCGGCGCCGGTGGCGATCCAGCGAAGGCTGAAGCCGGTGACCGAATAGTAGAGAATCAGATCGCGCAGCGTGAGGACGCGGCGCAGCTGCACCGGAGACATTGCGGATTGCGGATTGCGGATTGCGGATTGATTGGGGGATTGAGCGGTCATTGCGCACGCTCCGGCCGCCAGCGGCCCTCGACGAAGACGAAACGTGTTTCGGCAAGGGGTTCGTCGTTCCACGGTTCGGGGTGGAGCGGGTCGCCGGGCGCGAGCAGGATGCGGAGTCCGTCCTGTTCTAACAGCAGCGGCTGCCGGCCGACGACGCGGCGACGGCGCGCCCAGGCGAGCGCGTCGTCAACCGAGGTGAACGGTTCCAGCTCGCGGATCGTGCTCCAGGTCGGCGGCGGCAGGACGATTTCGCCGCGCTGCGATTGCGCGATCGCGGCGGCCGGCGTGATCCAGACGCTATGCGTCGTCTCGGTCTCGTCGTGCGCCGGGGTCTGGTGCGGCGGGACGCGGGCCATGAAGAAGCGCGTGTCGAACTGACGGGTGTCGATCGGCGGCGTGATCCAGTGGGCGAAGAGCACCAGCGCGTCGAGCGCGAGCCGCAGCCGCTCGCGCTCGACCACCGCGCGCAGCGTTGTCTCGTGAGCGTGGACGCCCGTGCGATCCCGCTTGAAGCGGTCGTGATCCGACCGGCTCGCCAGCGACACGAAGGCGCCCGACGCGTCGCGCGCCAGCAGCACGCCGGCCTCCTCGAACAACTCTCGAGCGGCGGCCACGTGATAGGCGACGGCGTCGCCGGTCGGCAGGTCGGGCAGCTGGGTTTCGGCGTGAGCGATGCCGTCGCACCAGCTCTCGCCGCCCTCGTGATCGACCCGATCGACGCGGCCGCCGGGAAAGACGTGAGCGCCGCCCATGAACGCGGTGTCGGCGTGGCGCCGCACCATGAACACTTCGGGACCGCTCGAGCTGTCGCGCAGCACCACAACCGTAGCCGCCGGACGCGGGTTGGCGACGATCGGTTCGGGCACAGGGGACAATATTAGTAGATGCCGCGCGCCGCCTCAGGCATGGACATGAACGGCCGGATTGCCGCCGTTCTGCGCGACTTCGCCGCCATCCAGAAATCCAGGCCCAGCATGTGGGGCTACAAGCGGGCGGCGCGGACGATCATGACGCTCGAGGAGCCAATCGAGTCGTACCTGCAGCCGGACGGCACGCTGCGCAAGATCCCCAACATCGGACCGGCTTCGTCGCGGGTGATTCTCGAGATCCTGCAGACCGGCACCTCGGCGACCGTCGAGCGGGCGATCGAGGAGAGCGGACAGACGGCTGACATCGAGCGGCGGCGCGACCTGCGCGGCCACTTCCTCAGCCGCGCGCAGGTGCTGGCGGCGCTGAAGAACCGCAAGCTGGTGGGACCGACAATCGACGACTACCGCGGCGACCTGCAGATGCACTCGACGTGGAGCGACGGCAGCCAGTCGCTCGAGGACATCATCGAAGCCGGCATCGCCCGCGGTTACGAGTACTGTGCCGTCACCGATCATTCATACGGGCTCAAGATCGCCGGCGGCGTGTCGATGGAGGAGCTGGCGCAGCAGCATCTCGAGATCGATCGATTGAACAAGAAGCACAAGGGCTTCCGGCTGCTGAAGGGAATCGAGGCGAACATCCGCGCCGACGGCACGGTCGACATGGAGCCGCACGAGCTGGCGCAGCTGGAGATCGTCGTCGCGGCGCCGCACTCGTCGCTGCGCGTGGCCACCGATCAGACGGCGCGGATGGTGACCGCGGTGAAGACGAAAGGGGTGCACATCCTCGGGCATCCGCGCGGCCGGATGTACGGATCGCGCCCGGGCGTGACGGCAGATTGGGAGAAAGTGTTCAAGGCGGCAAAGCGGTCCGGGGTGGCGATCGAGATCGACGGCGATCCCGCGCGCCAGGATCTCGACTACGACGTCGCACGCGCTGCGGTCGCGGCCGGCTGCACCTTCGCGCTCGACAGCGATGCGCACTCCACTGGCGAGCTGCGCTACGCCGAAACCTCAATCGCGCACGCCCGGCTGGCCGGCGTACCGCCGGATCGAATCATCAACTGCTGGCCTTTAGAGCGGCTCCTGGAGTGGTGCGCCGGGCGCCGCCCGTGACATTGCGGATTGCGGATTGCGGATTGCGGATTAATTAATTGTGGCAATAAATCCGCAATCCGCAATCCGCAATCCGCAATCTCAGTTCGCGACGCGGACGCGGATGCGACGCAGGCCGGCGGCGCGAACCGTTGACCCCCACTTGATGTCGCGCGCAGGCCGCGCACGCCAGGTGAACGTCACCCACTGCTGGCGGCGCATGAACGCGAGCGCGATGCCGCCGTAGCCGATCACTTCAATCGCGGCCCACAGCAGCACCAGCGCCGCGCCGACCGCGA
>Ga0134122_10002943_pt1 | contig 12538 bp, 1 predicted proteins | sample KB302_FD_96461 | JGI IMG/M metagenome (GOLD analysis project Ga0134122, IMG submission 96461) | Terrestrial soil microbial communities without Nitrogen fertilizer from Kellogg Biological Station, Michigan, USA - KB3-0-2 | ecosystem: Environmental > Terrestrial > Soil > Unclassified ...
GCGCCGACGGTTTACGGCCAGCGGGTGGAGGTCGACTACGTCGGCGCCACGTCCGACGACCAGGCGACCCTGGACGCCTACGGCGGCGTGTTCGAGACGCCGCCGTACCTGGTGGACTTGAAGCCGGTGGTGCGCGTGGCGGGAGCCGCCCTGGCCCAGGGGAGCGCCGTGGGCAGCGCCGCGGACACCGAGGTGTGGGTGACGATGGCGGCGCCGGCGAGCCCGTCGACCATCGTCACGCACGTGACGAGCGCGGGCGAGCGCCACGTCTTGGCTGCCGACTTCGGCGAGATTCCTCAAGCCATCCTCGACGCTCACCAAACCGCGCTGAACGCGGCGCGGGCGGCGGGCAACGCCTCCGAGGAAGAGGCCGAGACCTTGTACCTCGTCGGCGCCCAATACCTGCACAACTTGGGCCGCGATCTCAGCGATCTCTCCGGGTGGAAGTGGCAACGCCTGGTGCGGCTGGGCACCGAGGGTTTGATCTCGCAGACCGGCATCGTCACCACCACGGTGGGAGGCGCGCCGATCAGCTTCCGCCGCGGCCAGAGAAACGTGGACATCGCCCTGATGCCGCTGGGTATGGTGCCGGCGGACGGCCGGCGCCAGTTCCGCCGCGAGGCTTTCGAGCTGTTGGGTGCCCAGAGCTCGTTCCTGGAAGGCGAGATCTTCAACCAGGTTTTGCAGCGCGAGGGCATCGCGTCGGTGTCGGCGCTGACGCGCTCCAAGCGTGAGGGGCAGACCCTGACGCGTGTCGACGGAGCCAACGTGGACGCGGTGCTGGCGCAGGCCGATCTGGGAACCGATGCCGAGGCGGAGATCCGCGCGGCGGTCTCTCGCGGGCGGATCGGATGGGTGGCGCAGAGCCAGATCGCGGTGCACCAGTGGACGGGCACGGGCTACGTGCTGGAAGACCCGAACACGGGGGCGGCGGCGTACATGATCTCCGGCGGTTTTGCAGGCGGCGACGACACCGGGGGAGATATCCCGCAGCTCCAGGACCTGCTCGGCAGCGAGCCCTGGCTCGAGTCCTCGCCGTTGGGCGAGCTGCTGCGCATGTTGCTCGGCTCGCTCGGCGGCGACGGGGATGGCGGTGGCGACCCGGGGACGAACAAGTCCGATCCGATCAACATGTCGACGGGCAACATGTGGTTCTCGGAAACTGACCTGACAGTTCTGGCGCGGGGACTGCCGATCGTCTTCTCTCGCACCTACAACTCCCGCTCGACTCGCCCGGGGCCGCTCGGTTTCGGGTGGAGCTTCAGCTACGGCGAGCGGTTGGAGGAGCAGGGGGACGGCTCGGTGCTATACCGCGAGGCGGATGGAACCGAGCACTCGTTCACCATCGCAGGTACAGGAGGTTACACGGCGCCTCCGGGCAAGCACCTGGAGCTGAGCAAAGAGGCGAGCGGATTCCGTTTGCGGACAAAAGACGGTTTGCTCAGCGCCTTCGCTCTCGATGGGCGACTGCTCACGCTCTCCGAACCCAACGGCAATACGGTGACACTCGGCTACGACGCCGCGGACAACCTCGCCTCGATCACCGACGCTGCCGGGCGCCACGTGCTCACGGTCACCAGTCTCAACGGCAAGATCACGCGGCTCACCGACCTTGCAGATCGCACGGTGGTTTTCAGCTACGACGGCGGGGACCTCGTCGGAGTGCGCGATACGGCGGGGCACGACTGGAGCTACGCCTACGACGCCGACCACAACCTGATCGCCAAGAGCAACCCTTTGGGCGAGACCGACGGGTACGCCTACGACATCCACGACCGCTGCTACCGGCACGTGGACCCCCTGGGGAACGAAGAGGTCTTCAGCTACACCCATCGGGGCCGCCGCGCGGTGCTCACCGATCGGCGTGGCTATGACAATTATTTCGAGTTCGACGAGCGGGGACGGGCCACGCTGCAGGTGGACCCCTTGGGCAACGCCGCGAGCTCGACGTGGAGCGGGGGCAACGATCGGCTGACGACGACCGATCCGCGCGGCGGCCTGACCACGCGCACTTTCGACGCGCAAGGGAACCTCCTTTCGGAAACCAACCCGAAGCAGGAGACGATGCGCTACAGCTACGAGCCCGTCTCCAACCAGGTGGTGACCACCACCGACGCCGCGGGTCACGTGATCACCAACACCTACGACACACGCGGCAACCTGCAGGAGAGCAGCCAGACGGTGGGCGGCCAGACGATCGCGCAGAGCTATACATACGACGGCTTCGGGCAACTGACGAGCCAGACCGACGCCGACGGAGAGACGACCACCTTCGCCTGGGACGCGAACAAGGGCGCGCTCGTGAGCCAGACCGATGCGCTCCAGCACACCACGACGATGGAGACCGACGCTCTCGGCCGGGTGACGGCGATCGTCGATCCGGCGCAGCATCGGATGGAGGTCACCTGGGACAGTAGGGACAGGATCGCTGGAGCCAAGGACCCCTTTGGCAGAGTGACGGCGACCCGCTACGACGCGGCGGGACGGCAGACCGAGGTGACGACGCCGCGGGGCACCATGCGTACCGACTACGACGCGGTAGGACGGCCGGTGGCGAGCACCGACGTACTGGGGAACATCACCCGCACCGAGTACGACGCAACGGGCAACGCGGTCTTGCGCATCGACGCTCGCGGCGACCGCACGACGACCACCTACGACCCGCTAGGTCGAGTCGCGTCGATGGTGAACTCGCTGGGGCAGGTGTGGAGCTACGGCTACTGCGCGGAGATCGCTGGGGGCGGTGGTGGAGGCTGCTGCAGTAGCGGCGGCGGCGCAGGGGTAGGGAGCTTCTGTGAGCTCACCGATCCGCAGGGACACACAACGAGACAGGACTTCGACGTGCTCGGCCGCGTCACGCGTGTCACCGATCCGCTGGGGAACGTGATCCAGATCGGCTTCGACGAGCGGGGTCGGAAAACTTCGGTAACCGACGCTTTGGGACGTACGACGCGTTACGAGTACGACGATCTGGGACGACTCACCGCGGTGGTCGAGGCTAACCAGGCGCGGACCGAGTACACCTACGACCGCAACGGCAATCTCGTCGCCACCCGAGACGCCGAGGGGCGGGTGTGGCCGCGCACCTATGACGAGCTCAACCGGCTGGCCACGGAAGCCGATCCGTTGGGTCACACCATGAGCTACCGCTACGACCGCATCGGCAACCTGGAGAAGAAAATCAAGCCTGACGGGCGGGAAATCGGCTACACCTATGACGTGCGGAGGCTGCGAAAAGTGCTGCTTCCGGGTGGTGGCGAGGAGAGCTTTGGCTATGACGCCTTCGGGCGGCGCACCACAATGGCCAATTCCGAGGTATCGATCAGTTATGCGTTCGATGTGCTGAATCGGCTCACGCAATCGACGAACAACACACTCGGCAAGAGTGTGGGCTACCAGTACGACACGGCTGGGAATCTAGTGCGCATGACGACTCCGGAAGCGATTGTCGATTATGTCTACGACGGCGCCAACCGGTTGGTGGAGCAGCGCGACAGCACGACCGGCACCTTCCGTTATGAGTACGACGTGCTGGGCAGAAGGAGCAAGCTCCGCTACCCCAACGGGCTCGTCACCGAGTACTCCTACGATGCCGCAAGCCGGCTCGAAAGCATTATAACGCGTAACGCTCAGGCACAAGTGGTCGATGGCTATACCTACACCTCCGACGGCGTGGGCAACCGCACGAGCATGCGGTCGCTGCGGGATGGCCTCATTCACACCTATCAATACGATACGGCAGACCGTCTGACGAATTGGGAGCGCGGTCCAGAAGGTGGCGCTGTCAGCCGATTCGAGCGCTATGCTTACGACGCGGTCGGTAACCGGAAAACCCTTACTGATGAGCGCGGAGTAGTGAGCTACGGCTACGACACAGCCAACCGCTTGCTGGAGGAGGTTCGGCAGCCGACCAATAGCGGAGCCGCTACGACGACCACCTACGGCTGGGACGACAACGGCAACATGACCAGTAAGAACATAGGAAGCGGGTCTGTAACGACCTACTCATGGGACCCGCTCGACCGAATGACAGGGGTCACTGGCCCCGCTGGAACTTACAGCTACGGCTACGACCCGACCGGAATCCGTTTCCGCGAAACTAACAATACCGCCATCAAACGTTTCCTGCTTGCAACCGACCCGCAGGGCTTTGGTGACATCGTCGAGATCTTTGGAGGAGGGGGGACGCTCGAGACTTATGTCAGCCACGGTATCGGGGTCGATGAGCCATTGGCGCAGGTAGGGGATGGTGGCACCAACTACCTGCATTGCGATGGCCTAGGGAGCGTGACTGCTCTCTCGGCTGCAAGCGGGCAGATGAGTGGCACTATGAGCTATGCGCCGTTTGGTGAAGCGGAGCAGAGAGACGGAGTCGCGAGTCGTTACGGTTTTACTGGGAGGGAACTTGACCCGACAGGACTCATGTACTATAGGACAAGGCTCTATTCTCCCGATACTGGGCGCTTTGCGTCACGCGATCCATTTCGTGGCTCGATATTAATACCATCGAGTCATAACGGATTCGCATACGTCAGCGGCAATCCCGTTCGCCTCACCGACCCCTCCGGTCTTTTTGCGTTCGGGACCCGTGCATTGGGCGCCGTAATGCTTCTCGTGGGCTGGATAGAAGTAAAGTACATGATTCAGCAGCTCGAGCCAGAGATCGCGAGGTTCACCAATCCAGGGGCGGCGAGTCTTGGGGAGATCGCAAGGATCAACCTGCTGTTCCTCTTTATCGAGTCTGAAATCCTTGGACTGTTCGCCTTCTTCACTGTGTATATCAAAGTAGGCTGGATACTTCTCTCGTCTCCGAACCACAGGGTGGAAGGCACCGTTGAACGAGCGGTGAACACCCAAGTTGACAGAATATTGAAAGGGGGAAGTACATCCCCCGCCCTGATAGGACTCGTTCTTTATTCCTGCTCCTCGGTCATGGTCGAAATGCTTGGATATCACCGAGACTGGGCACAGATGGCCTTCATGATCTCTGCTTGCTACACAGTTGTGTGGCGGTACCGGCCCTACTGGTGATAGCTCCGTGGCGGTAATAACAGTGGTAGGCGGAAAGAGGGAGCGCGTGCATGGAAGGTGGCGGCACTAATGTTCCCCGTTTGGATTGCCACTTTGGTCGGCGTTAGCGTGTCACCGCCAGCGCTCCTGCCGGTACTCCTTCGGAAAGAAAGGCATGGTTCCTCACTATGAGCCTATCGATAGGTCGGCCAATCGCCGGTTTTACGGCTCTCCTGAGCTTATGTCTGCTCTTCGTGGGGCCCGCCGCGGCCCAAGTCGACCGAGCCACCTCCAACGCCGAAACCTGGCTCGCTTCGCACCAGAACGCCGACGGCTGCTTCGGCACCACGCCGGAGCTGACCCCCCGCGACTCGGCAATGTCGGTCCTCGCGCTCCTGGGTGGTGATCCATCGAGCCCGGCGCTCGCCAACGGCCTCGTTTACGTGCAGAACGTCCCCGAGGAGAGCACCCACTTCCATTCGCTACGCATCCAGGCTCTGGCCCGCGCGGGACGCTCCTTTACGCCGCTGCTCGATTCCCTTTTCAGCTTCCGCAACAGCCAAGGTTTCGGCGCCTTCAGCGCTCATGAGACGAACATCTTCGACACCGCCCTTGCCGTGCAGGCCCTCGCCACCGACGAGGCCAACCGCGTGCTCGATATCCTCCCGCTGGTGGACTATTTGCGCACCAGCCAGAACGCCGACGGTGGCTGGGGCTTCCTGCCCGGCGACTCGAGCGTGACCTATTACACGGCCGAGGTGCTGTTGGCCCTCGCCAGCCTGGAGGAGCTGTCGGTGGCGCCGCAGGTGCTCACGGCCGCGACCAACTATCTCCTGGCACGAAAGCTCCCGAATGGCAGCTTCGGCTCGGTCCTCGAGACCGCCCTGGTCTATCGGGCTCTGCTCGCCCGCGGCTACGACGTCTCGACTCTCACGACGTCGGTCTCTTATCTGCTCGCGCAGCAACTCCCCAATGGGAGTTGGGAGAACGATCACTTCACCACAGCTCAGGCGGTGCTCGCCCTGCGGCAGCAACTCCCGAACCTGACGATCACCGCGCTCACCGCCAATCCGGCCAATGCGCCGCTCGGCACTCCGGTGACGCTCACCGCCACGGTCCGCAACACCGGACCGGTCGGTGCGTCCGCGACCACGCTCGTAGTCCGCGCCAGGACGGTGGACGGCGAGGAGCGCGCCTCGGTGCCGGTCGGCGCCCTGGCTGCCGGTGCCCAGACCAATGTCCAGGTTTCGGTGCCGACGACCAACGACACCGGCAATCTGCTGCTGTTCGCGATCGCGGACGGCCGGGCGGAGGTGGAGGAGCTCGACGAGGCGGACAATGCGCGCTCGGTTTCGGTGGGCCTGCGGACCAAGGCGGACCTGGCGGTCTTCTCGTCGAGCCTCGCGGTCTCGCCGTCGCGGCCCGAGCCGAACACCAATTTCACGCTGCAGATCACGGCGCAAAACCTGGGCGAGACGCAAGCGCCGTTTTTCTCCTATCAGGTTTTCGAGCTGGAGGCCGGCGTGCCGGTCCGCGAGCTGGCGTCCGGGGCCGCGGGACCTATCGATCCCGGCAAGGGTGTCCTGATCCCGAAGACGCTCAACCTGCCTGAAGGCGAGCACACCCTGCAGGTGATCGTCGATTCCGGCGACTCGATCGACGAGGAGCGCGAGGACAACAACGCGGCCGAGATCGCGTTCTTCGTGGTGGAGTCCACGCAGCCCGACCTGGCGATCGCGACGGCAGACCTGACGGTGACGCCGGCGCAGCCCGCCGCCGGCCAGAGCGCCACGGCGAGCGCGACCGTGCGCAACCTCGGTACCAAGGCGGGGAGCGCCCTGGTCGAGCTGTTCGACGGCGATCCCGCCATGGGCGGCACCCTGATCGGGTCGCAGACGGTCAATCTCCAACCAGGCGCGAGCGCCGTGGTGAGCCAGGGCTTCACGGCCGGGGCTCAGAGCTTCGTGGTCGTGGCCGTGGTGGACCGGGCCGGCGCGCTGGCCGAGCTTGACGAGGCGAACAACACGGCCCGCCGCTATCTGCGCGACCTGCCGGACCTGGCCGTGGGCTTCGACAATTTCGACATGTCCCCAGCCGCACCGCAGGCCGGCGATCCGGTGCAGGGCCTGGTCACCGTGCGCAACGCCGGCACGCTGGCGGCCACGAATGTGCAGGTCGAGGTCTTCGACGGCGAGCCGGGAAGCGGCGGGACTGCGGTCTTCTCGGATCGGATCGCGTCGATCCAGGCCGGCGGCAATCGCTCCGTCTCGTTCACCTGGACTGCGGCCGGCGGGTTGCGGAAGCTCGTCGTCGTGGTGGACCGCGGCGCGGAGATCCTCGAGCAGCTCGAGAACAACAACCGGGCCGAGCGCGAGATGGCTGTGCCGCGCGCCGGCGGGCCGGACCTCGCGGTCTCAGCGGTCGACACCTCGGGCCTGACGCAGTCGGCGGTGACGCTGAGCGCTGAAGGTACGGTGCAGGTGACCGTCACCAACAGCGGCGACGGAACGGGCGACACGTTCGCGGTGCGGCTCTTCGAGGACCGCGACGGCGATGGCCGGTTCTCGGCAGGCGACCAGGACCTGGGCTCGGCCACTGTGGCCGGTCTGGCGTCTGGCGCCACGGCGACCGTGTCCATCGCGGTGAACGCCGGCCTCGAATTCCATCGTCCGCTGATCTGGGCGGAGGTCGATGCGACCGATGTCGTGGCGGAGCGACGCGAGGACAACAACCGCAAGGCGCTCTTCGGGGACTGCGAGACGCTGCCGCCGGCTTCGATTACGCCCGTAGAGAAGTGGTACGTGCCAGGCCTTCAGGTCGAGACCGCGCCGGTCGTCGTGCAGCTTTCGGACGACAACGGCGATGGTCGGATCGACAGCCGCGACAACCCCGACGTGGTCTTTCACACCGAGGACGCGCAGGGCCGCCTCGTCCTGGCCCTATCCGGTCTGGACGGCTCACAGCTCTGGGCGTTCCGCTCCAGTGCCGCGAATCCGCTTCAGAGCCGCTTGGCGCACCTGGCGGCCGCGGACCTCGACGGCGACGGCGTGGTCGAAATCGTGGCGGTGCAGAGCAACAACTCTCTGGTGGCCCTGGACCACACCGGGAAGCTGCGCTGGGTCAGCGATCCGATTGAGAAGACGGGCGGCGATTGGGCGGGCAGCGTCGAGATCGGCGACCTGACGGGCGATGGCGTACCCGAGATTGTGGTCGGCCGCGCCGTCCTCTCCAACACCGGCAAGCGGATCGCCGTAGGCACCGCCAACGTGGGGCGCAACCACAACTATTACGGGCCGTTCGGTGTGCCGTATTTCTTCGATCAGCCGCACTCGATCATCGCCGACGTGGACCTTGACGGGCAGGCGGAGATTGTGGCGGGCGACGCCCTGTACCGGCTGGTGAACGGTACCCTCCAAGTGATCTGGGATCACCGGGAGCATGACAACATGCTGTACGACGGCTTCGCCGCCGTGGGCAATCTGGACGGCGATCCCTACGCGGAGATCGTCTATGTCTCCGCCGGCTTCGTGATGATCCTGAACCATGATGGTTCGACCCATCGGCCATACCGCCGGCTCGTCGCAGTCATTCCACCGATCAGTGACGATTCAGATATTACGTTCTGGGGTGGTCCGCCGACGATCACCGACCTGACCGGCGACGGCGTGCCGGAGATCCTGGTTGCCACCGACTCCGAGCTCCTGGCCATGAACGCCAACCTCGGCACACTCTGGCGCAAACCGACGTTCGACCTCGCGGCGGTGACGGGCGTCACCGCCTTCGACCTCGACGGCGACGGCAAGCGCGAGGTGATCTACCTCGACGAGAACTATCTCTACATTCTCAACGGCGCCAACGGGGCCACGCTCTACCAGCGGCCCAACACGTCGAAGACCGGCAGCGAGTATCCGGTCGTCGCCGACCTCGACAACGACGGCAGCGCAGAGATCCTCGTCCCCTCCAACCGGCACCGCAACGGCGACACCTCGACGCAGGGCCTGCACGCCCTCGGCAACCCGAGCTGGACCGGTACGCGGCCCATCTGGAACCAGTATTCCTACCACGTGACCAACGTGCAGCTCGACGGCACGGTACCGGCGAGCGAGACGCCGGCCTGGCAGGCCTCGAACACCTGGCGGGTCAACCAGGAGCTGCCGCGCCGGCCGCGGCGGCTGCCCAACCTGACCCTGGGCCTGCCCCGCGTCGGGCCCACGGGCTCCTCGGGGGTGCCGGTCACGCTGCGGGTGGGCAATGGCGGGCGGGGGACCGTAGCGGCCGGGGCGAAGATCCGGCTCTACACCGCCGACCCGGCAGGCAGCGGCGGGTCCCCGGCGGGCGAGGGTGCCACGACCGTGGCGCTCGCCCCGGGCGCGTGGCAGGACGTGGAGCTCTTCTGGCAGGCGGCCGGCGGGGCGCCGCGGACGGCTTTCGCCAAGGCCGATCCCGACGCCAAGGTCGCAGAGTGCGATGAAACCGACAACGTCCTCGCGTTCGAGCTCACCGAGACGGTCCTGCCCGATCTGACCATTCCTGCGGGCGGGGTGACGGTGCCTGCGGGACCGCTCGCGTCGGGCCAGCTCGTGACCGTGTCCGTGCAGGTCCGCAACGCTGGCGCCGCGGCGTCTCCGGCCTCGGCCGTGCGTCTCTACGACGGCGATCCGGCGAGCAACGTGGTGGCCGGCGAGACGGCGCTGGCAGCCCTCAATCCGGGACAGACCGCGACCGTGCAGGTGCTGTGGGACACGCTGGGGGCCTCGGGAGCGCACGTCCTGCATGCCGTGGTCGACGCCGGCGCGATCGTTGCCGAGAGCGACGAGACGAACAATGAGGGCCTGGTGTCGGTCGCGTTGACCGCGCCGACGCTTCCGGACCTCGCGGTGGGGACTCTCCAGACGTCGAGCAGCGAGGTGGTCGCGGGCGAGCCGGTGCAGCTCACGGTGCGGGTGACGAACCGCGGCGTCGCGCTGGCCGGCGGCTTCGAGGTCGCCTTCCGCGTCAACGGCGCCGAAGAGGGCCGGATCAGCTCGCCGGGCGATCTCGATGCCGGTGCGTTACGGGACATTACCTTCACTCTCTCGACCCTGGGAAGGAGCGGCGTCTTCGCGCTCCAGGCTGCGGCGGACCCTGCCAACAAGGTCAGCGAGCAGAACGAGACGAACAACCTGGCGGCGGCCAGCCTGCGGGTGAACGCCGCGTCGCTCTCCTTGAGCTTGAAAACGGAAAAATTGAGCTATCAGGCGGACCAGGACGTGCGCTTCCAGCTCACCGCCACCAACGCGGGGACGGCCGCGCAAGGAGCCACGCTGCGGCTCCGGGTGGTGGACGCCGCCGGCGTCGATCTCGCGGTTGTCGCCAATCAAGAGGTCACTCTCGCGCCGGGCAGCACGCCCTTCACCTTCACCTGGAACACCGGCGCGGCTCTCCCGGGACCCTACGCGGGCGTCGCCGAGTTGATCGTCCCTGGTGCCGTGCACGCTCGCGTCGCGGCTTCCTTCGCCGTGGAACGCGAGAGAGATCTCGGAGTCCGCCTCTTCACCGATCGCGGTGCGTACGCCCCCGGACAGGAGGCGATCCTGACGGGCTCGGTCGCCAACGACAGCGCCAACGAGATTCTGGAGAACCTGCGGGTGCGCTTTGCCGTCCTCAATCCGGCCGGCGCCGAGGTCTTCTTCTCCGAGCGCCTCGTGCCCCTTCTGCTGCCCGGATCCGCAACGTCGCTGGCGGTGCGCTGGGCCGTGGGCACGGCCTCGCCAGGAAGCTACACGGCGAGCCTCAGCGTGCGCGATGCCGGAGGCTTCCTCATCGGCTTCGGTGGAGTGCCCTTCCAGGTCGACGACAGCGCTCAGAGCGGCGCCGGCTTGCGCGGGCATCTGGAGGTCTCCCCGGCGCAGGTCGGGATCGGCGCTCCCGCCGTTCTCCGGTTCGAGGTGACCAACGCCGGCAACGCGCGGCTCGTCGACCTGCCCTTCAGCTTCGACGTCACGCGCCTCGCCGATGGCGTCGTCGCTTGGTCCGCGAGCGTGGTGGACTCGCTCGACCTCGGAGAGACGGTGCGGAATGCCGTGGTCCTGCCGACCATAGGTCTGGCGGAAGGCGAGTATCTCGTGGTCATGACGGCGCTCCCTCCCGGCGGCCCGGTGCATCTCGACAGCGCCGCCCTGAGCGCCGTACGGGCGATCTCCGTCGGCGACGTCCGGGTGCCGGAGGGTGACAGCGGCACCACGCCGGCGACTTTCGAAGTCGTTCTGTCCAGTCCTTCGGAACAGCCGGTCACCGTCGACTTCGCGACGGCGGACGCGACCGCCACCGCAGGCTCGGACTACACCGCCAGCTCAGGCGTCGTGAGCTTCGCGCCGGGTGAGACCCGGGCGCAGGTCACGGTGCCGGTCCACGGGGACACGGCGCCCGAAGCGGACGAGGCCTTCCTGCTGACCTTGTCGAGCCCGGACGGCGCCATTCTCGGCATTGCCCAAGCCGTGGCGACCCTTGCCGATGAAGAGGGCTGCGCGAGCCCCAACCTGCTCGCGAACCCCGGCGCCGAAGAGGGCACCCTCGAAACCGATCTTCCCGGCTGGACGCCGGCGGCGGGTGGCTGGACCCGGCGCATCGCCGATCCGACGCCGATCGACGGCATCGCCTCGTTCGCCGCCCTGGCCGGTGGCGCGGCGGAGCTGGTGCAGGAGGTGGACCTCGCGCCGTTCGCGATCGAGATCGACCAGCACGGCCCCACCTTCGCGCTGGAAGGGTTCCTGCGCTCGAGCGCGGGCGCAGATCCGGCGCGGGGGCGGGTGATCGTCGAGTACCGCGACGCGGCCGGCGCGAACGTCCTCGGCTCCTACGACTCCGGCGAGTTGGAGAGCCCCGGCGGCTGGCGAGCGGTGAGCGATGCGCGCGCGCTGCCGGCCGGGACGCGCCGGGCGCGGGTGCGCCTGCTCGCCACGGCCGGAGGCACTGGTGAGGTGTTCTTCGATCGCCTCGGCCTGCGATCGCTGGGGATCCTCGTGCTGACGGCGGAGGACGCGGAGGCCGCCGAGGGCAACTCCGGCACCAAGCCCCTCCGGTTCCGCGCCCAGATGAGCTGCGCCGCGCCGGGCGGCACCGCGGTGAGCGCGGCCACCGCGGCCGGAACGGCGACGGCGGAAACCGACTACGACACGACGACGAGGACTCTGACCTTCACGCCGGGCGCTCTCGTCCAGACCGTGGACGTCGCGATCCATGGCGACACGACCGACGAGCAGGACGAGACCTTGCGGATGGTCTTCTCCAGCGGCGCCGGCGTCGTGGTGCTGACGCCGCAGGTCACTGGCACGATCCACGACGACGACGGAGCGGTGACGGTCTCGGTCGGCGATGCGGCGGTGATCGAAGGGGACAGCGGTACGGCTGACGCGACCTTCACGGTGAGCCTCTCGGACGAGAGCCGCCAGGAGGAGAGGGTCACCTGGGCGACGGCGAACGGCGCCGCCCCCGACGGCGCCGACTCCGTCTAAGCCTCGGGCACCCTCGTCTTCCCGCCGGGGACGAC
>Ga0134122_10002945_pt1 | contig 12535 bp, 12 predicted proteins | sample KB302_FD_96461 | JGI IMG/M metagenome (GOLD analysis project Ga0134122, IMG submission 96461) | Terrestrial soil microbial communities without Nitrogen fertilizer from Kellogg Biological Station, Michigan, USA - KB3-0-2 | ecosystem: Environmental > Terrestrial > Soil > Unclassified ...
ACGTGATCGCCCCCTGGGCGCAGCGGAACCTGTTCTTCGGCGGTGTTCATGCCGTCTCCAGGGATCCCGAGACCGGCGAGCTCCGCGGCGGCGGCGACCCCAGGCGGGGAGGCGCAATCGCGTTGGCGTAACCCGCCGCATCCGGCTTCGCCGGATGACCGGTCGCCTTCGGCTTCCTTGGTAGGCGAAGCCCAGGCTTCCGGCGGAATATCAAGAGTAGGATCGGAGCATGGCCAAGGCTCTGCTGGTGATCGATTTCCAGAACGACTTCACATCGGGTGGAGCGCTCGAAGTGCCGGGCGGCGACGAGATCGCCGAGCCGGTGAGGAGGTTGGCCGACCACCTCGGCCTGGTCTTCGCCACCCGGGACTGGCATCCGCCCGACCACGCCTCGTTCGAGACCGAGGGAGGCCCCTGGCCGGTCCACTGCGTGCGGGGCACCCGCGGCGCGGAGTTTCACCCCGCGATGGATGACGTGCACGTCGATGCGGTTGTCGACGTGGGCCGGGAGCGAGAGGACGAGGGCTACTCGGGCTTCGAGAAGTCCGACCTGGCGCAGATCCTTCGCGACCATGACGTGGACCAGGTCTACGTCTGCGGGCTGGCCACCGACTACTGCGTGAGGGCGTCGGCGATCGACGCCTGCCGAGAGGGCTTCCGGGTGACTGTGGTCGAGGACGCGGTGCGCGGTGTAGAGGTCAACGAGGGGGACTCGGAGCGGGCGCTGGCCGACATGCGCGAGGCGGGTGCCGGCATCGGCACGTCGGACGAGATCCTGGCGAGCGTCGAAGCGCGCTAATCCGACTGCTGGAAGACGACCTTGCCGTTCATCCTGGCGCGCTCGGCGATCTCGTTCGAGCGGGCGAGCACGGCGACCAGGCTGCGTAGCGCGGTGCCCAACATCCGCATCCGGTCGGGCTCCGAGCGCTGCTCCAGGAGCGCCTGCTTGGTCTCCGGCGGCAGCTCCACCCGCGCCGCGATCCCGTACGAATCCTCGGCCTCGAGCTCCGCGGCATCCGGCGGCTCGCCCGAGACCCGCTTGACCAGCTGGGCGAATGCCTCCCGCGCCTGGGTGGCCGCTTCCCGATCCTCCTGCTTGGGCTCGGCGCTGGTCTCGATCGGCACCACCTCGCCTGCGGGGAAGTCCTGTTCCTCGAAGCGCTCCAACACCTTGAAGGGCTGCTCGCCGGCCACCACGACGTTCATCCGCCCATCTTCGAATCGCTCCAGCACCTCGGTCACTCGCGCCATGCACCCGATCCGGTGCGCATTTCCGCCCTCGTCCCGGAACACGATCCCGAACGGCTCGGCATTCTCCAGGCAGTGGCCGATCATTCGCTTGTAGCGCTCCTCGAAGATATGAAGCGGCAGTAGCTCCCCTGGCAGGATCACCATCGGAAGCTCGAAGATGGGCAGCTCGACGCCGTCGCCCTGCATCAACGCCATTCTAGGAGTCCGGCTTGCGCGCCGAGAGCACCAGGTTGTAGAAGGCGGACGCCGGGAGTCGTGGCTCGAGCAGCGCAGCATCGAGGCGCTGGAGCGTGAGGTACCCGCGGAACGCGAACCGGCGCCAGCGGTCAGGAACCTGCTCGGCGTCGGCGCTCCCCTCCAGCGTGCGGACTGTCCATCCAAAGAGGTTGGCCAGGAGCTCCTCGCCGCGGATCCTGACGTCCTCGAAACCCGCCTGACGCAAGAGCCGATCGAGCGTGCCCGGGGCAAAGGCGTGCACGTCGACCTCCCGCTCCAAGTGATGCCCATCCTCGTGCTCAACCTCCTCGGCGCGGCGCGCCGGGGCCTGGAGCAACAGCCGCCACAGCGGCGCCACGAGCTGAGCGCCGCGCTTCGGCAGCCCGGCGATCGTGTCTCCGTAGCGAGACGGCTCGCCGCAGAACACCAGCGTCCCGCCCGGTCGGAGCACCCGCCGGAACTCCGCGAGCGCGATGGGCAGACCTGGCAGGTGATGTAGCACGGCGTGTCCGAACACGAGGTCGAAGCTGGCGTCCGCGAACGGCAGGCGCTCGGCATCGGTCACCTCGGTCTCCACGTGGAGCCCCAAACGCTCGGCGCTCGCGGCCAGCTCGTCGAGCATCCCAGGCGAGATGTCGGTCGCGACCACCCGCCCGAGCAGCCCCAGTTGCATGAGGTTGAGCGAGAAGTAGCCCGTTCCGGAGCCGATCTCCAGCGCCTCTCCGAACCCGTCGTCGGGCCAGCGACCCAGCGCCTTGGCGACCTTGGCGCGCACCTGGGCTTTGCCGGTCAGGCCGAAGTCGATGCCCCACTTCGTGTCGTAGCCGGTGGCCGCCACGTCGTGGTAGCGGAGGTTCGCCTCCTTGATCCGCTCGGGCGCCGATTGCATGAGCGGACACTATGTTCTCCGCCTGCACCGCGCCCAGAGGAATCAGCCACCAGGAGTCCCGCCGCTGGCGCTCACCGGCGAGCGGACGCTGCCGGACGTTCCCGAGGAGAACTACTGGTTCCGGCGACACCTGGTGGTTTACGAGTGGCTTGCGGAGCAGGTCGGCGGGCTTCGAGTCGCCGATCTTGCCTGCGGCGAGGGATACGGCGCCGCGGTCCTGGCGGGAACCGCCGCCGAGGTGGTGGGCGTCGACGCGAACCCTGAAGCTCACGAGCACGCCAGGCTTCGCTACCGACGGCAAAACTTGCGGTTCGAGCGGGGGCTGGTGGAGGACTACACCGGGCCATGCGACGCGATCGTCTTCCTGCAGACGATCGAGCACATCGCCGAGCCCGGGCGCCTGCTGGAGCGCCTTGCCGCCGCCGCTCCGGTCGCCTACATAACGACGCCGAATCGGGTGACCCTGGCGCCGCCCGGTGCCCAGAAATCGGACAACCCCTGGCACCTGCGCGAGTACACACTCGCCCAGTACGCGGCGCTGCTGGGGCCCCACTTCTCGAGGGTCGAGATGCTCGGCGTCTTTCACGCCCGCAAGCTGCGCGTGCACGACTGGGCCCTGCGGCTCGGCTGGGAGAGGGTCCACAGCCTACTTCGCCTCACCAAGCCCTTCTACGACCGGTTCGTCCCGGCGATCACCTCCGCCGACTTCGAGGTCGCCTCCCAGGGCGACCTGGAGGGGGCCCTCGACTTCCTGGCCATCTGCCATGTCTGAGCCGGTCGGCGACCTCGCGGTCGTCCTGCACTCGCACATGCCCTACGTGGAGGGGTTCGGGACCTACCCGTTCGGCGAGGAGTGGCTGTTCGACGCCGTGGGCCGCTCCTACCTCCCCGTCCTCGAACAGGTGCACGACCTGACCGTCACGGTGACGCCGGTGCTCGCCGACCAGCTCGAGGACCCCGGGGTGGCGGAGCGCCTGCGGTCGTTCCTGCGCCGCTACCGGCTGGAAGCCGCCGAGCGCGAGGCGGCTGAGGGGGCTTCCGAGCTGCGAGGGGCGGCGCAGGCGGAGGCTGAGCGCCACGGTCGTGCCCTTGCCCGTCTGGAGGCGCTTGGAGGAGAGCCGCTGGAGGCGTTCCGCTCGGCGGCCCAAGAACGCAATGTCGCCCTGATCCCGTCCGCGGCCACCCACCCGGTATTGCCGCTGATCGCCACCGCCGCTGGTCGGCGCCTCCAAATCGACGCCGGGCTGCGCTCGCACAGGAGGCGGTTCGGCCCTGCCGATGGATTCTGGCTTCCCGAGTGCGCCTACCGCCCTGGAATCGAGCCGCCGCTCGCCGAGCGGGGTCTGCGGTTCTTCTGCACCGACCAGAGCGCTCGAGAGCCTCCGAGCGACTCGCTGGCACCCGTCCAGGCCGGCGCCGGGATGGTTGCGTTCACGCTCGACAGGGAGGCCGTTGATCTGGTCTGGTCGCCGGGCGGCTACCCGTCCGCCCCCGCCTACGCCGATTTCCATCGGCTTTCCATGGGCGGCGTGCGCCTTTGGTCGATCGGCGGCGACCCGTACGACCCAGCGGCGGCGCGGGATCGCGCCGAGAGCGATGCCGCAGAGTTCGCGGACTGGGTGGCCCAGAGGCTCGAGGCATTTCACGGCCGGCGCCACAAGCCCGGGCTCGTCACGTTCGCAGTCGACACCGAGCTGCTGGGCCACTGGTGGTCGGAGGGCCCGATCTGGCTCGGAGCCATGTTGCGCTTGGTGGCCGAGCGGGGCATCCGGCTGGTCACCCTCCCTGAGGCACTGGAGCGCCACCAGCCGGAGGAGCGGCCGTTGGTCGAGTCCAGCTGGGGCGAGGGCAGGGACCTTCGCACCTGGGACGCGCCCGAGGTCGCGGATCTCGCCTGGGCGGCAAGGCGCCTCGAGTTGCGCTTGCTGGCCGCTGTTAGCGCCGAGGCGCTCGGGCCGGATGCGACCGAGCGCGCGGCGCGCGAGCTGCTCGCGCTGCAGGCAAGCGATTGGGCGTTCTTGGACCGGCGCAGGCAGGCGGGGGATTACCCCTTTCAACGCTCAACAGGGCATGCGCGGGCGCTGCTCGAAGCCATACACTCTCGCGAGCCTCCGGACCCCCGCATGCGAAACCTGGCCCCCGACCTCAGCCTCGTCCCCCTGCGGGAGCCCTGAGCGCCCCGGCCATCGTGACCCGCGTGCTCATCCTCTCCTGGGAGTACCCGCCGCTGATCGAGGGGGGCCTGGCACGGCACGTCCGCAAGCTGTCCGAGTCGTTGGTCGAGCTCGGCGTCGACGTGCACGTGCTGACGCGCGGCGGGGAGGAGTCGCCGACCGACGAGGAGGTCGCGGGGGTGTCCATCCACCGCGTCCGCGAGCCGACCCGGCCCACCGACTTGGGCGAGTTCGTCGCCTGGGTCGAGCGGATGAACTCCGACATGCTGGCCGCCGGCGTCGAGATCGGGGATCGCTACGAGTTCGATCTCGTGCATGGCCACGATTGGCTGGTCGCGATGGCGTGCGACCACCTGGCGCGGCGGTTCAGGGCGCCACTGGTCACGACCATCCATGCCACCGAATACGGTCGTCACCAGGGTTGGGTGAACAAGCACCCGCAATCGCACATTCATGGCATCGAGAACTGGATCACCAACCGCGCCGACCGGGTGATCGCCTGTTCGTACTACATGCGGGAGCAGGTCGCCGACATCTTCGGGGTGCCCGACGAGAAGGTGACCGTGATCCCGAACGGAATCGATCCCGACGACCTTCAACCCTCCGACGCCGCCGAGCTCGCTCGCCTGCGGCTGGAGTTCGCGCCGCGGGACCACCAGCTCGTGCTGCTGATCGGCCGGCTCGTCTACGAGAAGGGGTTCCAACTGGCGCTGGAGGCGATGCCGGCTCTGATCGAGCGCCTGCCGCGCACCAGGTTCCTGGTCGCCGGCTCCGGCACCCATGAGCCCGAGCTGAGGCGCCAAGCCGAGCGGCTCGGGCTGATGGACCACGGCACCTTCCTGGGCTGGATCGGCGACGACGTGCTGCATTCGCTCTACCGCATCGCCGACGTGTGCGTGGTGCCTTCGATCTATGAGCCATTCGGGCTGGTGGCGCTGGAGGCCATGGCCTCGGGTTGCCCGTGCATCGTCGCCGACACCGGCGGCCTGCGCGAGGTCGTCCCGCATGAGGAAGTCGGGCTGCGCTTCCGCAGCCGCGATCCGCAGGCACTGGTCGAGGTCGCCGCGCGGGTGCTCTCCGACGACGAGCTCGGGCGCCGCCTGGTCGCCGATGCCTACGAGCACCTGCGCCGTTACGACTGGTTCGACGTCGCCGGGCGCACCTCGGACCTGTACTCCGGGCTCGTGCGCGAGCGCGTCTAGTCCGGCTGCTCTGCGGCCTCCGGATCGATGGGGTTCGCCCAGCGCAGCGTGCGAGGAGCCTCGCGCATCCTGATCACCTTGGCGGGGATCCCGCCCACCACCGCGTTCGCGGGGACATCGGCGGTCACGACGGCGTTGGTGCCCACAATCGCGTTGTCGCCCACCTGAACGCCTCTCAGGATGCACGCGCCGTAGCCGATCCAGACATTCGAGCCGACGTCCACGTCGCGCTTGTAGATGCCCTGTTCCCGAATCGTCCGCTCCACCTCGACCACGCCGTGGTCGAAGTCGATGAACATCGCCCGGTCCGCGATCACGCACTGCTCGCCGATCCGCACGTGCTTGTAGGCGGAGATCGTGCACTCCTGGCCGAGCACCGTTTTGGATCCGATGATCACCTCGCCCTCGTGACAGCGGATCTTCGTCCCGTCGCCGATCCACACGAAGCGGCCGAACCGCACCCGGCCGCGCCTGCTGATCTGGATCTGCAGCCTCCTGCCGAGGAAGAGCAGCCCGTCAGTCTCCCAGCGCCAGCCTGCCAGGGTGAAGAGGCGACGGCGCGCGTAGCGCAGCGCGAGCCTCGCGTACCGCGGAGTGAGCATGCGATTTCGGGCCAGGAAACGGATCAGGCGGACCACGCGGCGGACTCTAGGCGGCTCGCAAGTGACGCGCGAACCTGCATCTACACTGGCGCCCCGTGGCCGAGGCGGCGAAATCCACCCAGGAGTCGCTCGCCGAGCGCGTGATCGCGGGCGACAAGCGGGCGCTCGCCCGGGCGATCAGCCTGGTCGAGAATCGCGACCCTGAGGGGGACCGGCTCGTGGCGGAGCTCTTCCCGCGCACCGGCAGGGCGCGGATCGTCGGCGTCACGGGGCCGCCGGGCGTGGGCAAGAGCACCCTGATCGGAGCCTTGACCGCGGATCTCCGCAAGGCCGGCCGCGACGTCGGGGTGCTCTCGATCGATCCCTCGAGCCCGTTCACGCAGGGAGCGATGCTCGGAGATCGCATCCGGCTGGCCGACCACTTCCTCGACCCCGGGGTGTTCATCCGCTCGATGGCGACCCGCGGCTCACTCGGTGGGCTGGCGGAGGCTGCGCTGCAGGCCGCCCTGCTGATGGACGCCTCGGGCAAGGACGACGTGCTTCTCGAGACCGTCGGCGTGGGCCAGGGCGAGGTGGATGTCGTCGACCACGCTGACACCATCGTTCTCGCGCTGATGCCCGGCTCCGGCGACTCGATTCAGGCGCTGAAGGCGGGCGTGATGGAGATTCCCGACGTGATCGTCGTCAACAAGTCGGAGCACCCGCTGGCCGAGACCATGGTCCGGGAGGTGCGGGCCGTCCTGTCGCTCGGTCCGCAGCGCGATTGGCGGGTGCCCGTCGTCCGCACCGAGGCGGCGAAGGGCGAGGGGATCGCCGAGCTCCTGAAGAGCATCGACGCCCACCGCCGCCACATCGAGGAGACGGGCTCGCTGGAAGAGCGCCGGGCCCGGAACCTCCGCGCCGAGGTCCTCGGGCTCGCGGCGGTTCGCCTGCGGCGCCGGCTCGAGGAGCTGGCGGCGAAGGACCCGGAGTGGGAGGGCCTCCTGGACAGCGTCGTGCGGCGCCAGACCGACCCCGCCACGGCGGCCCGGATGCTGCTGGAGAAGTCCGGAGAGCTCTAGGAGCCCAACGGCCCTTTGCTACAGAGCCTCGGCCGCCCAGTCGAAGGGCGCTGGGGCGGCGTTCGGAGTGCCGCCGACGGGCGGGACGATCACGCGGGTGCGGCGTCCCTGTGCCCCACGCTCGACGCGAACCTCCGACCACTGTGCGCACGGCGCGAAGGCGTTCGATAGCTCCATCGCGAGACGCGACGGCTCACGCTTGCGGTGGTTGGTATTCCTTTCCATAGGCCCCCACTGAAAGGTTCGGTGACGGTCGCGACTCTACGCACGCCGGCGGTCGGAATCGTGCGCTGTCCCACAACAAATCCCCAATTTGGGGGGTCGGCGCCTTCGGCCGATTGCGTGGCCAGGGTCAGCCGGGTCGTGGCTCCGCGAGGTCGCGGGCCAGCGTAACCAGCAGCCGCACCCCGTAACCGGTCGGGCCGTTGCCCACGTACTCGCGCCCGACGTCCCAGGCCGTCCCCGCGATGTCGAGGTGCGCCCATGGCTTGCCGTCCACGAATTCCTCCAGGAAAGAGCCCGCGTAGATCGTGCCCGCCTTGCGCTTCGCCGACGCATTGGTGAGGTCGGCGTCCTTCCCCCTGGTCAGCTCCTTGTACTCGGGGTGGAGCGGCAGGCGCCAGGCCAGCTCGCCGGTGCGTCCCGCGGCCGCCAGCACGCGGTCGGCCCAGCCGTCGTCGTTCGAGATCAGCGCCGCGTACGTCGAGCCGAGGGCGATCAGTACCGCGCCCGTCAACGTCGCCAGGTCCACGAGGCGATCGGCGCCGAGCTCGCGCACGGAGTAGGTCAGAGCGTCGGCAAGTATCAGGCGGCCCTCCGCGTCGGTGTTGTTCACCTCGACCGTCTTGCCGTTCAGCTGCGTGATGATGTCGCCGGGTTTGGTCGCCGTCCCGCTCGGCATGTTCTCGGTGGCCGGAACGCAGGCGACCAGGTTCAACGGCAGGCCGAGCTCGGCGATCGCGGCGACCCCCTCGAGAACCGCGGCGCCGCCCGACATGTCCATCTTCATCTCCTCCATCTTCGATGCCGGCTTGATCGAGATCCCACCGGTATCGAAGGTCACGGCCTTCCCAACCAGGCCCAGCGTCTCGCCGTCGGCGGCGCCGCGGTAGCGCAGCACGATCAGCGCGGGCTCCTCGGCCGTGCCCTTGGCTACGGCCGCCAGCCCGCCCATCCCTCGTTCCTCGATCTCGGCCCGCCGCAGCACCTCGGCGGTGACTTGCTCGTTGGCGCGGGCGATCTCGTGAGCACGGTCAGCCAGGTAGCTCGGCGTGGCCACGTTCGACGGCAGGCCCTGGAGCTCGCGCGCGCGGTTGGCGGCCTCTGAGGCCACGCGCGCCGCCTCCACGTCTTGCGCGATCTTCGAGCCTTGCTCGCCGCCCGCCAGCAGCAGGTGCTCGATCCTGGGCGGCGCCGGATCCTCGGGGTCGCGGGACTTGAAGCGGTCGAACCGGTAGGAGGCGAGCACCGTTCCCTCGACCACGGCGGCGGCAACCGCCTGGGGGGTGACGTGGTCGCCGGCCGCCTCGGGAAGCGACCAGGCGATCGTTTCCGCCTCGTAGCGGCCGGCCCGGATCACGGTCAGCGCAGCGGCAATCCGCATCCGCTCGGCATCCAGGTCCTCCCGCTTGCCGAGCCCGACGATCAGCAACCGCTCGGGGTGCTCCGGGCGCAACAGCGTGAGCTTCTTGAATGCCGTTTTGACGTCGCCTGTGCCCGGCAGGTCGCGATAGGCCTCCTGCAGCTCCTCGCCGTCGAACAGGCCCATCGCATGCAGGTCCGCCTCGACGCCGGCGAACGGCTTGTCGGTCACCTCCACTCGCACCGGAAGCCGAGTCTATTGGCGCCCACTAGGATCTTGATGGACCCCCGGCGGCTCCGAAAAGCCGCCGATGACCCGAAGAAAGGCGTCAGATGTCGCAGACAGTCATCCTCGGCACCGCTCGCACACCCTTCGCGAAGATGGGAGGGGCGCTTTCGTCGAAGAGCGCCGTGGAGCTCGGAGGAACGGCGATCGCCGCTGCCCTGGACCGCGCCGAGCTGCCACCGGATCAGGTCCAGCAGGTGATCTACGGCCAGGTCCTGCAGGCCGGCCAGGGCCAGATCCCCTCCCGCCAGGCGCAGATCGAGGCCGGGATTCCGAAGGAGGTCCCCTCGGAGACGATCAACAAGGTCTGCGCCTCAGGCATGAGAACCATCGGCCTGGCCGACCAGGCGATCCGAGCGGACGACCTGGAGCTGGCGGTCACGGGCGGCATGGAGTCGATGAGCGGCGCTCCCTACCTCCTCCCGGGGGCTCGCTTCGGGTTCCGGATGGGCGACGTGCAGGCGATCGACTCGATGACCCACGACGGGCTCACGAACCCATTCACCGACAGGCAGATGATCGACGAGGCAAGCGACGTCGCGGCGGAGCTGGAGCTGACCAGGGCCGACATGGATCGCTGGGCCGCCCGCTCCCATCAGCTCGCCGCCAAGGCGACCGACGAGGGACGACTGGCGGAGGAGATCGTCGGCGTCACGGTGAAGACCCGCAAGGAGGAGGCGGAGGTCGTCCACGACGAGGCGATCCGGCCTGAGACGACCGTGGAGGTCTTGGCGAAGCTGAAGCCGATCGGTGGCCCCGACGCCACCCATACGGCGGGCAACGCCCCCGGGGTCAACGACGGCGCCGGCGCGGTCGTGGTGGCCTCCGAGGGGTGGGCGAAGCGCGAGAGTCGTTCCCCGCTGGCCCGGATCCTCTCCTATGGCACCGTTGCCGACGACTTCCCCTACCTGGCTCGGACACCGGCGGGGGCAGCGAAGCAGGCGCTCGAGAAGATCGGTCGCTCGCCCTCCGACGTCGACCTCTGGGAGATCAACGAGGCCTTCGCCTCGGTCGCGATCAACTCCGTTCGGATGTTGGGTGTCGACGAGGAGAAGGTGAACGTGAACGGCGGCGCGATCGCCCTCGGCCACCCGATCGGCGCCTCCGGAGCCCGGATCGTCGGCGCCCTGGTTCACGAGCTGCGCCGGCGCGGCGGGGGACTTGGCTGCGCTGCGATCTGCAGCGGCGGCGGCCAGGGCGACGCGATCGTCCTGGAGGTGAACGGCGCCTAGCCAGGCTCCGTCTTCCCCACCGTTCGCGGGCTCATGAGCGGGCAGTCTGCCGCTTTCTTCGACCTCGACCGAACGCTGATGGCGGGCTCGAGCGGCATGCACTTTGCGCGTGCCGCCTATCGCTCGGGGATGGTCAGCCGGGCCCGCCTGGCACGGTGGGGCGCCGAGCACGTCCGTTTTCGCCTGCGCGGCTCGACCGACGAGCGCACCGCGCAGGTGCTCTCGCAGGTCAAGGAGCTCCTCGCGGGCGTGCCCGAGCGGAACATCCAGCGGATGGCCCCCGATCTGCTGGCCGGGGTCCTGCCGCGCATCTACCCGAAGATGCTGGAGGAGGTTCGTGCGCACCAGGACGCCGGCCGCGCGACCTTCATCGTGAGCGCCGCAGGCAACGGCCTGGTGGAGATGCTGGCACGAGTGCTCGGGATGGATGGCGGCATCGGAACCCGGTACGAGGTCGACGGGCACGGCGTGCTGACCGGGCGGATCGTGGAGCCGTTCGTCTACGGCGAGGGCAAGGTGGCCGCCATGCAGCGCTTCGCCGACGACCACGAGATCGACCTGCCGGAGTCGTGGGCCTACTCCGACTCCGCCTCGGACCTGCCGATGCTCCGCGCGGTGGGCAACCCGGTCGTCGTCAATCCGGATCCCGAGCTGGCGAAGATCGCGGCCGACCGGGGCTGGCGAGTGATGCGCTTCGAGCGGCTGGGCAGGCGCCTGGCGATCGGGGGTGTCACGTTGGCGGCGGCAGCCAGCGGCACCCTGCTCGCCTCGCGCCGCAAGCAGGCCCCCCGCGGACTTCGGGCCCGCGCCGGGCGGCGACGCCGGGCCTAGACTGTCGGGCATGGCCGTAGAGCCGGGAGCCAGGCGACGTGCCCACGAGTGGCTACAGGAGGTCTACTCGAAGCAGGCCGAGCGGGAGGCGTTGTTTCAGACCATCTCGGGGCAGGAGGTGAGGCCTCTCTACACGCAGGAGGACCTCGCCGAAACCGATCCCGAGGGCGAGATCGGGTTCCCCGGCGAGCACCCCTACACCCGCGGCGTGTACCCGTCGATGTACCGCGGTCGCCTGTGGACGATGCGCCAGTTCGCCGGCTTCGGCACCGCCGAGGAGACCAACGAGCGTTTCCGCTACCTGCTGGACCACGGCCAGAACGGCCTCTCGACCGCGTTCGACATGCCCACGCTGATGGGCCTCGACTCCGACCACGCCCGCAGCCTCGGCGAGGTGGGCCTCGAGGGAGTGGCGATCGACACCCTCGACGACATGATCGACCTCTTTCGCGGCATCCCGCTCGACCGGGTAACGACCTCGATGACGATCAACGCCCCGGCGGCGATCCTGCTCGCTTTCTACGTCTGTGCCGCCGAGGAGCAGGGAATCCCGCCGGAGGCGCTCGGCGGCACCATCCAGACGGACATCTTGAAGGAGTACATCGCCCAAAAGGAATGGTGCTTTCCGATCGAGCCGGCCATGCGGCTGGTCACCGACATGGTCGAGTGGTGCACGGAGCGGATGCCGCGCTGGCACCCGATCTCGATCTCCGGCTACCACATCCGCGAGGCCGGCTCGACCGCCCAGCAGGAGCTCGCGTTCACGCTCAAGGACGGCTTCACGTACGTCGAGCTGGCGCTCGAGCGGGGGCTCGACATCGACGCCTTCGCGCCCCGCCTCTCGTTCTTCTTCAACGCCCACATCGACTTCTTCGAGGAGATCGCGAAGTACCGCGCCGCCCGGCGGATCTGGGCACGGGAGATGCGCAACACGTACGGCGCCCGGCGGGAGGAGTCCCAGCGCATGCGCTTCCATACGCAGACTGCGGGGGTGTCGCTGACCGCGCAGCAGCCTCTGGTCAACATCGTGCGGACCGCGATCGAGGCGCTGGCCGGGGTGCTGGGCGGCACACAGTCACTGCACACGAACTCGTTCGACGAGGCGCTCGCGCTGCCGACCGAGGAGGCGGTGAGGGTCGCGCTCCGCACCCAGCAGGTGATCGCTCACGAGACCGGAGTCACCAATACCATCGATCCGCTCGGCGGCTCC
>Ga0134122_10002946_pt1 | contig 12534 bp, 11 predicted proteins | sample KB302_FD_96461 | JGI IMG/M metagenome (GOLD analysis project Ga0134122, IMG submission 96461) | Terrestrial soil microbial communities without Nitrogen fertilizer from Kellogg Biological Station, Michigan, USA - KB3-0-2 | ecosystem: Environmental > Terrestrial > Soil > Unclassified ...
CCTACGACAACGTCGAGGCCAAGGCCTATCCCACGATGCTCGTCAGGAGCAGCTACAACGACTCGCAGGTGATGTACTGGGAGCCCGCGAAGTACGTGGCCAAGCTCCGCGCCCTGAAGACGGATGACAACCCGCTCGTTTTCAACATCAACATGGACCCCGCCGGGCACGGCGGCAAGAGCGGGCGCTACAATCGCCTGCACGAGACGGCCTTCGAGTACTCGTTCCTCCTCTGGCAGCTCGGAGTCGAGAAGGTGCAGTGAGGCCGGCGGAGGTACACTGTGCCCGATGGACGAGATGGACGAAGAAGCTGCGCCGGAGCACGACCAGGACCCGCCGGAGCTGGAAGCGACGCCCGAGGCCCGACCGCTGCGCGTTTCCCTCTACGGGCGTGAGAGCGAGCGCCAGCTCTCCCGGCATTTCAACGCCGTCCGCCTCGCGAAGTCGCAGCGCCCCGACTTGGCGACCGCCCACGGCAAGGCGCTCATCATTTATGTGAACCACCCCACATGGTGGAACCCTCTGGTCTGCCTCTACCTCGCGGGGCAGCTCTTTCCCGGCCGCCGGCACTACGGTCCGGTCGATGCCGGCACGAGCGGATATCGCGCCTTCGAGCGCATGGGCTTCTTCCATGTCGACACCGCAGGCGCCCGCGACGCGCGGCGGTTCCTCACCCTCTCGCAGGAGATTCTCGGCCGGCCGGACGCCGCGCTGTGGATTCCAGCCGAAGGGCGCATCGCCGACCCGCGCGAGCGGCCGGTCCGGCTGCGCTCGGGCGTCGGCTATCTCGCCTCGCGGGTGCGCCAGGCCGTGCTCCTGCCGCTCGCCCTGGAGTGCCCGTTCTGGGAAGGACAGCTCCCCGAGGTGCTGGTCCGCTTTGGCGAGGAGATCCCGGCCGGAGACGTCGGGATGGGCGCGAGCGACTGGACGGCGGTCCTGGAAGACCGACTGGAGTCGGCGCTGGACGCGCTTGCCGCCGAGTCGCTCGCCCGCGATCCGGCGCGCTTTGACGTCCTCCTCGACGGCGGTGGCGGCGAAGCTGTGGTTCCCGGCGTCTGGCGGCGGTTCAAGGCGCGCTTCGCGGGAAGGTCATGAGGGCTTGACATCTTCATAAGCCAGCGCCAAAGGTCGGCCGCGATCAGATCGCGGCCGGAGCTCAGGACGCGCCCGGCACTTCCGAGCCCCGCGGCCACTCTCCGCGGAGAAAGGCGTCGGCCGCCGGGAAGAACTCCTTGGGGCGCTCGATGTAAGGGTGGCTGCCGGAGCCCTCGATGGCGAGGCAACGCGCATTGGCGGCGTGGGCCGCCCACTCCCGGGAGGCTGCCATGGGCACCAGATCGTCCGTCCCTTGGATGACGAGGAGGGGCATGTGCAAGCCGGCCAGCCGCGAGCGGAAGTCCCACCCTTCCATCTTGGGAACGATGTGGCGGAAGTACAGGCTCATGGTGTGTTGCGGCCACTCGTTGGGGAAGGAGCAGATGTCGTCCAGGGGGAAACGCGAGGCCGCCGCCAGCTCGCCCATCTGCGCCGGCAGCAGGAAGTAGTTGAACCAGGCGCGGCAGAAGGCCACCGGATCCTCATCGTCCAGTCCCTCGCGGCGCATCTCTTCCAGCCGCGGAATCCCCGGCGGGAAGGTCAGGTCCTCCGGGGAGGGCGTCTCCTGCAGCCATTCGCCCGGAATCCGCGGCGTGATGGGACAGACGAGCAGCATCCGCTCGATCCGCTCCGGGTTGTCCAGCGCATAGAGGGCGGTGATCGCCGCGTGATAGGAGGCACCGACCAGCGACAGCTTCTCGAGGCCGAAGTACTGCCGCACCGTCTCGAGATCGGCTACGTCGTCCTCGATGCTCAGGTAGCGGGCGTCGGTGATGGTGCTCGACCGTCCCCGGCTGCGGGGATCGTAGAGGATCAGCCGGCGTCCCTCCGCCAGCGGCTGCAAGAGCTCCGACAGCCAGTTGGCGTTGGGGATGACCACCGTCTCCGGACCGTCGCCGAGGACGTTGTAATAGAGGTGGAGCCCCCGCCGGACGAAGACGAACCCTTCGCTGCTCCGCATGGTGCGGATCGTATCGGAAGTGAGGCCTCAGCCGCCCTCTTCCACTTCGATCTCGAAGATCCGGAACGGCGGATGGTCTGGATAGGTATGCCGCAGGAGCTGCAGGCTGACATTGAAGACCGGCACGCCCTGCGCCGTCTTGCCCTCCGGTTGGCCGCGATGGGCGTGGCCGTGGAAGACGGCTTTGATGGGATAGCGGGACAGCGGTTCTTCCAGCCGGCTGGAGCCGAGAAACGCGAAGATCTCCGGCGGCTCGCCTTCCACCGTCTCCTGGATGGGCGAGTAGTGGAGCACGGCGATGCGCGGCCTGCCGCGCAGGCGCGCCAGCGCCGACTCCAGCTTCAACGCCTCGTCCACCGCTTCGCGGACGAAGTGCTTGATGATGTCCTCTCCCCACGGGCCGAGGGCGCGCCGGCCAAAACCGCCGCAGAATCCCTTGACGCCGGCGAAACCCACTCCCTGCACCTCGGTGGCGTCGCCATCCAGCACCCGGATGCCGCCGTCGCAGAGCACCTTTTTGATCTCCTCCTGCTTGCCGGATTCGAAATCGTGGTTGCCGAGCACGGCGATCACCGGAATGCTCACCGCCGCGTGGATCTCGCGGGCGAGGTCCTGCGCCTCCTCCACCAGGCCGTGATCCGTCAGGTCGCCGCAGATCAGCAGCACGTCGGACTCCCGCCCGGCTTCCGCCAAGATCTCGCGCACTGCCGGCTCCATTGGCCGCGTGTAGTGGAGGTCGCCGAGCGCGGCGATGCGCACCGCTCCGTCCTGTTTCGTCATCTCGCCCTCCCTGCTCGCGGGGAGGAGGCTTCAAGAGACGTGCCAGGGCACGAATCTGGTACGCCTCTTGCTGTTCCGAGTGGCTCTCTGAGGGAGACGCGATGCCAATCCCACTCGATGTGACCAGGAAAGAGCTGGCACCGGAGACCATCGGGTTCTACCGTGAAGCCATGCAGGCGCTGGAAGAGGGGGACGTGCCGTTTCTGGTCGGCGGCGCCTATGCGTATGCCCTCTACACCGGCATCGCGCGGCATACCAAGGACTTCGACATCTTCGTGCGGCCCGCCGACTTCGACCGGGCGCTCGACGCCTTTCGTCACAAAGGCTGGCAGACCGAGCGCAGCTTCTCCCACTGGCTGGGCAAGACCTTCCGCGGCGAAGATTTCGTGGATGTGATCTTCAGCTCCGGCAACGGCGTCGCGCGGGTGGATGACCTCTGGTTCGAGCACGCCGTCGCGGGGGAGGTGCTGGAGCTCCCGGTCCGGCTCATCCCCGCCGAGGAGATGATCTGGTCGAAGTCCTTCATCATGGAGCGCGAACGCTTCGACGGCGCCGACGTGGCTCATGTGCTCTATTGCCGCGCGGCGGACCTCGATTGGGAGCGTCTGCTCGGCCGCTTCGACGTCAACGGCGGCTGGCGGGTGCTGTTCGCCCACCTGATCCTTTTCGGTTACATCTACCCCGGCGATGCCGAGCGGATTCCCGGGCGCGTCCTGGAGCGGCTGAGCGAGCGGCTGCGGGAGGACGGCCAGGATCCCGAGGCCGATTCGCTCTGCCGGGGCCCCATCCTCTCCCGCTCGCAGTACCTGATCGACATCTACCGCTGGGGTTATCGTGACGCGCGGCTGCGTCCCTTGGGCAACATGAGCCTCCAGGAGATCGAGTACTGGACGGCCTCCGCCCAGGAGGACGGCGACGTCACGCAGCTCCAGGCGCTGGAGGACGAGTAGCCCGGCGCTTCCGCACCGGGCTATCGAAACTTCGCTCCTCTGGAGCGACCACGGTCACCGAATCAGCCGGCCTTTTTCGCCCTCAGGGCGACGTTTCGCTAGCCCGGTGCGGGAGCGCCGGGCTGCCCCGGCTCCCACCCCGCCGGCGCCATCTCGAAGCCGGCGAACTGGAAGGCCGGAGCCACCGTGCAGCCGACGAGCGTCCAGTCTCCCAGGGAACGGGCCGACTGCCACGCTCCGGCGGGCACGACCCTCTGCGGCCGCTCGCCGGCGGCGAGATCCGGCCCGAGCCGCGCGGCCGAGCGCTGCCGGCCATCCGGAGAGAGGCTAAGCTCCAGGGGTGCTCCGGCATAGTGATGCCACACCTCGTCGGCGTCCGTCCGGTGCCAGGCCGAGACCTCGCCGCGGCGCAGCAGGTAGTAGATGGCCGTCGAGGTGCCGCGGCCGCCGTCGGGAGCAGCGGCCCGAAAGGTCTCGCGATAGAAACCTCCCTCCGGATGTGGCGCGAGGCCGAGGAGCCGGACGATCTCCTCGGCTGTCAGCGGATCGTCCTTCACAATGGGCCTCTACGGGGCGATCCTGTAGCGAATGGTGACGCTGGCCTCGACTCCCACCTGCCCGCTCGAGACGGGTGTCTCGGCGACTTCCGCCATGGCGAATCTGGCGACCTTGGGGTAAGGAGGTGGATTGACCGAGACGCCCCCTTCGGCGACCTCGAGGATCTCTACCAGCCGCACCTTGAGCGCCTGAGCCAGGGCTTCCGCCTTGGCGCGGGCCTTGCGGACGGCGTCGGTGAGCGCCGCGGCGCGCGCCGCCTCGTCGTTGCGCAGGCCGAACTCCACGCCGTCGAGGCTGTTCGCTCCGGCGCCCAAGCCCGCGTCGATCACAGGTCCCACCTTGCTCAGGTCCTCGATCCGGATGGTGACGCTGTTGCTGGCCTGATAGCCGGTGATCCTGGGCGCCTGCTCCTCGGCTCCCGGCCGGCCCTGCGAGTACAGCGGCGAGAGCGAGAGGCCCGAGGTCTGGATGTCCTCCGCCTTGATCCCCAGCTTGCGGACGGCCTCCAGCACCGAGTTGGCGGCTCGGCTCACCTTATCCTGTGCATCGCGAGCGGAGGGAGCCTGACCGACCACGCCCAGCCGGACCGTCGCCTCGTCAGGATCGGCTCGCGCCTCGCCGGTGCCCGAGACGCTCAAGACGGGGACGATGTCAGCCGGGCTCTTTTCCGCTGCCGTCTGTGCTGCGAGAGGCGCGGATAGTGCGAGGACGATACCGGTGGCCGTGAGGAGCTTTCCCATGCTGATCCTCCTTCCGGCCCAGTATAGATGCGAAATCCCCGCCCGGCGGCTCTCGCCGGGACGGGGAAAGGACAAGGTGACGGTTACTGACTCCAGGAGTGGTCCGTCATTCAGGGCCGCCGAGTGCTACCCGTCTGGTCGCTGGCACCCGGCTTGCTCTTCTCGCCGGCAGCGACGGACATTGTGTAGATGCGGTGCTGAGAGAAGTCCCAAAGGTTGAAGACCAGACTGAACAGCGCCAGGATGCCGGCGGTCAAGCAGGCGCCCGGCAGATTCATGCAGCAACCCAGGAAGCCAGCGGTCGCGGCACCCCCTGCGGTGACGAAGCTCAGCGTACGGCTCATCGCGTTCATCCTCGGAGGAGGCCAGGTTTCAATCGGCGGTATTCTGCTTTCTTCAGGCATGGCATCCTCCCGCTTTGAATTGGCAAATTCTCATTTCAATCCCTCCTAGCGAGGTGATATCACCTCGGTGTTATGAGAGCGCGGGCGTCAGGATGTGACTTCCGCGCGTTGTTCCCTCGGTCCTGGCTCGAGTCTACCGCGGCGGGAGGCCGATATCGCGCTCTCCCTGCCGAAGCGCTGACCCTTGCATCCTGAGGCGCGAGAAAAGGGCCTGGCGTTACATCAGCGGGGCTCTCCGAAAAGAATGAATGGCGCCCAGTAGGAGGGATGCGCATATTTCGCCCGGCCGATCATGGAGAGCTTCGAGGCTTGCAGGGCCTTGGACTTCTCCTGCGCGTGCTCGAGATTCTTGTAGAAATCCAGCATCAAGTCGGGAGTCGGGCCATCTACGACATTCCAAAGGCTGACCACCAGGCTGGGTACTCCGGCGTAGAAAAAAGCCCGGGTCAGGCCTACCAGCCCCTCCCCGGTGACCTCTTTGCCCAGCGCCGTCTCGCAGGCCGAGAGCACGACCAGGTCGGCAGAGAGCTTCAGATTGAAGATCTCGCGCATCTGAAGCAGGCCGTCTTCTCCGGGCCGTTCCGCGAGAATCAAGGCAGAGTACTCCGGATGGATCTCGTCGATCTGTGCGTGAGTGGCGAAATGGAGGCGGCGTGCGTTCGCCACGGCAGGATTGCCGGTCACCGCGGCCTCGTCAGCCGCGCTGCCGATGAATCTCAGAGCGGCTCCGGGATAAAGCTCGGTGATCTTCTCGATCTCCCGCCGCGAGGCGGGCAGAGGCTGGAAAGCGCTGGCCGCGAAATCGGCAGGAGAGCTCCGTGGGCTTCCGCGGGTGGCGGAAGCGCTCCCGGGGTCGGCAAAGGGGGCGAAGGCCACCAATTGTTTCCGGTCGGCCGGGACGGGCGCCTGTCTGGGCGCGCGCAGACCGGCGAGCACGCTCGCCGAGGGGATATAGGCGATGGAATATCGGCGCAAGAGATAGGGCAGGTCCCGATAGTTGGGCTGATCGGCCGGCGCGGTGAGCAGCGCCTCGAAAGGAATGTAATAAAGGACGCCGTCCGGAACGATCAGCAGGCTGGACTTCCCAGCCAAGGTTGCAGAGGCGGGCTCCAGGAGATCGTGGTAGAGGGCGAAGGCCGATTCCAGGTAGTCCCGCGCCTTGAGAAAGCTCTCGTGCTCGAGCGCTCCCCGAAGCCGCAGGACCTGCTTGGTGATCTCCTCGGCAGCCGGCAGCGCGAAGGTCTTGATCTCCTCCCGGGTCACCACGAAAAGAAGCGAGCCCTCCTTGGCGAGCGCATATTCGAGCAATGCGGTGTGGTCATCGAGGATCCGGCTTTGGATTTCTTCGAGCTTCAAGGGCACCGGATAACGGACCTCCGCGTAGCGTTTGTTTTTCGTCTGGATCTCCACTTCCAGTTGTTCCCAGCGCGCATCCAACGCGTCCCGCTCAACCCGGAGCTTCTGGTATTGCTCCGATGTCACATTGGCGGCTCGCAGCTCGCGTTGCAATCGCGAGATCTGGCCGGAAAGGTCGTCTTCTCGTTGCTGCAGGTCACGGTCCAATCCCTGCCGAAGATCGATCCGGCCCTCTGCCAGCAGGTCGAGGAGCCCTCGCGCCCTGGCCCGCTCGCTGGTTTCCAGAGCTCGCGCCCCGTAGCCTTTGCCCGGGTGCAGCCGATCGAGCCGCATCAGCAGATCGATGTCGAGAGCGTAATAGGTGCGCTTGCTGGCAAAGAACCCGGTGCGAAACTGGTCGCCCGCGATATTCCGGCGCGTGGATTCGACGGCGGCGATCGCGCTCTCGATATCGGCCAGCGCCTCCTCGAGGCGATCCTTGTCCCGGCGCAGCAAGGACCGCCTCAGCAGCGCCAGGGCGACGACGCTCCGGTAGCCGATTTCATTCGCCTCGGTGATGGCGTCTCCGAGGCTTTTCTCCGCTTGCTCGGCCTGGCCGAGCTTGGCGTAGGCCGAGCCGATGGCGAGCAGTGAGGCTGCCTTCTGGGGGCGGTCATTGTTTTTACTGGCGATGGCGAGCGCTCTTCCCAAAGACTCCAAGGCCTCCTGGAGCTGCCCCAGGTCAACTTGCGAGAGCCCGATGAAATGGGGAATGATCCAGGGCTCTTCGATCACCAGGCGCCGCGCCTCCGCGTACTCGGCGAGCGCCGCATCGATATTTCCTTTCTCCTGGTGCACCCGGCCAACTCCGATGAGCGCGTTCACTTCGTTCTTGGCGTCGCCGGCGGCGTGAAACACCTTCTGCGAGAGCAAATAGTTTTCGAGAGCCTGATCTGGATCGCCGAGCAGTAGGTAGAGGTTGCCCATGTTGTAATGGGTCATCCCCGAATCTCTGGGGGCCTGCCTGTCGGCCACCCGGATAAACAGGTCCAAAGCCTTCTGAAGCTGTCCTTCGTTCTGATAATAGGCGGCGAGGTTGTGCTCGATATTCACCTCTTCCCGTAAGTCGCCTGCCTGCCGGCTGAGCTCGAGGGCTTTCTCCAAGAGCTCGCGGGCCTTGCCGAAACGGAAGAGCTGATAGTTGGCGCTGCCCACGCCGGCCGTCGCGATGGCCTGTTGGGTCAGATCGCCGGATTCCACCGCGAGAGCCAAAGCCTCTTCAAAGGATTGCAAGGCGTCCTGGAAATCCCGCTGCCGCCAATAGACATTGGCCAGTCCTTCCAGCGCGGGAATCTGCTCGAACGGTTCCCCCACCTGCCGCAAAATCTCGGCCGCACTGCGATAGGATCGGAGAGCCTCCTCATAGTGCTCGAGCCGGGAGCTGCAGAATCCGATGCCTTGCAGAGCCCGGGCTTCCCCTTCGGGAAAGCCGCTCTCCTTGGAGCGGTCGAGGGCCTTCTCATACAAGAGCAGGGCTTCGGATATACGGCCTTTGTCGCTGCGAAAGCCGGCGTTCACGAGGAGGGCCTCGGCCTCACCGCGAGGATCCCCCGCGGCTTGCCAGGCGGCGATCGACTCTCCCAGCCGGGCCTCGGCGCGGGGAGCCTGCTCGTCATTATCCAACGCGAGCAGACGTTTCGCCTCCGCCAACGCCAGCGCCGCCTTCACGCGGGCCTCATCTCCGGGAGCCGCCGGGCGGACATCCAGAATTTTTACGCTATAGCGTGCGGGAACCTTCAGCTCTTGCGCCGCGAAGGGGTCGAGCCGGTAGATCCCTGCCTGGTCCGCAATCACTGCCAGAAGGTGAGGATCGGAGCCCATGGCGTTCACCAAGGTCTCGCCGTTCGGCTTCGAGAGGCAGAACGACAGGCTGGCGTTCCGCGACGAGATTTCCAGCAGCAGGAACGTTCCTGCATCCAACGGCACATCGAACGTCTGCGTCTCCCCGCCATGGATCTCGCGCTCGAGGGAAGCTCCCGGAGCCAGGGAAAGGACCTCGGTCGCAGGCGTTGCCGCGGGAGCATCGCCGGCCCGATTCTGCGCCGGTCCGGCGATCGGCAACGCCGCCAGGAAGGAGGAGAGTGCAAGGACGATGGAGCGAAGAGCGGGCAGGGGGATCAACTCCAGCCTCTTTGGGTTCTTGGATCTTACTCCAGCCGCGCGGCCAGGTCGGCGATCCGCCCCAGAAAAGATAGGATGTTGTCTATGGCCATGGACGACCGGGAGGTGGTCGCCCGCTTCTTGCGGGGCGAGGCGGAGGCGGTGGGGACTGTGGACAGTTGGATCTCACGTGCCGCCTGGCCCTACCAGCGCCGGCTCGCGGACCACTGGGACGACGTCCTCCAGGACGTGCGCCTGGAAGTGACCCGCCTGCTGGCGGACGGGAAGTTCCGGGGCGAATCGAGCCTGCGCACCTATCTCTGGCGGGTGGTGAGCCACACCTGCCTCGACCAGCTCCGCGCCCAGAGCAAATGGAAGTGGGCCGAGCTGGACGCCTTGGATCAGGGAGAAGGCCCTGCCGGCGTGGTCCAGGCTCAGGATTCGAGCCCCGAGCAGCGGGACCTGCTGTTCCGGGTGCTGGAGCGTGTCTCGCAGGAGTGCCGGCAGTTGTGGCGCCTGATCGTGGCAGGCTTCTCCTACAGGGAGATGAGCCTGCGCCTGAAGGTCGCGGAGGGAACGCTGCGAGTACGAGTGCTGCGCTGCCGGGAGAAGGCGACGACCATGCGGCGGGAGATCCTGGGAGGTGGATCGGGCAACGGAGGTAACGCCGCGGCGAAAAAATCGCCTAGTAAGAGTGGGAGGACTAAATCTGATGACCTGTGACCATGCTATCGAGCTTCAACCCTGGCTGCTGAACGGCACGCTCGCCACCGAGGAACGCGACGAGGTCTGGAAACACCTGGAAACCTGCGAGAGCTGCCGCCAGGCTCTGGCCGAGACCCGGGAAGCATGGTCCATGTTCGCGCAGCATCTGCCCAGCCAGGATCTGGTGGCTCTCGCCTGGGGAGAGGCTCCTTCCGAAGCCGTTGAGGAGCACCTGGCGTCCTGCGCCCCCTGCGCGGCGGAGCTCGAGCTGGCGCGGATGAGCCGGCGGCTGGAGGAGGAAGGCAACATCGCCCTCTTCCCGGCGGCGAAGCCGCGGCCCGCGGCTGCTCCCCGGAAGTGGCAGGCCGTTGCGATGGCCGCGAGCTTGCTGATGGCCGTTTCGGCGTTCGGCTGGGTCCAGGCGAGCCGGCAGGCGGGCGACCTTTCCAACCGGCTGGCGCGCTTGGAGGCGCCGGCTGGACAGCCAGAGCAGCCGGCGGCCGGTGAAACGCCCTCCCTGCGAGAGCAGGTCGCCCGCCTGGAGGGCGAGATGAAGCACCTGGTCGGCCTCCAGCAGGAGAACGAGAAGCAGTTCGAAACCGCCCGGTCCCAGGTCGCGCAGCTCGAAAAAGAGCGCGCGGTCCTGGCCGGGCCGCACGCCGCCGAGGTGGTGGACCTCGGCGCCGGCGACGTAGTGCGCGGGGAGACCGCGGAGCAGCCGCTGCATGGGGACCAGTACATCACCCTGCTCCTGCCGGCTCGGGGCGCCAAGTCCGGCGAGCGTCAGGCGGAGATCCTCGACGGCTCCGGAAAAGTCGTCCGGCAGGTGGGCAGGCTCCCGGTGACGCAGGACTTTCATTCCATCGTCCTGCCACCCGGCTCCCTGTCACCGGGCGTCTACACTCTCAGGCTCTCCGGCCGGGAGGAGACCTGGACGTTGCGGGTGGTCCGCTAGCGTCCCACCTCCCGCGCCGCCGCGCCGTGGATGGCGAGGGTCGCCGGGTCCTGGAGGAAGGCGGCCACGCCGAGGCTCTCCACCTTCCAGCGCTTGTCGATGCCTAGCACGATCTCGCCCGACTTCTCCGAGCCGGCCGCCGCGGGCAGGGTGAATGCCTTCTCGAAACGGCGGACCACCCGATCGTTGCGCAGGGTCCGCGAGGCGTTTTCTCCCGCCTTGACCGCGGTCGAGAGGCCGCTCTCGTAGATGGCCACCCAGAGGTCGAGGCTGCCCGGGCCGGCGGCCTTCGCGAGCTTTGCCCCCACTTTGACGCGCAGGTGGCCGTCCGGCGTCGGCGGATCGACGGCCAGGCTCACCCGCCCGGCCGGCTCCGCTTCCAGGGCACCGGCGATACGGTCAGCCACTGCGCCTTCCTGGGAGCCCACGCACTCGGCGCGGCCATTGACCACCACCTGGGGCGTGTAGATGCGGTTGGTGTGGAAGGTGCGGGCGGCGTAGAGCTGCTGCCGCTCGGACCAGCGGGGCGAGGAATAGGGATCCGTCCAGCCGATGGAGTTCCAGTAGTCCACGTGGAAGGACAGCGGGATGACTTTGCCCTGGTACCGCGGGTCGCGGGCGAGCCTGGAGAGCAGCCGGTCCGCCGGCGGACAGCTCGAGCATCCCTGCGAGGTGAAGAGCTCGACGACCGCGGTGCGGCTGTCAGAAGCGTCCGGCTTCGCGGTGTCGCCGGAGGTGCCGCGGACAGCAAGGACGGTCAGGACGGCAAGGACGACGAAGGACGGGAGTCTGAAGATCGGGGTCATGAGGAGAGCCTCCAACGAAGATACGGCTGCGGACCTCGCGCTGGCCTGCCTGGGAGCGCCGCGGGCTCATCGCCTCCAGAGATGGTACGATTCGTTTCACGTAAAACGCCAGAAAAGGGGAAGCCCATGCTGTCTATGCTGTCAACTTCCAGCCTCGTAGTCGTCGTCTTCCTCGCCATCATCTTCTTCTATCTCCTCGCCCGCATGCTCTACAAGAAAGCGGGACCGGACGAGGCGTTGATCGTCTACGGCCGCCGCAAGCTCATCGGCGCCAAGGTGCGGGATGAGAAGGGCGACGCCGAGGGCTTCCGCATCGTGCGCGGCGGCGGCACGTTCGTCTGGCCGGCGTGGGAGCAGTACAAGATGCTCTCGCTGCGCATGATGACACTGGACATCGACCTCCAGCACGTCTACACCAGCCAGGGCATCCCGATCAACGTCAAGGCGGTGGCCCAGGTCAAGGTGAAAGGGGATATCGAGCACATCCGTAAAGCCGCGGAGGGCTTTCTCGGCGTGCCGCCCGAGCAGGTCCGCTCGACGATCCAGGAGACGGTCGCCGGCCACTTGCGCGGCATCATCGGCACCCTGAGCCTCGAGGAGCTCTATCGCGATCAGAAGCGCTTCCAGGAGAAGGTCCGCGACGAGGCCCATTTCGACCTCGAGGGGATGGGCTTCGAGTTCAAGTCGTTCGTCTTCCAGGCTGTCCAGGATTCCGAAGGCTACCTCGACTCCTTAGGTCAGCCGAAGATTCAAGAGGCGCTGAAGAACGCCCGCATCGCCACCGCGCTGGCCGACCGCGAAGCGAAGATCGAGGAGGAGACCGCCCGCCAGCAGAAGGAGCAGAAGCGTTTCGGCGTCGACACCGAGATCGCCGACGCCGAGAAGGCCCTGTCGCTCAAGAAGGCGACCATTCAGAAAGAGGTGGACGTGGCCAAGGCGCAGGCGGTCAAGGCCGGCGAGATGGAGCTCAAGATCCAGGACATCACCATCGCCGACAAGGAAGTCGAGCGCCGCAAGCTGGAGCTCAACGCCACCATCCGCGAGCAGGCGGACGCCAAGAAGTACGAGACCGAGCGCCTCGCCGA
>Ga0134122_10002948_pt1 | contig 12533 bp, 12 predicted proteins | sample KB302_FD_96461 | JGI IMG/M metagenome (GOLD analysis project Ga0134122, IMG submission 96461) | Terrestrial soil microbial communities without Nitrogen fertilizer from Kellogg Biological Station, Michigan, USA - KB3-0-2 | ecosystem: Environmental > Terrestrial > Soil > Unclassified ...
ATGCCCGGCCATCGATTTTCATCGCGGCATCTCCGCGATCCTTAGGGGTCATCGCGGCCCTTTGGCCTGCTGCACGCCGGTCAGGTTCTGCATCAGGTGCGCTACGAACGCCTCGCGCTCGGCGGCGCGCTCGTCGCGCGCCGGCTCTTCATTCAGCTTCTCCACGTTCAGCACGCCGCGCTCGGCGAGCTGCGCCTCCATGGCCGCCACGCGGTCGCGCAGTACCCAGACCTCCTGCGCGAGGGCCATCACCACGCCGAAGGCGCGGTCGAGCGCGGGGTCGGGAAAGAAGGTCTGCTCGGGAATCATGGGCGTCTCCGTTCGGCGATGACAGATAATACAAAGCCATGATGACGCTGGCGCAAAAGCTGGTGGCGCGCGCTGCCGGCCGCGGCTCGGTCACACCCGGCGAGATCGTCACCTGCAAGGTGGACCTCGCGATGATGCACGACTCGGGCGGGCCAAGGCGGGTGAAACCGATGCTCGAGCGCCTCGGCGCCAAGGTGTGGGACCCCTCGAAGGTGGTCGTGATCACCGACCACTACGTGCCGACCTACGACGACGAGAGCCGCAAGATCATCCGCATCGCGCGCGACTGGGTGCGCGAAGCCGGCATCGACAACTTCTACGACGAGCAAGGCATCTGCCACGTGGTGCTGCCCGAACGCGGCCACCTGCGTCCAGGGATGTTTGCGGTCGGCGGCGACAGCCACTCCCCGACCGGCGGCGCGTTCGCCGCCTACATGTTCGGCATCGGCGCGACCGAGATGCTCGGCGTGCTGGTCACCGGGGAGATCTGGCTCAAAGTGCCGCACACCATCGCAATGGAATTTTCCGGAAAACTCTCCAACGGGGTTTCGGCAAAAGACATCATGCTGTTCCTCATCGGCCGCTTCGGCCTCGACGGCGGCCAGTACCAGGCGGTCGAATACCGGGGCGCCGCGATCCGCGCCTTGCCGATGCAGGAGCGCATGACTCTGTGCAACATGACCGCGGAACTGGGCGGGCAGACGGGATTGATTGCCTCCGATTCCACGACGGAAGCATTCCTGAGCAGCAAGATCGAAGCCTGGGAAAGCGATGCCGGCGCGCCCGTGATGGCGCACCACCAGTTCGACGCATCCTCACTCTCCCCGCAAGTCGCCGCGCCGCACTCGCCGGCAAACAGCAAAGCGGTGGACGAGTTCAAGCATGTGAAACCAAGCGTCGCCTACATCGGCGCCTGCACCGGCGCCAAGCTCGCGGACCTGCGCATGGCTTCTTCCGTTCTCAACGGACGAAAGGCGAAGATGCGCCTCCTGGTGGCGCCCGCAAGTGCGCGCGATGTGAAGGCCGCGGAGCAGGACGGCACACTCAAGATCCTGCAAGACGCGGGCGCTGAGTTCCTCGGGCTGGGCTGCGGTATTTGCGCCGGCTACGGCGGCAACGTGCTGGGCGAGAACGTGGTGGCGATCTCCACCACGGCGCGCAACTTCAAGGGCCGCATGGGCGCCGCGTCTTCGCAGGTCTACCTCGCCTCCCCTTATACAGTCGCTGCCACCGCGGTGGCCGGGCACGTCTGCGATCCGCGAGAGATGCTGCAATGAGGACCTGGGTGCTCGGCGACAACGTGGACACCGACGTCATCACGCCGGGTCGGTACATGAAGTTCGGCATCGAGGAGATTGCCAAGCACTGTCTGGAACCCGTGCTTCCGGGTTTTTCGAAGGAAGTAAACCCTGGGGACGTCGTTGTCGGCGGCCGCAACTTCGGCGCGGGCTCCTCGCGTGAGCAGGCGCCGGCGGCGCTGAAACACCTCGGCATCGCCGCCCTGGTCGCTGAGTCGTTTGCCGGGCTGTTCTACCGCAATGCGCTCAACCTGGGGCTGCCCGCGCTGGTCTGCCCGCAGGCCAAGCAGATTCGCGACGGCGACGCGCTGAGAGTGGATTTTGAAAGATCAGTGCTGGTCAACGAGGCTACGAAGCAGACCTACGCCTTCGAGCCGATTCCACCGCACCTGCTGGAAATGGTGCGCGACGGCGGCCTGCTCGCCCACCTGGAGAAGCGACTGAAATGCCGTACGACCTCCTGATCAAGAACGTGCGCGTGGTGCGGCCGGGCGCGAGCTCGGTCGAGGACGCCGATATCGCCGTCAGCGGGGAGAAGTTCGCCAAGGTCGGCAGGAATCTCGGCGAGGCCAGGACGACCTACGACGGCAAAGGCCTGCTCGCATTTCCCGGCGTAGTCGATGCTCACATGCACACCGGCATCTACTCCCCGCTTGCCGAGGACGCGGTGAGCGAAAGCCGCGCCGCCGCGCAGGGCGGCGTGACCTCGAGCCTCAACTACTTCCGGACCGGCCAGTACTACCTGAACCGCGGCGGGCCCTACAAGGATTTCTTCCCCGAGGTGTTGAAGGTGTCGGAAGGCAAGTTCCACGTCGACTACGGTTTCCACCTCGCGCCGATGGATGGCACTCACATTTCTGAAATCGAAAATCTCATTCAGACATTCGGCGTGTCCTCATTCAAGATCTTCATGTTCTACGGCTCGCACGGCCTGCATGGCCGCTCCGACAGCCAGCGCGATTTCCTGATGATCGGGCCAGATGAGCGCTACGACTACGCGCACTTCGAGTTCGTGATGCGCGGGGTGCAGGCGGCGCGCGAGCGCCTGCCGAAGAAGGCGTCGCAGATCAGCTTGTCGCTGCACTGCGAGACCGCGGAGATCATGACCGCATACACGAAGATCGTGGAAGGCGAGAAGAAGCTCGACGGCCTCGCCGCCTATCACGCCTCGCGCCCGCCGCATTCCGAGGGGCTGGCGGTGTTCATCGCTTCGTACCTGGCGAACGAAGCTGCGTTGCCCAACATCAACCTGCTTCACCTGTCTTCGCGCAAGGCGCTGGACGCGGCGCTGCAGATGGCCAGGGTTTTTCCGCACATCGATTTCCGGCGCGAGGTGACGATCGGCCATCTGGTGCTCGACACGAATTCGAAGGCCGGGGTGCTCGCCAAGGTGAATCCGCCGATCCGGCCGCGCGAAGACGTCGAGTACCTGTGGCAGCAGGTGCTCGAGGGCAAGGTGGACTGGGTGGTGAGCGACCACGCCTGCTGCCGGCACGAGACCAAGGCAGCGAAGAACGCGCTCGGCAACATCTGGCTCGCCAAGTCCGGCTTCGGCGGCACCGAGTACCTGCTGCCGGCGCTGGTCAGCGAAGGATCGAAAAGGAAGCTGAGCCTGAACCGGATCGCGGCGCTGACCAGCGCGAATCCGGCCAAGCGCTTCGGCCTGAATTCGAAGGGCGACATCGCGCTGGGCCTGGACGCCGACCTGGTGCTCGTCGATCCGCGCGAAACCTGGACCATCCGCGCGCGCGAGTCCGAGTCGACGCAGGGCTATACGCCCTTCGAGGGCATCGAGCTGTCCGCGCGCGTCAAGGCGACCTTCCTGCGCGGCGCGCTGATCTGCGAGAACGGCAAAGTGGGTGGCGCGCCGCGCGGACGCTACCTGCACCGTCCGACGAATTGAAGGTTCCGGTCGTGGTGATCGGGGCCGGCGCCTGCGGCCTGGCCGCGGCGCTCGCGGCGCGCGACGCCGGGGCCGAGGTGCTGGTGCTCGAGCGCGACGCGAGCCCGTCCGGCTCGACCGCGCTCTCCTCCGGCTTCGTGCCCGCCGCCGGCACGCGCTTCCAGGCGGCCGCCGGCGTGGAGGACTCAGCGGAGCGGATGTTCCAGGACGTCCAGCGGAAGAACCGCGGCCAGGCTGATGCGAAGGTGGCGCGCACGCTGTGCGAAAGCTCGGGTCCGACCATCGAATGGCTGGCCGACGCGCACGCCGTGCCCTTCCAGCTGGTGCAAGGCTTCCGCTATCCGGGACACAGCGCGCTGCGTATGCACTCTGTACCGGAGAAAACCGGCGCGGCCCTGATGGCGGCGCTACTGCGTGCGTGCGCCGGTATCGACTTGCTGTGCTCGGCACGGGTCGTCGACGTTTCACCGTCCACGGTGGTCTATGAGCGCCCCAACGGTTCCCGGGATCAGGTCGATTACGAGGCGCTGGTGCTCGCGTGCTCCGGCTTCGGCGGAAATCCCGCGATGGTGCGCGAGCACATCCCGGAGGTGGCCAACGCGCTCTATTTCGGCCACGCCGGCAACCAGGGCGACGCGCTGCGGTGGGGAACGAGGCTCGGCGCCGCGGTGAAGCACATGGGCGCCTATCAGGGGCACGGCTCGGTCGCGACGCCGCAGAACATCCTCATCACCTGGGCGCTGATGACCGAGGGTGGCATCCAGGTGAACAGCCGGGGCAAGCGCTTCTCCAACGAGCACTCCGGCTACTCCGAGCAGTGCCAGGCGGTCCTGGCGCAACCCGGCGGCTTCGCCTGGTGCGTCTACGACGAGGCGCTGCACCGTCTCGGCATGACGTTCCCCGATTACCGGGATGCCCATGCCGCCGGCGCGGTGCGCAAGGGATTCGAATTGCCGGGGCTCACGGAGACGCTGGCCACGGTCGCGCGCTACCGGGAGGGCAAGGAAAGCGACCCGTTCGGCCGCGATTTCCGCAGCCGGCCGCTGCTCAAGCCGCCCTGCTACGCGGTCAAGGTCACCGGCGCGTTGTTCCATACCCAGGGCGGACTGGAGATCGACCAGCAGGCCCGAGTGCTCGACCGCACCGGCAAGCCGCTGCCGCGCCTGTTCGCCGGCGGCGGCGCCGCGTGCGGCATCTCGGGATCGAACGCTGCGGGTTATCTGTCCGGGAACGGATTGCTCTCGGCAATCACGCTCGGCCGCATCGCCGGCGTCAATGCTTCGGCGGCGGGCGCTTCTCGATGAAGGCGTCCATCCCCGCGCGCCCCTCTTCGTGCGCGAAGCTCGCCGAGATCACGCCCGAGGCGAGCGCGTAGGCCTGCTCGAGGCCGAGATCCATCTGCTGGTAGAACGCGCGCTTGCCGGCCGCGACGGTCGCCGGCGGCTTGGCGGCGATGGTTTCCGCGAGCTTCTGGACTTCTGCGTCGAGCTGGTCCGCGGCGACCACGCGGTTGACGAGACCCCATTCCAACGCCCGCTGCGCGCTGATCGGCTCGCCGGTGAGCAGCATCTCCATGGCGTGCTTGCGCTGCAGGTTGCGGCCGACGGCAACGCCGGGCGTGGAGCAGAAGAAGCCCCAGGTGACGCCGCTGGTGACGAACTTGACGCCCTCCGCGGCGACCGCGAGGTCGCACTGCGCAACGAGCTGGCAGCCCGCCGCCGCGGCGACGCCCTGCACCCTGGCGATCACCGGCTGCGGCAGGAGCGGGATGGTCTGCATCATGCGGCTGCACTGGCCGAACAGCGCCTCGATTTTCGGCAGCTCCTTCAGCGCGCGGATTTCCTTCAGATCGTGGCCCGCCGAGAAGCCTTTGCCGGTGGCAGCGAGGACCACGACCCGGGTTTTTTGATCGGCCTTCAGGGATTCGAACTCTTTTTGGAGAGCCGAAAGCATTTCACCCGTCAGCAAGTTCATCTGCTGCGGACGGTTGAGCGTCAGCGTGCAGATGCCGCCGCGGTCTTCGCGCAGCAGGACCGGCTGGTCTGATTTGGGGACGGCGCTCATGTATCGATGGCGGCGGTCGACTTTGCCTTCTCGCGCAGCACGAACTTCTGGATTTTACCGGTCGAGGTCTTGGGCAGCTCGCCGAAGACCACTGCGCGCGGCGCCTTGAACTTCGCCATCTGGGTGCGGCAGAACTCGATCAATTCGGTTTCTGAAACCGAAACCCCGGGCTTCAGCTCGACGAACGCGCACGGCGTCTCGCCCCACTTCGGGTCGGGCCGCGCCACCACCGCCGCGGCCAGCACCGCCGGGTGGCGGTAGAGGACGTCCTCGACCTCGAGCGAGGAGATATTCTCGCCGCCCGAGATGATCACGTCCTTGGAGCGGTCCTTGATCTTGATGTAGCCGTCGGGCTGCATCACCGCGAGGTCGCCGGAATGGAACCAGCCGCCGGCGAACGCCTCCTGGGTGGCCTTGGGGTTCTTGAGATAGCCCTTCATGGTGATGTTGCCGCGAAACATGATCTCGCCCATGGTCTCGCCGTCGGCCGGCACCGGCCGCATAGTCTCGGGGTCGATCACCGTCAGCCCCTCCTCGACCGTGTAGCGCACGCCCTGCCGCCCGTTCAGGCGCACCTGCTCGGCGAGCGGCATGCGCTCCCATTCCGGATGCTTGGCGCACACCGTGGCCGGGCCGTAGGTCTCGGTCAGGCCGTAAACATGGGTGACGTTGAAGCCCATCTTCTGCATGCCTTCGATCATCGAGGCCGGCGGCGCCGCCGCCGCGACCAGGCCGCTCACCTCGTGGTCGATACCGCGCTTCAGCTCGTCGGGCGCGTTGATCAGCATCTGGTGGACGATCGGCGCGCCGCAATAGTGCGTCACGCGATGCTGCTTGATCATCTTGAAAATCGCTTCCGGCTCGACGCGTCGCAAACAGACATTCGTTCCCGCGTTCGCCGCCAGGGTCCAGGGAAAGCACCAGCCGTTGCAGTGGAACATCGGCAGCGTCCACAGATACACCGCGTGGTGCGGCATCCCCCAGACCAGAATGTTGCCCACGGCATTCAAGTAAGCGCCGCGGTGGTGGTAGACGACGCCTTTCGGATTACCGGTGGTGCCCGAGGTGTAGTTGAGCGAGATTGCTTCCCACTCGTCCTGCGGCCAGCGCCACTCGAACTCCGGATCGCCTTCCGCCAGCAGCTCCTCGTAGGTCTTCTTCCCCAGGCGCTTGCCGCCGGTGTATTCCGGATCTTCGACGTCGATCACCTCGATGCCGGGCCTGAGCGCCTTCCCCACCACGGCCGAGAACTCCTTGTCCGTGATCAGCAGCTTCGCGCCCCCATGCTCGAGCATGAAGCCGATCGCCTCGGCATCCAGCCGCGTGTTGAGCGTATTGAGCGTGGCGCCCGTCATCGGCACGCCGAAGTGCGCTTCCACCATCGCCGGAACGTTGGGCAGCATGACCGCGACCGTGTCGCCGACGCCGATTCCGCGCTTCGCCAGCGCCGAAGCAAGGCGGCGGCAGCGCGCGTAGGTGTCCTTCCACTTGTAGCGCTGCGCGCCGTGGATCACGGAGACCTGGTTAGGGTAGACGTAGGCCGCGCGCTCGATGAACGAGAGCGGGGTCAGCGGTGCGTAGTTGGCGGGATTCTTGCCGAGGTCCCGCTCGAACACATTCATGCTGAATTGAGTATACGACGCCATAGGCTGGGCGCCTTGGCCTCCTTTTCCATCGCATCGAGGTACTGCTCGTGCGAAAGAAGCTCCTCGGGCGTCGCCTGCTGCAAGATGAGCTTGGAGACGTCGAGGATCAGGCCGGCCGCCGCAGCGGCTGCCGCGGCGGGCGCCTCCAGCTCCATCATCAGGCTCTCCTGGCCGCGCGTCATCGCCAGGTAGCAGTCGGCCAGCAGCAGCGCATCGGCGAGCGCGCCGTGCAGAGCGCGCCGCGAGTTGTCGATGAAATAGCGCTCGCAAAGCGCGTCGAGCGAGTTGCGCTTCCCGGGGTGCAGCTCTTTGGCGGCGAGCAGCGTGTCGGTGATGCGCGCGGCATGGTCCTGCACCTTGCCCAGCCCGCAGCGCGCGAGCTCCGTGTTGAGGAACTCGATGTCGAAGTCGGCGTTGTGGATGATGAGCTCGGCGCCGCGGATGAAGTCGAGGAAGGCCGGGGCGGCTTCGGCGAACTTCGGCTTGGCGGCAAGATCCTCGCGCGTCAGGCCGTGCACGCGCGTCGCGCCGAGGTCGACCTCGCGCTCGGGATTCAGGTAGACCTGGAAGGTGCGCTCGCTCACGCGCCGGCTGGCGAGCTCGACACAGCCGATTTCGATGATGCGGTCGCCGAGCTTCGCATTGAGCCCGGTCGTCTCCGTATCAAGGACTATTTGTTTCATCCGCGGGAATTCCCTTGTTGGCCAACTGGTCCGCCCTCTCGTTCTCCGGGTGCCCGGCGTGTCCCTTCACCCAGTGCCATTCGACCTCGTGCCGGGCGGCCGCCGCCTCGAGCTGCCGCCACAGGTCCTCGTTCTTCACCGGCTTCTTGTCGGCGGTTTTCCAGCCACGCCTCTTCCAGTCGTGGATCCAGGTCTGGATTCCCTTCATCACGTAGGTCGAGTCGGTATACAGCTTGACCCGGCTCGGCCGCTTCAGCGCCTCGAGCGCGCGGATCGCGGCCATCAGCTCCATGCGGTTGTTGGTCGTCGCCGCCTCCCCGCCGTAGAGCTCCTTTTCCGCGCCGTTGGCACGCAGCAGGGCACCCCAGCCGCCGGGCCCGGGATTGCCGCGGCAGGCGCCGTCGCTGTAGATCTCCACCACGCCGTCACTCATGGTGGTGATTGCGGTGGCTGCGTTGCGAGACCGGCGCCAGCGCACGGCGCCGCGCGCGTTCCTGGCGCCAGGCAGGGGTGATCATGCGCATGCCGTGCACGCGCTTCACTGCGCGCACCACGTACACGCCGCCGGTCACCGGCCACCAGCGCGCGCCCGCCTTTTCCATGAAGCCGAAGCGCTTGAGCCAGATCTCGTTGCGAAACGGCGGCGCGTAGCAGCCGAACTTGCCGCCGTTCAGCTCGAAGCCGAGCACGCGCAGCCACTCGCGCAGCCGCAGCAGGCCGATGAACTTCGCGTCCCACGGCGCGCCGTTGTGGCGTGCGCCGAAAAGCTGGCGCACGCGCCAGAGCGACGCGGTGTTGAAGCCGGAAATGACCACCTGGCCTTCGGGCATCAGCACGCGCTCGACCTCGCGCAGCACGTCGTGCGGGTTGTGGTGGCCCTCCAGAACGTGCGGAAGTACCACCAGGTCGACGCTTTGCGCGGCGAGCGGCAGCTGTAGCGGATCGGCGGCGAGCGCCGCGCCGGGCTCCAGCGCCAGCGAAAAGCGGTACGGAATGCGGTTTTGTCGCAAAAAATCGACTTCGGGTAGGCCGATCTGAACAGCCCGGAACCCGAACACGTCATCAACAGCGCTGTCAAACTGTGCAAGCTCCCAATCGAGCACATAGGCTCCCTGGGAGGTGGATAGCCACCCAGAGAACGATGAGCGACCGCCGTTATACTTCAGCGCCCCGTTTGAAACGAAGGGTTGACGCATGCTCGAAGTGGTTCCCGTCAGCGCGTTCAAGGACAACTATGTCTGGACGATGCGCGACGCGACGCACGCCGCGGTGGTGGATCCCGGCGAGGCGCGGCCGGTGCTCGACTATCTCGCGCGCGAAAAACTCCAGCTCGTCGCGATCCTCGCCACGCACCACCACCCCGACCACGTGGGCGGAATCGCGCAGCTGCTGGAAAAATTCCAGGTTCCGGTCTACGGCCCGCGCCACGAGCCCATTGCGACCCTCACGCATCCCGTTTCCGAGGGTGACACGGTGAAGATCGCCGAGCTCGGCGCGAGCTTTTCGGTGCTCGACATCCCGGGTCATACGCGCGCGCATATTGCCTATTATGGGGCAGGCTCGCTTTTCTGCGGCGACACGCTGTTCGCCTGCGGCTGCGGCCGCGTGTTCGAAGGCACGCCGCAGCAGATGTACGCGTCGCTCCAGAAGCTGCGTGCGTTGCCCGACGAAACCAAGGTGTATTGCGGGCACGAGTACACGCTCGCGAACATCGGTTTCGCCAAGGGCGTCGAGCCCGGCAACGCCGCGCTCACCGCGCGCGAAGCGCGCGACCGGCGGCTGCGCGAAGCCGGCAAGCCGACCGTGCCGAGCCGGCTGGGCGAGGAAAAAGCCACTAACCCTTTTTTGCGTTGCGCCGAGCCCGCGGTAGTCGACTCGGTCAACAAGTACCTGGGCACGCGCGTTTCCGATCCTGTGCGCGTCTTCGCTGCGATCCGCGAGTGGAAGAACAAATCCTGAAACAGATCCTGAAAGGACTGGTGCTACCGGCCTTGCTGGCGCTGACGGCTTGCGCGCAGCTGCCGGGCACCGAAGCCGAGCCGGCCCCAGCGCCGGTCACCGTGCCGCCCCCGCCCCCCGCGCCCGTAGCGCCCGCCGTCGCGCCCCCCACCAAGCCGCCGGCCCCAGCCACATCCGCCACGCCGGCCGCCAAGCCCGCCGCCGCGGCACCGGAAACACCGAAACCGGCCGCCACCATCGCCAAAGCCCAGCCGGGCGACCTCTGGGTGCGCATCCGCGCCGGCTTCGCGATCGACGACCTGAAAGGACCTCTGGTCAACCAGAAGACCAAGCAGTACGCCGCGCGGCCGGAATACCTGCAGCGCATCCTCGAGCGCAGCAAGCTCTACCTGTACCACATCGTCTCGGAGATCGAGCGCCGCGGGCTGCCGACCGAGCTCGCCCTGCTGCCGATGGTGGAAAGCGCCTTCAATCCGATGGCGTATTCGCGCGCCCATGCGTCCGGGATCTGGCAATTCATTCCCGGCACCGGCAAGCGCTTCGAGCTCGAGCAGAACGCCTGGTATGACGGCCGGCGCGATATCGTCGACTCCACCAACGCCGCCCTCGACTACCTGACCAAGCTGCACGACATGTACGGCGACTGGCACCTCGCGCTCGCGTCCTACAACTGGGGCGAGAACGCGGTGCGGCGCGCGGTCGCCCGCAACAAGGCGGCGAGGAAGAAGACCGACTATGCCAGCCTGCGCATGCCGAAGGAGACCCGGCACTACATCCCCAAGCTGCAGGCGCTCGAGAACATCATCGCCAACCCGTCCGCGTACGGCGTCGACCTCGACGCGATCCCGAACCAGCCCTACTTCGCGGTAGTGAACGAGACCCCGGACATCGACGTGCAGCTGGCCGCGCGCCTGGCCGAGATGCCGATCGAGGAGTTCATCGCTCTCAACCCCGGCTTCAGCCGGCCGCTGATCCGCTCGTCGGCGGCGAGACGCATCATCCTGCCCGCCGACAAGGTGGTCGCGTTCTACGACAACCTGGACAACCTCGACGAATCGGAGCTGGTCTCCTGGAAGGTCTACCAGCCCGAGCGCGGCGAGAAGCTCGAGGCCATCGCCAAGCGCTTCGAGATCAGCGTCGCCCAGCTCAAGCGCGTCAACGGCATCCACCCGACCTCGTCGAAGGTGCCGGCCGAGCTGGTGGTACCGATGAACGACAGCGCCAAGGCTTCGCTCGCCGATCTGCCGCTCATGTATGCCCCGCCGATTCCCCAGCGCGGACCCGCGCGCGCGGTCCACGTGGTCAAGTCCGGCGACACGCTGGGCTCGATCGCGAAGCGCTACCGCACGACCGTCGCCGCCCTGAAAAGCGGCAACCAGCTCGGGTCCTACCTGCAGGTCGGGCAAAAGATCTATATAAGGTAGCCCCGGTGAGGTCCTTCCGGCTGGCGCTTGCCGCGCTACTGCTCAACGCCTGCGCCCTGCAACCGCAGGCGCCGGGGACTTCTGACGCCCTGGACCCGGTGCCGGCCGCCGGCAGCGAGGCGCCGGCACCCGCGTCGGCACCGCGCGCCGGCGCACCGGCCGCCCGCACCGCGCAGCCGCCGGTGGTGTTCGAAGGCGAGCGCCAGGAGATCAGGAACCGGCTGGCCGAGCAGGCCCGCATCGACCGCACCGCGCCGGTCGACGACGTCTGGCAGCGCATCCGCAACGGCTTCGCCGTGCCCGACCTGGACAACGCGCTGGTGCGCGAAAAGACCCGCTATTACGCGGCGCGGCCCGAATACATGCAGCGCATCGTCGACCGCAGCCGCCTGTACCTGTATCACATCGTCGAAGAGATCGAGAAGCGCGGCATGCCGACCGAGCTCGCGCTGCTGCCGATGGTCGAGAGCGCGTTCAACCCGATGGCCTATTCGCGCGCGCATGCCTCGGGCTTGTGGCAGTTCATCCCGGGTACCGGGAAACGCTTCGAGCTGGAACAGAACTGGTGGTACGACGCGCGGCGCGACATCGTCGAGTCGACCAACGCCGCGCTCGACTACCTGGCGAAGCTCTACGAGATGCACGGCGACTGGCAGCTCGCGCTCGCCTCCTACAACTGGGGGGAGAACGCGGTGGCGCGCGCCATCGCCAAGAACCAGGCCGCCGGCCTGCCGACCGACTATGCCAGCCTGTCGATGCCGGCGGAGACCCGGCAATACATCCCGAAGCTGCAGGCGCTGAAGAACATCATCGCCAATCCCGAGCCCTTCGGCATCGTGCTCGGCCCGATCCCGAACCAGCCGTACTTCACCACCATCACGAAGCTGCGCGACATCGACGTGCAGCTCGCCGCGCGCCTTGCCGAGATGCCGGTGGCGGAGTTCATCGCCCTCAACCCGGGCTTCAGCCGGCCGATCATCCGCGCCGAGATGACGCCACGCATCGTGCTGCCCGCCGACAAGGTCGACGTGTTCCACGAAAACCTGACTGCGCTGGGCGAGAAGTCGCTCGTGTCCTGGAAGAGCTATCACCCCAAGCAGGGCGAGAGCTTCGAGTCGATCGCCAAGAAGCACGGCATCCAGGTCGGCCAGCTCAAGGAAGTGAACGGCATCGCGCCGCGCAGCAAGACCGTCCCCAGGCTGCTGGTGGTGCCGACCAAGGCCGAAAGCGGCATCGGCGCGACCAGC
>Ga0134122_10002949_pt1 | contig 12532 bp, 12 predicted proteins | sample KB302_FD_96461 | JGI IMG/M metagenome (GOLD analysis project Ga0134122, IMG submission 96461) | Terrestrial soil microbial communities without Nitrogen fertilizer from Kellogg Biological Station, Michigan, USA - KB3-0-2 | ecosystem: Environmental > Terrestrial > Soil > Unclassified ...
CCGGGGAGAGGAGGGGTAGGGGAGGTGAGGGGTCGCCGGCTCGATGACGACGCAGCTCTCGCCGACAGCGGGATCGGAGCTTACTAGGAGCCGAGCGCTCCCTCCAACCACCCCACCTCCCGCTCCCGCCGCCCATACCCCGTATCGGTTCAAGGCGTCGGCCCACGGAAAGATCCTGACCGCCCCGCGCGTTGTGGAGCATGATGACCCACCCCGACATCCCCGGCCTTTACGGCATCCGTGGCGTGATGAGCGTTCTGCATCTCCTGGTGGAAGGGGAGCGGGCGTGGCTCCTCGATACCGGAATGGTCGGGGAGCCGATCCTGGTCCGCCGCCTGCTGCGCCGGCTGGGGCTCGCACCGGGTGCGATCGAGGGCATCCTGCTCACCCACGGCCATCTCGATCACGCGGGAAACCTGGCCGAGCTCAAGGAGTGGACAGGAGCACGGATCTACGGACACGCCGCCGAGCAAAGTCATGTGGACGGTACCTATCCCTATCAGGGCGCGGCGCGCTGGTGCGGGCGGCTGGAGTCTCTGGGACGGCGGGCCTTCCGATATCGCTCAGCGCTGATCGATGAGCCTATCGGTGAGGGTGACGTCCTGCCCTTCTGGGGTGGTCTGCGCGTGGTCCACCTGCCGGGCCACTCCGATGGGCATTGCGGCTTTTACAGTGAAAAGCACGACCTGCTCTTCTCGGGCGACCTCTTCGCGAGCTACTTCTTCAACACCCACCTGTCGCCGCGGATCTTCACCAGCCGGCCCGAGCTGATGCCGGGCAGCTTGCGGCGGGTCCTGGAGCTCGATCCGCGGTGGATCGTCCCCAACCATTACGATTTCCTCGACGGGGATCTCCACAAGCGGCGATATCTCAAGCTGTGTCGGCGGGTCTTCAGCCGCGGCAAGAAGACGCAGGTTAGCTTCGCCCGCGATTAATCCTCCTCCAGCGGCATGACGCAATCCAGCTCGTCGTGGGCAGGGTTGTTGACGGCACGGCTGACCGGGAACGCTTCGAAGCCTTCTACCGCGTGGGGAACTAGGAGGGGCTGCAGCTTCGCCGCGTCCTCCATCTTCGGGTCCAGCCAGAGATCGAAGTTCTCCGGATCGACGATCACCGGCATGCGGTCGTGGAGGGGCCGCAGCAGGTCGTTGGCCGCCGTGGTGATGATGGTGAAGGTCCTCAAGATCTCTCCCGTTTCGGGGTTGCGCCAGCCGGACCACAGGCCGGCAAAGGCGAAGGGCTTGCCGTCCTCCCGGTGGATGAGAAAAGGTTGCTTGAGCTTGCCTTCCTTCTTCCATTCATAGAACCCGTCGGTCGCCACCAGACAGCGCTTCTTCTGAAAGCTCGAGCGGAAGGCCGCCTTCTCGGCCACGCTCTCGGCGCGGGCGTTGATCATCTTGTTGCCGATGGCCGCTTCCTTGGCCCAGAAGGGGATGAGCCCCCAGCGCAGCAAGTCGAGCTGGCGTGCGCCTTCGGGGGTCACCCGCACCACCGGAGCCGGCTGAGTGGGGGCGAGGTTGTAGCGCGGCGGGAAGTCCGGGAGCTCCGGAAGATCGAAGAGCAGGGCGACCTCGTCGCTGGGGGAGCTGAGCGTGTAGCGTCCGCACATGAAGTTTGTCCTCGCTAGGTTCACTGAAACGGGCCGGCTTGCCCGCGCGACCTCACCCCCGGCCCCTCTCCTGAAGGAGGGGGGAGAAGGGTTCGTCAGCCATCTTGAGCCCCTCTCCTTCAGGAGAGGGGTTGGGGTGAGGTCGCGCTGCCGCTCGAAAAAGATATTCCTCCAGCGTGAAGCTGTCCACCTCGACGGTATCGCGGCGCGCCGCGGCTGCTTCGCGTGCCTGGGGGGGATTGTATCCTCTGGGTTATCCGCTCGTGTCTATGCCATGATGCCGCATGAATCGGAGTCCCGGTATGGGAAACCATCAAGACAGTCGGAAGCAGCGGCCAGATTGCGTTGGGTAAGCGATATGCCGGAGGTCAGGTCATGGTCGAGGAGTTGGAGCCCGGGGTCTGGACGGTGAAGGTGGGAGAGTTCATCCCGGATAACGAGCGCTGGCTTCACACCCCCGAGGTCCAGGCGGACTTGAAGGAATCCTTTGCCTGGGCCGCCGAGAATCCGCCGCGCGAGACAGACTTGGACGAGCTCGAGGAGAGGCTCTTGCATGAGCCCAGAAAAAGGATACGTTCGGCTCGATCTCAATAGCCCGGTCCGCCTGCCGGAAGCGGCCGAGGCGGTGGCGATCGCGCGCTGCGGAGCGGTTCTCGCGGCCGTTCGCCGGGCCTAAACGGCCGTCCGCCCGGGTAATTTGGCCGTCCGCCAGGGCTGGCGGGCCATCCGCCAGGGTAACGGAGCCTCCCGCCAGGGCTGGCGGACGGCTCGCCAGGGTGGGACGCTGGTCCGCCAGCCTAAAAAGTTGGTCCGCCAGGGTAGGACGTTGCCCCGCCAGCCCTGGCGGACCTCCCCGCGACCCAGGCGGGCCTCCCCGCTGCCCAGGCGGACGGCCTCGCGACCCAGGCGGACGGACTTCTTACCCAGGCGGGCCGCCTTTCAAGGGGGCGAGCCCGCCTTTTGCGGGTGCTTTTTCCACTCGCCGCCGACGCAAGTCGCCGCGATGACCTCCTCCGTCGCGCCGAAGATCACCGATTCCAGCAGCGTCTCCGGTTCCCATCCCGCCAGCGACGGCGCCAGCAAATCGATCGCGGCGAAGTCGGCCCAGAGTCCGGCTTCGATGCGCCCAGCCTCGATGCCGAGGGCTTTCGCGCCGCCGGCCGTGGCGGCTTCCAAGAGGACCCGCGAGACGCTTCCTTCCTGGTCCCGCAGCACGCCGCGGCTCTCTGTGGCGAGCCGCTGGGCATACTCCAGCCAGCGCATCTCCTCGATCATCGAGATCCTGGCGTTGGAGTCGCTGCCGAGGCAGAACGCCCCGCTCGTGGGGTGGGCGCGGGGGGCCGTCGCGATGCCGTCGCCGAGGTTGCCTTCGGTGAGCGGGCAGAGGCAGACGGTGCCGCCGGCGGCGAGGAAGCGGTCCATCTCTTCGGCGTCGGTGTGGGTGCAGTGGACGGCGGTGAGGTCGGTCGCCGTCCCCAGCGTCTCCAGCAGCAGCGCCATCGGACGCTGGCCGTAGTAGGCGAGGACGTCCTCGATCTCGCGCCGCTGCTCTTCGACGTGGATGTGGAAGGGAAGGTCCCGCCGCCGCGCCTCGTCGTAGATGGTCGCCAGATCCTCCAGGCTGGCGGCGCGCAGGCTGTGGACCGAGGCGGCCAGGGTCTCCCGCCGGGGATCGAGGCGCTTTGCCAGGCGGTCCATCTGCTGCCAATACACCGCGGTCGAGGGCGAGCCGAACCGGCGTTGCGGCCCTTCCAGCGGCTGGCCCACGGCGCCGGTGCGGTAATAGGACTCGATCAAGGCGATGCGGATGCCGGCCTCGGCGGCGGCGGCGAGCACGAGATCATCGAACGCGTAGTCGGCCGCGTCGGATCCCGTCTCGCGGTGGTGGAAGTAGTGGAACTCGCCGACGGTGGTGATGCCGGCCGCGCGCATCTCACGGAAGGTTTGAAGGCAGAGCGCCTGAAACTCCTCGGCGTCGAGCCGGCCGACCAGGCCGTACATGGCCTCGCGCCAGCTCCAGAAGCTGCCGCGGCCGGCGGGGAACGTCTCGCCGCGTCCGCGCAGCCCGCGCTGAAAGGCGTGCGAGTGAGAGCTCACCATGCCCGGAAGCAGGGCTCGATGGTGGAGGCGTAGATCGGGAGAGCGGCCGAGGCTCCCGACGGCTTCGATGCGGCCGTCCTGGCCGACGGCGATCTGCACGTCCGATTCGAAGCGCAGGCCGGTCCAGGTGAGGTCGGCTTCGAGGACGGCGGGGTTCATGCCGCCATTGTCGCCGATTCTCTCCTCTTCGAGGATCAGCGAGTTTCGCGCGCGGCGGGGCCCTCACCTCCCCGGCCCTCCTCTCCCATCCTCACGCCCACCCCTGCCGGGAGAGGAGTGGCTCAATTTCACCGTATTGCCCCTCTCGACCTCACCCCAACCCCTCTCCTGAAGGAGAGGGGCTCTGGTCAGATCGTCGGTTTCCCCCTCTCCTTCAGGAGAGGGGTTGGGGTGAGGTCGAGAGGGGCAATACGGCCCAATCCTGTCACGTCGAACGATCCCTCACGCCTCCGCGCAGAACCACCGGATCGCCCGCGCCAGCGGCTCGCGGGCGGCGGCGAGCTGCTGCTTCGGCAGGTGCTCGTTGGGCTTGTGGGCGACCTCGATGGAGCCGGGGCCGAAGATGGCGCAGTCGATCCCCAGCCGCTGCAGCCAGCCGGCGTCGGTGGCGAAGGAGACGCTGGCGCCGGCGCTCTGGCCGGTCTGCCGGCAGAGGAAGCGGTGGATCGGGGCATCCTCGTCGAGGAGCAGGGCCGGGCTGTCGGAGAGGAGCTCGATCTGCGGCTCGAAAGGCGCGGCTGCCCGGCGAACGGCGCGCTGCACGCGCTCGATGAGCTCTTCCGAGGCGACCCCCGGCAGCGGCCGCGCCCCCATTTCGACGACGCAGCGGTCGGCGACGACGTTGATCGCCGATCCGCCGTGAATCGTTCCGAGGTTGAGCGGCACGTAGGGGATCTCCGGGAACAGCTCGCGGTTGGGCGCCAGCTCGGCTTCCAGCTCGCGGCGGAGCTCGGTGAGAGCGACCGTCACCCGGCCGCCCGGCTCGATGGCGTTGACCCCCAGGTGGGGATAGCCGCTGTGGGCGGCGACGCCGTGAAGCGTGATCCGCATCTTGAAGTGGCCTTTGTGGGCGCGGGCTACCGCCAGCGAGGTCGGCTCGCCGATGATGGCGTTGCGGGGGAGCGCCGCGGCTTCGGGGAAGCTCTCGGTGAGCCGCTTGGCACCCAGCGTGCCAACCTCTTCGTCGTAGGTGAAGACGAGGACCAGGGGGGCCCGCCACCGCTGCGGGCTGGCCTCCGCCGCGAGGTTGGCCGCCAGAGCCACGAAACCCTTCATGTCGCACGCGCCTCGCCCCACCCAGCGGTCGTCCTCGTCCGTCAGGGTGAAGGGGGGGCTGCGCCAGCCCTCCTCCTCGGCGGGAACCACGTCCATGTGCCCCGAAAGCACCAGCCCCCGCCGGTCGCCGTGCGGCTGCGGCCCGATCCAGGCGACGACGTTGGTCTTGCCCCCGTCGGCCGAGGGGTTGCGGGCCAGGCGCACGCCGGGGCGGTCGAGATAGCCGCAGAGGAAATCGGCGAGCGGCAGATTGCTGTTCCGGCTGGTGGTGTCGAAGGCCACCAGGCGGGCGAGCAGCTCGGCGTCGGCGAGGAGGGTCATGATCAGCCGCGGCTGCGCTCCAGCAGCACCATCATCAGGACCGCCAGCAGCACGGCCTCCGTCTCCCTCTCGCCGGGGGCGCCGCCGAGGTCCTCGATCTCGAACTTGCTTTCCAGGAACGCGCGGTGCTTGGAGATCCGCAGCACCGGCTGGTCGGTGCCGGTGCGCTTCACGTCGTACCGCGGGTTGAGGAAGTAGCCGGTGAAGGCGCCGACGATGGGAATCTCGCCGATGATGCCGTCGAGCACCTTCACCCACGGGTTTTCCTCCTCGAGCCGGAAGATCTCGTTGCCGGCCTCGCCGGCGATCTCATAGGTCGCCTTCCACAACGACTTTGCGCCGAGCCGGCGGACGGAGCCGACGACGCGCCCCGGGACGTCGGTGAAGGTGTAGCGGGCGGACCAGTCGAGGATGCGGTCGGCGTTGATCTCGTAGAGCTGCTGCGTTTGCGAGCTGTCCGAGAAGACGCGGACCTTCTCCTTGAGCTTCAGCAGCTTTTGCTTGACATAGAGGATCTCGCGGCCGGCGGCGTCCCGGACGTAGATCTGCGGTGCCAGCGCGGCGATCTTGAACGTCAGCGTGAGCGGGTACTGCAATGGATAGAGCATCGGCCTCCCTTGATTTCAGAAGAGTCGGTTTTCAGCCGGTTCCCCGGGCTTCGGCGACGGCCACGGCCTGGGCCGGTCTCACGATCCTGCGGTCGTCCCCCATGCGGCGCGTCGCTCCGGTCGAGTCGAGGTGCTCGAGCAACGGGATCGCCCACTTGCGGGTGAGCCCGAAGCGGTCCTTGAAGTCGCTGACGGAGAAGCGTTCCCAGGCGGTGTCGAAGAGGTCCCGGCGCAGGCCGGCGAGGGCGGAGGTGGCCAGGATCAGGCCGCTCGGCAGCTTGGTGAGCTGGCCGCGGGCGATGAGGTGGCGGATCACGCCCTCCAGGATCTGCGGTTTGGCGCCCAGCTCCTGCGCGATCTCGCCCGGCGAAGGCGGTGCCAGCCGGGCCCGGTCGAAGCGCTCCAGGACGGCCGTCGACAGCCGCGACTCCTCGCCGGTCAACTGGGTGCTGCGGCCGGGCAGCCTCACCTGGTCTTCCTGGACGGCGAGCACCTTCTGCGCCTCCAGCCAGCCGAGATACACGTCGGCCAGCTCGGCCGCCCGGCCGCGGAGAATGCGGCGCACGGCCTCGGCCTTCGGCATGAACTCGGCGAGGCGGTCTTTCTGGAAGTGCTCCCGCAGCACGCGGCGGGCCCTCTCGGTGACCCGCTGCACCGCCGCCGGCGCGATCCACCGCCTTGCCCGCCCGTGGCCCTCCGGCACCTCGATGAGGCGCTGGCCTGCCGCCAGCTCCGCCAGACGCGCCGCCACACGGGCCGGCGGCAGGCCGAGCCGCTTCGCCATCTCCGCCGCCTCCACTCCGCGCTCGCCGGCTTCCTGCACCCAGAACGCCAGGGTGGAGCCGAGGTCGCCCTGCAGCGCCGCCAAGGCCTGCCGCAGGATCGCGCCGCGATGCCGCCGCCAGCGGGGATCGAGGATCTCGCCGCCCCCCAGCGTGGCGGCCGGCGAGGGGCGGCGGATGATGTAGTGGTCCCCCCGCACCGCCGTCACGGGCGCTTCGAGGCGGATCTCCACCGGTCCGGTCTCCCCTGGCGCGAGCCCGCCTTCGGCCAGCGGGCGCAAGCGCCCTACCGCCTCGCTGGCGTAGAGGTGAAGCCGCACCGGCACGAAGCCGCGTACCGGCGCCGGAGCGTCCGCCAGCAGCGTGAAGCGGGCGAGCAGGCTGGTGGTGGCCGCGAAGGCCTCCGGGGTGCCGAGCTCCATGCCGCGCGCCAGCTCCTCCAGCGCCACCCCGGTCAACTGGAGCGACGTGCGTTCGCCGGCCTCTGCCTGGTCCCGCGGCTGGCCATGGACCTGGACGCTGCGCACCCGCACCCGTTCGCCGCGCGGCAGCAGCTCCAGCAGGTCGCCGGGGTGGACGGCGCCGCTCGCCAGCGTGCCCGTGACCACGACGCCGAGCCCCTTGAGGTGGAACGCTCGGTCGATGGGCAGGCGCATGGGCTTCTCCGGATCGGCCGGCGCGGCGTGGCGCGCCGCGAGGCCGAGCAGCGCCGCTTTCAGCTCGGGAATCCCCTCGCCGCTGGTGCTGGAGACCGGCAGGAGGGCCGAGCCGGCGAAGGGGGTCGGAGAGAGCAGCTCCTCGACCTCCAGTTGGGCCAGCTCCAGGAGATCGGAGGAGACCAGGTCCACCTTGGTCAGCGCCACCAGGCCGGCGGGGATGCCGAGCAGCGAGCAGACGGCGAGGTGCTCCCGCGTCTGCGGCTTCACGCCCTCGTCCGCGGCCACCACCAGCAGCATCACGCGGATGCCGCCCAGGCCGGCCAGGGCGTTGTGGAGGAACCGCTCGTGCCCGGGAACGTCGATGAAGCCGAGCTGCAGGTCCCCCTCCGTCAGGTGGGCGAACCCGAGATCGATGGTGATGCCGCGGGCCTTCTCCTCCGCCCAGCGGTCGCAGTCGATCCCCGTCAGCGCCAGCACCAGGCTGGTCTTGCCGTGGTCGATGTGTCCGGCGGTGCCGACGATCACCCGGCGCATCGGCCTCTCCGTCAGCCGGCGTTCTTGGCCAGCACGTCGCGCGCGATCCGGTTGATCGTCGCGCCGTCGGCGCTCGAGCCGAAGCGGGCCAGCGTCTCCTTCATGATCGGCCCGATGGCGGCCGGTCCCGAGAGGCCGCGCGCCGCCACCAGTTCCTCGATAGCGGCGCGGATCTGCCCCTCGTCCACCTGGGCCGGCAGGTACTCCGCCAGCACCTCGATCTCGGCCTCTTCCTTGGCGGCCAGCTCCTCGCGCTGGCCGGAGCGGTACTGGGCCACTGAGTCCTCGCGCTGCTTGATCGACTTGCGAACCAGGGACACGAAACCGGCCTCGTCGACCTCGGCGCCGCGGCGGATGCGCTCGTTCTTGATCTCGGTCAGAAGCAGGCGCAAGGTCGAGAGCCTGGCCTTGTCTCCCGCCTTCATGGCGGCCTTGACGTCGGCTTCGATGCGTTGCTGCGGTGGTGTCGTCATGCAGGGGATTATAGGAGGGCGCCGCTTGCGGCGCTTTTTGAGATCGTATTATCATTACCCCGCCATGTTGAGAGACACGCAGCAGCGCCGCGCCATCCGCCTGGCGATCGAGGACTCGGGACGCCCTTTGAGCCCGCGCGAGGTGCTGGACGCCGCCCGCTACCACTGCCCCGGTCTGGGCATTGCCACTGTTTATCGTACGCTGAAGGCCTTGGTGGTGGATGAGGTGCTGGCGCCGGTCGAGCTGCCGGGGGAGCCGCCGCGCTACGAGGCCACCGGCAAGCAGCATCACCACCACTTTCACTGCCGGGCCTGCGACCGCGTCTTCGAGCTGGAGGGTTGTCCCGAAGGACTGCGCAGCCTGACGCCGGCCGGCTTTGCCCTGGAGTCTCACGAGGTCGTGCTCTACGGCCGCTGCGCGGCGTGTGCGCCGTGAGGGGCTCAGCCCTGGGGGCATTGCCCGCGCGACCTCACCCCCTGGCCCCCTCTCCTGAAGGAGAGGGGGAAACGAAGCCCCTCTCCTTCAGGAGAGGGGTTGGGGTGAGGTCGCGCGGGCAAGGTTTGGCGATCTGCCTCTTCAGCCTCCTCGCCGCCTGCCGCTCCGCCACCCCGGCGCCGGAGGCGGGCCGCATCCGCGTCGCCGTGAGCGTGCCGCCGCAGGCCTATTTCGTCGAGCGGATCGGCGGCCGCCACGTCGCCGTGGAGGTGATGATCCCTCCCGGCTACTCCCACGCCGACTATCCGCTCACCCCGCGCCAGATCGTCGCCTTGAGCCGCTCCCGGCTGTACGTGGCGGTAGGGCACCCCGCCTTCGAGTTCGAACGGGCGCGCATCGCGCCCCTGCTGGCGGACCTTCCCGCTATCGAGGTGGTGGACATGTCGCGCGGCATGCGGCTGCTCCCCGGAGAAGGGGAGGGCAGCGAGCACGGGCACGGCCACGCCGGCGGCGATCCTCATGTGTGGGTGGCCCCGGGGACGGTGGCCGTCGCGGCGTCCAACATCGAGCAGGCTCTGGAGCGGATCGATCCTGCCCACGCCGCGGAGTACCGCGCCAACCTGCGGCGCTTCGAGGCCGACGTCGCCGCTCTCGACCGGGAGATCCGGACTCGGCTGCAGGGCGACCGGGGGAGCTCGTTCCTGGTCTACCACCCCACGTGGGGCTACTTCGCTCACGAGTACGGCTTGCGGCAGGTGGCCATCGAGGCGGAGGGGAAGGAGCCGAGCGCTGTGCGGCTGATCCGGCTCATCGACGAGGCGAGGCGGGAGAGGGTGAGAGTCGTCTTCGTGCAGGGCGGATTCCCCCGCAAGAGCGCCCAGGTGGTCGCCGATGCCGTAGGGGCCCGGGTGCTGGTCGCCGATCCGCAGGAGCGGGATTGGCTCGGCAATCTGCGGCGGGTGGCGCAGGAGCTGAGCGAGGCGCTGGGGAGGGGACCCCACCAACTCGGTCGCTCGACCTCACCCCCGGCCCCTCTCCTGAAGGAGAGGGGAGAAAGATCTTCAATAAGACTTCTTAAAGCCCCTCTCCTTCAGGAGAGGGGTTGGGGTGAGGTCGAGAGGGCAAGGGGGTACGATGTCTGACGCTGCCCCCGTCCTCGCCGCCCGCAACCTCACCTTCGGCTATGGCCGTGAAGTGGTGCTGGATGACGTCAGCCTGGAGATCCAGGCGCGCGACTTCCTCGCCATCATCGGACCCAACGGCGGTGGCAAGACCACGCTGCTCAAGGTGATGCTGGGCCTGCTCCGCCCGTGGTCGGGAGAGGTGATCTATCACCTGCCTTCCGGCGGCGATCCCCGCGGCCGGCTGGGCTACGTGCCCCAGTTCTCGACGTTCGACAAGGATTTCCCGCTGCGGGTCTCCGACATGGTGCTCATGGGCCGCATCGGCAGCCGCGGGATGCTGCGACCCTGGTCCCGGCAGGACCGTGCGGCTGCCGCGGCGGCCCTCGAACGCCTGGGTCTCGCCGGCCTCGCCCGGGACCACGTCGCCGAGCTCTCCGGCGGACAGCTCCAGCGGGTGCTCATCGCCCGGGCGCTGGTCTCGGACCCCGAGATTCTGTTTCTCGACGAGCCCACGGCCTCCATCGACGCCGAATCGCGCGAGACCTTGCGCGGGCTGCTGGTGGATCTCAACCAGAGCATCCCGGTCGTCGTCGTCACCCACGACGTGACCTCCATCGCGTCCATGGTGCGCCGCATCGCCTGCATCAACCGGCGGCTGTTCTACCACGGCGACCCCGAGCTCTCCCTGGAGGTGATGGAGGAGGTCTATGGCTGCCCGGTGGAGCTGGTCACTCACGGCGTGCCTCACCGCGTGCTGCACCACCATTGACGAGGAACCGTTGCCCACCTTCTTCGAAGCCCTGTCTTACGAGTTCCTGCGCAACGCCCTGATCGCCGGCGTGCTGGCGAGCGTGCTCTGCGGCATCATCGGCACCTTCGTCGTGGTCAAGAAGCTCGCCTTCATCAGCGACGGCATCAGCCACGCCGCCTTCGGCGGCATGGGAGTCTGTTTCTTCCTCGGCATCGACCCGCTGATGGGCGCCCTTCCGGTGGCGCTGGCTTGCGCCCTGGCTCTCGGCGCCGTGGACCGCGAGACGATCCGTTCGTACGATGCCCTGATCGGCGTGCTCTGGGCGGTCGGCATGGCGGTGGGGGTCGTCTTCGTCTACAAGACGCCGGGCTACGCTCCCAACCTGATGACGTACCTTTTCGGCAACATCCTCCTCGTCACCCGCCACGACCTGGTGGTGATCCTCGTCCTCGCCGCCTCGGTGCTGTCCCTGCTGCTCGTCTTCTTCAAGGGGATCGTGGCGGTGGCATTCGACGAGGTCTTCGCTCGCGTGCGGGGGGTCCGCGTGCGGCTGCTGATGTCGCTGCTGCTGGCGCTGATCGCTTTCACGGTGGTGATCCTCATCCAGGTGGTGGAGATCATCCTGGTGGTGGCGCTGCTGACCATTCCGTCGGTGATCAGCTTGATGTTGTGGAAGGACCTGCGCAGCGTGCTTGCCGGCTCGGTCCTCATCGGCGTCGGCATCACCCTCGGCGGTCTCGTCCTCTCCTTCTACTACGACTTCCCTTCGGGGCCGGCGATCATCCTGCTGGGGGCGGTGCTGCTGGTGGGGACCTATGGGGTGAAGAAGCTGCCGCGATATCGGCTGAGGACCTCGCCGTAGGTTTGCCTTTACACGATCCCCAACGCCCGCATCTTGCGATACAGATGGCTCCGCTCCAGGTCCAGCGCGCGGGCGGTCTTGGCGACGTTGCCGCCCATCTCTGCCAGCTTTTTCTCGATGTAAAACCTTTCGAAAGCGGCGCGGGCTTCGTGTAGAGAGGCGTAGTCCGCTTGCCACACCTGTCGTGCGAGATCGCCGTCGCTCCCCTCGCCGCGCACCGCCGGCGGCAGATCACCGATCTCGATGGCATCGCCGGGGCACATGATCATCATCCGCTCGACGAGGTTGCGCAGCTCGCGCACGTTGCCCGGCCAGGAATAGGTCTGGAGCCGCGCCATGGCCGGCGGCTCCACCGGCTTCGGCCGGCGCCCCAGCTCGCGCGCGAAGAGGGCCAGGAAGTGCTCGACGAGGAGCGGCACGTCCTCGCCGCGCTCGCGCAGCGGCGGCACCCGCAGGGGGATGACCGCCAGACGGTAGTACAGATCCTCGCGGAAGCGCCCCTGGCGCATCTCCTCCTCCAGGTCTTTGTTGGTGGCGGCGAGCACGCGCACGTCCACCTGAATCGCCGCGGCGCCCCCGACCCGCTCGAAGCGCTGCTCCTGGAGGACCCGCAGCACCTTCGCCTGGGTCTTGAGAGACATGTCGGCGATCTCGTCGAGGAACAGGGTGCCGCCGTCCGCCTGCTCGAATCGCCCGGCCCGGCCGTTCGCCGCGCCGGTGAAGGCGCCCTTGACGTGGCCGAACAGCTCGCTCTCGATGAGATCCTCGGGGATCGCCGCGCAGTTGACTTCGACGAAGGGCTGGCGGGCGCGGGGGGAGAGACGGTGGACCTGCCGCGCCACCAGCTCCTTGCCGGTGCCGTTCTCGCCCAGAATGAGGATCCGGCTGTCCGCCGCCGCGGCGGTCTTGATCTCCGCTTTCAGTCGCCGCATGGCGGGGCCCGTGCCGAGCAACGGCTCGGCGCGATCCAGGCGTTCCGAGAGCTGGCCGACCTCCCG
>Ga0134122_10002951_pt1 | contig 12528 bp, 11 predicted proteins | sample KB302_FD_96461 | JGI IMG/M metagenome (GOLD analysis project Ga0134122, IMG submission 96461) | Terrestrial soil microbial communities without Nitrogen fertilizer from Kellogg Biological Station, Michigan, USA - KB3-0-2 | ecosystem: Environmental > Terrestrial > Soil > Unclassified ...
CGTCTTGCGGCGTCGTTTGCGGGTTCTTCAGCACCGCGCCTTTGGCACCGCCGCTGACTGCTGCTGCGCCCGCCACGGCAACGCCAGTGAGAAACTTCCGGCGGTCGACCTTGCTGGATGAGCTCTTTTTCATGACGTGTTCCCTTCCCGAAGTGCCATTGGCCGCACGCGCGAAGAGCGGGGCGGCCTGCACGCTGCCCTTAAAATGACTCGGCCAGACGGTATCAGCGCCGAGCGTCCTCGGCCATATCAATTCGGCGTGGACATTGGGCGGACAGTGACGGTTTCCCAATGTTCCCCCCGCCCGGAGGGAAGCCGGTTTCGTTACCCTTCGTTGGTAAATGAGGTGTAAAACGGCGCTGGAACTTAAGCCCTGGCATGGCCAGATATAGAGCATGAGTGGTCCCCTCTCCTGGCGGCAGCGCCACGTCACCCGGCCGATACTGAAATGGTATCGCAAGCTGCTCCCGCCGATCTCCCCAACCGAGCGCGACGCCATTGCCGCCGGCACGGTGTGGTGGGACGCCGATCTCTTTTCCGGCAAGCCCGATTGGGCGAAGCTGCGGGCGGTTCCGCCTGCCACTCTGACGCTGGAAGAGCAGGCGTTCCTGGACGGCCCGGTCGAGAAGCTGTGCACGATGCTGAACGATTGGGAGATCCGCCGCGCCGGCGATCTGCCGCCTCACATCTGGTCCTTCATCCGCGACAACGGCTTCATGGGCATGATCATCCCCAAGGAGCGCGGCGGTCTCGGCTTCTCGGCGCTGATGCACAGCCAAGTGGTCATGAAGGTGGCGAGCCGGAGTCCGTCCGCGGCGGTGACCGTGATGGTGCCGAATTCGCTCGGACCGGCGGAGCTCTTGATGCGTTACGGCACCGCCGAGCAGCGCGACTATTATTTGCCGCGGCTGGCCAAGGGTCAGGAAATCCCCTGCTTCGCCCTGACCGCGCCGGAAGCCGGCTCCGATGCGGCATCGATTCCCGATCGCGGCGTGGTCTGCTACGGCGAACATAACGGCAAGCGCACGCTCGGCATCCGCGTCACCTGGAACAAACGCTACATCACGCTGGCACCGGTGGCGACGATCTTAGGATTGGCGTTCAAGCTTTATGATCCCGAGCATCTGATCGGCGAGAAGGACGACATCGGCATTACGCTGGCGCTGATCCCGACCGACACGCCGGGCGTGCAGATCGGGCGCCGCCACTTCCCGGCCGGGCAAGCGTTCCAGAACGGTCCGACGCAGGGTCGCGATGTGTTCATTCCGATGGACTACGTCATCGGCGGTCAGCCGCAGATCGGTCACGGCTGGCGCATGCTGATGGATTGTTTGGCGGCAGGTCGCGCGATTTCCTTGCCGGCGCTCGGAACGGGAGCCGCGATGTTCTGCGCCCGCTTCGCCGGCGCCTATGCGCGGGTGCGGCGGCAATTCGGACTGCCGATCGGACGCTTTGAGGGAATCGAGGCGCCGCTCGCGCGCATCGCCGGCTATGCCTATTCGCTGGAAGCCGCGCGGCGCTTGACCGCTGCATCGCTCGATCACGGCGAACAGCCTTCGGTGCTGTCGGCGATCCTGAAATATCACGCGACGGAGCGCATGCGCACGGCGCTGAACGACGCGCTGGACATCCATGGCGGCCGCGCGATCTGCGACGGGCCGCGCAATTATCTCTTCGGCGTCTACATGAGCGTGCCGGTGGCGATCACGGTGGAAGGCGCGAACATCCTGACGCGCTCGCTGATGATCTTTGGCCAGGGCGCGATCCGCTGCCATCCGTATCTGTTGAAGGAAATGGAAGCGGCCAATCTGCCCGATGCGGACGATGCGCTGCGCGGGTTCGACAAGGCGCTGTTTCAGCATGTGAGAAGTGCCACGTCCAATATCTTTCGCTCGTTCGCGCACAATCTGACGTTCGGGATTTTCGCCTCCACGCCGACCGACGGCGTGGTCCCGGGCATGTATCGCGGCCTGCATGTCGCGGCGGTGACGTTTGCCGCAGTGGCCGATCTCGCGATGGGCACGCTCGGAGGCGAGATGAAGCGGCGCGAAGGCTTGTCGGCGCGGCTCGGCGACGTGTTGAGCGAGCTGTATCTGATGAGCTGCGTGCTGAAGCGGTTCGAGACCGACGGCTCGCCGGCGGCGGATTTGCCGCTGGTGGAGTGGAATTATCGGAACGCGCTTCACAGCATTCAGACGCGCCTCGACGAAGTGTTGAGCAATCTGCCGGCGCGTCCGGTGGCGTGGCTGCCCAGGATCGTCGCGTTTCCGCTGGGACGTTTCCGCCGGCCGCCATCGGACAAGCTCACCCATCGCGCGGCGGCTCTGCTGCTGTCCCCGTCGGAGACACGCGATCGGCTGACCAAGGGCATCTACATCACGCACGCGCCGACGGACGCGACGGGACGCATGGAGCTCGCGTTCGCCGCGGCGATCGAGCGCGACCGCATCGAAGAGAAAGTGAAGAGTCAGCGGCAGGGCAAGCGGGCGCTCGCCGATTTAGCAGCGCTGGTGCGCGACAAGATCATCACGCAGGCGGAGGCGGATTCGCTCTCGACGGCGAACGCAATCGTGCGCGAGGCCATCGACGTCGACGATTTTGCACCATCCGAGCTGACAGGCGTGCAACCGGCCCCCCTCCACTCCGCCGCCGCGGAATAGCGATTATCTCCTTCGCAGCTCTTAACTCCTCCCTTGAAAAGGCCTCGCGAGCCGGCCCGTCGGCGCCGAACAGCCAGTTTCTAAGCCTTTGAGGAACGGCCGCTTAGGGCGAAAGCAGACGTAATTTTTCTGCAAATCGCGACCCTTTTCGGCCCTTCCGCGCCGGTCCGACTATCCCTGTCTTGAGTTCTTCCTCGCGCCCACATGGGCTGGATGAAGGAGGAGACATCAGGAATTTGAAGGCGCGCCGTCCGCCAAATGAGTATAGTTTGGCTCGATGGCCAACTTCCTCGCGGAGTTGAAGCGGCGCAACATATATCGCGTCGGCGCCCTCTATGCCGTAGTGGCCTGGGTACTCTTGCAACTCACCGCCAATGTGGCGCCGATCCTCGATTTGCCGCCATGGATGGCGCGCGCGGTTCTGCTGCTGCTCGTCATCGGTCTTCCCATCGCACTCGTATTTGCTTGGGTGCAACAGCTTGCGCCTGAGGGTGGCGCGCCCGCGCGGGCAGCGACCGGTAAGCTGGATTGGGCTCTCATCGGCGCGCTCGTCGTCGTGATCGCGCTTGTGTCGTATCAGCAGCTTGCGCCGTCGCGATCGCCCGCAACCGCGTCGGCCCAGCCGGACGTCGAGGCCGAGCGCGCGGCAGGCACCATCTCTATTGCCGTTCTGCCCTTCGCCAACATGTCGGGCGACACCGGGCAAGAGTTCTTCTCTGACGGAATGAGCGAGGAGATCACGTCGGCGCTCGCCAAGGTTCAGAGTCTGCGCGTAATCGGGCGCACATCCGCGTTTCAGTTCAAAGGCGAGAAGAAGGATTTGCGCGCCATCGGCCAGGCGCTGGGCGCCGGATACCTCATCGAAGGTTCGGTGCGCAAAGTGGCCGATCGGGTGCGGATCACCGCGCAGCTCGTCAAGGCCGATGATGGCGTGAATCTCTGGTCGCAGAATTACGACCGCCAGATCACCGACATCTTCGCGACCCAAGAGGACATTGCACAAGCCATCGCCGCGGCGCTCCGGGTGCCGCTGGGCTTGAGACCAGGGGATGTTCTGGTCCACAACCGGACCAATGTTGAGTCCTACGATCAATATCTCAACGCCAAGGCCATGGTTCGCGCGCGCGGGCTAGCGCGCATGACCGATGCGGCAGCTTTGTTGGAGCAGGTCGTCACCCGCGATCCCGATTTCGCGCCCGCCTGGGCGCTGCTGGCGCAAGCCTACCATTTCACGCCCACGTACAGCCCGGCGCGGGACAACAGCGTAATTGAAGACTACCGCCCCTTGGTGAATGCGTTGCTTCCCAAAGCTGAGATGGCGGCACGGCGGGCGATCGAGCTGGATCCCGAGCTCGCGGACGGATATCTGGCCATGGGCTATGTGCAGCAGGTCCGTGGGAAATGGCAGGCGGCCGAAGAGCTTTATTTGAAGGCGCTCGCACTAGATGCCAACAACCCGGATGCTCTGCACCTCTCCGGCTTGCTGCTCGCCGAAGTCGGCCGCGTCAAGGACGCCCTCGTGATGCGGCAGAAGCTGCACGCGCAGGAGCCCTTTGTTCCCGTGTTCAACGTGATCACCGGGTTGGTGTTTTGGTTGAACGAACAGAATGACGCCGCGATCGCGGTGCTCAAGGGCCTGCCTCCGGGCGCGCGCAGCGAGACGCCCCTGGCGATGATTGCCGCGCAGACCGGGCGCTACAACGAGGCCGCCGACACACTGCTGACGATACCGCCAGGCCTCTATCTACCGGGACGAGTGGAGGAATCGGCGCGGCTTCTGCGCACGGCGCCGGCGCTGGCCGCCGCGCCTGAGAGCCTCTCGCGCTTGGGCAATCTCGGCTTCGTCTTCCTTTATGTCGGCGCCCCGAGCCGGGTGCTTGAGTTCTATGAAAGCAATGCCGAAGCCGGCTTCTTGCTCGGCGGCATCACCTCGCCGCTGTGGCACCCGTCATACGCTGCCGTGCGCAAAAGCGAGCGCTTCAAAGCGTATGCGCGCAAGGCTGGCCTCGTCGACTATTGGCGTGCGCGCGGCTGGCCCGATCTTTGCCGTCCGATGGGCGCAGACAATTTTGTCTGCGATTGAGACCGCGCGAGAAAAGCTGCCGTTTCAATTCCCGGGCCCAACAAGGCATGGTTTGACCCAAACGCGGGAGGGGGATTGCTCCGCATTCATTTGTCATGATTATCTCATTGCATAAAGAATTGCAATGAGGTATGCATGGCAAAATGGCTCTTTGACATTGTTGAACAGCAAACACCACGCCCCATTCGCGCGGTTCCCCTCCCTCTTTGTCCGCCGAAGCCTTTGGCGACTTGTCCGCCATAGCTGCGTAGCAGCGAAGGCGGATGCGGGAGGGGTTGGGGGGAGGGCCACAACGGCCGTTTGATAAACAATCAAAGAATATCAAACCGGCGCCAAAACCCAGGCGAATCCTGGATTCCTTCGGAAGAGAAATCAAAAAATCAAAACCCAGGTCCCAGCGGACCGCGTGTTTGAATATTCAAACGGAAAAAATCAAAAATCCTCCAATGCTTTCAGTTTTTCCCCTCTAAGATCAAACGGTTGGGCGGCCCCCCAGCGGCGAAAATACCGTCATCGAGTCTAGGAGAAGCGTTCCCACGCCGCCTGACGCGAGATGTTGAGTGCCGAACCGATTTCGCTCCAGCTGATGCCGCGTTTGCGCAACACGTCGATGCGCGTTTGCAGGAGCGAGCGGACGGCTTCGACGCTCGCTTCGGCCGGCTTGAGTGACGCGAGCAGGTTCTTGTCGGTCATCGAGTCCCAATCGCCGGAAGCCTCGGGCGTCGCCTCGAGGATGCGATCGCAGACGCCGACACATGCGTCGCAGATGTAGGCGCGCGGGCCGCCGAGAAGCTTCGCAACCGCACTTTCATCGCGGCGGCAAAACGAGCAGCGCAGCTTGCGCTTCAGCTTGAGCTTCATGCCGCAATTGGAACGCGCTCAAGTCCACGTGTCAAGGATATCTTGACACCGCTCTGCCAACGGCCAAGTCCCGGGAACATTTCACAGCGGAACCTGTTTCCTCCGGCGGGGAGAGAAGAGGGACATCGCATGCGAACGCTGTTGCTCGTCATCTTGATATTGCTGTTGCTCGGTGCACTGCCGGCTTGGCCTTACAGCGTCAATTGGGGTTATGGGCCGAGCGGCCTGTTGGGACTGCTCCTTATCGTCGTCCTGGTGCTGGCGCTGGTACGACGAGTCTGAAAGGGTTGATGTGGCGGGGCTGAAGACCTATCGCGCGAAGCGCGATTTCAAGATCACGGCTGAGCCCCGCGGCGGCAAGGCCGCGCGCAGTTCCGCCAAAACCTACCGCTACGTGATCCAGCGCCACGCGGCGACGCGGCTGCACTTCGATCTCAGGCTGGAGCTGGACGGCGTCTACAAATCCTGGGCGGTGACAAAGGTGCCGTCGCTCGATCCGGCGACGAAGCGGCTCGCGGTCGAGGTCGAAGACCACCCGCTGGAATACGGAACCTTCGAAGGGACGATTCCGAAGGGCCAATATGGCGGCGGCACAGTGCAGCTCTGGGACAAGGGCACCTGGCGGCCGAAGAGCGATAATCCGCGCGCGGACTTCGCCAAAGGCAGTTTGAAATTTGAGCTCAATGGGAAAAGGCTCAACGGCGGCTGGGCGCTGGTGCGCATGCGCGACCGCGACGCGAAGCTCGGCCGTCAGGTCCGGCACAATTGGCTGCTGATCAAGGAGAGAGACGACGCGGCCTTGCCGGGCGAACCGGACACGCTGCTCGAAGCCGACACCTCGGTGACCACCGGGCGCACGTTGGACGAGATCGCGAGCAGCAAGAAGGCACGGGTTTGGAATTCGAACCGCGGCGAAGCGGCGGAAATTCCGGCGGTAAAAAAAAAGACTCCCGCGCGCTTGAAAAAGAAGCGCGTGCAATCCCCAGCGTAAAGCGCTCCGCAAAGATGCCGGAGTTCGTGGCGCCGCAGCTGTGTCGGCTGGTAGATGCACCGCCGGAAGGCGCGAACTGGGTGCACGAGGCGAAGCTCGACGGCTATCGCATGCAGCTCCGCGTGGAGTGCAGCGTGAGCGCGCTACGCACACGCAAAGGGCTCGACTGGAGCGGCAAGTTTCCGGAGATCGTGGCGGAAGCGGGCTCTTTGCCCGATTGCCTTATCGACGGCGAGGTCTGCGCGCTGAAAGAGGGAATGCCGGACTTCGCCGCGCTCCAGCAAGCGCTGTCCGAAGGCAAAACGGGCGATCTCATCTTCTTCGTCTTCGATCTCCTTTTTTTGGAAGGCGCCGACTATCGCGAGGCACCGCTTAGCGAGCGCAAAGAGCAGCTCGCCGCGCTGATTAAGCGTTCGCGCAAGATCCCGCACTTTCGCCATGTCGAGCATTTTACGACATCCGGGGCGACGATGCTCGAATCCGCGTGTAAAACCGGGCTCGAAGGCATCGTCTCGAAGCGCATCGATGCGCCCTATCGCTCGGGTCGGAACGATCTCTGGACCAAAGCGAAATGCCGCAGCGGCCAGGAGGTCGTCATCGGCGGCTGGTGGGGCGACGGGAAGAATTTGCGCTCGATTCTGATCGGCGCGTGGGAGGGCAAGGATTTCCTCTATCAGGGGCGCGTCGGGACCGGCTTCAATTCGAAAAATTCAGATCCGCTGCTGCTAGCCTTGCGGCCGCTGAAACGCGCGTCGTCGCCGTTCACTGCAGGCGTGAAACCGCCGCGTGCGAAAGAGATCAACTGGGTCGAGCCGAAGGTCGTCGCCGAAGTCGAGTTCGCGACCCGGACAACCGACGGCCTGTTGCGCCAAGCCGCGTTCAAAGGGGTGCGCGAAGACAAGCCGTCGCGCGCCGTCGTCGTCGAGCGGGCAATGGACGTGCATGAAGCTGAAAAGCTCGCGGACAAGGAGAAGAACATGGCGCGCACCGCCGCCGCAACAAAGCCCCGCGCGTCTAGTGCGCGCGACAACAACGCGGTTGCCGGAATCGCCATCAGCCATCCCGACAAGGTGTTGTGGCCGGCGACGAAGACGACGCCGACGGTCACCAAGCTCGAACTTGCACGCTACTACGAGATGATCGCGCCGCGCATGCTGCCGCATATCGGCGGCCGGCCGATTTCGATGGTGCGCGCACCCGACGGCATTTTGGGCCAACGCTTTTTCCAGCGCCATGTGCTGGCCGGGGTGGCGGGCGCGGTGCCGATCAAAGCCAAGGGCGTGAAGGAGCCGTATCATGCGGTCGACACGGTCGAGGGATTGGTCGCGCTCGGCCAAGTTGCGGTTCTCGAAATCCATCCCTGGGGCTGCAAGCCATACGATGCGGAAACGCCCGAGCGTTTGATCTTCGATCTCGACCCCGACGTCGAGCTGCCGTTCGAGCGCGTGATGGATTCGGCAAAAGAGGTACGTGATCTCCTGACCGAGTGCGGTCTGACGCCGTTCGTGAAAACCACCGGCGGCAAGGGGCTGCATGTCGTCGTGGCGATCAAGAGCTCGCCTAAGAAACCGCCGACATGGGTGGAGGCGAAAGCGTTCGCACTGGCGGTGGCTCAAACAATGGCGCGCAATTTGCCGAAGGGCTACACAACCAATATGGCGAAGAAACAGCGCGGCGGGAGAATCTTCCTCGACTATCTGCGCAATGATCGCATGGCTACGGCTGTCGCACCGTGGTCGCCGCGGGCGCGGCCGGGAGCGACAATCGCCGTGCCGATCGCCTGGAAAGAATTGCGCAACGGATTGGACCCGGCGGAATTCACGCTGGCGCGCGCGGCCGCGCTGGTGAAGCGCGCCGACCCGTGGAAGGATTTGGCGGCGTCGGCGGCTTCACTCGAAGCGGCCCGGAAGAAGCTTGAGAAGCTTTAGTCCGCGCCGCATCCCGTCATCTGATCGGCTATGAGTCGTGCATACGCGCGACCGGAGAGACTGGACGGTCGTGAGTCGATTTGCGCCAGGGCAGCAGCATCGACACGCGGTCCCTGTAGCGGCGGTATTCGTCGCCGAAGAGATCGATGAGATCGCGCTCTTCCAATTGGATGCCGATGAGGATGTACGCGGTGGTGACGGCCGCGAACAAGAGATGGCCGGCCGTCATCGTCGGCGCCGCCCAAAACGCGATGACGAAGCCGAGATAAATCGGATGGCGCACGAATTGGTAGTAGAGCGGCGCGCGGAAACGCGGCGCCGGCATCGGTCGGCCGGCAAGATTGTTGACGACCTGGTGCAGGCCAAACAGCTCGAAGTGATTGATCAAGAACGTGCTGGTGAAGACGATCACCCAGCCGAACAATGAGAATGCAAGGAGCGACGATGCGATTTCGGGATTGTCGATGTTCCAGACCAATGCGGGGATCGGACGCCATTGCCAGAACAGCAGCGCGAGCGCGAGACTTGCGAACAGCACATAGGTGCTGCGTTCGACCGATTTCGGCACGAACTTCGTCCACCATTGCTTGAACTCTTTGCGCGCCATCACGCTGTGCTGAAGCGCGAAGAGGGACATCAGCAGAAGATTGACAATGATCGCTTCCGCCATCGGTACGCCGGGTCCGGTGTCGATCGTCTTCGGCACGACGAAGCCCGAGACGAAACCGATGGCGTAGAGAATGACGGCAAAAAAGACGACGTAGGCTGCCACGCCGTAGAGAAATGAAATGAACCGGCTCATGAGAACCCCCTATGTCCAAAGTGTCAGAGCAGACGCGACCAAGCCGTGCGTGGACCCTGCGCTGCTTACTGCTCGATCATTTCGCCCGAGCCGCCGAACGCCGCGGGAAAGTCCTTCAGCTTGGGCAATCCGTCACGCATCGGGAGAACTGTCTCGGCGTAATTGACATGAACGCTCGGTTTGAATTGCAGCGTGGGGATGGTCGCGGAATAAACATCGACAAGGCCAATCGGGGGATGATTGGTCATCAAGTGCCCGCCGCATTTCGAGCAGTACTGCCGCTCGCTGAACGCTGTCTTCTGGAACGTCGCAATATGCTCCGCGCCCGAAACGACCCTGACGGTTTGCGGCTTCCACAGGCTAAAGGCGTTGACCGGCGCGGCCGACCACGACCGGCACGAGCTGCAGTGGCAATAGCCCATCACTTCAGGTTCGCCTTCCACTTCGATGTGGACGGCTCCGCAAAAACACGCGCCTCTGTGCCTCATGTCCGTATTCTTTCTCCGCTGCAATGCCAGTCGAAGCGTTAGGGCACGGGCGGAGGAAAGACCTTGCCCGGTGCTTGATTTGTCCTTGAGATGGGCTTGATTATTACGCGAGAGCCGCTTAGCACCGGGCCCCTGAGGCGCCAACGTGCAGTTTCTCTTTTCCGATCACACGCTTGACACCGACCGCCGCGAGCTCAGCCGCGGCTCGGAGACGATTGCCGTTGAGCCGCAGGTCTTCGACCTGCTCGTCTATCTCGTGCAGAACCGCGACCGAGTCGTCAGCAAGGACGATGTCATCGCTTCCGTGTGGAACGGACGAATCGTGTCGGATTCGACGCTCACCAGCCGCATCAACGCCGCCCGCAAGGCGGTCGGCGACAGCGGCGATGAGCAAAAACTCATCCGCACGATCGCCCGCAAGGGCTTTCGTTTCGTCGGGACGGTCGTCGATGCACCCGCACATGCCGCCGCCGCGCTGCCGCCTGAAAGCCGCGAGAAGTCTCGCCGCGCGGTGCCTCCGTTAGACCGGCCGGGCATCGCTGTCCTCCCTTTCGTCAACATGAGCGGCGATCCTGAGCAGGAATATTTTTCCGACGGCATCAGCGAGGACATCATCACAGCGCTCTCCAAGCTCCGCTGGTTCTTCGTCATCGCGCGCAACTCGTCGTTCGTCTACAAGGGCAAATCCGTCCATATGAACCAGGTCGCCAGCGAGCTCGGCGTCGGCTACGTGCTGGAGGGCAGCGTGCGCAAGAGCGGCGATCGCTTAAGGATCACGGCGCAGCTCAACGACGTCCCCACCGGCAGCCACATCTGGGCCGAGCGCTACGACCGGGGCGTCGCCGACGTGTTCCAAGTCCAGGACGAGATCACCGAGGCGATCGTCGCCGCCATCGAGCCGCAGCTCTACGCGGCCGAGAATTTCCGCGCCAAGCGCAAGCCGCCGGACAGCATGGACGCGTGGGACCTGGTGATGCGTGCGCTGTCGCATTATTGGCGCGTTACGCGCGCGGACAGCATCGTCGCACAGGCGCTTTTGGAAAAAGCGATCGCCATCGATCCCAATTACGGCCAGGCGCTGGGAGTCCTTGCGGCCAGCTATACGTTCAGCGCCCATATGGGTTGGGCCAATATGGAAACCACCGTGCCGCTGGCGCGCGACGCGGCGCTGGCGGCGATCCGCGCGGACAGCGAGGACCCTTGGGCACACCAAGCGCTCGCCTCTGTGCACCTCTTCACAAGACGGTTCGAAGATTCGCTGGCGGAATTCGAATTCGCATTGTCGCTCAATCCGAATTTCTCGCTGGCCCAGGGCTATTACGGCGTTGCGCTGGCCTATTGCGGCCGCTGGGAGGAAGCCGATGAAGCAGCCCGGCGGGCGATGCGGCTGAGCCCGCGCGAGCCCTTCTCGGCCGTCTATGCCGGTATTGCAGCCTATGCGCAGTTCGTCGGACGCAACTACGAGGAGGCGATGCGGCTGGCGCGCGAAGCCATCCGGCAGCGCGCCGATTTTGTCGGCGCCCATCGCGTGCTGACCGCTGCTGCCGGCATGACAGGGCAGGCCGAGATCGCAAAGGCTGCTCTGAAGGAGCTGCGCGCCGCGCAGCCCAATATTTCGCTGGCCTGGATCAGAGACCAAATGCCGTTCCAGCATCAGGCGGACAGGGACCATTATCTGGAAGCCTTCCGCCGCGTCGGATTGGATTAGCGCGAACGCTTCCTTCCAGGGGCGTCAGGCCCGCCGTCGCGCTTCAGCTTTGTGCGCTTACTCTTTGGGTTTGCCCGCCTCTAAAACCTTGATCGGAACATTCTTGCGCATGCGCACGTTCCATTGCGAATTGGACGAAGGCCGGCGGCAATGAAGCGAGTCAAATTTGTGCAGGACGCCAAACTTGACCCTAGCCGTTACTACCGAAACCCAACCGATATCGTTCGCGACCGCCGTTTGACCAACGACGACAGGCTGGAAATCTTGCGTGCCTGGGAGCGCGAGGCCGAGCGGCAGCTTTCGGAATCGTCGGACGAGCTCGGGGCGGAAAAGTTGCAGCAACTTCAGCGCGTGCGCGAGGAGTTGGAGCACGGCGTTGAGAACGCCGCCGAAGCCGCAAAGCCACGCTGAAGACTTCGCGTCTTAAGTTCCTTTTGCAGCGCAAAAAAATGTCGCAACCGCCATTCAAGCGGAACGTTTTCATAGCGAGGGAAAATATTGACGGAGAGCAAAATGGCCCAGTTACAGCATGCCTATCGCTTAGAAGGCGAGCATTTTCACCACGACGCGGCAACGCACGCGCCTATCCTAACTTCGGAGGAAGCGCGTCAAGGCGTGGTTTCGGGCCGTGTCATGACGATTCTGGCGGTGAGCCTGACATTGAGTGTTGCGGCACTCGTTGTGCTGCTCGCGGCCATCGTCTGAGAGCGAATTTTCTTCGTGTGCTGAGCGCGCCGCCGTCTTCGGTCGTCAAGAGCAGACCGATGCGGCGGAGCGACGGCACGCGCATCGCAATGGTGTGAAAGAAGATCAGTGACGGCACCGCGGTGATCGCGGCAAGCGGTCCCCACATCCACACGAGAGACGCGACGGTGACGAAGATCGCCACCGGACTGATGATGATGCGTCGCGACAGCAGCCAAGGCTGCACCAGATTTGCCTCGACCGTGTTCAGCGCAAGCAGAATCAAGGGTGGGGCCAGAGCCTCCGGGATGGTCTGCGCGGTC
>Ga0134122_10002952_pt1 | contig 12528 bp, 10 predicted proteins | sample KB302_FD_96461 | JGI IMG/M metagenome (GOLD analysis project Ga0134122, IMG submission 96461) | Terrestrial soil microbial communities without Nitrogen fertilizer from Kellogg Biological Station, Michigan, USA - KB3-0-2 | ecosystem: Environmental > Terrestrial > Soil > Unclassified ...
CCGCTTCGATCTGTCGTTGTTCCTCGATCGAAGCCTTGGCCAGTCGGGCGAAATGCTGTTCAACTTCGGGTGAAACCGGCAGCCGCTTCAATTCGGCGGCGTGGTGCAGCGACTGCTCGAGCGTAAAGCGCACGTACGACCCGTCGTGATCCTTTTTCATTGCACTGAGTACCCGCGCAGACGGCACTAACTCGGGATCGTCCAGCGCGCGGCGCGCAGCCAGCACAGCATCAGCATAAGCTGTTGTACCGTGCGCGGCATCCAGGGCAGCCGCGATGGGCTCGCATTGGCCTGCCAGCTGTGCGCCCCAGTCTGATAACGCGACTTCCTGGCCGCGCCTTTCGAGACGCAGACCGGGCTCACGGCCGCGGGCGGCGACGCGGTTCTGGTTGCGGCGAACTTCTCCTATATCCGCGGGACTGTCCGGGGGACTTTCATGCAGCAAACAATGCAGCAGGAAGACGTCAAGCAGCCGTATGGTTTGCGCGCCTATGCCGATCGGGGAAAAGGGATCCAGATCCATCAAACGGACTTCGACATATTCCACGCCGCGCTCGCGCAATGCGTGCAGCGGCCGTTCTCCTGGACGTATGACGCGCTTCGCGCGGATCTTGCCGTAGAACTCGTTTTCAATCTGCAGCAGGCTGGTGCTGAGCTGGCGGTATTCGTCCCCGTCCCGGATACCGATTGCTTCGTACGGCGGATACGGTTCCGTGAGCGCCTCGAACAGCGATTCGCCATAGTTATCCAGGTTGTTATAACTTACCGCAAGCTTGGACTGCGCGTCGCTCTGGTAGCCGAGCCTTCCCATTCGCAGCGAGGTGGCATAGGGCAGGTGATAGGTGCCGGGCGCAAGCTCGCGCAATTCATGCGAGCGCCCTTCGACGAAACTGCCGCACACCGCAGGCGATGCGCCAAACAGGTAGAACAGCAGCCATGCATTGCGCCGGAAGTTACGGATCAGCGCGAAGTACGCATCATTCGGCTGTCCCAGCTGCGCCACCGGCCAGCTGCTCTCGGATAGCGAAAAGTTGTAGTGGATGCCCGAGATCATTTGCATGCGCCGGCCGTAGCGATGCGACAAGCCGGTGCGATAGATCGTCTTCATGCGGCCGACATTGGAGCTGCCGTAGCGGCCGATCGGAATCTCGTGATCGCCTGGCAACCCGCATGGCATGCTCGCGCACCAAAGCATGTCATCGCCCAGCGAGCGATAGACGACCTGGTGAATTCGCGTGAGTTCCTCCAGGCACGCTTCGATCTGCGTATGCACGCCGGTGATTAGCTCGAGTTGCGATTCGCTGAAGTCGGTGGTGATATGGGGATGGGTCAGCGCCGAGCCGAGCGACGACGGGTGCGGAGTCATCGCCAGCTTGCCATTGTGGCGCACCCGCAAGCTTTCTTTCTCGATGCCACGGCGAATACCTTGCAGCACGTGGGGCGTAAAAGCGCGCAGTCGTTCCTGGACTTGGTTCAAAACGGAATGCCTCGGGTGGAGATGGGCTGATGGAGCAGGGCGTAAGGTAACAGAAAGTAAGGGCACGATATCCGCGCTGGAGCAATGTCGCGGAAGATTTATTTGCCCAACACTGGAACGACGTCCGCTACCAGCCGGTCCTGCGCCCAACGCCTGCCGATCGGATCGACCCCGGTGCGGACGATTACCAGATCGTGACCGGGAACTATGGTTACAAACTGGCCCTTGTTGCCCGCAGTGGTGAAGGTACCGGGCGGCACGCCTGGCATCTGGTCCAGAAGCCAGAATTGTGCCCCGTAGCCCCATTGACCGGCCACCGGCGGCCTGGTTGGTGCCGGCGTGCTGGAAAATTTCACCCACCCTTCGGGCAGCAATCTTTTGCCTTTCCACATACCGTCGTATGACAACAGCAGGCCGAAGCGCGCGAGGTCACGTGCCGTGGTATAGGTTTGGCTCGAGCCGACAAAATTGCCCAGGTGATCCACCTCCATGCGCGTGTGATACATGCCAAGCGGGTGCAGCAGTTGGTCGTACGGAAAGCGCAGGTACTTCAGATCGTCGCCGAGTTTGTGTCGTAACTCGCGCAGCAACAGCAACGTGTCATTGTTGGCATATTTCCACCGCGTGCCTGGTGCAACTTCCAGCGGCGTGGTGGTGACCGCGCTGACGACATCCTCTCCTCCGAAGTACACAGCGTAGGTATTGTCGCCGCCGCTGAAGAGTCCGCTGGACATCCACAGCAGTTGCTTATGCGTGATGGCCTGGCGCGGATCGCCGGGATAGTTCCATTCCGGGATGCTGAGCGGCGCGTCAAGGTCCAGAATGCCCTGTTTGGCGGCGATAGCAAGCAAAGCGGCCGAAATACTCTTTGCGGTGGACCACGTGCGATAGCCGGAGTGGATGCCGAATCCAAGGCGGTAGCGTTCAGCGACGATTTTGCCGCGCTTCATGATAATAACCGCCGTGGTGACGACCCCGCCGCTTTCTCCGTAACTCGTGCCGTCGAATGCGCGATCCAGTATCGGCGCCAGACTCGCGTACCGCGGTTCGACTCCATTGGGCTGCAGCTCTGTGCGATCCCCTGCGGGAAAAGGCAAATCGGACACATCAGGTGCGGCAGCATATTGCACATTCGGCAAGCGCGGGATGTCGCCGGTCTGCCAATGCGGCGGCAGTACCGTGCAGCCCATGCTGTCGCGGAACGCAGCCACGCGCACAATCGTTCCGGAAATGTCTGTGGCGGAGACCAGTTTGCGCTGCTCGTCGATGACTGGGTCAGGATAACCGAGCCCTTCTACATCGACCAGCTCGACCTTTTTGATGTCATCCAGCGGACGCCCGGCAAAAAAATGTGCGGAGCAGGTGAACAGTGCACGATATCCCGCGACAATGGCCGGCTCTTTGAGATCCGCTATGCCGGCTGGCCGCTGGTAGGGCGTTGCCGCAACGGCGATGGCATATTGAGCGGACAGGATGATCAACAGGACGATCTTGTTTTTCATGTTGCGACGCCTTTATTTTTCGGGATCGTGATTAAATCAAAGGTACAGTTCTAAAGCCGCAGCGGGACCGCCGCCCTAGCGCTGTCATGTTGCAGGGACGAAAGCGTACCATGCAAAGAATTTTTTATTCGTGGCCGGGTCGAATCAGACCAAAAAATAAACAAGGACCGCCGTGCTTCCACCTTTTACGCAAGCCGTCATCATCGCCAACGTCGTCGTCTATCTGCTGGAAACGGTGGCGGGCGATGCGCTGTTTCAGTGGTTCGCCCTATGGCCCGGTGCCGGGCCTGGCCTTGCAAGCATTCCGATCCTGACGTTCTGGCAGCTGGTCACCTACAGTTTTCTGCATGGCGGCCTGACGCACCTGGCATTTAATATGTTGGCGTTATGGATGTTCGCCGGTGAATTGGAGAGGGTGTGGGGTCCGCGTCGCGTAGCGCTCGCCTACTTTGCCAGCGTCGTGTGCGGGGCCGTTGCACAGCTCCTGATCGGCGGATTGTTTGGTCCCGAAGGCGGTCCCGTGATAGGCGCATCGGCCGGTGTATTTGGCATTTTGCTGGCTTACGCATTGGTCTTTCCCAATCGCACGATCATGCCGCTGATCCCGCCGATTCCCATGCCGGCGCGGGTATTTGTGCTGATTTATGCAGTGCTCGAACTCGTGCTGGGTGTGACTGGAACCCAGGCGAGCGTTGCGCATTTTGCGCACCTCGGCGGATTGCTGGGTGGGTGGCTGGTCTATCGCTATGGGCGCGCACGTCCCGGAAACTGGCGCGGACTGCGCTGACGGCGAGCCCCGGCCATGCATCAGCGCCTTCATCCATGACAAAAGCCAAGGGCAATCGACAGGTGCGCTGACTATTGAATGTCGGTCCGGAACTCCCGCGGTGCCGGCAACGTTTCAGCGACGTCGAAGTAGATGCGTCCGATTTCCCGTTCATCGGTGGTATCCACCTGCAGCTTCCAGTCGCCGGGCTGGTAATTCGATTTCATCCCATAGCCACGGAATCCCTGCTCGCGTCCGCCGGTGATTTTGATGGGAATGGAATCCTGCAGTAACCAGCGGCCTGCGGCATCTTTCCAGTACCAGCGCATCAGCACCTGGTCGGCAAAGCGACCGGGCGAAAAAATGCGGAAGTACACATAGAGCTTGTCGCCCGGCTGCGCCTGAAAATTCTGGTCGCCATGGTGCCAGAACTCCCAGAATGGACGTTCATGGCTGAGCTGGAATGTGTCGTCCGTGCGCTGAACGTTGTGATAGACGCCGATGAATGGAATCGATAGTGGAACGGGCGGGATCAGCCTGAACAAATACAGCGATAGAAACAGCAGCAGCACCAGGCCGAAAGGCACAAGGATCTGTCGCCTCGCCTGCCGCTGGCGTTCCGGTGCATGGATGCGAATGCGCCTGTTGATGACCGCAATCGGCACGCACGCCGCCAGCATGGACAGCAGAAACACGAACAGCCCGACGGAACCCGCGAATACCGGGACGATGCTGGCGCAGAACGACAGCAGGCAAAGGCTGAACAGCGCGAACTTGAACGACAAGCCCTGTTGTTTCAGACGTTTCGATTCGTTCGCGATCAGCAACAGCACCAGGATTACCATGAACGCAGCCGAGACGAATAGCGACGAACTCTTGAAAAAAAACAGCGTATAGAGGTTCAGCAGGGTACCGAGCAGAAAATGCACGAACGCCGTTCGGTATTCGTGATACCAGCGCTTGAGCCTGGGCAACTCTTGCAACGCGGGCGCCGGCTTGTCTTGCGCAAAAAATAATTGCAGCAAAATGGCGGCGATCAGGGTTAGATAAACCGCCTGCTGAACGATGGTGGACCATGCGTCAATGCGATCCAGCATGGCGATGTCGAACATAAAGCCCCCGATAAAAGCTGCAATGTCGAAGGCGTGCTCGTTCTTTTCATAATAGAGCTTGAGCCGCTGGACGGAGGAAAGCGCAGTTTGCATCAGTGACAGTGTCGAATGCGGGCGATCGATGGGATCAAGGGTGACAGTGGCCACGCCTGAAGCTTGGCGGCGAATAATGGCCTTGCGGACCGATGCCGGTCAAGCCATGCAACGCCAGGCGCGCGGTTTCGTGCAGCAATCTGGTGCGGCGAATCGATTCATGCACCATCTGCGACTAAATCTCCTTCTGCCGAAATCATAAGCGCTTGATTGTCCGGATACGAGCGCTTGGCATGCTCGTTGCAAATGCGTCGCAAGCGAGAATCCAGGCCGCTGTGATCACCGGACGTCCGCCGGAGACTCGCCGCGCCCGGGACTGGCACATCATCTTATCCATCACGCAAAGGAGCCTGCTATGAAACGTACGCTTGCATCATTACTTGTTTTGCTGACATCCACCGGATCGTTTGCCACGGTCGCCATGGCGGAAGAGGAAACCACCCCGGCAGTCTCGGATACTTCCGCAGCCATGAGCGACACGGCGGCCACAGAGCAATCAGCCGCCGACAGCGCCGCCACCGGCAGCGACGGAACGATCATGGCGACCCCCGAGACTGATTCGAAGTGAACCGTCGGCTGCAACACCAATAAACCCGCGGCGGCGGGTTTATTCCTCGCAGGATGATGCGTGTCACACCGCGGTCACATTTTCCGAATCGTGCATCCTGCGCGCAATCCAATGGTCAAATCAGGCGGCAAGGTCAGATCAAGGCGCAATGTCAGATCAAGCTGGCCACCATGTTGATGGTCAGCGCCAGGATGCCGGTGGCGTAAAAAAAAGAAATGATTCCGTGAGTCAAGGCCAGCTTGCGCATGTCGGCGTCGGTGACCTGGACGTCCGAAACCTGGAAAGTCATGCCAATGGTGAAAGAAAAATACGCAAAGTCCATGTAAGTCGGCATGGCCTCGCCGGGAAACGCGAGTCCCTTGCGCGGTTTGCCCGCCGCAACCGGACTGGTTGAATAGTAATCGTGGGCGTAGTGCAACGTGAAAATGGTATGAATGAACGTCCAGGAAAGGATGATCGTGACCACGATCAGCGCGATGCGCCACAGTTTTTCAAGATCGGTTGCGTTTCTGACAAACGGTACTTCGCCGGCAATGGTGATCAGACTTGCGGTTGCCGCCAATAACGTTAGCAGCAGCACGGCCCATTTCCCCGCGTCTTGCCGGTCTGCGATGCGCTTCATGGTCTCTGGAGAAGTGTTTCGCAGTCCCGCCAGCAATATCATCGCCAGCAAAACGCCGATGTCCCATGCCAGGATGATTCTGATGCGACCCGGCGCATCGCCGAGCAATAGCAGCAACACGTAGGCCAGAATCCCGCCGGCGACACCCGCCGCGAGACGCGGGCGCCGCAACCGCAGCCATAAGATGCGCACGCCTGCATGGTCGAGCTGTCCCCTGGTCACCGTATCCTCCGGACATACCGCACAAATAAAACCGACAGCCGCAGTCCGTATGCAAAAATTCCTCGCGTGGGAACGAAGCAGCCCGTGTCGTGACATGATGACGGGATCCCGCGAACAAGGCCAGCGCCCTGCACCGTCGGGCGCGAGAGACATTGACCCAGAACTTCCGCTCGTTTCAAGAGTCAGCCTACTGACTCTTTACTTGCGCAGGGAGGCAGCCATGCACGCACGCATCAGATCGCGGGGAAACTTTTTGCTGTACGGGCTGGCACTGACGCTGTTCCTTGTTGACTGCGGCGGCGGTGGCGGCGATCCGGCACCGCCACAGAGTATGCCGCTCAAGCTGCAGCGGATCGACTCATCCTCACTGACGTTCGACTTTCCGGTTTTCCTGACTGCGCCGCCGAGTGATACCGACCGATTGTTCGTCGTCGAAAAAGGCGGACGCATCAAGGTGATCGCCAGGGAAACAAACACGTTGATCGGGATTTTTCTCGATATCGGCAGCCTGGTTTCAACAGGTTCCGAACAGGGGTTGCTCGGACTGGCCTTTGACCCGCTGTACGCCAGCAATGGGCGCTTCTACGTGAATTACACGGACACTAGCGGTAATTCCGTCATCGCTCGCTATCGGGTCAGTGCCGACGCCAATGTCGCCGCACCCAATGCTGACGGCATTGTGCTTACGGTCACGCAACCGTTCGCAAACCATAACGGCGGCATGATTGCTTTCGGACCCGATGGCCTGTTCTATATCGGTTTCGGCGATGGTGGCAGTGGCGGAGATCCGGGCAACCGCGCGCAGAATCCGAATGAGTTGCTGGGCAAGTTGCTGCGCATCGACGTGTCTCAAGGGGGACCTTCCTATGGTATTCCACCGTCCAATCCACTGGTGGGTCAGAACGGACGTCCGGAAGTCTGGAGCCTGGGCTTGCGCAACCCCTGGCGTTTCAGCTTCGACCGCCAAACAGGTGATCTGTATATCGGGGATGTGGGGCAGGGAAATTTTGAAGAAGTCGATGTCGCCACGAAGGCTAACGGCGCCGGACGCGGGGTCAATTACGGGTGGAACGTGATGGAGGGAAATCACTGCTTTCCTGCGGGGATGGGTTGCAATACGGGTGGTTTCACAACGCCACAACTGGAGTATGACCACTCCAACGGCGCCTGCTCGATCACCGGCGGTTATGTTTACCGCGGCTCCGCCATGCCGGCGTTGCAGGGGACGTACTTTTACGCGGATTTTTGTGCAGGATTTGTGCGCAGTTTCCGCCTTGCGAACGGTATGGCAAGCGAGCCGCTCGACTGGGCCGCTTTGCGCCCGGGAGGAAGTATCACCAGTTTTGGCGAGGACGCCGCCGGAGAGCTCTACCTGATGACTTCGGATGGGCAATTGAACCGCATCGTGCAGGGCTGAAGCTTCGCGTTTGGCGCAGATCCGAAATTAGACTGGCTGCGTGTGTATTTGCGCGCGATGCCGCGCGATGCGTGCAGCAAACCATATTCCCAGAAGTGCCAGGCTGATTCCGCCGAATCCGAACGTCCAGCCGTAGTTCAGCAGGTGAATCATGACGCCGCAGATCGCAACGCCGCTTGCTTGCCCCATGAACAGGCTGAACGCAAATACCGCAATGGCCGTGCCGCGCCTTTGCGGCGCCATTTCCGTTGCCCGCGTCTGCAGCGTGTTGTGAAACATGTAGAAGCCGAATCCCGCGACAACAAAAACCGGAATGGTCGCCTCCCACCACGGCAGCAGTGGCAGCAATACCATGCAGCCAAACATCAGCGTAGCACCCAGTCGCACAAAACCTTGCTCGCCAAGCCGTGTCAGCAGCCATTTGACGAGCAGGCTGTAGATCATGCCGCCGAGCCCGAACCCCGCCAGCATTGCGCCGATCAATAAATAGGAAAGAGCGAAGCGCTCCTTGAGGTAAGCGCCAGTGTAGGCAAACACGCCGTAAAACAGGCCACCTTCGAGGAATACCGCGATAATGATGATGCGCACCCAGCGATCTCCGAGCACGGCGGCATAGTTGCGCCAGACGTTGCCGTGGGTTTTCGCGACCGTGGCAACGCGTGTGTGGCGATCGACGCCGAACAGCACGATGCTGACCGCCAAAAATATCAACGCCATCGCATCGAACACCCGACGCCAGTTCATGAACTCGGCCAATGCGCCGCCCAGCGCGGGCCCAAGGATCTGGCCCATCAGGATGAAACTTAAAAATCGGCCGAGCGTGGCCTGGCGCTTGTCATATGGCGTGTTGTCGCCGATCCAAGCCAGCGCAAGCGGCACGATGGCGGCAGCGCCAATGCCGGTCGCGAAGCGCAACGCCGCCAGCGCGGAAAGTGTTGGCGCGAATGCGCAACCCAGCGAAGCCGCCGCGGCGATCAGCGTGGCGCCGCCGATTACGCGCAGCTTGCCAATGCGGTCTCCGAGAGGGCCGTGCACGATCTGGAATAACCCATAGGCGAGCGTGAATGCGGTCACAACCACGGACGCGGTCGTCGGCGGCACCCCGAAATCTTCTGCTACCGTAGGCAATAGCGCATCGAACAGGCGCAGATTCGCGCCGGACACGAACGCGGCAGCAGCAAGGGCAAGCAGGGCTGGAGGCATGGGGTAGGCCGCATTCTGCCCGGTTGGAAGTCTTAAATCGACAAAAACTCGGCGTAGAATCTTGCGCGACGCCGATGGTGGATCACGAGACACAAAGGAGCAGACATGAACACACCGCTAAATCCCCGCAACGCCCGCGTGGGCGGGCGCTGGGTCATCACCGGGTTGGTGCTTTCCCTCGCAAGCGCCGCTGCGATGGTGTTCTCGGGAATCGGATACCGGCTGGATCTTTTTCATTTCCGTGTCGGCTTTACGATTCTGCGCTGGGCATTCTGGTTTGCGCTGGCCGGCGGACTGCTTTCCCTGGCAGGTTTGATCCGTACGCGCGGCCGCCCAGGCAGCATGTTGGTCGCCGCCATCATAGGGCTCGCGGCGGGCATGACCGCTGCATACATTCCATGGAGTCTCAAGCGGACTGCCGAGTCACTGCCTTACATCCACGACATCAGTACCGATACCGCCAATCCGCCAGAATTCGTCGCCGCCGCAAAACTGCGCAAGCCGGGCGATCATCCAGTAACTTATGACGGCAAAGAAGTGGCCGACCTGCAGCACCAAGCGTATCCCGATATTGCGGCCTTTACGAGTTCAGCGTCCAGCGAGAAAGCTTTCGAAGCGGCAAAGGCGGCGATCGCGTCCATGGGCATGCAGTTGGTCGACGCCGACCCGGCGCAAGGCCGCATCGAAGCCACTCAGACCAGCCTGCTCTACGGATTCACCGACGACATGGTCGTCCGCATCAGCAAGGCGGCAGAGGGCACAAAAGTCGATGTGCGGTCGAAGTCGCGCGTCGGCCGCAGCGATCTGGGACAGAACGCCAAGCGCATCCGCACGTTCGTGCAAAAAATGAAAACGAGTCTGGCTAGCTGATCGGCTTGCGATCCTGCAGTGTCAGCCAGCCGCGGGCAACGCGATAGATAACCCACGCGCCGGCGGCGATGCATACGATCCATGCCAGAGGGATACCAACAAGCGTCACGAACAGCATCACGCCAACCACGAACCACAGGAAAGCAAACCAGAACGTGCGGATCTGCCAATTGAAGTGCGACTCCAGAAAAGTCCCGCGCACGGTGTGCCGGTAAGCATAATTGATGATTACGGCAATGATGGACGGAACGCCGAATACAAAGGCGCCGACAATCGTGACCGCGCTGGTTACGCCGATCAGGATGCTTAATGCATGAAGCCCGTAGATGACCTGCGCGAGGGTAATCGACGAATTTGCAACCGCATCTGTGGCTTCGATGTCTGCCATGCCGTTCTCCGGACTCGATAAGCAATTCGACCTGATTGCGCCCATTAAATTCCGTCGCTGGTTTGTTTCACCGCGCTGTAATCACCATGGATATTACTGCCAGGGCCATTGCAACCGTTGCCAGCCAGCCGAGTATCTTCAAACGGCGCCGGATTACGAACGGGCCCATGACCTCCGAGCGCGTTGCCATGAGCATCATCACCACCATGATCGGCACGGCGATTACGCCGTTAATGACGGCGCTCCAGAATAAGGCCTTGATTGGATCGATGGGTGTGAAATCCAGCAGCACGCCACCCAGAGTCGCGAGCGCGATGATGGTGTAGAACTCGGTGGCCTCGAACAGCTTGCGATCGAGCCCCTGGCGCCAGCCAAAACTGTCCGCAACCGCGTAGGCCGTTGCGCCGGCCAACACGGGAACGGCCAGCATGCCGGTGCCAATAATGCCCAGACTGAACAAGAGGAATGAAAATTCGCCGGCAATCGGACGCAGTGCCTGCGCTGCCTGGGCGGATGTCTGGATTGCCGTGATGCCGCTGACATGCAAGGTCACCGCCGCGGACAGAATAATAAAGAAAGCGATCAGGTTGGAAAATCCCATGCCGATGTAGGTATCGATCTTGATGCGACGCAGATGGGCTCTTGCATCAATCGGGGTGCTTTTCAGCGACGAACCGTTGCCGCCGCGCAGCTCTTCGACTTCCTGCGATGCTTGCCAGAAGAACAGGTAGGGGCTGATGGTGGTGCCGAACACCGCTACCACCACGGCGATGAAATCGGGATTGAAGGAGAGTGCCGGCGCGACCGACTGCTGGATGGCACGCGCCCAGTCGATATGCACCGAGAACGCCACCGCCACGTAAGCCAGCAGCGAAAGCGTCAGCCATTTCAGCACGCGCACGTAACGATGGTAAGGGATGAATACCTGCAGCAGCAGGCTGACCACGCCAAAGATGATGGCATGGCCGTGTTCGCCACCGCCGATGACAAGCTGCAGCGCCTCGCCCATTGCTGCGATATCCGCAGCAATATTGATGGTGTTTGCCACCACCAGTAGCGCAACTACCATCAGCAGCACCCAGCGCGGATACAGCCGGCGGATGTTGGCCGCCAGACCTTCGCCGGTGACCCGGCCAATACGGGCACTCACGATCTGGATGCCCACCATCAGCGGGAAGGTGACGAGCGAAGTCCATAGCATGTCCAGTCCGAATTGCGCGCCGGCCTGGGAATAGGTGGCGATGCCGCTTGGATCATCGTCCGCGGCCCCGGTGATAAGACCCGGTCCGAGTTTGCGCAGGAATGATTCTTTTTTGTTTGCAGGCGGTCCGCTCATGTGTTTTCCAGGAGCACAAAGCGATGAGCAAATCTTGCTCGTGCTGTGCCGCCGCTCTAACGCCGGTTCACGGGAGTCGTTGACGCTGCGCCGCTATGCGAGCGCATGCGCCGCGTTAAATGCCCGCGGTTACTTCGGCGCCGCGCGCACGCCGGCCCTTCTGCCAGGTGCGCATCCGTTCCAGGTAAAGATAGATCACCGGCGTAATGTACAAGGTCAGCAGTTGCGACACCAGCAATCCGCCGACGACCGCGAGGCCGAGCGGCCTGCGTGCTTCCGATCCGGCGCCGAATCCAAGCGCGATCGGCAGAGTACCCATCAGCGCCGCTGCGGTCGTCATCATGATCGGCCGGAAGCGGATGAGGCAAGCCTCGTAGATCGCCTGCTCCGGGCGCTTGCCGTCCCGGCGCTGCGCTTCGATTGCGAAGTCGATCATCATGATTGCGTTCTTCTTGACGATGCCGATCAGCATGATCAGTCCGACGAACCCGTACATGTTCAGATCGAGCTTGAACAGCATCAGCGTCAGCAGCGCGCCAAAACCGGCGGTCGGCAGGCCGGACAGGATGGTGATCGGGTGAATATAGCTTTCGTACAGGATTCCGAGGATCAAATAGATCACGAAAATGGACATGATCAGCAGCATGCCCATGCCGGCCAACGACGACTGGAATGCTTGTGCGGTGCCCTGAAAGCTCCCGATCACCGTCGGCGGGATACGGAGTTCAGTGATGAGGCTGTTGAGTTGCGCGATGGCCTGGCTCAATGAGACGCCCGGTTTCAGGTTGAACGACAGCGTGACCGAAGGCAACTGACCCTGGTGGGTGACCGTCAGCGGGCTCACCCCGCGTTCGATGCGGGCCACCGGGGACAGCGGGACCAGCGTGCCGGTGCCGGCACGCACGTATAGCAGGGACAATGCTTCAGGGCTCGCCTGGTACTCCGGTGCGAG
>Ga0134122_10002956_pt1 | contig 12524 bp, 17 predicted proteins | sample KB302_FD_96461 | JGI IMG/M metagenome (GOLD analysis project Ga0134122, IMG submission 96461) | Terrestrial soil microbial communities without Nitrogen fertilizer from Kellogg Biological Station, Michigan, USA - KB3-0-2 | ecosystem: Environmental > Terrestrial > Soil > Unclassified ...
AAGATGTGCATCTGTTCGTCGCGATAGTCGCTGAAGCGATCGGCGAGGCGGTGTTGCAGCGCCGGCGGCGGGACGCTCTCGCCCTGGCGCGCGATATCGGCAAAGGCGCGCGCGACAATTTCGCGCCGGGCGTCGCGCAACCGTTGGCGCCAGATGCGGTGCTGGGCGGGATCGGCCCAGAATTCCGTTGCGGCAAGCTGCACGGCGTCGAGGACGCCTTGGTTGCTCGAAGGCGCGATCGCGTCGGAAAACTGGCTGATCACCGCCGCCCAGGCCAGCTCCGGGCGGCCATAGGCCGAGATGATCGTATCGTCCAGGTCGAACAGGATGGCATGCGGAAGACGAGGCATGGCAGGGCTTTAACACATCGCAGAGCTTTTGGTTGAGGTCGCCGGGAGCGGGGTATATGAACGCGCCAGATCAACTTGGTATTTCCGATGAGCCAGCCCGAAGACAAGACGCTTTTGCTCGTCGAGGACGACCGCCCACTGCGTGAGCGGCTGGCCCGCGCCATGGAAGCGCGCGGCTTCGCGGTGACAATTGCCGAGAGCGTGGCCGAGGGCAAGGCACGTGCCAAGGAGGCGCCGCCCGCCTATGCCGTGGTCGATCTCAAGCTCGATGACGGCAACGGGCTCGACGTGGTGGAGACGTTGCACGTGGTGCGGCCCGACAGCCGCGTCGTCGTGCTGACCGGCTTCGGCAATATCGCGACAGCGGTTGCCGCCGTGAAATATGGCGCCATCGACTATCTGCCCAAACCCGCCGATGCCGACGACATCCTGGCGGCGCTCCTGGCGCAGCCCGGTTCCAAGCCCAAGCCGCCGGAAAATCCCATGTCGGCCGATCGCGTGCGCTGGGAGCATATCCAGCGGGTCTACGAATTGTGCGGCCACAATGTTTCGGAGACAGCACGCCGCCTCAACATGCACCGCCGCACCTTGCAGCGCATTCTGGCCAAGCGCAGTCCGCGCTAGGCGGAATTTTCGAGACGGTCTTTCACCAATGTTTTCGGCGCGATCGCCTGCCAACGGCGCTCGAGCAATGCGCGAAACATCTTGGAGTCGAGCCGGTCGATGCGGGCCAGGAGACCTCTGTAGTTGCGAAAATGGTCTGTGACGTAGAACGTCTTGGGATCGGCGGCGACGAGATGGTCGCGCTCCTCGAAGGATTGCGTGAGCAGCATGATGTCCCTGCTGCCGTGCGAGCTCACCTGCGTGAAGAGTTTCTTGCCGACGAAGAATGCCGGTGTGCCGTAGGACGGCTTTTCGTACGCTCCCGGAAAAGAGAGCGCGATCCTGCGCGCCTGCGCCGGGCTCATGCCTTCGTCCTGCGCTTGGGCGGCGCCTCATCCAGCGCCCGCAGCAGCTTCTTGGGCGCGATCTTGCGGAAGCGCCGTTCGAGCATTTTCTTCAACATCGTCTCGTTGATCCGCGCAATGCGCACCAGCACGCTGGGATAGTCGCGATAGTGCTCGGTGATGAAATAGGTCTTGGGATCGAGCTCGATCAGATTGTCGCGCTCGTCGATGGTGTCCACGATCCACACGATGGAGTCGTCCTCGTCGCGCAGGCGGGTGAGAAACTTCTTGGCGATGAAATAGGAGGGCCGGCCATAGGACGGCTTCTCATGCGCTTCGGGAAACGACAGCGCGACCTTGCGCAACTGCGCCTTAGTCACCGGCATCTTGTGTCACCTCGGCAATGCTGTCGCCGCGCGCGAGCAGAAGCGCCAGGCGCTCAGCCGCCACCTTGGCGAAGTTCAAAGTCACGGCCTTGCGCCGGCTGGGATGGATCTTCCACACCGGCGACGGGCGCACGATGGCGCCGCCATAGCGGTCGGCGACGATGAGCCCGGTGGTGGGCGGCACATGCTCGTCGGGAAAATCCGGCGGGATGGCGAAATAGAAATGCTCGCAGAATTCGAGATATTCCGGCCACTTGTTGTCGCCGCGTAGATCGGCCAGCGCCACCTTGATCTCGACGCCGACCATGGTGCCGTCCGGTCCCAAGGCTGCAACATCGAGCCTGCGGCCGTTGGCGAGCGTGAATTCCAGGATCGGGCTGAAGCCTTCCTGCATCAGCAGGCGGTTCACCCCGCGCGCGACATCGGCGGCGGTCAAGGACGAGATCATCGCCCATTGGAACATTGCGAGAACGAAAATTCAATCGGCGGCGGGCGGGTTCCGGCCGAGCGCGGCAAGCCCGCTACGCATCAACGCCATCTGCGCGCGCGGCAATTGTCGGTCGAGTTCGACATGCGCGCGGTGCCACAGTGGCACCGCCTTGACGAGCAGCCGGCGGCCCGCCGCCGTCAAGACAAGATGCCGGCCGCGCCGGTCTTTCTTGTCGACGGTGACTTTCACCAGGCCACGCCTAGCGAGAGGCTTCAGATTGGCGGTGAGCGTGGTGCGATCCATGGCGAGGAGCGCCGCCACCTCGCCGATGCTGGGCGGCGTCGGCCGGTTCAACGACGTTAGCAGAGAGAACTGCCCGCTCGACAGGTTCACCGGCGCCAGCGCCTCGTCGAAGCGGCGCGCCAGCGCGCGCGCCGCACGCTGCGTGTGCAGACAGATGCAACGATCGCGCACGTCATGCGTTACGGAGAGGGGAAGCAAATCAGGTTTTGACATGGGTTCATTATGTTGATATCAACCTATTTGTCAAAGCCCAACGAAAGGGTCAAAAAATGCAATACATCGCGTTCTACAAACCCGAACAGCCGCAAACCGCACCGCCCAGCCCCGAGCACATGGCCGAAATGGCCCGGCTCATCGAGCAGCAGAGAAAATCCGGCGAGCTCATTGCCAGCGGCGGATTCCTGCCGGCCGATCAGGGCTTGCGCGTGCGCCTGGCGCATGACGATTTCACGGTGCGCGACGGTGCCGGCGGCGCAACCGGCGAACTGGGTGGCGGTTTTGGTATCCTGCAGGCCAAGTCGAAGGCCGAGCTCATCGAACAGGTCAAGAATTTTCTCAAAGTCGCCGGACCGGGCGAGTGCACGATCCGCTTGTTGATGGATGGTCCGCCGCCGCAATAATCCAACTTCGAGGACATTTGCCATGCAACGCATCTCGCCGTGCCTGTGGTTCGACGACCAGGCGGAAGAAGCCGCCAACTTCTATCTTTCGATCTTCAAGAATTCGAAAATCAAATCCGTCACGCGCTACAGCGAGGCGGGCCCTGGAAAACCGGGCGCCGTGATGGTCATCGCGTTCGAGCTCGACGGTTACGAGTTCGTCGCGTTGAACGGCGGTCCGCTGTTCAAGTTTAACGAAGCGGTGTCGCTCTCGATCAGCTGCCAGAGCCAGGCGGAAGTCGACCACTACTGGAGCAAGCTGACGGCGGGTGGCGGCGAGGAAAGCCAGTGCGGCTGGCTCAAGGACAAATACGGCGTGTCGTGGCAGGTGGTGCCGATCCAGCTGACCGAATTGATCGGGAGTTCCGATGCGCCGCGCGTCAAGCGCATGACGCAAGCGATGTTCAAGATGAAGAAGCTCGACATCGCGACGCTGGTGGGCGCGTTCAACGCCTGAGTAACCGGTCTTCCAAACATCGTCATGGGCGGCCTAGAGCCGCCCATCCATCACGCTTGCGTCGGCAGAGCGTTATTTGGATTTTGTGATGGGTGGCCGGGTCAAGCCTGGCCATGACGCAGTATAGACAGCACTTTTGGCCTAGTTCGCGAGCGACTCCCACATCGCCATCGCGAGCCCGAAGGCGCGCACATCGCCCGTCGTGGTTCCGACCATGCGGTTCATCGCATAGCCGAAGGTCGTCTTCGCATCCATGTCGATGATGGCGAGCGAACCGCCATAGCCGCCCCAGAAGATGGAGTTCGGATTGGGCAAGGAAACGAGCCCACCGGAAAGGCCAAAACCCATGCCGAAGCGCGCCTTGACGTTCATCACCAGATCGGTGCCCTCGATCTGCAACTCGAGCGCCTTGCGGCAGCCGGCTTCCGACATGAAGCGCTTGCCCTTCGCCACACCGCCATTGGCGAGAATGGCGTGGATCTCCGCGATCGAGCGCGCGTTGCCCGTGCCACCCGCTGCGGGAATTTCCGCGCCGCGCCAGGCGCGCGTCTTGGTCTCGGCGACGTCGATGCCCGGATTCGTCGACATGTTCCTGGTGAATTCATTCATGTTGGGCTGATCGCCGACCCCATCACCCGGCGGCGGCGGGATGAGCTCGGCGACGCGCCAGTCCTCCGAGGCGGGCAGGCCGATGTGGAAATCCGCGCCCAGCGGCTCTGCGATGTCTTCGCGAAAGACGGTGCCGACCGTGCGGCCGTCGATGCGGCGGATCACTTCGCCCACGAGGTAGCCTTGCGTCATGGCGTGGTAGCCGGGCGCAGTGCCGGGCTCCCAGAATGGCGCCTGCGCCGCGAGCAGCGACGTCGCCTTTTCCCAATCGTAGAGATCGTCCTTGGTGATCTTCTCCTTCCAGCCCGAAAGGCCGGCGGAATGACTCATCAGGTGACTGACCTTGATGCGCGCCTTGCCGTTGGCGGCGAACTCCGGCCAATAGCGCGCGACCGGCGCGTCAAAATCCAGCTGCCCGCGATCGGCGAGCAGCAAGGCGGTCAAGGCCGTCATCGTCTTCGTCGTGGAGTAGACGTTGATGATCGTGTCCTTCACCCAGGGCCGCGTGCGCGCGGCATCGGCATAGCCGCCCCACAGATCGACGACCGTCTCGCCATTCCTGGTGGCGCAGAACGATGCCCCGACATCGCCGCCGCTGGTGAAGTTCTCTTCGAACGCCGTTCGGACGCCTTCGAAGCCATCATGCGTGAAACCGTGAATTGCAGCGTCCGTCATCGCACGTCCCCAGATTTGTGCCTCTAACTAGAGCGGAACAGGCTCGTCTGCAAAGGGGTGCAGCAGTGTGCCACGTTAGTGGGCGGGTAGAATGCATAATCAACGCTCTCCATGGCCGGGCTTGACCCGGCCACCCAGCGATCAAACGACTTTTACTCTTGCAGTGGCTGGATGGCCGCCTCGGTGGGCGGCCATGGTGAATGCAGGCAGCTACTCCGCCGCGAGGAGCGCGTTGCCCTTGCTGCGGTCGGCGAAGTTGATGGTCTGCAGATACTTTATGCCTTCCTCGGCGATGTCGTCGCCGACCATGCGCGAGCCTTCGTTCTTGAGCTCGTCCATGTCGACATACATGCCGTAGAACGCCTTGGTGCGCTCGGTGATGATGCCGGCATTGACCAGCGTCTTGATCAGCACACGGAAGATGTTGGCCGATTGCTTCATGCCCTCGCGGCGGTCGGCGTCGGTGAAGGCTTCCATGATCGCGGCGCGCGCATCCTGCCAGGGGATGCCGACCGAGTCGTAGACAACCTGCATTTGTTCGGAATTGACGAGGTTGAACAGCAGTGTCTGGAAGCATTGCGCCGCCCAGTCCTCGACCAGGTTCTGTTCCTCGGTCGAAAGCTTGGGGATCGTGCGGTCGGCCCAGATCTTGCCGAACTTGTGATGGAAGGCCTCGTCGGTCATCACGAGCTGGCAAAGTTTCACCAGCAGCGGGTCCTGGGAATTCTGATAGAGCGTCGCGAAGGCGCCCATCGCGAGGCCTTCGACCAGCATCTGCATGCCGACGATCTTCTTGTAGACCTCGGGCGCGCCGACCATTTCGGTGAGCAATGTCTGCAACGTCGCGCCGCAGGGGAGCGGCGTGCCCCAGCGCGCCTTGATGTAGTTGGAGAACGCGGTGACATGGCGCGCTTCTTCGCGCGTCTGGTTGGCGGCATATTCCTGCGCACCCGGATCCTTCAATATGTGGCAGAGCGAGGCCGACAGCGCGAGCGCGCCCTGCTCGCCATGCAGGATCGCCGACAATTGCCAGCGCGTGGATTCATTTGCGAACTTGATCTTCTGTTCGGCGCTCATCTTGTCGCCGATCTTGGTGTGGAAGATCGGAAAGAAGCGCTCGGGCAAAATCGTGTTCTTCGTCGTGTCGAACGGGGCCGTGAAGTCGATATACTTCTTGTCGAGCGGATCCCAGAAATGGTCGTGCGTCGCTGAGATGATCTTGTCGAACGCGGTGGAGCGCACGCCATAACGCGCCGGGTTCAACATCGCGGGAAAATCGTCGGGCGCGACCGCGTCATAGGCATTGTCTTTGGTGATCTGGACCATGGCGCGCGGCTCCGCTGCTTCACATTTGAAATGGTGACGTTGCCGTCAGTGTGAAGAGGGCATGCTCAAAAGTCAATAAAAATGACGCCTGCGTCAGATTTATGACGCCTCGTCACTTCAATCTTTTTCGCTGAGCACGCCCTTGGTCGAGGCGATGCCTCCCTCGAGTCGCTCGTCGGGCGCGACCGCCTGGCGCAACGCGCGCGCCGTGCCCTTGAAACAGCTTTCCACAATGTGATGGCTGTTGTCGGCGTAAAGATTCTCGATGTGCAGGCAGATGCCGGCATGTTGCGCGAAGGCCTGGAACCACTCCTTGAAAAGTTCGGTGTCCATCTCGCCGAGCTTGGGCTTGGGGATCTTCACCTTCCAGATCAGGTACGGCCTGCCGGACACATCGACGGCGACGCGCGTCAACGCCTCATCCATCGGGATAAGTGCGGCGCCGAAGCGCGTGATGCCGGAATAGTCGCCGAGCGCCTTCTTCACCGCCTGGCCGATGACGATGGCGGTGTCTTCGGTGGTGTGGTGGAAATCGACATGCAGGTCGCCCTGGGCGCGCACCTTCAGGTCGATCATCGAATGGCGGCCGAAGCTCTCCAGCATGTGGTCGAGAAAGCCGATGCCGGTGTCGATGTCGCATTCGCCCGAACCATCGAGGTCGAGCGAAACCGCGATCTCGGTCTCGCGGGTCTTTCTTTCTACGGTCGCGGTACGCATTAAAGTCTCCGGGCGCTTGGCCTTTCTTAGCCGAAACTCAGTCGCAAGTCGTTAATCACTGCGCCGGATTGGCTTGCCAGTTGCCGTACATGGGATTGGGCAGCAGGAAGCGGAAAGTCCCAAGCGGCTCGGCAGTGTCCTTCTGGCTCATGGCCCGCAGGATGGCGCCCTTGGCGTCGAGGACAGGAAGATCGGTGACCTGATCGCCGAACCACATGACGGCCCTCGGATGGCCGCCGAACTTTTGCCTCAGCGCTGCGACCGCGCCCTGCCAACGCGCCGTCTTGTCCGAGGTGTCGGTCTTGCCGATCTCATAATCGAACCAGATGCCGTTCGCTCGCAGCGTGCGCTGCGTGTTGGCATCGTCGGCGGCGCTGCGATTGGTGACGATGGCGATGAGTCCGCCCAACCGATGCACCGCCTGCGTGAAGGCCGCGGCACCCGGCACGTCGCGCGCCATGTCGGCATGCACCCAGCTTTCCCATTCCGCATCGGAGTATTTTTTCTGGCACATGTCGCCCTCGCGTTCGAACAGCGAATTGTCGAGCACGGTTTCGTCGGCATCCATGATGACGATCCATTGCCGGCGACGATGCGTTTTCGCCATGCGGCGTGCCGCACGCAGCGCGTCGTCATAGACGTTCACGGTCAGGCGACAATATTCGAGCGCGTTGCGCTGCCAGTGCGTGGCGCCCGAGGCTTTTGCCGTCGGCACCGGGCATTGCCAGGGATCGCTATCGCCGGCCGCAACCGGGGGCACTGTCTCAACCCTTGTCATATGCGCCTGGCAGTCATAGGTGAGCGGCGCGGCATGGGCCGGTTGCGCGAGCGCCAATACGGCGCCTAGGCTTGCAGCGGCGAGAATTCGCAAGGACATGAACGCGGCCTCGAAAACGCGACAACAGGTTGAAGGCGATGGCGGAAAAAGACAAATGGCACTCGACGACAATCTTGTCGGTGCGCAAGGGCGGCAAGGTCGTGGTGGCAGGCGACGGCCAGGTCACGGCCGGTGCCACGGTGATGAAATCCAACGCGCGCAAGGTGCGCCGCATAGGTAAAGGCGGCGACGTGATCGTCGGTTTTGCCGGCGCTACGGCGGATGCGTTCGCGCTTTCCGAACGGCTCGAGGCCAAGATCGAACAGCATCCCGGCAACCTGGCGCGCGCCTGTGTCGAACTGGCCAAGGACTGGCGCACCGACCGCTATTTGCGAAGGCTCGAAGCGATGATGGCGGTCGCCGATGCCAGGAGCTCGCTCATTCTGTCGGGCACCGGCGATGTTGTGGAACCGGAAGACGGTTTGATCGGCATCGGTTCGGGCGGGCCGTTCGCGCTTGCCGCCGCTCGAGCGCTGCTCGAACTCGACCTCTCCGCCGAAGAGATCGCGCGCCGCGCCATGAAGATCGCCGCTGGCATCTGCATCTACACAAACGAGAGTATCGTGATAGAGTCACTGTAAAATCAATGACTTGACTGTGTACACAGTGATGTATACAATCTCATCCGTGTGTACACTGGAAGATCAAGATGGCCCTTCACATCCGCTCCGCCGACGTCGACAAGCTGGCGCGCAAAGTCGCCAAGAAGACCGGCGAGTCTCTCACCGAAGCGATCAAGACTGCGTTGAGCGAGCGCCTGGCACGGCTCGAGACCGGTGATCGCGACGCCGAGGAAACCCTCTTGCGCGACATCCGCCGCATAACCAGTGGTGTGTCTTCTGAACTGCGCAACAGCAAAAAGACATCTCGCGAAATGATCGACGAGCTTTATGACGAAGACGGACTGCCGATCTGATGGTCATTGATGCGTCGGCGCTAGTTGCCATTTTACGTTCCGAAGTTGAGCAGAGCACGTTTACCCGTGCGCTATCGCGGGCACCTGTGAAACGAATCTCGCCGGTCAATTGGCACGAGACCGCCATTGCAACCGAAAAAACCGGTGACTTTGGTTTCCTTGAAGCGATCATGGCGCGCTACGGCATCGTGATCACCCCGATAGACGAAAAGCAGGCACGCCTAGCGCACCAGGCTTGGCTCAAATTCGGCAAGGGTCGACATCCTGCGCGGCTGAATTTGGGCGATTGTTTTGCCTATGCACTGGCAAAAATGACAGGCGAACCCTTGCTTTTCAAAGGCGGCGACTTCGCGCGTACGGACATCACTGCCGCGGTTTGACTGCGCTCGCCCGCCTCACCATATAGAGCAGATGAACTCCTCCTTCACGCCGCGCGAGATCGTCTCCGAGCTCGACCGCTACATCGTGGGCCAGCATGACGCCAAGCGCGCCGTCGCCATCGCGCTGCGCAATCGCTGGCGACGCCAACAGCTCGGCGCCGAGTTGCGCGAAGAAGTCCTCCCCAAGAACATCTTGATGATCGGCCCGACCGGCGTCGGCAAAACCGAGATTTCGCGCCGTCTCGCACGGCTGGCGCAGGCGCCGTTTCTGAAAGTCGAAGCCACCAAGTTCACCGAGGTCGGCTATGTCGGGCGCGACGTCGACCAGATCGCGCGCGATCTTCTGGAAGTCGGCATCGCGCAAGTTCGCGCCGCCAAGCGCCGCGACGTCGAAGCCCAGGCCGAAGCACGTGCCGAGGAGCGCCTGCTCGATGCGCTGGTCGGCGCCTCGACCGGCAACACGCGCGAGAGTTTCAGGAAGGCGCTGCGCTCCGGCGAACTCGATGCCAAGGAAGTCGAACTCGAGATGAAGGATACCGGCGGCATGCCGGCGTTCGAGATTCCGGGGCTGCCCAACGCGCAGATCTCGATGGTCAACATCGGCGACATCTTCGGCAAGGCGTTCGGGCAGAAGGGCAAGAAGCGCCGTGTGACTGTCGCCGAGGCGCATGCGCCGCTCGTCGCCGAGGAGGCCGACAAGCTGCTCGACAATGACGCCATCGTGCGCGACGCGATCGAGACGGTGGAGAATAACGGCATCGTGTTCCTGGACGAGATCGACAAGATCTGTGCGCGCAGCGAGTTTCGCGGCGGCGGTGATGTCAGCCGCGAAGGCGTGCAGCGCGATCTGTTGCCGCTGATCGAAGGCACCACGGTTGCCACCAAGCATGGCCCGGTCAGGACCGACCACATCCTCTTCATTGCGTCCGGCGCCTTTCACACGGCAAAGCCGTCCGACCTCCTGCCGGAATTGCAGGGGCGGCTACCGATCCGCGTCGAGCTCAAGGCGCTGACGCGCGATGATCTGCAAAGAATTCTCACGGAGCCGGAAACGAGCCTGATCAAGCAGTATGTCGCGCTCATGAACACCGAAAGCGTGACGCTCGACTTCACCGAAGACGGCGTCGCGGCGATCGCCGATCTGGCGGCACAGGTTAACGGCAGCCTCGAGAATATCGGGGCGCGCCGGCTGCAGACGATCATGGAGCGCGTGCTTGACGAGGTGAGCTTCTCCGCAAGCGAGCGCAGCGGCGAGAAAGTCACGATCGACGGCTCTTATGTGCACAGCCGCGTCGATGAGCTCGCCAAGGATCAGGACCTGTCGCGGTTTATTCTCTGACACAACTCGTCATGGCCGGCCTCCGAGCCGGCCACGCATCTACTAAACGAATCTCTTTGCACGCTATCGCGTGCAGATGGGTGGGCGTTCGCACGCGGGCGCTACGAACCTAGCCCGCCCATGACGTACTTTGGAGCAGTCACCCCGGCTGCTTGTCGAAGGCGTGGATCGTGGGATCGAGATGCGCCCAGGGTTGCGCCGATGTTTTCCACAAAAACGCCGTCGGTTTCAGCCAGCTCGGATCGTCGAGCGAGCCGGCCTTGATCGCCCACAAGCCGGGGTTGCCTTCGAGTGCGCTGAATAGCGGCGTGCCGCACGCGGCGCAGAACTGGCGCGTGACGGTGTTGCCGCTTTCGCCCTTCGTCGAATAGCTCTTGACCTCACCCTTGGTGAGTTTGAATGCCGGTTTGGGCACGACGACGACGGCTGCCGGTTCGCCGCCCGAGGCATATTGGCAATCGCGGCAGTGACACAGCATGAACGCGACGGGCTCGCTCGAGACCGCGTAACGGACGGCCTTGCAGGCGCAGCCGCCTTCGAATGGCGCAACCATGGCATTCTCCCCGGATTTTGTGGCCGCACACCATATATAAAGAGGCGCCCGGCGTGCCAGTTGACCGCGGGGTCGATTGTTGCAAAAAGCTGCCCCTTCGCGGGACCGGTCGACAAAGGCGCAAGGCGATGGCACGGCAGAATTACCTCTTCACCAGCGAGAGCGTCTCCGAGGGACATCCGGACAAGGTTTGCGATCGCATCTCCGACGAAGTCGTTGACCTGTTTTTTCGCGAAGGCCCCAAAGGCGGCATCTCGCCCTGGGATATCCGCGTTGCCTGCGAAACCATGGCAACCACCAATCGCGTGATCATCGCCGGCGAGACGCGCGGACCAAAGCAGATCACGCCTGAGATGATCATCGATGTGGCGCGCAACGCCGTGCGCGACATCGGCTACGAGCAGGATGGCTTTCACTGGAACAGGGCCAATGTCGAAGTTCTGTTGCACGCGCAGTCGCCGCACATCGCCCAGGGCGTCGATGCTTCGGGCAACAAGGATGAGGGCGCGGGCGACCAGGGCATCATGTTCGGCTATGCCTGTCGCGAGACGCCCGCGCTGATGCCGGCGCCGCTGTTCTACAGCCACAAGATTCTGAGCCTGCTGGCCGCGGCCCGCAAAAGCGGCAAGGAGAAAAAGCTCGGTCCCGACGCCAAGAGCCAGGTGACCGTGCGTTACGAAAACGGCCAGGCGCTCGGCGCGACACAGATCGTGCTTTCCACCCAGCATCTCGATGCCGACATGACGTCGAACGATGTGCGCGCGGTGGTCGAGCCCTATATCCGCAAGGCGCTGCCGCAAGGCTGGATCACCGACAAGACTGTGTGGCACGTCAATCCGACTGGCGCTTTCGTGGTCGGCGGACCGGACGGCGATTGCGGGCTCACCGGGCGCAAGATCATTGTCGATACGTATGGCGGCGCGGCGCCACATGGTGGTGGCGCGTTTTCCGGCAAGGACCCGACCAAGGTCGACCGCTCGGCCGCCTATGCGGCGCGCTATCTGGCGAAGAATGTGGTGGCCGCCGGCCTTGCGGAACGCTGCACGATCCAGATCGCTTATGCGATTGGCGTGTCCGATCCATTGTCGGTCTATGTCGACACGCACGGCACCGGCAAGGTCGAAGAAGCGAAGCTGGAAACCGTCCTGCCCGAATTGATGAGTCTGAAGCCGCGCAATATCCGCGAGCATTTGGGATTGAACCGCGCGATCTATGCCCGTACCGCGGCTTACGGCCATTTCGGCCGCGAACCGGACGCCGATGGCGGCTTCTCGTGGGAGAGGACCGATCTCGCGGATGCGCTCAAGCGCGCGTTCTAGTGTGAACGATCCGCAACGCCGGCGGCGGCTGCTCTACGGCCGGCGCAAGGGACCGAAACTTTCCGCGCATCAGCTTGCGTTGCGCCAGACGTTGTTGCCCAGGCTCACGCTGCAGCTCGAAAAAAATCTCGAGCCACGGAAATATTTTGACCAGCCGGTCGACGATGTCTGGCTCGAGGTTGGCTATGGCGGTGGCGAGCATTTGTTGTGTCAGGCGGCCAACCATCCTCATGTTGGGCTGATCGGAGCGGATCCATATAAATCCGGTACCGCGAAATTGC
>Ga0134122_10002957_pt1 | contig 12522 bp, 9 predicted proteins | sample KB302_FD_96461 | JGI IMG/M metagenome (GOLD analysis project Ga0134122, IMG submission 96461) | Terrestrial soil microbial communities without Nitrogen fertilizer from Kellogg Biological Station, Michigan, USA - KB3-0-2 | ecosystem: Environmental > Terrestrial > Soil > Unclassified ...
AACGCGAGCTCGCCACCTGCGACGCCGAGTACTACAAGTGGAACCAGTGGCTCTTCATCCGCATGTTCGAGCGCAACCTGGCGTACCGCCGCCGCTCGTCGGTGAACTGGTGCCCGAAGGACCAGACCGTGCTGGCGAACGAGCAGGTCGTCGACGGCGGCTGCTGGCGATGCGGCACGCCCGTGGAGACGCGCGATCTCGAGCAGTGGTTCTTCCGCATCACGGCCTACGCCGACGAGTTGCTCGACGCGACCGTCGAGCTGACGAAGTGGCCCGAGAAGGTTCTGACGATGCAGCAGAACTGGATCGGACGGTCGGAAGGCGCGCGCGTCAAGTTCCCGATGGAGGATGGCAGCACCGACATCGAGGTCTTCACGACCCGCATCGACACCATCTTCGGCGCCACGTTCGTGCTGCTCGGGCCCGAGCATCCGCTCGTCGCGAAGCTGGCCGACCGGACGAGCGACCCGGCGGCGTTCCGCACGCAGGTGCAGACGTTCCGCACGCAGGATCGCGCTGCGCGCATGAGTGGCGAAATCGAAAAGCAGGGGTTCGACACCGGGTTCAGGGCCATCAACCCGTTTACGACGCAGCCGGTCCCGATCTGGGTCGCCAACTTCGTGCTCGGCGACTACGGCACGGGCGCCGTGATGGCCGTGCCCGCGCACGACCAGCGCGACTTCGAGTTCGCGCGCAAGTTCAACCTGCCGATCAAGATCGTGATCGTCCCGGAAGACGGGCCAGCACCCAACGCCGCCACCATGCCCGAGGCCGCCGATGCCTACGGCCGTACGGCCGACTCTGGCGAGTTCTCGAACCTGCCGTCGGAAGAGGCGCAGCGCCGCATGATCGCGTTCGCCCGCGAACGCGGCATCGGCGAGGGGACGGTCCAGTACCGCTTGAAGGACTGGGGCATCTCGCGCCAGCGGTACTGGGGCACGCCGATCCCGATGATCTACTGCGAGAAGGACGGGATTGTGCCGGTGCCGGACGACCAGCTGCCCGTCGAACTGCCGAAGGTGGCGCAGTTCAGCGGGCGAGGCGACTCGCCGCTCGCCCAGGTGCCGGAATTCGTCAACGTGACATGTCCGAGGTGTGGAGGCCCGGCGCGGCGCGAGACGGACACGATGGACACCTTCGTCGATTCCTCCTGGTACTTCTACCGCTTCGCCGACCCGCGGAACGACAGGCAGGCGTTCGATCCGGCGAAGGTGAAGTACTGGCTGCCCGTCGACTTCTACAGCGGCGGCGTCGAGCACGCCATCCTGCACCTGATCTACTCGCGCTTCTTCGCGCGCGTGTTCCGCGACCTCGGCATGGTCGATCACAGCGAGCCGTTCACGCAGCTGCTGACGCAGGGGATGGTGCTCAAGGACGGCGCCGTGATGTCGAAGTCGAAGGGGAACGTCGTCGATCCGGACACGATGCTGGAGAAATTCGGCGCCGACGCGCTGCGGCTCTACGTGATGTTCGTCGCGCCGCCGGAGAACCAGGTCGAATGGACCGACGCCGGGCTCCGGGGCATCGCCAGCTTCCTGGCCCGCGTCTGGCGCCTCGTGGACCAGTGGCGGCCGGCGATGAGCGCGGATCCCGGATCCCCAATCCCGGATCCCGGCCAGCTCACCGCGGGGGAGCGCGCCATCCGCCGCAAGACGCACGACACGATTCGGCGCGTCACCGCCGACATCGAACAGCGGCAGCAGCTCAATACCGCCGTGTCCGCGATGATGGAGCTGGTCAACGATCTCTACGCGTTCGGCGAAGGCGACGGCGCGCGGCCGCAATCCGTCGCGGTGGTCCGCGAGGCGATCGAGGCGCTCATTCGCATGCTGTCGCCGTTCGCGCCGCACACGTCCGAAGAATTGTGGGAGCTCGTCGGCCATCGTGACGGGCTGATGAAGGCGGCGTGGCCCGAATTCGACGCCGAGGTCGCGAAGGCCGAGGAGATCGTCATCCCCGTGCAGGTGAACGGCAAGGTGCGCAGCCGGCTGACCGTTCCCGCCGAATCGTCCGAGAAGGAGCTCGAAGAGCTGGCGCTCGCCGACCCTGCGGTGATGGCGCACCTCGCGGGGAAGCAGGTGAAGAAGGTGGTCGTGGCCAAAGGGCGGCTCGTCTCCCTGGTTGTGTAATTGAAAAAGAGAATTTCGCCATTCTGGCGTTGGTGGGCAAGCTGTGGCGTGTGTCTGTGGCTGTCGCTCGCCGGCACGGGGTGCGGGTACGCGCTCGCAGGGCGCGGCTCGTTCCTCCCCACCGACATCAACGTCGTCGGCATCCCGCCGCTCGTCAACCGGACCACGTTCTTCGACGTCGAGCAGATCCTGACGGAGAAGATCCGCAACGAGTTCATCGGGCGCGGCAAGTATCGCGTCGTGCCCGAGGCCGAGGGCGCCGATGCGGTGCTGAACGCGGAGATCGTGTCGATCACGCTCTCGCCGGTCGGGCTGACCAGCACCCAGCTCGCCTCCCGCTACCAGTTCGTCCTGACGATGAAGGTGGATTTCGTCGACGCGCGGGTGAACAAGTCGCTCTGGGCCAACGAGGCGCTGTCGTTCACGGGTGAATACGACCTGACGTCCAACGCGGGGAACACGATCGACGCCTCGTCGTTCGTCGACCAGCAGCGCAGCGCCTTCGACCGCATCGCCACCGACGCGGCGCGGACGGTCGTCACCGCCATCGTGGAAGCCTTCTAGCGTTCAATGCCGGTCGTCACGCGCGCAGCCCTGAAGAAGCAGATTGCGGCCGGCGACACGGGGCCTCTCTATCTCCTGATCGGCGACGACGACAGCGAAAAGTCGGCGGTCGCCGCCGAATTTGCCGAGATGGTCGACGAAGGGCTGCGGGCGTTCAGCGTCGATCGCCTGTTCGGCGGCGAGATCAAGGCGGACGACCTGTTCGAGGCCGCCGCCACGCTGCCGATGATGGCGCCGCGCCGCATCGTCACCGTCTTCGACGCCGAGCGGCTGCTGATCCCGAAGCGCGAAGGGAAGGCCGTGGAGGCGGAGCAGGAGCGCCTCGAGGCCTTCATCAGGAAGCCGCCCGGGCACGCGACGGTCGTGTTCGTCTGCGGTCCGCTGGACAAGCGGCGGCGCATCGTCAACCTGCTCATCAAGGAGGCGCAGGTCGTCGACTGCGGGACGATCGCGGATCCGGCCGACGCGGAGCGGTGGGTGAAGGCGCGGGCGGAGCGCGACAAGGTGCCGCTCGACACGGCCGCCGTGCGCGCGCTCGTCGAGCGGGCCGGCGCCGACATCATCCGCCTGCGCGGCGGCCTCGAACGCGTGGCCCTGTACGCGATGGGGCAGCCGAAGATCACCGCCGACGACGTGAGGCAGGTCGTGCCGGTGGCGGCGGAAGCGACCAACTTCGGGATTGCGGATGCGATCGGGCGCAACGACGCGGCAGAGGCGCTGCGCGAGCTGACGCTGGCGCTCGAGGGAGGCGCGCAGCCGTTCTTCGTGCTGGGGCAGCTCCGCTGGGTGGCCGAGAAGATGCCGCGTGCGCGCCTGAAGGTCGCGATTGAGGCGGTGTTTCGCACCGACGAGGCGATCAAGTCGTCCGGCGGCGACCCGAAGATTCTTCTCGAGCGCCTCGTGGTGGAACTGTGCGGGCCGCCTAAAGGCGGCCCCCACGTACGGCAATCGTAGTGCAGGAATCGTAGGGGCCGGCTTCAGCCGGCCCGATCAAGATCAGCGCGAGCCCGCGGCCGGCTTCGCGAACTTCGCGTCCTCGAGCGGCGCCGCCTTCACCGTCTGCATCGCGTAGGTGAACTCGCGGTTCCGCGTCTGCGAAATCACCCACTCGTACGGCACCTTCCGTCCGCCGACGTCGCGGAAGTCGCGGTAGTCGATCTGCGTCGGGTACGTGCCGAACAGCGTGTCGTTGAAGTAGGTGAGCCGTTCGAGCATGCCGGTGTCCTTGTTGAAGTACGCCTGGACCCTGGGCAGGTTCCGCGTCTTCCCGCTCACCACGTAGACCTCGTGTCCTCTGAGGACCTCGGGGCGCTCCATCTTCGGCTCGAGCAGCATCTGCTTCAGGTGCGCGGGAAGATTGAACGGGTCCTCGAGCATGGCGCCGTCGGCTTCCGCCTTCCGGAGATCGCGCGGCGCACCAGCGCCCCCTCGCGCCCAGCCCGCCGTCGCGCCGTAGGCCATCAGGTTGTCGTTCTGTCCCGCCTTCGTGATCGTCAGGCCCATGCCCGGCGCCTTCGACAGGAACTCGATCTGCTGCGACGGGAAGTTGCGTCCGGGCCGGCGCTGCGTCACCGTTCCGACGGCGTCGAGGCTGCCGACCTGCTGCACCGCACCGAGCGACGCGATGTACTTGTCGATGAGCTGGGCCGGCGTGACCGCTGTTGGCACGGGCGGCGGCGGCGGCAGGCTGGCGACGAAGTCCTCACCGAGCGCCGGCGGCAGCGGCGAGTTGGTGACGTTGGGGACGCCAATCGGGATGTTGCGTCCTTGGTGGCAGGTGAAGCAGGTCACCCTCGCCTGGCCGCGGAACGTCGTCTTGTTGATGTTGTTGACCATCTCGATCATCCCGCGGGCGATCGTCTTCTGCGGCTTGCTGTCGACCTCGCGCTTGTTCGCGTCCGCGTCGTGGCAGTACCCGCAGCCGACGCCCAGCGCCGCCTCGAACATCACCATCGTCGGGTTCAGCATGTCGGCCGGCTGCCCGTTGAGGGCCTTGATGTTCTTGAAGGCTTCCTCGACCTTCTGGTCGCTGCTCTGCGCCACGACCGGCTGCTGGCTGACGCCGGCGACGAGCACGAATCCGAGCACCGCCGCTGCCATGAGTACGGTGGACCGGTTTGCACCTATACGCACGTCGGCCTCCTGTTCAAAGAGTTCGGGGGGAGCCTACACCAATTCGGGGCGCGGCGCGCGCCAAACGCGTGTCCGCGCCGACGCGGACTGCAGGCCCGCCAGAAGGCGTGAAAGCGGATGATTATTCGGCGATTTGGCTAAGGCTTCGACGCGGGTCGATCTGTTCCTTGAGCAATGCCAGCCGCTTGTCGAGCCGGTGTCGAGCTTGTCGCTCGTCGACGCCTGTTCGGCGCGCTACCGGCTCCGGAGGACCGGCAGGATTCCTGCGCGGGCGAGAAGCCGCTGCAGGAGGCCGGCCACTACGCGCCGGCTCTGGACGGACCGGCCTTGGACATCCGCGCCGCGAGACGCGATTTGTACCGCCCCGCGGTATTGCGGTGGATGATGCCCTTGGTGGCCATCTTGTCCACGATGGAAACCGTCTCGCTGAGCGCTTCCTTGGCGCCCGACAGGTCTTTTGCGTCGAGCGAGGCGCGGATCGCCTTGAGCGCGCTGCGGAGCTTCGAGCGCATCTGCCGGTTGTGCTCCCGGCGCTTGATGTTCTGCCGATTCGCCTTGAGGGCGGACTTGGTGCGTTTGGCCACTGATCCTCGCTAAAGAGAAAAAACGATTATACCCGGACGGCGTGGCGGGGCCGCCTTACGGTGGCGTTTCCACGTCGGCGGAACCCGCCCCACTCCTGCCGTTATTGAGGTTGAAGGGCGTCGAGCGCGACACGCCAGACGCCGTCGCGGCCGCGTGTCCAGACGCGCACGTAGAAGCCGTGGGACGCCCGGTCACCTGCGAGCGCGTAGGCGCCGTACGTGTAGCCGAGGTCGCCGGCCATGGAGGTCTCCGCGTACTTCGTTTCACCGGACGCGTAGTCCGGCTGACCGGCAAGCCACATCAGCACCGCGTCCTGCCCGACGATGGGCATGACGTCGGGACGGTGAAAACGAACGTCCTGGGCGAGATGGCCGCGATAGGCATCCGCCTGGCCGCGGCGCGCCGCATTGGTCAGCGCGGCGTCCGTGTCCTTCAGCGACTTCATTGCTGTGTCGCCCGTGCTTCGGCCGCCGTAGACGTCCGTCCGCGTGGCTGCGGTGAAGCCGTCTGCGAACGCGGCTGGCCCCGGCGTCGGCACGCCGAAGTCCATCACCACTTTGAACGAGCCGTCAGCCTGGCGCTTCCACACCGAGGCATACACCGAGTGAAACGGCTTCCCGTTGTTCTGCTCGGGAACGATGCGGCGCACGGGCCCGGTGAGATACCCGAGATCGCCGCTCGCCGCGATGTCGCCGTAGCGCGGTTCCCAGATCAACTTGCGATTTTTGGGCGGGTCAGGCAGCTGGCGAAAGGCGTCCTTGGCGGGAACCGTCTGCTCGCCGTCGAAGGCGACGGCGCTGTCGGAGAAATATTCGAGGAATGCCTGCTTCCAGCCGACCACGAGCGCGCGCGCCGCGAAGCGCTGCTCGGTCCGCACCATGTCCGTCAGAGCTGCGTTCTGCGCGAGGGCCGGCGGCGCGCACACGACCAGCGCAAGGGCGACGGTCGTCAGGACCCACCCTCGCGCCCGGTGGCGCTTCGGTGGGCAAGTGCCTATCATGGATTTACTGTACGACGACTTCGTACGATCCGGTAACCGGCTTCTTCGACGAATACCTCGGGATGACGCGTCCGTCCACGATTTCGAACGTCTTGTAGATGACGTTCCGCCGCGACGCATTCTGGACGTCCGTAATGCGGCCGACCTTCTTCACGTAGTCCCGGGTTTCCTGGAAGGGCGGAATGGTGCCGCCGTGGCGATCGACGGCTCCCTCCCCTGCGTTGTAGGCCGCGAGCGCGAGTTGTTCGTTGCCGTCGTAGCGGTCGAGCAACTGCCGGAGGTAAGCGCAGCCGCCGCCGATGTTTTCCGACGGGTCATAGGCGTTGCGAACGCCGAGCCGTTTGGCCGTCGACGGCATCAACTGCATCAGGCCCATCGCGCCTTTCGGCGATCGCGCCATCGGATTGAAGCCTGACTCGACTTGGATGACCGCGCGGACCAGCTCGGGCCGGAGCGCGTGCCGCGACGCGTGCGCTTCGACGAGGTCGTCGTACATGTGGCCGTATTCCGCCGCCGCCGTTCGCGTCGTGCGGATGCCCGGCGCCTCCGGCACCGTGTAGGTCATGGCGCCGTCATCCAGCTTGCGGTCCGACAGCACGAGCGTGCCGTTGACGTCCCGCCAGGCGTAGATCTGCGCGCGCGCTGGCAGCGGCGTCAGCAGAGCAATAACGAAGGCGAGTAACAGGGCGTGTTTCAAGATGGGGTCGGAGGCATCCGCGCCGCGGCTGGGCAGGGGCGGACCGCCTGTTGAGCTGCGGGCGCTTATTGTAAGGGTTATCGGCTCGGCCGCGGTGGGACCTTAACCGAGCAGTTTCTCGACGACACCTCGCGCCGCCGCGAGCATTTCGCCGATTTTCGAGGGATCCTTGCCGCCGGCCTCCGCAAAGTCGGGACGGCCGCCGCCCCCCCCGCCGACGATCGGCGCGAGCTGCTTGACGACCTGCCCAGCGGGCACTTTCTTCGTCAGATCGGGCGTGACGCCGACGACGATGGAGACCTTTCCCTCGGAGGGCGACGCCAGGACGACGACGCCGCTCTTGATTCGCGAGCGGTGCTGGTCGACGAGCGTCCGGAGGCCATCCTTGTCGAGGCCGCTCACCTCGCGGGCCACGAGCCTGATGCCGGCCACCTCGGCGGCCTCGTCGGCCGGACCCGTACCGCCGCCCATGGCCGCCTTCATCTTCGCCTGCTGAAGCTCGCGGGCAAGGCGCTTCGTCTCTTCCTGCAGCGACGAAATCTTCGCCAGCAGCTCCTCGGGGCGCGCGTTGAGCGCCTGCGCGAGCGCGTTGACGACGTCGCGCTCCTCCTCGAACGCCTTGAGCGATTCCGTGCCGGTAATCGCTTCGATGCGCCGCGTGCCCGCGGCGACGCCGCCTTCCGACACGATCGCAAACAAGCCGATGTCACCGGTGGCGCGTACGTGCGTGCCGCCGCACAGCTCCATGCTGAAGCCCGGCACCGAGACGACGCGTACCTTGTCGCCGTACTTCTCGCCGAAGAGCGCCATCGCGCCGGCGGCGATCGCCTCCTGCGTCGGCTTGACGACGGTTTCGACCGGCGTGTTCTTCAGCACGTGCTTGTTGACGATCTGCTCGATCTGGAGCAGCTGCTCGCGCGTGAGCGCGCTGAAGTGCACGAAGTCGAAGCGCAGGCGGTCCGGCGCCACAAGCGAGCCAGCCTGCTTCACATGCGGTCCGAGGACCTGCCGGAGCGCCGCGTGGAGCAGGTGCGTGGCGGTGTGGTTGCGGCGCGTCGCCGCGCGGCGCGCCGCGTCGATTTCCGCGACGACCGGCGCGCCGACGGTGATCTCGCCGCTGTGTACGCGCACGCGATGGCCGCGGACGCCGGCGCCGACCGCCTCGACGTCGCTGACGCTGGCGCTGAAGCCGACGTCGTTGCTCAGCGTCCCGACGTCCGACACCTGGCCGCCGCTCTGCAGGTAGAAGGGCGTTTCCTCGAGCACGACCCAGCCGGTGTCGCCTGACGAGAGCTTCTGCACCTCGGTGGGCGCCGCGTCGCCGCCGAGCTTCGCGAGCGCGACCACGCGCGTCCGGACAGACGCGTTGTCGTAGCCGGTGAAAGCGGTCGCCGGAATCTTCGCGAACCCGGCAAAGCCCTGGTCGTCGCGCGCGCCTCCCTTGAACTTGCTGCCCGCGCGCGCCTTCTCGCGCTGGCCTTCCATCGCGCGGTCGAACCCCTCGCGATCGAGCGACAGCTTGCGATCGTCGATCATGTCCTCGATGAAGTCGCGCGGCAGCCCGTACGTGTCGTAGAGGCGGAACGCGGCGTCGCCGGCGACCACCTTGCTGCCCCCGGCGGCCTTGTCGAGCACCTCTTCCAGCCGCGGCAGGCCGTCGGTGAGCACCGCGTCGAAGCGCTCTTCCTCGCCGCGGACGACCTGCGCGATGGCCGAATGGCCGGCCTTCAGCTCGGGATAGGCGCCCCCGAACTCCCGGACGATCACATCCACCAGCGTGTGCAGGAACGGCTGGTGGACGCCAAGGCGTTTACCGTGCCGCATCGCGCGTCGCATGATCTTCCGCAGCACGTAGCCGCGCCATTCGTTGGACGGCACGACGCCGTCGGCGATGAGGAACGTCATCGCGCGCATGTGGTCCGCCACCACGCGCATCGAGACGTCCGACGGCTCCATCGTCCCGCGGTGCGTGGTGCCCGCCCGCTCGCCGATGGCGCGCAGGAGCGGCGTGAACAGGTCCGTCTCGTAGTTGGACAGGTGGCCCTGGATGACCGCCGTCACGCGCTCGAGGCCCATCCCCGTGTCGATGGAGGGCGCCGGCAGCGGATTGAGCCGGCCGTCGTCCTGCCGGTCGAATTCCATGAACACGTTGTTCCAGATCTCGACGAAGCGGTCGCAGTTGCATTCGAGCCCGCGGCACGCCGCGCCGCCCGCTTCCTCGCCGCACGGGATCTGCGGGCCGCGGAAGTAATAGATCTCCGAGCAGCGCCCGCACGGCCCCGTGTCGCCCATCTGCCAGAAGTTGTCCGCGGCCCCGAGCTCGCCGATGCGCTCGGCCGGCAGGAACTTGCGCCAGACGTCGTGCGCCTCGCTGTCACGCGGCACGGCCGCGTCGCCTTGGAAGACCGTCGCCCAGAGGCGGTCGGCGGGGAGGTTCCACTTCTCCGTCAGCAGCGTCCACGCAAAGGGAATCGCCTCGCGCTTGAAGTAGTCGCCGAACGAGAAGTTGCCGAGCATCTCGAAGAACGTGTGATGGCGGAACGACGGCCCGACGTTGTCGAGGTCGTTGTGCTTGCCGCTCACCCGCATGCACTTCTGCGCGGTCGTCGCGCGCTTGTAGTCGCGCTTCTCCCTGCCGAGGAACGTGTCCTTGAACTGGTTCATCCCGGCGTTGGTGAACAGCAGCGTCGGGTCGTCGTGCGGCACGAGCGGCGAGCTCGCAACGATGCGGTGGCCGTTACGCTCGAAGTACTCGAGGAAGGAGAGGCGGATCTCGTTCGCGGTCATGCGGGCTTCGGGTCAGGTATCAGGTGTCAGGTATCAGGTTACTTGTTTTTTGCGCGGCGGCGCAGGAGGGCCGAGACGCGCTCCGCGTCGAAGCCCTGCCCGAGCAGGTAGCGGTGCAGGCGGCGGACGTTCGCGGCGTCGTTGAGCGCCAGCGTGCCGCGCAGGCGCCGCTCGAGTGCCCGCTCGAGCAGCGCGGCTTCGTCGATGTCGGCGAACACTTCCGCGACCGCCTCGCGCGCCACGTCGCGCGCGATGCCGAGCGCTTCGATCTGGCGCACGACGCGTGCGCGGCCGCGGTGCTTGAGGCGGACTTCCGTCCGCGCGCAGGCGAGCGCGGTGCGGCGGTCGTCGACGGCGCGTTCGCGGCGCAGCCGCGCCACCGCGGCGTCGATGTCGTCTTCGTCGAATTTGCGCCTGGCGAGGCGAGTCCGCAGCTGCGCTTCGGCGAGCTCGCGGCGGGCCAGCAGGGTGAGGCCCGCGACGTACGCCCGCTCGCCGCCGTCCGACATCAGCGCGTGCCGTGCGTTGGGGCGGGGCGCATGGCTAGCGGCCGCTGAATCGCGTGATCTCGGGCACCCCGCTCGTCTGCGCGGCGGTCGCCATCTGATCGCGCGACATCTCCGACGTGGTGGAAATACCCTGCACCTTCAGCTTGAACTCGTCGACGTTCGAGGCCCAGCGCAGCGCTTCCTCGTAGGAGATCAACTTCTGCTGGAACAGGTAGAAGATCGACTGGTCGAACGTCTGCATGCCGTACTGCGAGGTGCCCTGCGCGATGGCGCCGTGGATCAGGTGCGTCTTCTCCTTGTCCATGATGCAGTCGCGGATGAAGGCGGTGCTGATCAGGACTTCGACCGCCGGCGCGCGGCCCTTGCTGTCCACCTTCGGGATCAGGCGCTGCGAGATGACGGCTTTCAGCACGCTCGCCAGCTGGATGCGGATCTGCTTCTGCTGGTGCGGCGGGAAGACGGCGATGATGCGGTTGATCGTCTCGGTGGCGTCGAGCGTGTGCAGCGTGGAGAAGACCAGGTGGCCCGTCTCCGCGGCGAGCAGCGCCGTTTCGATGGTCTCGAAGTCGCGCATCTCGCCGACGAGGATGACGTCGGGGTCCTGCCGCAGCGCGCTGCGCAGCGCGTGCGAGAACGACATCGTGTCCACGCCGATCTCGCGCTGGTTGACGATGGAGCGGTTGTCGCGGTGGAGGTACTCGATCGGATCCTCGACCGTCATGATGTGCGCGGTGCGGGTGGCGTTGATCTCGTCGATCATCGCGGCAAGGGTCGTGCTCTTGCCGGAGCCGGTCGTCCCCGTGACCAGCACGAGGCCGCGCTCTTCCATGGCGATGCTCTTGAGGACCTGCGGCAGCGCCAGGTCGTCGATCGTCGCCACGCGCATCGGGATGACGCGGAAGATCATGCCGATGGTGCCGCGCTGCTGGAACGTGTTGCACCGGAAGCGCCCCAGGCCGGCGACGCTGTAAGCCAGGTCGACCTCGCGGTTCTCCTTGAACTTTTCGCGATGCCCGGTCGGCAGGACGGCGGCGGCAATCGACACCATGTCGTCGTGATCGAGCCGCTTCTCCTCGGTGGCCGGGGTGAGCTGCCCGCGGACGCGCATCATGGGGTAGCTGCCGGCCTTCAGGTGAAGGTCCGACGCCCCGGTTTCGACGGCTATTTTCAGAAGATCGTTAACGTGCATGACAAGACACCCAGGTGTCGTTCGATTGTAAGGGACGACACCTGCTGTCTTATCGGCCTTTCGAAACGCCGGATGTAGCCGGGCTGTGCACGAACTGGAGCCAGCCGTGGGTATCGGGCAGCTCACCCTTGACGATCTGGAAGAACCGCTGCTGGATCGCCTCGGTGACCGGTCCCCGGCGGCCGCGCCCGACCTTCACCCGATCGACGGAACGGATGGGGGTCACCTCGACGGCGGTGCCGACGAAAAACACCTCATCAGCGATGTAGAGCGTCTCGCGCGGCAGCGTCTGCTCGCGCACGTCGAAGCCGAGCTCCCGCGCGATGGTCATGACCGAATCCCGCGTGATGCCCCACAGCACTGAATTCCCGACCGGCGGCGTGTAAATCACGCCCTCGCGGACGACGAAGACGTTCTGGCCGCTGCCTTCGCTCAGGTTGCCGAAGATGTCGAGGGCGATGCCCTCCGCGTACCCCTCGGCGATCGCCTCCAGCTTGATGAGCTGCGCGTTGGCGTAGTTGGCGACGCTCTTGGCCATCGCGGGCGTGGTGTTCGGCGCGTTCCGGGCCCAGGTGGAAATCTTGACGTCGAGCCCCTCCTCGATCGCTTCCTTCGTGAAGTAGGCGCCCCACTCCCACACCATGACCGCCACGTCGACCGGGCACGGCAGCGGGTTGACGCCGAGCGAGTCGTAGCCGCGGTAGACGATCGGGCGGATGTAGCAGGCGCGGAAGCCGTTCGCGGTGATGGTCTCGAAGATGGCGTCCGTCAGCTCCTGCGCGCCGTATTTCGGCTCCATGCGGTAGATGCGCGCCGAGTCGTAGAGGCGGCGCATGTGCGCGTCGAGCCGGAAGAACGCCGATCCCTTGGGAGTCTTGTAGCACCGCGCGCCTTCGAAAACCGCGGAGCCGTAATGAATGACGTGCGAG